>Ga0302314_10013545_pt1 | contig 14000 bp, 12 predicted proteins | sample III_Palsa_N2_3_FD_200533 | JGI IMG/M metagenome (GOLD analysis project Ga0302314, IMG submission 200533) | Peat permafrost microbial communities from Stordalen Mire near Abisko, Sweden - III_Palsa_N2_3 | ecosystem: Environmental > Terrestrial > Soil > Palsa > Peat permafrost | place: Sweden... | reverse complement strand
CGACCAGCTCCTGCGGATTCTCCGCCACACGCGCGTCGAGATTGTTCATCAACATGCGCAAGGGCGCTTCGGTCAGCCAGCTCTTGGCGCTGAGCGCCGTGCCGGTCGGCGCTTCGATGTGGCGGGCATTGTCGAGTCGAGTCATGGGCGGCCTTTCGCGAAATCGAGGACGGCGGCGAGAATGATTTTCAGATGATCGCGCAGCGGGCCGGCGTAGGCCTCGTCCCAGGCGGGGGGCCAATTGCCCTCGTCGGGCAGGTCCCGGGGTTCGCGCAGATAGGCGCGCATCGCGGTCTCCATCTGGATCGCGTGGACGCCGTCCCGTGGCCGGCCGTAATGCCGCGTGGTCCAGCCGCCACGAAAGCGACCGTCGAGGACGTGGCTGCGCCCCGCGCATGCCGCCACGACGGCTGCGCTCAGCGCCGGATCGCAGGTCGTGCCCCTGTCGGTGCCGATATTGAGTTCGGGCAATGCGCCGTCGAACAGCCGCGGCACCACGCTGCGGATCGAGTGGCAGTCGTAGAGCACCACCCGCGGGTGGATCGCGCGCAGCCGGGCGACCTCGGCCTCGATCGCGGTATGATAGGGGGCGTGATAGGCGAGGCGACGCGCCTCGACGTCGGGCGTCTCGCCGTCGCGGTAGAGCGGATCGCCGTCGAACGTCTCGGTCGGGCAGAGCCCCGTGGTCGCCTGCCCCGGATAGAGCGAGGCGCCCGAAGGATCGCGGTTGCAGTCGATCACGCTGCGCGAGATGTCGGTCCACACGCAGGTCGCGTCGGCGAGGCCTTCGTACAAGGCGCGGATATGCCAGTCGGCATCGCGAATCGCCCACCAGCGCGATCGGAAAGCGGGGAGCAGGGCGTCGGGGATGTCGCTGCCGCCGTGCGGGAAGGCGAGGATCAGCGGCGTGTCCCGCCGCTCGACATGCAACCAGCTCATGCCACCAGCCCCGGCAATGCTCCCACCGCAGCGAGCAGCGCGGGTTCGCGCACCAGCGCGATCGCCACCGCCATGTCGGGCGCCATGTGGCGATCCTCGTCCAGTCTGGGCACCCGCGCGCGCAGCAGCGCGCGCACCGCCTCGACCGGCGGGCTCGACGTCAGCGGCGCGTGGAAGTCGCAGCCCTGCGCGCCGGCCAGCAATTCGATGCCGAGGATCGCATCGACGTTCGTCGCCATCTCGCGCAGCCGGCGGGCACCGTAGGCGGCCATCGAGACATGATCCTCCTGGTTCGCCGAAGTCGGGATCGAATCGACGCTGGCGGGGGTCGCGCGCTGCTTGTTCTCGCTGACGAGCGCGGCGGCGGTGACCTGCGGGATCATGAAGCCCGAATTGAGCCCCGGCCGGGGCGTCAGGAAGGCGGGCAGACCCGACAGCGCCGGATCGACGAGCATCGCGATGCGGCGTTCCGAGAGGCTGCCGATCTCGCACAAGGCGAGCGCGATCATGTCGGCGGCGAAGGCGACGGGCTCGGCGTGGAAATTGCCGCCGGAGAGGGCCTCGTCGGTCTCGGGGAAGATCAGCGGATTGTCCGAGACGCCGTTCGCCTCGGTAAGCAGCGTCGTCGCGGCCTGGCGCAGCAGATCGAGGATCGCGCCCATCACCTGCGGCTGGCAGCGCAGGCAATAAGGGTCCTGCACGCGGATGTCGTCCACGCGATGCGAGGCGCGGATGGCGGAGTTGTCCATCAAGCGGCGCAGCGCGTCGGCGGTCTCGATCTGGCCGCGGTGGCCACGCAAGGCGTGGATGCGCGGATCGAACGGCGCATCGGATCCTTTCGCCGCTTCGGTCGAGAGGATGCCGGTGACCAGCGCGGCCCGGTACAGCCGCTCCGCCTCGAACAGCCCCGCAAGCGCATAGGCGCAGGAGAATTGCGTGCCGTTGAGCAGCGCGAGCCCTTCCTTGGGGCCGAGCGTCAATGGGAAGAGATGCGCGTCGGCGAGCGCCTGGTCGGCGGGCATCGCGGCGCCATCGACGACGATCTGGCCGACGCCGAGCATCGCGGCCGTCATGTGCGCAAGCGGCGCGAGATCGCCCGACGCGCCGACCGAGCCCTGCGCCGGCACCACCGGCGTCAGCCCCTTGTCGAGCATCGCCTCGATCAGCGCCACCGTCGCGGGCTGCACCCCCGATGCGCCGCGCGCGAGGCTGGCGAGCTTGAGCGCCATCATCAGCCGCGCGACCGGCACCGGCATCGCATCGCCGACGCCGGCGGCGTGGCTGAGCACGATGTTGCGCTGGAGCGTGGCGAGATCCTCGCCGGCGATGCGGACGGTGGCGAGCTTCCCGAAGCCGGTATTGATCCCGTAGACGGGCTCGCCCCTTGCGAGAATGCGCGCCACGGCGGCGGCGCTTTCGGCGATGGCGGGGTGGCAGGCGGGATCGAGCGCGGGCGTCGCGCCCTCGTAGATGGCGCGCCAACCGCCAAGCGGTACGGCGCCGGGGGTCAACAGCATCGGCCGTCCTTCACGCGCATATGGAGAGGGTTGAAGCCGATCCGGTAGACCAGTTCGGCGGGTTGCGCGATGTCCCAGATGGCGAGGTCGCACGCCTTGCCGGCTTCCAGCGTACCGATCTCGTCCTGGAGCCCGAGCGCGTGCGCGGCGTTGACCGTCAGCCCGCGCAGCGCTTCCGCGACGGTCAGCTGGAACAGCGTCGCCGCCATGTTGAGCATCAGCAGCGGCGAGGTGACCGGCGAGGTGCCGGGATTGCAGTCGGTCGCGATCGCGATGCGGACGCCGTGCGCGCGGAAATGCGCGACGGGGGGCAGCATCGTCTCGCGCATGAAATAATAGGCGCCGGGCAGCAGCACCGCGACGGTGCCCGCCGCCGCCATGGCGATGGCATCGGCTTCGTCGGCATGTTCCAGATGATCCGCCGACAGCGCGCCGTGCGCGGCTGCGAGGCTGGCGCCGTGGAGCGCGGAGAGCTGCTCGGCGTGGAGCTTGACCGGCAATCCCGCGGCGCGCGCGGCGGCGAGCACGCGGTCGGTCTGCGCGGGCGAGAAGCCGATGCCTTCGCAAAAGGCGTCGACCGCGTCGGCAAGCCCGATCGCGGCGGGGATCATGGCGTCGCACACCAGATCTACATAGGCGTCGGCGCGGCCGGCATAGTCGGGTGGCAAAGCGTGCGCGCCCAGCAATGTGGTCGCGACCCGCACGTCTCGCACCTTGCCGAGGCTGCGCGCCGCGCGCAGCATCTTGAGTTCGTCGGCGACGGTCAGCCCGTAGCCCGACTTGATCTCGACGGTGGTGACTCCCTCGGCGATCAGCGCGTCGAGCCGCGGCAACGCGCTCGCGACCAGCGCATCCTCGTCCGCGTCGCGCGTCGCGCGCATCGTCGAGACGATCCCGCCACCGGCGCGTGCGATCGCCTCATAGGTAGCACCTTCGAGCCGCATCGCCCATTCGCCCGATCGGTCGCCGGCGTGGACGAGATGGGTGTGGCAGTCGATCAGCCCCGGCGTGATCCAGCGGCCGGTGCAGTCGATCGTCTCGGCGGCATCGAAGGCCGGCGCATCGGCAACGGCGCCCGCGAACAGGATGCGGCCATCCTTCGCGGCTACGACGCCATCTTCGACGAGGCCGAGTCCGTCGCCCGTCATCGTCGCAAGGCTGGCAAATTGCCACAGCGTGTCGCAGGAGAGGGGCGGCGCCATGCGGTCACTCAGAAGCATGGGGGCCGCCCCCTGTCCAGCCGGACGATACCGGAGGTGCAATGACTCTGTGGTTCGAAAGTGCGCTGCTGCCCGGTGGCTGGGCGCGCGATGTGCGGATCATGCTGTCGGGTACGCGAATCGGCGCGATCGAGACGGGGGTCGCGGCAAGGCCGGGCGACGTGCGCCATGGCGTTGCGCTGCCGGGCCTGCCCAATCTTCACAGCCACGCCTTCCAGCGCGCGATGGCGGGGCTTGCCGAGGCACCGGGCGGCGTGGATCGTGACGACTTCTGGAGCTGGCGCGAGACGATGTACCGGCTGGTCGGCCGGCTGACGCCCGACGATGTCGCGGCGGTCGCGGCGATGGCGTTCGCCGAGATGCTCGAATCGGGTTTTACGCGCGTCGGCGAGTTTCACTACCTCCATCACGACATCGACGGCGGCGCCTATGCCGAGCCCGCGCGCATGGCGGCGGCGGTGGCGGCGGCGGGCGCGGAGACCGGGATCGCGCTGACGCTGCTGCCGGTATTCTACGCGCATGCTGGCTTCGGCGGCACGGCATCGGCGCCCGGGCAGCGGCGCTTCGTCAGCGATCTCGACCGCTTCGCGCGGCTGCGCGAGGGCTGCGGCCACGCCTTGCGCGATCTGGATGGCGCCGTGCTGGGTATCGGCCCGCATTCTCTGCGCGCGGTGACGCCCGGGGAATTGACCGCGCTGCTCGCGCTGGCGCCCGAGGGGCCGGTCCACATCCACATCGCCGAGCAGATGCCCGAGGTCGAGGCATGTCTTGCCTGGTCGGGCGCGCGGCCGGTGCAATGGCTGCTCGATCATGCCCCGGTCGATCCGCGCTGGTGTCTCGTCCATGCGACGCATGTCGATCCCGGCGAGGTGGCGGGGATCGCGCGCAGCGGCGCGGTGGTTGGCCTGTGCCCGATCACCGAGGCCAATCTCGGCGACGGGCTGTTTCCCGCCGGTGCCTTGCTCGATGCCGGCGGCGGCTTCGGGATCGGCTCGGATTCGAACGTGCGGATCGACGCCGCCGAGGAATTGCGACTGCTCGAATATGGCCAGCGCCTGGCCCACCGCCAGCGCAACGTGCTGGCGCGCGACGGCCGCTCGACCGGGCGCACGCTGTTCGATCATGCGCTGCTGGGCGGTGCGCAGGCGCTCGGCGCGCCGGCAGCGGGGCTGGCGGTCGGCGTAGCGGCGGATATCGTCGCGCTCGCCCCCGATGCCGAGGGCGCCTCGGGCGATGCGCTGCTCGACCGCTGGATCTTTGCGCGCGGCGGGATCGACAGCGTCTGGCGTGCCGGCCGTCTGGTCGTGCGCGAGGGGCGTCATGTCGCCCGCGACGCCATCGCCGCGCGCTATCGCGAGACGCTGCGCCGCCTCAGCTAGCCAGCCGCCGCTCGATCACGGTCCATAAACCCGTCACCGCGGTCGCGACCGGCGAGCGGGGCGCATAGGCGCCGATCGCGGCATGGCGATCGGCCATCTCCTCCGCCGCGCTCGCCATCGGGATCACCGGCCATGCCGGCTCGGCGGCGATCGCGGCGCGATGCGCCGAGCGCCTGCGGTCGGCCATCGAAAAAACCGGCAGGATCGGCGTCGCGCCCTTGTGGTGGTGGCCGAGATGATCGCGCACCTCCTCATAGGCGCGGCGCGACAGCGTCGAGGGGATGATCGGCATCACGATCAGATCGGCGGCGCGGATCACCTGGTCGCTGGTGTCGCCGAGCCCCGGCGGGCAATCGAGGACGATGCGGTCATAGCGTTTCGCCAGATCGTCCATCAGCTTGCGCAGTCGCTTCTTCTTGTCGAGCGAGGCGAACACCGCATCGAGTCCGCGGATCGAGGCATCCGCGCCGAGCAGGTCGAGCCGCTCCACGCCGGTCGCCACGATCGCGTCGCCGGGATCGAGCGCGCGTTCAATCACCTCGCGCGCCGAGGCTTTCGCGCGCGCCGTGGCGAGAATGAAGGTCGCGGCGGCCTGCGCGTCCAGATCCCACAGCAGTGTGCGGCGATTGGACCGCGTCGCCGATGCCCATGCGAGATTGACCGCCAGCGTCGTCTTCCCCACGCCGCCCTTGGCACTGTAGATCGCGATCGCCGTCAATGGGGGCAGCATAGCGCCGATCGTGTCGCCGCGCATAGCCGCCGTGCGACCCGCTTGCAGTCCGCCCGATCCCGGCTACCCTGCGCACGGGGCAAGGGGGCGTTGATGATCAAGACGATGGCGTGTGCGTTGGCGGGGTTGTTGGTCGCCGATGCGGCGGGGGCCGCGGACAAGCTGGTGATGGCGCCACCCCCAGCTTGGGTGCAGCCGGTCGCGGCGCCTGCCGTCGGCAAGCCCGACGGTGCCGGCACTCATATCATCCTGCAGGATCAGCAGGTCGATCTCGAGCCCGGCCGACAGACGCGCTATTCCGAAACCGTGTTTCGCATCCAGACGCCGCAGGGGCTTTCGGGCGCCAATGTCGCCTTCGCCTGGAATCCGGACACCAGCACGGCGACCGTCCACAAATTGCAGATCCGGCGCGGCGACAAGCTGATCGACGTGCTCGCGTCGCAGAGCTTCACCGTCGTCCGGCGCGAGAGCAATCTCGAAAATGCCACGATCGACGGCGTGCTCACCGCGACGTTGCAGCCGGAAGGCGTGCAGGTCGGCGACGTCGTGGATTTCGCCGTCTCGATCACCGAGGCCGATCCCGCGCTCAAATCGCATGTAGAGGAGATAGGCGGCGGCTGGAACAGCGCGCCGATGGACCGTGTCCACATGCGCGTGCAATGGCCGTCGAGCGTGCCGCTGCGGATGAGCGAGGCGGTCGGCCTGCCGCCGCTCAAGCCGGTGCGCAAGGGTGGCCAGTCGAGCGTCGAGCTGACGATGGACGCGGTGCAGCCGCTGCCGCTGCCCAAGGGCGCGCCGCTGCGCTACAGGCTCGTCCGCCAGTTCGAGATGAGCGATTTCGCCAATTGGGCCGATCTCGCCGATCTGATGGCACCGCTCTACGTCAAGGCCGCGACGCTGCCCGCAACCGGCGCGCTCAAGGCGGAGATCGCAACGATCGCGCAGGCGTCGAGCGACCCCAAGGCGCGCGCCACGGCCGCGCTCGCGCTGGTGCAGGACCGGGTGCGCTACGTCTTTCTCGGCATGAACGACGGCGGCCTCGTGCCGGCCGATGCCGAGACGACCTGGTCGCGGCGCTTCGGCGACTGCAAGGGCAAGACCGTGCTGCTGCTCGCGCTGCTCAAGGCGCTGGGCGTCGAGGCGGAGCCGGTGATCGTCAATGCCGGCGGCGGCGACGGGATCGACCAGCGGTTGCCGATGGTCGCGCTGTTCAACCATGTGCTGGTTCGCGCGACGATCGCAGGCAAGGTCTATTGGCTCGACGGCACGCGCCAGGGCGATACGCGGCTCGATGCGATCAGGATGCCCGATTTCCGCTGGGGGATGCCGCTGGTGCCCGGCGCCAAGCTGATCGAGATGGATCGGCCGCCGCTCGATCAGCCGATGTCCACGACCGCGATCAGCATCGACGCCAGTGCCGGCCTGGCGCTTCCCGCAGCGATGCATGTCGAGATGGTCTGGCATGACGATGTCGCGATCGCCTTCAACCTCCAGCTCGCCAACATGACGTCCGACATGCGCGATCGCGCGCTCAAGGATTATTGGCGCGAGCAATATGATTTCCTCGAGCCGAAGACGGTCGACGTCCGCTTCGATGCCGACAAGCGCGAGGAGCATCTGACCGTCGACGGCGACGCCAAGATGGACTGGAACAATGGCTGGTACGAAGCCGACGGCACGGCGATCGGCTACAAGGCCGATTTCAGCCGCGACGCCGGCCCCAATCACGACGCGCCGTTCGCAGTCGCCTATCCTCTCTACATGCGCACGACCGAGACGATCCTGCTGCCGCCGGGGCAATTCACCGACGATCATGCCGAGCCCGTCGATACCACCATCGCCGGCGTGGCCTATCATCGCAGCGCGGTACTCGCCGGCAACCGCTTCGCCGTCGAGACGAGCGCGCGGAGCGTCGCGCGGGAATTCCCGGCATCCGACGCGGTCGCCGCGCAGGCCGCATTGCGCGCCTTTTCCGACAAGAACGTGTTCCTCAGGAAGCCCGATTCCTATGTCCTGACCGCAAAGGAACTCGCGGCGGCAATGGCCGTGACGCCGACCACGGCGGATGGATTCGTCGAGCGCGGCAATGCGCTGCTCGGCCAAGGCAGGTGGGACGAGAGCATCGCCGATCTTAGCAAGGCGCTGGCGCTCGATCCGAAGGATTCGGTCGCCCTGGGCGATCGCGGTCTCGCGCATATCTATAAGAACGACATCGCGCTTGCCGAGGCCGATCTCGATGCGGCGGCCGCGATCGATCCGCGCCAAGCCGTCGTCGCGCATGGACGCGGCATGCTGGCCGAGCGGGACGGTCGGTGGAAGGACGCCGCCACCGCCTATTCGACGGCGCTCGACGTCATGCCGGGCGACGTGTTCGCGCTCGCACACCGCGGGGCGGATTATCGCGCGCTCGGCGATTATGACCGGTCGATCGCCGATGCCGATGCCCTGATCCGGGAGGTGCCGGGCGATGTCGGCACCTATCTGCTCAAGGCAAACGACCTGCGCAGCCAGGGCAGGGTCGCCGAGGGCGTGCAGACCGCGGCCGCGCTGAGCGCCGCCAATCCCGACAGTGGCTATGCGCATGTCGCCGCGGCGCGGATCTATGCCGCGCTCGGTCGCAAGGCGGAGGCCGCGCAGGAATTCGACAAGGCGCTCAAGATCAAGCCCGAGGCCTATATCTACCAGAACCGCAGCCAGACCGACGACCGGGCCGACTATGCGGCCCGGCGGGCCGATCTCGACGCGGCGCTCAAGCTCGAGCCCACATCGGCCGACATTCTGGTCGAGCGAGCGATGCTGCTCACGGATCAGCGTGATTTCGCTGGCGCGATCAAGGCATTGACCGCGCTGATCGCGGCCCGTCCCGACGATCTCAAGGCCGTCGTCGAACGCGGCATCGCCTATGCGAAGAACGGTCAGGAAGCGCTGGCCGAGAAGGATTTCAGCAACGCACATGCGGCCGTGACCGATGGTCCGACCTTGAACAGCATGTGCTGGGAAAAGGCGATCCACGGTGTCGCACTCCCCTCCGCGCTGGCCGACTGCGATGCGGCACTGGCCAAGGCGCCGACCAACGCCACCTATATGGACAGCCGTGCCTTCGTGCTGCTCCGACTCGGCCGGCTCGACGAGGCGCTGACCGCCTATGACGCGGCGCTGGCTCGAACACCGTCGCAGGCGGCATCGCTCTATGGCCGCGCCGTCGTCGAGGCACGCAAGGGCGACACGGCGAAGAGCAGCAGCGACCGCACCGCGGCGCTCAAGGCCGATCCGGACGTCAAGGCCGATTTCGATCGCTACGGCGTCGCGATCGAGGCGCCCGCCGCCACGCTCGCGATACCCGCAAAGGGCAGCTAGATATCGGATGTGCGGGAAATGGTGCCCGGGGACGGAGTCGAACCGCCGACACCGTGATTTTCAGTCACGTGCTCTACCAGCTGAGCTACCCGGGCATGCCGCGCTTTCGCGAGGCGAGGCGCGCCTATAGAGGGCCAACGCCGCCGCTGTCCAGCCCCCCGTCGAAGCCCTCCTCATCCTCGGTCTCGGACGGTCGGGCGGGGATGCGATAGCCCTCGCCGAGCCATTGCAGCAGGTCGCGGTCGCGGCAGCCCTGGCTGCAGAAGGGAGTGTGCGCGGGCGTCGCGGGCTTGCCGCAGACCGCACATCGGCTGGCGCGGCGGCGCAGGGGCTCAGGGTTCGACATAGCCGCCGGATATGGCGAGCGCCGGGTCGGCCCGCAAGGCGACCGCGCCGCCGATCAGCCGTGCCAGCGCGTCGGTCCAGTCGGGCCGATCCGCGATCCGCGCGATCATCGCGGGGGCGGCGACGAGCGTGCGTGCGCCGTGGCCGCGGGCGGCAGCCCGCAGCAGCGCGAGCGCGGCGGTGAGCGCGGGATCGGCGCGGACCAGTTCGGGGATCGAGGCGCGCGGCCGCGGCCGGACGATCTGGACGAAGCCGAAGCCGTTGACCGCGGTCCGCTCATAGGGTTGCGGCAGTACCGCGTCGATCGCGGCGGCGGCGGCGGCGCGTTCGGTCTTCGAGGCAAGGGTGGGCAGGTCGATGCCGATCGAGCCGCCGATCGCGAGCCGGCGTGTAGCGTGCGCGGCCGCGCGGGCGCCGGCGATCGCCAACTCGGCTGGCGGCAGCGCGCCATCGACGTCGAACAGCGCCATCGCCGGTGTCGGCGAGAGGCGGAGGTGGCCGCCTGTGAAATCGATCTCGCCGGTGGCCGCCTGCTCGATCAGCTCGGACCAGCCGGCGGCTTCCAGCGCGTCGGCTTGGTGCGCGGTGATGCGGTGGACGGTGCCGAGCCGGTCCGCGAGCGTCGGCGCCGCGCTTTCATCGGTCGCTCCGCTCGCCCTTGCTCGTGCGGGCTTGAGGCGGCCGGGCTCGGGGATCGCCTCGCGCACGATCTCGACCAACAGAGTGCTGCCCTGCGAGATTCCGGGGGGCACCGCCTCAAGGATCGCGTCGCCCTGGCGCGTCGAAAGCCACGCGCCGCGGCCGACGCGCTCACCCAGTTTGGCGGAGAGCACCGCACCGACGCGCAGGCGCTCGCCGAGCCTGTCGATCGCGGCTTCGAGGATCTCGCCGTCGGCGATCAGCGCGGCGCGGTGCTCGCCGATCCCCTCGTCCAGCCACCACTCAGCCAAGCGACAGGCCGGCGGCGATCAGCAGCGTGCGCGTCTCGAACAGCGGCAGGCCCATCACCCCGGAATGACTGCCCGCAAGGCTGCGCACGAGGCTCTCGGCAAAGCCCTGGATCGCATAGCCGCCTGCCTTGCCCCGCCACTCGCCGCTTTCGAGATAGGCGTCGAGCTCTTGGCGGGAGAGCCGTTTGAAGGCGAGGAGGCTGGTCGAATCGCGATGCCGTGCGCGGCCTTCGCGGTCGATCAGCGTGATCGCGCTGTGGACGCGGTGGCGGCGCCCGGAGAGCAGGCTCAGGCAGCGGCGCGCGGTATCGACATCCTCGGCCTTGGGCAGGATGCGCCGCCCGACCGCGACCACCGTGTCCGCGGCGAGCACGAGCATCCCGGGATGCCGCGCGGCGACGAGCGCCGCCTTCTCGGCCGCCAGCCGGCGTGCGTGCGGCAGCGGCTCCTCGGCCTTGCGCGGGGTCTCGTCGAGTTCGGCGGGGTCGATCGCGTCAGGCACAACGCCGAGCCGCGCGAGCAGATCGAGCCGACGCGGACTGGCGGAGGCAAGGACGAGGCGCGGCGGGGCGGGATCAGCGGTCCCGCCCATGGCGTCCGTCACTTGAAGCGGTAGGTGATACGGCCCTTGGTGAGGTCGTAGGGCGTCATCTCGACGAGCACCTCGTCGCCGACCAGCACGCGGATGCGGTTCTTGCGCATTTTGCCCGCGGTGTGTCCCAGCACCTCATGGTCGTTTTCGAGGCGGACGCGGAACATGGCGTTGGGCAGAAGCTCCATCACCTGGCCGCGCATCTCGAGAAGCTCTTCCTTCGCCATCAATCCTCTAGGTCTGCCGATTGCCCGAAAAATATCTGCGCGCCCATAGCCGCTGGCGCCCGATAAGGGAAGTAGCGTGCGGATCGGGCCGATCGTGCGGCAAACGGATGATTGCCGAGCGGGCCGCTGGGGATTAGGGCAGGTCGGCATGCTGGCCCAGAAGACCCGTTACGCGCTCCGTGCGCTGCTCTATCTCGCCGAGGCCGAGCCCGGCCGATCGGTCCAGGTCGCCGATATCGCCGCCACGCAGCAGGTACCGCGCAAATATCTCGAGCTGATCCTGCTCGATCTCAAGAAGGCTGGCTTCGTCGGCAGCCGGCGCGGGCCGGGCGGCGGCTACACGCTCGCCAAGCCGGCGGCGGAGATCAGCTTCGCCGAGGTGATCCGCGTCGTCGATGGCCCGATCGCGCTGGTGCCCTGCGCCAGCCTCAATTTCTACGCGCGCTGCGGCGATTGCCACGACGAGGCGAGCTGCGCGATCCGCCGCGTGATGGCCAAGGTCCGCCACGATGCGGTCGAGACGCTGTCGGGCACGTCGCTGGCGGATGCGGCGGCGTTCGAGACACTGGCGGCTTGATAAGCCAAGCCCGCACCCGTTCGTCCCGAATAAGCGCCGAGCCTGCCGAAGCCTGTCCTGAGCGTCTGCCTTGCTGGCGGTCGAAGGGCTGCCCGGGACGAACGGTGGCGCGAGACGGGCAGGCGCTGCCCGGGTGACCTACCGACAAAGCTGCGCTTCACCCCCGCGAAACAAAAGCGCTATTCCCCACTCGTACGCTCGGCAATAGCCTTCCTCCCATCAACAGGGAGGAATGGGTCCATGCGTCGTTTCGTTCTTGCGGGCCTCGCCGCGACTTTGATGGTCGGGCCGATCGCGCTCGATGCCGCGCGTGCGGCGCCGGCGCCGGTCGAGCTGCTCAACGTCTCCTACGACCCGACCCGCGAACTCTATCGCGACATCAACGAGGGCTTCGCGGCATCGTGGAAGGCCAAGACCGGGCAGGATGTCACCATTCGCCAGAGCCACGGCGGATCGGGTGCGCAGGCGCGTTCGGTGATCGAGGGGTCGCCCGCCGACGTGGTGACGCTGGCGCTCGCCTACGACATCGATTCGATCGCGGCGGCCAAGCTGACGGCGCCGAACTGGCAGTCGCGACTGCCGCACAATTCCACACCCTATTTCTCGACGATCGTGTTCCTCGTCCGCAAGGGCAATCCCAAGGGTATCCACGACTGGAACGATCTGGTGAAGCCGGGCGTCGGCGTGATCACCGCCAATCCCAAGACCAGCGGCGGCGCGCGCTGGAACTATCTTGCGGCCTGGGCCTGGGCCAAGAAGACCTACAAGACCGACGCCGCCGTGCGCGATTACATGACCAAGCTGATCCGCAACGTGCCGGTGCTCGATTCGGGTTCGCGCGGGGCGACCACCACCTTCGTGCAGCGCGGCCAGGGCGACGTGCTGCTCGCCTGGGAGAATGAGGCGTTCCTCGCGGTCAACGAGCTCGGCAAGGGGCAGTTCGACATCGTCGTGCCGTCGGTCTCGATTCGCGCCGAGCCGCCGGTCGCGCTGGTCGATGCCAATGTCGATCGCCATGGCACGCGCGCGGTAGCGACCGCCTATCTCAATTATCTCTACACGCGCCCCGCACAGGAGATCATCGCCAAGAATTACTATCGGCCGATCGATCCGGTCGTCGCCAAGCAATATGCCGATAAATTTCCGCATCTCCAGCTGTTCACCATCCAGAATTTCGGCGGCTGGACCAAGGCGCAGGCGGCGCATTTCGCCGACGGCGGCTCTTTCGATCAGATTTTCGCCGCGGCAAAGCATTGATCTGACATAGCAATATCGGGGCGGTGCGACCGGAATAACGGCGCGCCGCCTTCGACCGAAACGATAAGGGGGTCTCATCATGCGCATCGCGCTTCTCGGCGGCGTTTCGCTCGTCATGCTCGCGGCCACGCCCGCGCTCGCCCAGCAACCCGTCTCCAACGCCGCGATCGTCGCGCGGCTGAACGCGCTGGAGGCCAAGGTCGATGCGCTGGAGGCGCGCAACAGCGATCTCGAGCACCAGCTTGCCGATCAGAAGGCGGCCGCAGCAGCGGTGCCGTCGCCCGCACCGGCCGCGCTCGCTTCATCCGCCTACCCGACCGCCGGCTCCACCCAGCTGCTGCGATCCGCCTCCTCGGGCGGTGCCGATACCGCGAAGACCGGGGCGAAGAACGCCCCGGCGGAGACCTGGACGATCGTGCCGCAGTTCAATTCGCCCGATGGCAATTTCACGTTCAAGCCGCGCGGCATGCTCGAAGTCGATTATGCCGGCTATGACGAGCGCAAGGGCGGCTACAAGTTCAACAACGGCACCGAGATCCGCCGCGGCCGCTTCGGCTTCGACGGCACCGCGTACAAGCAGTTCGCTTGGCGTCTCGAGGGCGAGTGGGTCGACAACAAGGCCAATCTGCTCGACGCCTATGTCGCCTATACCGGCGTCAAGAATTTCGCCTTCACGCTCGGTCAGCTCAAGGTGCCGGCCGGCCTGGAGGCGGACAGCTCGGATGCGTTCAACGAATTCCTCGAGCGCGGCATGGCCAACACCGCCTTCGGCGCGGTCGGCGGCGAGCGGCGCGTGGGCGCGACCTTCGCCTATGCCGACCGCCTGGTCACGGCGACCGCGGGCCTCTACGGCGCGGGCGAGGCGGTCGATCGCAACGCGACGACCCCGGGCGAGGTGTGGGGTTATAAC
>Ga0302314_10013544_pt1 | contig 14001 bp, 11 predicted proteins | sample III_Palsa_N2_3_FD_200533 | JGI IMG/M metagenome (GOLD analysis project Ga0302314, IMG submission 200533) | Peat permafrost microbial communities from Stordalen Mire near Abisko, Sweden - III_Palsa_N2_3 | ecosystem: Environmental > Terrestrial > Soil > Palsa > Peat permafrost | place: Sweden... | reverse complement strand
TCTCGGCTTCCAGGTCCAACTCCAGCCCCTCGCCCAAGCCGCCTGAAGCTGCACCGACTTACGCCAGTCCCGAACCTAGTTTCTGTCTAGGGGAGAAGGCCGCCAACTTTCTACGCCGCGATCTTCGAGAACCGCTCCGCCAGGATCCCGTCAGCCTGGGCCATGATGTTGCGGACCAGTTCGGCGCAGGTGGGAATGTCGTGGATCAGGGCCTGGCTCTGGCCTGTGGTCCAGATGCCGCCATCGAGGTCGCCGGCCACCAGCACGTTCTCTCGGCCGCGCACGCCGGCCATCAGCTCCTTGACATCAGCGAAGGTCTTGGTCGGATCCTTCTGGATTTCCGCCACCTGCACCGAAATCGCATTCTTCGCGACACGCGCCGTATTGCGCAGGCTGCGGCCGACCAGCACGGTGTCGCGTTCGTCGCCTTTGACGATGGCCTGCTTCACGTTGTCATGGATCCTGGCTTCCTTCGTGGCCAGGAACCGCGTTCCCATGTTCACCGCGTCGGCGCCCAGCGCCAGGGCGGCGACCAGGCTGCGCCCATCGGCCATGCCGCCCGAGGCGATCACCGGCACATCGACCGCGTCGACAGTGGCCGGCAGCAGCACGATCAGGCCGACGTCGTCCTCGCCAGGATGGCCGGCGCATTCGAAGCCGTCGATGCTGATCACGTCGACGCCGTGCTTCACCGCCGACACCGAGTGGCGGACCGAGGTGCATTTGTGGATCACCTTGACGCCATGCTCCTTGAAGCGCGGCAGGTGATCGGTCGGCGCGCGGCCGGCGGTCTCGACGATCTTGAGTCCCGAATGGATGATCGCCTCGCGATACTCGTCATACGGAATGGGGTTGATCGAGGGCAGCAGCGTCAGGTTCACCCCGAACGGCTTGTCGGTCAGGCTCTTGGTCTTCTCGATCTCGTCCAGCAGCTCGGCGCCCGACTTGAACATGTGCGCGGTGATGAAACCCAGCGCGCCGGCGTTGGCGACCGCGGCCACCAGATCGGCGTAGCCGACCCCGGTCATCCCGCCCATGACCAACGGCGTCTCGACGCCGAACATTTCCGTGATCCGTGTCTTCATTTCCTGGGCCCTTGCCTGGCTGTTCGTTGCTCTAGCGAGATAGGGCAAGCAGCGCGCCTGGTCCAGAAGCGTGGTGAAGAGTTCGTTGGACCCGTCACCACCCGGCCATTGCCCCTGGTGAAACTCCCCCCACCTGGGGTGGCGCCGTTCAGGGAGGCGCCAGAGTCCCAAAGGCGTGAGGTATCACGACCCCAGGCGACAGGCTTTGACCCACCACTCGGGATGGGCGGTGGTCAGGCGAGCGGCGAGGCGCGCGGCGTCCGCCTGGGAGCGGCAGAGGGCGAAGCAGGTGGCGCCGGAGCCGGACATGCGGGCGAACAGGGTCTCGGGCGACATATCGAGTGCGCCGAGGACCTTGGCGATGGCCGGCTGCAGGGCGACGGCCGGCGGCTGCAGGTCGTTGCGACAATGGGCGAGGAACGCGGCTACGTCTTCGGGACCGGCAAGGCGGACTGGCCAATCCGGCAGCGCGGCGCCCTGTTGGGAGACGGCGCGATCGTAGGCCTTGTAGACGGCGGCGGTCGGCGAGGGCCGGCGCGGATTGACGAGCACGGTGTCGAGAGCCGGCAACGGCGGAGCCGGCGCCAAGCGATCGCCCCTGCCGGTGGCGATGACGGACCGGCTCGCGAGACAGGCGGGGACGTCCGACCCCAGGCGGGCGGCGATGTCATGAAGAACGTCGTCGGCGACATCGAGCGCCAGGCCGTCTCGCAGCAGGGCGAGGGCCGCCGCGGCGTCGGCCGAGCCGCCGCCCAGTCCGGACGCGATCGGCAGCTGTTTGTCGAGGACCAGGTGAAATGGGGCCCAGGCGGCGGACCGTCCGGCCAGAAGACCGTCGCGAGCCCTGACGATCAAATTGTCGGTCTCGCCGGTCAGCTCCCGAGCGAACGGACCGGTCAGGCGAAGGCCAGGCCCCTCCCCTTCGATGAAGGACACCCGGTCACCGACATCGGCAAATACCATGAGGCTGCCGATCGGATGATAACCGTCCCGGCCGGGCGGCCCCACATGCAGGAACAGATTGATCTTCGCCCGGGCGACGCGCTCGAGGACCACGCCGGGGCTCAGGAACCCGCGACATTTGGAGAGGCGGGTGCGCCCAGACCAGATTTCAGCTTGGCCTCCACACTGGTCTTGAGCTTCGGCGTCGGCTCCAGGGTGAGCACCCTGCGCCATTGGAACTGAGCTTCGTTCCGACGGCCGACCCGCCAGTAGGCGTCGCCAAGATGATCGTTGATCTCGGCGTCCCCCGCTTCCAGCACCACGGCCGCTTCGAGCTGTTCGACCGCGCTCTTGTAGTCACCCAGCCGGAAGTAGGCCCAACCCAGGGAGTCGACCATGGCGCCGGACTGGGGATTGAGGCTCACCGCCTTCTTCACCATGGCCAGCGCCCGCGGCAGATTTTCTCCGCGGTCGATCCAGGCATAGCCGAGGAAGTTCAGCAACTCCGGTTCTTCGGGATTCTCGGCCAGGGCGCGCGATAGATCGCGCTCGGCGTCGGTCCAGTGATCGCTCTCCTGGTAGTCCACGGCGCGCATGTAGAGGAGCCGCCAATCGGCGCGAGGGCCCTGGCCCTGGATGATCGGATCCAGCACCTTGACGGAATCGTCATAGCGCTCATCGGCGCGAAACAGGTCCGCCAATGTCGTTGCGGCATCCTGATCGGAAGGCGCGGTCGCGTGAGCGGTCTGGGCGATCGCGAGGGCCTTTTCCTTGTCCCCGGCGTCCTGATAGCTCCAGGCCAGCTTTCCGCGCGCCATCAGATAGTTGGGAGAGCCGGGCTTCGGGGTCATATAAGCCACGCGGGCGCCGTCCTCGTCGCCGATATTGGTGAGGATGTCTCCCACCAGCACCCAGCCTTCGTCGCGCCCCGGATCGAGGCGCAGCGCGAGACGCAGGTAGGCCAGCGCGACTTCATATTGCTTCTGGATGATCAAAACGGTTGCCGGCGCGATCAGCGCCTCGGCCGCCGATTGCTTGATCGAGGGTAAGGGGGGGGCCGTCTTGCCAGCCAGCGCCCGGGCTCGGGCGGCGCCCAGGGCGGGGTCATTGGGGTTGTGCGCCATGGCGGTGGCATAGATGGCGGCCGCCTCCGAGGATCGACCGCGACGTTCCAGCAGCGCGCCGAGCGAGAGACTGGCGATGCCGCCAGGATCGCCGCCGGTGATCAGCGCGCGGAACGCGGTCTCGGCCTCGTCGTAGTGGTGGAAATGCTCGTAGATCCTGCCTTGATCCAGATTGGCGTAGAATTGAGCGATCGGCTCGCCGTCGATGACGGCGTGAACGGTGGCGGCCCGGAAATCCCCCGACGCGGCGGCGGCGAAAGGCGCGAGCAACTGGACGACGCCGTTGTAGGGCGCGCCGACATCCGGTCCCGTCAGTTTCGCATAGGCGCGCTTCGGATCGCCGCTCGCCAACGCTTCGACACCCTGGGTGAGAGCGCCCAACCGACGAATCACCGGGTCGACGGACGGGTCCGTAGGCGCGCTGGCGGCGGCGCGCGTAATATCGCCGGCCAGGAGCAGGGCGCTGAAGGCATGGGTGTCCAGAAGAGCCGCGGGCTCGCCAGGATCGAGGCCCGCGGCCTGATCGAAATAGGCGGCGGCGGTATCACCATTTCCGTTGTTCACGGCGGCCTCGCCCGCGAGGAACAGGCCATAGGCGGAGTCGCCAGCCCCAAAATCGGCGGATTTGGCAGGCGGCGGGGGCGGCGCCGTCGCGGTGAGGGGGCCGGGAGGCGCGGTGGCGCAGGCGCAGAGGGCCAGCACCGGCGCAAGGGATAAAAGAAGGCGTGACTTCAGCATGACCAATTCCCTGGCCCCCAAATATGGCTTGTTAAGGGGCGCGACGGAGCCTTACGTATCGGACCTACATATTGGGATAGTTCGGCCCGCCGCCACCTTCGGGCGTCGTCCAGCGAATGTTCTGTGACGGGTCCTTGATGTCACACGTCTTGCAGTGGACGCAGTTCTGGGCGTTGATCTGAAAGCGCGGGTTGGCCCCCGCGTCATCATACAACACCTCATAGACGCCCGCCGGACAGTAGAGCCGCGCCGGCTCTCCATAGAGCGGCAGATTGACATCGATGGGCACGCTGGGATCGAGGAGTTTCAGATGCGCCGGCTGATCCTCCTCGTGGTTGGTCGCCGACAGGAAGACGCTGGACAGCTTGTCGAAGCTCAGGACCCCGTCCGGTTTCGGATAGACGATCGGCTTGTAGTCCTTCGCCGAGCCCGTCGACGCGGCGTCGGTCTTGCCGTGTTTCAGCGTACCAAACACCGAAAAGCCGCCGGTGAGATTGCTGACGATGAGATCGGCCATCACCACCACGCCGCCGACCCAGGTGCCCAGCCGCGACAACAGGGGCTTGGAATTGCGGACGATGTACAGTTCGCGCCGCACCCACGACTTTTCGTAGGCGTTCTCATACTCCACCAGCCGATCGCCGCCACGACCGGCCTGAATGGCGGCGAAGGCCGCCTCGGCCGCCAGCATGCCGGTCTTCATCGCATTGTGGCTGCCCTTGATCCGCGGCAGATTGACGAAGCCCGCCGAGCAGCCGATCAGCACCCCGCCAGGGAAAGAAAGCGTCGGCACCGACTGCAGGCCGCCCTCGGTGATCGCGCGCGCGCCATAGGCGATGCGTTTGCCGCCTTCGAGGTAGCGGCGTATCGCCGGATGGTGCTTCAACCGCTGGAACTCGTCGAACGGCGAGAGCCAGGGATTCTTGTAGTTCAGGTGGACGACGAAGCCGATCGCCACGTAATGGTCGCCGAAGTGGTACATGAAGCTGCCGCCGCCGGTACGGTCGTCCAGCGGCCAGCCCACCGTGTGCTGCACCAGCCCCGGATGAAAGACCTCGTCGGGGACCTGCCAGATCTCCTTGAGCCCGATCCCGAACTTCTGAGGCTCCTTGCCTTTCGTCAGCTCAAACCTGGCCTGAAGCTCCTTGGCGAGTGAACCGCGCACGCCCTCGGCAATGAAGGTATATTTCGCGTGCAGCTCGAGGCCCGGCTGATAGTCGCCCTTGTGTTCGCCGTCCTTGCCGATCCCGAACACGCCGGCGACGACGCCTTTCACCGCGCCTTCAGGGGTGTAGACCACCTCCGAGGCGGCCATGCCGGGGTAGATTTCGACACCCAGCGCTTCTGCCTCGGTCGCCAGCCATCGGCAGACGTTCGCGAGGGACGCGATGTAGTTGCCGTGGTTGTGCATGAACTTCGGCATGGGAAACATCGGAATGGTGATGGCTCCCCGCGGCCCGAGCGCTACGAAACGATCCTGGGTCACCGGTGTTTCCAGCGGCGCGCCTTTTTCCTTCCAGTCCGGGATCAGCTCATTGAGAGCCTTCGGATCGATAACGGCGCCCGAAAGGATATGGGCGCCGACTTCGGAACCCTTCTCGACCACGGCCACAGAGATTTCCGCGCCGGCGTCCGCGGCCAGTTGCTTAAGGCGGATGGCCGCCGACAGGCCCGCCGGGCCTGCACCGACGACGACGACGTCGTACTCCATCGCTTCTCGTTCGACGTCGTCGCTCATGTCCTCACACGCCCCATTGACAGCATCCCGCCTTAATCGAAGCGGGACGCGGAGCGGTCAAGAAGAAACGGGTCCGGCTACTCGCCCTTGTCGGCCTTTTGCGCCGCCCTTGCCGCCGCGAGCCCCGCTTTGCAGGCCTGCGAGAGTTCGTCTTTATGCTCTCTCAAGCATTTACGCGGCTTGTCGGCATTGGCGCAGAGTTTCGTCAGGTCATCCGCGCACGCCGCCTTCCAAGCATGCTTGGCGTCTGAGGCATCGCCGGTCGCAGGTGCAGGCGTGGTGGTCGCAGGCGCCGCGGTCGTCGGCGTCGTGGCTGGCGCGACGGCGGCGGCCGTGTTCGTCGTCACTGGCGCCGCGGCATCCTCCGATTTCTTGTCGTGCTTGTCGCACGCGGCAAGCGTCGCCAGCGAAAGGGCGAGGATGAGCGATAGCTTCAGGGTGTTGGGTTTCATGTTGCAATGCTCCTGGACGGCAGGGACTGTCGGGGGAATTCGATCGCCATCTCTCGATCCGACAGTCTGCCCGGAGGGTCAAGCACGCAAACGGAAATTTGTGATATCTGCGTCCGATGTCTCCCGACGCTGTCCCTCGTGACGTCCACGCCGCCGAGGCCCTGCTGTCGTTTTGGGCGTGGGCAGGCGTGGATACCTGCTACGAGGACGCTGCGGTGAACCGCACCGCGGTCGCACCGCTACCGAGAGCGGCCCGACCGCCGGCCGCCATGTCGCGAGGGACGGTCTCCGCAACGGCCGAAGCATCTGTCGTCGGCGCCGTCGACACGATCGCGGAAGCGCGCCGCGCGGCCGCCGGCGCCCACACCCTGGAGGAACTCGCCGCCGCCATCGCCGCGTTCGACGGCTGTCCGCTGAAGACCGCCGGCGCGCGCCAGGCGGTGTTCTCCAGAGGAACAGCCGACGCGCCGCTGTTCGTGATCGGCGAGGCGCCGGGCGCCGACGAGGATATTCAGGGCGAGCCGTTCGTGGGGCGGGCCGGACAGCTGCTGGACCGGATGCTGCGCGCGGCCGGCCTGGAAAACAGGGCGTTCATCACCAACACCGTCTTCTGGCGCCCGCCTGGCAATCGTACGCCGACCCTGGCGGAGCAGCAGGTCTGCGCGCCGTTCCTCGAACGCGCCATCGATCTGGTGGCGCCCCGGATGCTGCTGATCGTCGGCGGCGCCTCGGCGAAGGCTGTTCTGGGCGTCGGCGACGGCATTCTCAGCATTCGTGGCCGGTGGTTCGAATGGCGTTCGCGGCACCGAACGACGGTGATCCCGGCGCTGCCGATCCTGCACCCGGCCTTCCTGTTGCGGCAGCCGGCGGCCAAGAAGAAGACATGGGCCGACATGCTGACCCTCACCGAACGGCTTGATCGCATCGACCACTCAACCTAGACAAGGCGGTGCGATGATGCGTTTCCTCACCACCGCCGCGGTTTCCGCGAGCCTGGGCCTGGTCGCCCTTCCGTCGACGCAGGCCTATGCACAGTCCAGATCAATCCTGTCGGCTTCGGACGCACAACTCTATTCCGCAGCGTTCTCGGCCGCTGAACAGGGTGATTCGGCGACCGCTGAAGCAGATCTCGTCCAGGTGCGGGATCCATGCCTGATCGGATCGGTGCGCTACGTGACACTGGCGGCGCCAGCGCCGCGCAAGGCCGGCTACGGCGACCTCGAAACCTGGCTGAAGGCTTTTCGGGATCTGCCCGGTGCGAACCTGATCTACGCTCTGGCGGAAAAATTGAAGCCGCCCGGCGCTCATCCGCCGACGCCGTCGACATCGTTGCTGACGCAGGCGGCGAGCCCCGGCGCCACGGCGCCGGCCACACGTCCATCGCCAGCGGCCCGCGACGCCTACTTCAGCGGTGATCTGGGCCGGGCGCACACGCTGGCGATCAGAGACGGAGACCGCTGGATCGCCGGCCTCGCAGCCTATCGAGAAGGGCAGTTTCCCGAGGCGCAGGATCACTTCTCCTCGGTGGCCCTCGATACGGCGGCGGCCGACGAGACCCGCGCCAGCGGCGCATTCTGGGCGGCCCGGGCCGCGCGCGCGGCGGGACAGATTGCGGACGCCGATGCCTTCACACACATGGCGGCGTCGGCGCCGGACACCTTCTACGGCATGATCGCCCGTCGCCATCTCGAGCTGAACGACGACCCGCTCGATCGCGTGCTGGAGGCGACGCCGGCGGCGCGGCCCATCGCCGCCACCGGGCTCGACGCGCCCGGCGTTCAACGGCTGATCGACACCGACCCTCGCGCCAGGCGCGCGATCGCCTTGATGCAAATCGGACGCCAGATCGACGCAGGCCTGGAGCTGCGCACGGGCCTTGGTCTGGCGGTGGGCGACGACGAGCGCGCGGCGTGGACGACGCTGGTTCTCGCGCTCAATCCCAGCCATCCCGACCCTTCCGCCTCGGTCGCGATCAGCCGGCGGACGCCGGGAACGCTTTATCCGACCCCGCGCCTCGACCCGCTCGGCGGGTTCGTGCTCGACAAGGCTCTCGTCTACGCGCTCACCTGGCAGGAAAGTCGCTTCAATTCCCTGGCTGTGTCGCCGGTGGGCGCGATCGGCCTGATGCAAGTGATGCCGAGCTCGATGGCCGATGTCCTGGGCGACGATTCGCTGAAGAGCGATCCGATACCGCTCTTCGATCCCGCCACCAACCTCCAGGCCGGCCAACGATACCTGACGTGGCTGGGGCAACACGCTGTCGGTCCCGATCTCATGCGCGTGGTGGCCGCCTACGACGGCGGCCCGGCAACGGTGGAGCGCACGCAAACCCAGGTTGGCCTGGACGACAGCCTTCTGATCGTCGAAAGCCTGCCGTTCGCTGAAACCCGGGACTACGTGCACAAGGTGCTGGCGGTCTATTGGAGCTATCGGCGGCAGTTCGGATCGGACAGTCGCACGCTCGATGCGATCGCGTCGGGAGCCGGTTCCGTGGACGCGGCCCTGGATCGGTAGATCCGAGTATCTCGTATCGCGGGCTTCCAGCCCGCTCTTAAATACCTCCGAGAGGCGCACGTCTTCAGAAAAGATGCGGGCTGGAAGCCCGCGCTACGAGAGAAAGCGCCTCGCTTGAGTTCTTGATTTGTTCACGTCATCGGCATAACCATCATCCAATGGCCGTCACCGTTATCTCAGCGCGCGGGCGCGGGGCCCAATCCAACGCTTCGGGCCGTTTCGAGAGCCGGTCGCATGAAGCGTTCGACGACGGGTGGACGGCGGACGACACCCCCACAGCGCCGCTTCGCACGACGGTGACGGCCGAAAAAGCGCGCACGATCATCACGCAAAACGACAGTCCCGACGTCGGCTTCGATCGCTCGATAAATCCCTACCGAGGATGCGAGCACGGCTGCATCTACTGCTACGCGCGGCCCGCGCACGCGTACATGGGGCTCTCGCCCGGACTCGATTTCGAGAGCAAGCTGTTCTTCAAGCCGAAGGCGGCCGAGCTGCTGGCGAGGGAGCTCGGCAAGCCGTCCTACAAACCGGCGGTCATTCACATAGGCGGGAACACCGATCCCTATCAGCCGCAGGAGCGGAGGCTCCGGGTCACCCGGCAGATCCTCGAAGTGCTCTCCGCGCATCGACACCCCGCCTCGATCATCACCAAGTCGGCATTGATCGAGCGTGACGCCGACCTGCTCGGGCCGATGGGCGAAGCTGGCCTCGTGCGGGCCGCCATCTCCATCACGACGCTCGACCGCGGTCTGGCGCGGGTGATGGAGCCACGGGCGGCGACGCCGGAGAGACGCCTGGCCGCGCTGCGGACCCTGACCGGCGCCGGCGTGCCGACCCTCGTGATGTTCGCCCCGGTGATTCCGGGCCTCAACGACCACGAGATGGAGGCCGTGCTGCGCAGGTCCGCGGAAGCCGGAGCTGTCGGCGCGGGCTATGTCGTCCTGCGCCTGCCTCTAGAGATCAAGGATCTGTTCCGTGAGTGGCTGGCCTCGAAACTACCCGATCGCGCCGAGCGCGTGATGTCCCTTGTCCGGCAGATGCGCGGAGGACGCGACTACGACGCCAAATGGGGACAGCGGATGAAGGGCGAAGGCCCGATCGCCGAACTCCTCGGGCAAAGGTTCAAGATCGCGCGCCGACGGTTCGGTCTCGACGGCGAGCGACCACCGCTCGACACGACCCAGTTCCAGGTCCCGCCGAGAGCCGGCGATCAGCTGGATCTGTTTGGATAGCCTTCGATCCGCGGCTCTTCGGCGAGCATGGGCGCACACTTTTCGAACAGTACGGCCTTGGTCAGGAAAGCCCTGTCCTCGCCATGGAATGTCATGCCCCCGGCCGCGAACAGAGCCGGAAGATCGGTGTCGCAATAGCTGGCGTAGTACGGCTCGTGGAAATAGGCGGGGAAGGTCTCGAGCAGGCGCGCGAGCCGCGGTTCGTCCACGGGCTGGACAGAATCGGCGAAGGCCAGGAGCCCACCCGGCTTGAGCACGCGTCCGATCTCGGCGGCGACGATGGGACGAACTCTCGGTGGCAGTTCATGAAAAAGGTAGACGCAGGTGATGGCGTCCAATGTTCCATCGGCGAATGGCAGGCGCTCCGCGTTGGCCTGAATCAGTTCGCGCACGCCCGATCGCCGTCCCGCCTCCTGCAGATAGGCCGGTGACAGGTCCAGGCCGGCGAGATTGGCGCGTGGGAAGGTCGCGGCCAGATCGCTCAGGAACGCGCCGGAACCGCAGGCCAGGTCGACGATCCGCAGACCACGGTGATCCCGGCCGCGCCAGGCGCGCGCCAGCAGGGAGAGCGCCCGGCGGCGCATGGCCCCGGCGGCGCCGGCGAACAAGGCCTCGACCTGGCTCTCGTAGCGCCGCGCGCTGTCGGGCGTGAACCAGCCGCCGGTCTGGAAATGGAAATTCTGGCGGTAATAGGTGGGATACCCACGCGCCTCCCCGACGTCGGCGCGCGCCTCGGTGGCGGCGCCGCGGCGCCGGCGGTCCTCGACGCGACGAGCATCGGCCAGCAGGTCGGCGGCGCGGCGCAAGGCGATCGGTTCGTCACGCATCGGCGGATAGAGACCCTCCGCGACGTCGGCGCCGTCCTTGTCGAACGCCTCGCGCCAGGCGCGACTCACAAAGCCCTCGGGCGGCGGCGGTTCGCTCGGCGTAAAGTCCTTCGGTCGGGTCCGGGCGGCGCCGGTGATCGTGCGGGCCGCGACGCCGGTCGCGCCCCACCACGCCGCCTTCAGGAGCGCACGGGCGTTCTGGGCGGATCGGTCGGCGGCGAAGGCGGTTCGGGATCTCGGTCTGGCTTCAGTCAATGTCCTCACCGGTCGAACAGTCCCACCAGCTCTATATGGGGCGACCACAGGAACTGATCCACCGGCAATAGGTTTCGAAGGGTAAATCCGGCGTTGGTCAGAATTTTGGCGTCCCGTACGAAGGTCGTCAGATTACAGGACACCGCCACCACGCGAGGCACGGCCGAGCGCGCGATCTCCTGGGACTGGGCGGCCGCTCCCGCCCGCGGCGGATCGAACACCACCACGTCGGTCTTGCGAAGCTCTTCGGCCAATACGGGTCGGCGATCGAGATCGCGCACGGTCGCCTCGATCGGGCTGAGACCGGGCGCCGTGGCCAGTGCGGCCTTCAAGGAGGCGATGGCGAGCGCGGAGGCGTCGGCCGCCATCACCGGCGCCAGTCTCGCCAGCGGAAACGTGAAAGCGCCGACGCCGCAATAGAGGTCGGCGACACGGCGCGCCCCGCGCGCGCCCTGCAGCGCGAAATCGACCATGGCATGCTCGGCAGCGGCGACCGCCTGCAGAAACCCTCCTGGCGGCAAGGCCACGGTGGCGCCGCCGATCCGGATGAGGGCCGCACGCGCCTGATAGAGAATCTCGCTGGCCAGCGTGACGCGCGCGACATCGCCCTCGCCGGCGATTTCGGCGGCGCGCATGCGGGCGTCGGCCGAAAGACCGCCCCCACGCCGCTCGACGCCGGTGACGTCGATGTCCAGTCCGGTGTCGCTCAAGGTCACGTGCAGGGTGGGCGCCGACTTGGGGTGTTCGAGAAAAGGTTCGGCCAGGCGCCTGAGCAACGGTAGCGCCGCCACCAGTCGTGGGTCGGCGATCACGCAGGTATCGACTTCGACCAGACGCCACGACCGGCGCGCCTTGAATCCCAGCACGGCCGCGCGGCCGTGGCGGCGCGCGTGCAGGGCCAGACGCCGGCGTGAGCCCGGCGGAGCGGCGAACGGCGCAAGGATCTCCGTGTCGAGCTCCACCCGCGCCAGCGCCTGGCCGATCTGGTCGACTTTCCAGGCAAGGTAGGGTGCTGGCGCCCAATGCTGCAGGGTGCAGCCGCCACAGTCGCCGAAGTGCGGGCATGGGGGGGCGACACGATCGGGACTTGTCTTGAGCCATTCGGCCACGTCCGCGCGGCCGTTCTCGATTCGCGCCACGACCCGCTCACCCGGCAGGGTCAAGGGCGCGAAGACCCCACCGTCGGCAAGGCCGTCGCCCAGCGCGCCCACCGCGCGAATATCCAGTATTGAAGTGTCCGTCATAGTCTGAGCAAGATTCCCTGGGAGATGGTGCAGCCGACATCGGCTGGTTTCCAAAGTGTGAACGCCGCGCTCAAGCTGCGTTCAGGTTCAATCGGTCAAATGATTCGCGCTCGTGACCATCTGGCCCGCCGATCATATGGGATGTCCTAACATGAAATCCTTGATCACCGCCGTTTCACTCCTCGCAATGACGGCCGCGACGCTCACGCCCGGCCTGGCGCCGGCGCAAGGCTATGGCGGATATCCACCGCCTCCCCCACCGCCGCCGCCCGAGACCTGCCAGCATGACAAGACCGGCAACACGGTCATCGGCGCCGTGATCGGCGCCGGCCTCGGCGCGCTGCTGGGCGCCGCGATCGCCGCCGAGGGCCATACCGGCGACGGCGCCGCTCTGGGCGCGGGCCTCGGCGGCGTCGGCGGCGGCCTTATCGGATCGAGCGGGTCCAAGTGCCCGGACAATCCCCCGCCGGCGCCTCAGCCCTATGGCGCCAACGGCTATGGGCCGAACTATGCGCAGGGCGCGCCGCCCCCGCCGCCTCCCGGCTATCGGGGGCAAGACTATGACAATCCGCCGCCTTCCCCGCCCGGCTATGGCCAGGAGCAGCGGTACGACAACCCGCCCCCACCGCCCGGCCGCTATGAGGACCAGGGTTACGGCGATTCGCCCCCACCGCCGCCTCCGTCGGGCTATGGGGCGAATCAGGGATACGACGCCCCACCGCCGCCTCCGCCTGGGGCGGATGAGTTCAACGAGCCGGCGCCGGGCAGCAACGCGCCACCGCGATAAAACGTCTGTTTCCGCCGGGACCGCGACGCCATCCGCCCGCGGCGGGGCGCGATGCAACCGAGGCCGACCCCGGGCCGAATGAGACACGCGCAACGTTCAAGTCAATGCGGCGGCCGCTCGAACGCGACCATCTTACCGGGAAAATCACCGTAAATCACCGTTAATACGGTGGCCAAGACAGGCGGAGGAACCGCTTGTGGGCTGGGCGGCGTGGAGTGGTCGGGAAACAAGATACATGGAGATGGGGAGTCTCATTGCGAAATGCAAATGTCGGAGTCGAGAAATATATGCGGAACCGGGAAATCGGGATTCATGTCTTCGCGGTCGCTCGTGAAATCGCCGGAGGCCACGGACTACAAGCTCAAACGCCGAGGCGCCTCTGAAAATGGCGCGAGCAAGCGCGCCCGCCGGCGAGCGAGCTTTGCGCCGGTGTTGGTGGCGCGTTGGCTTGTGGGCTGACGGCGAGAGAGGGGGCAGGCATGGACGCGGCGGCGATCACGGTGGATCTGCTCGCCGGCGGGGGGCACGGGTGAGTATTGCGGCGAACGCGTCGCCATCGCTGGTGGCGGGCGCCTTGGAATCGGACAAGCGCGAGGCTATAGACAGCTGCGGGTATGACGCTAGTGGCGCGACCGCATGAACACCGATGGGAGAGTTCGCCGAGGTGCTCGAATTCGAAGATTTCGTCTATCTCGACGTTCAGAAGACCGGCTCGGCGACGATCCGCCAGTTCCTTAAGCGTCATGGACGGGGTGCGATCGTCCGGGACGAGAACCACGCTCCGGTGATGCGAAAGGACCCGGGTAAGACCTATTTCATCTCGTGCCGCGACCCATTGGCGCAGTACGTTTCCCTCTACTCGTATGGCTTCGGCTTGACTCCCACGGGCGAAGATAGAGGCGAACGCGGCGCAATATACGCTTATGTGAAGCGAGCCGGCATGGCGGAAGTCTACGACGGCACGCCGGAAGGCTTTTCCGCCTGGATGGACCTTGTGCTTGATCCGGCGGTGGCGCTGGCGATCTTCGTCGGCCGTGACGCGCACCGGCTTATCGAGGTC
>Ga0302314_10013543_pt1 | contig 14003 bp, 12 predicted proteins | sample III_Palsa_N2_3_FD_200533 | JGI IMG/M metagenome (GOLD analysis project Ga0302314, IMG submission 200533) | Peat permafrost microbial communities from Stordalen Mire near Abisko, Sweden - III_Palsa_N2_3 | ecosystem: Environmental > Terrestrial > Soil > Palsa > Peat permafrost | place: Sweden... | reverse complement strand
CGCTGGACCAAACCAGCTAGCTACCAAGTAATCTTTCGCTGCGACCGTCGACCAGTACGGGAGGTTGCGCGACTTTCCCGTAAATGACCCTTAATGGGAATGTTAGAATCCGGGGATGGCGAAATCTCCAAGAAAATCTGTGAGTTCCATCGATAAATGGCGGGGTTTCTCCAGCGCTAATTGGCGGTACCGATGACAAGCATGCGGCGCGCGGCATTGACGACGTCGTCGGTGATGGCAGTCAGGTGATTGATGTCCATGAGACGCTCGATTTGCACGAAGAGCCGATGTATCAGCCGGAAATTTCCGCCAGTAATTCGGGTGACCGCGGCTATCGCCTGAGCATCGGCAAAATCGGCGCCATCAAGGCATAAGCCGAGCTCTCGCCAGTGACGAGCGAGAACGAAACTGAGCTCATTGCCCTGAAGAGGGCGATAGTGATGAGCGAAGCCAACGCGGCTATAGAGCTGCGGATAGCGCGCCAGACGTTTGTCGATTCCTGGCATGCCAATGAGAATCAGGCCGATGTTGGAGCGGTCAAATAGATCGCGCAGAAATTCGAGCGCCGGCGTTGAGAGGCGCTCCACTTCATCGACGATCACCATTTCCATATGATTGAACGAACATTCTATCTTGGCTCGTTCGTTGTGCGGACGGATGCAAGCGGTCGCGCAGGCCAACAATCGATGAATGTCCCTGTTCAGAACGCGCGCCGAAATGCTGACCGCGGGTGTGTAGAAAAGCGTGCGTGAACGATTCATCGCGGCGACCATCTTACCGGTTGAGCGCTCGCGCAGACCCCAGTCGTACAGCAGCGACTCAACCTCTGGCCAATTGGCGTATTGCCGGGCGGAGAGGGTCTTGCCGACACCTGCCGCGCCGTAGCACAAGCCGATGTAGCGATTTTCGCGCACGGCCGTTGCGAACTCGACGAAGCGGCGATGCTCTTTGGTGGCAATGAAAGCACCTGCGCGGCGGCCGATGGTGTCCTTCGCGACCGCCCCCATTTAGGTATCTTCCGAGTAAAGACGCAGTGCCGGTTTGCGCACCTCGGCCACTGGTGGTGCCGCTGTTGGTAGCACCGGTAGAACTGTGCTGCCGCATCCCCAAAAGTGGCCCATGCCGCGAACCCGCTCTGTGATTTGGCCGCGCAGCGCACGCCGGCGAGCCACTCGAGCTGCTTGAATGTCCTTGAGGGACAGCGTCTGATCGCAGTGCTGCTGATTTATGGCGCGACAGAGAAAGCGATCGTGATGAAACACCCGGATCTCGGCCAGGTCGCGCGGGTCGTAGCGTACGGTCACCGACTCGCCCACGTAGGCGGCGAGTGTTGCATCGAGATAACGCAGCCCCTCGAAATGGATGCCGTCGCGCCGCACGACACGCGCCGTGGCGACTGCAATCAAAAGGAGATCGAGAGCTTCCAGACTCTGCGGCATTCGCGGCACCCATCCATTGCCTACCCACGCGACCCGCGGTATGGCCTCGATCTCCTGATGCTCCCGGACGTTGTAATTGCCGATGATGTGCTCGCCGATGGCGGCATCGAGCGCGGACAGTGACAACTTTGGTGCGCTGGCCGGTTTTCCGTCCACCAGGTACCCGGGTAGATCACAAAGGAGCTCCGTGTTGAGCGTGCCGAAAAGCCGCTCGACTTTGCCCCGACCTTGAGGGCGCGCGACGGCCGAATGCACCAATTGGATTTTGAGATCCGCCGCGACCTGCTCGAGGTGACGGCTGGTGAAATCGCAGCCGTGATCGACGTAGAGCACCTCGGGTATTCCGCAGACCGGCCACGCGGGATCATCCTTGCGCCAGATGGCCTGGCGCAGAGCAAGGCATGTCTGCAACGTTGAGGGGGCACCCAAGAAGACTGAGTAGCCGGCCACGATGCGCGAATGGTCATCGAGGACAGTGGTCAGCCATGGCCGCTTCGGCTGACCGTTGGCATCGAGAATCAATATATCGAGTTGAGTGTGATCGGCTTGCCAGGTCGCATTTGGGCGTTCCGCCCGATGCCGATAAATGAGTTCGAATCGGTCTCGATAAGCCGCATGACCCTCATGCGCCAAGGTGACCAAGGCAGGATCGAGGGCGCTGACAATCGCGTGGACGCTGCTGTATGCGGGGATCGGGAGCTTCCGCTCCCTAGCAATTGCCGCGACCCGTCGATGAATGGCGGTGACCGATGGCCGCGGTTTCTTTAGAAAGAGGCCTTCGATCAGCTGGACCAGTTCCCCGGCGAGCCGGGGTCGCCCACCATCCGTGCGGGGCGTGCGTGCCAAACCGATCAATCCGGCGGATCGGTAGCGCGACAGCCAGCGCTCCGCGGTTCGAAGCGCAACGCCGGCGGCGCGCGCAGATTGCGCCAATGCGGCTCCGTCCTCGAGGTGGGGTCGCAACATCGCGAATCGAGCCATCGCCCGGTCACGCTGGATCTCGGACAGCTCCACTAACGGTCGCTCTTGCGGCTCTGGTGTCTCGCGCGACGGCATCGGTGTCCCTTTTGAAGTACACTTCAAACGTATCGACATGGCGCCGCAGGAAAAGTGCCATTTTTTGGGTGTTTGGAGCCGAGGGTTCAATTGGGACAGTCCGCAGCGCTTTATTGCCGGGTATCGACCGCCGATCAGTCGTGCGCGCGTCAGGAGCGGGACCTCAAGGCCTTCGCCAAGAAGGCAGGCTACAAGATCGTCGGTGTCTGGAAGGAGACCGCGTCCGGCGCCAAAGATGACCGTAAACAGCGCAAGGAGATCCTCGGCCTCGCCCAGGCTCGAAAGATCGATGTGATCCTCGTGACCGAGCTCACCCGCTGGGGTCGCTCGATGCTCGATCTATTGCATACGCTTCAGGACCTGCAGGCCTGGAACGTCTCCCTGATTGCCCAGACCGGCCTGCAGCTCGATCTTCGCAGCGCTCAGGGCAAGCTCATCGCCTCGCTCATGGCGGCGCTCGCCGAATTTGAGCGCGATCTGCTGCGTGAGCGCGTCCGATCGGGCATCGCGGCTGCGCGCAAACGCGGCGTAGTGTTCGGCCGGCGACCTGGTCAGCGTGTCAAATCGGATCGTCTTGCGCCTAAAGTGCTGCAGCTCGTCGGCGCCGGCCAGTCCTATCGTGAAATCAGTCACCGACTCGGCTTGAGCAAGAACACGGTGCTCGGCATCGTCCAGCGCGATCGCGCGGCCTGACGATTGGCTGCGCCGGCCCCTCGAAATGATTCAGCCTTTCCTTTGGCAGATGCCACCAAACGTCCGTTGATCTTATTCCATGAACACACTAATTCCGCTCATCGCAACTGTAGCCCTCACGATGTCCCCCTATACGGCCGATCTCAGTCGGTACTTTCCCAACGATGCAACGGAACAAACTGAGCGGGCTACACTGCTCGCCAACGTTGCTGTCTTTGAGAAACAGACGGCATCCACGATCACCACGCCTAAAGACCTGGCCAGCTGGCTCAGCCAGCTCGATTCCCTCAGCAAGGGACTGCAAAAGCATGACCTTTATGTATATATGCGTGCCGAGGAAAACCGTGACGATCGATCAAATGCCGCGGCAGACGAGGCACTCGGTGACAACATCAGCCGGTTGGATTCGGTCGCACGAAATATCCTGGCGGAGTTAGGCGCTTCGAAGTTACATGGTTTCCGGAGCGCGGACTCTTTGCTCGCCCCGTACGATCACTTTGTTGACGATTCCTTGGCGCGGGCGGCCCACGACCGCCAGAGTGAGCAGGCAGTTCTGCTACTAGCGCAACCGGCTCTCGACAGTCTCGGCAGCTCCTACAAAACGCTGCGCCGGCATGCACTCTCCTCGGCTGCCACACATAAGCCCGAATCTACCCGAGAGGCTTCCGAGGCAATGTGGTCTCCTTTCCTGCAGAACGAAGACGGTTTCGCGGCACTCCTTCTCCCGATAGCCACCCTGCAGAACGGCAAGGCCAAGCTCCAGGGGTTCGTTGATGCTCCGGAGGCTGCCTATTTTCGTGCTGGCTTGTCGCCGACGGCAGTGCATGATGTGTTGTCGGCAGTAGGCAGATCAGACGCCTATAGCAACTACCTATCGGTAGTTGCCGGAGCAGCCACCCAGAAGCTCCACATGGCCATGACCGAGCTGCATGCCTCTGACTTGGATGCGGCCGACACCTACTCACCGCCGCCGATCTCGTTTCCGGATGCGGTCCCTTTGATTCTGGCGGCAACCAAGCCCATGGGACGTGAGTATGCCAATCAGTACGCGCAGCTATTCGATCCGGCCGCTCATCGAGTGATGTGGTGTCACGAAGATAAATGCGATGACACAGGCTTTTCAGTGGGGTACGCCGGCCTCGTGTCCGGCCTTTTCTACGGCAAATTCGACGGTTCAGTCAATAGTGTGCGCGGAGTTGCCCACGAAGCAGGCCACGCGGTGCATCGACAGTTCATGAACGAGAACCAGCCGCTGGCGGTCTACAACGAAGGACCTCATTTCGTGTTTGAGTCCTTCGCGATCTTCAACGAATTGCTGTTGCTGGATCACTTGTATCGGTCCGCGTCCTCGCCCAATGCCAAAGCATATTACCTTCACACATTTCTTAATGATGCCACGGCCCAAGTATTCGGCTCCGCACGGGAAACGGACCTGGAGGAGTCGATGTACGCCGGCGTGCAGGCTGGTGGCCTTCGGACGGCTGCCGATATGGATGCGCTTACGCTGCAGGTGTTTGCGCGTTACACGACGGCGCCGGCTCTAGCGCCCGAGATGAAGGTGTTTTGGGCCGCCAACCGGTTGTATTTCACGGATCCCCTGTATGACGTGAATTACCTATTCGCCGGATTGCTGGCGCTGGAATATCTGCACCAGTACGAGCAGGATCCCCGAAGATTTGCACGCCGCTACGTGGCACTACTCAAGAACGGCTTCACGGACACGCCGCAGGTATTGGAGCGTAAATTCCTCGACATTGACCTAGACGACGCCAGCGGGTTGGTAGGCAACGCTGCGGCGATGATCAGCCACCGCACCACAGAGCTTTCGAAGCTGTATTCCGCCGCGACGCCTTAGGGGGCGTAAAATCCGAAGTCTCGCAGCATTGCGACCGGATGCTGAGACCGCCAATTAGCGCTGGAGAAACCCCGCCATTTATCGATGGAACTCACAGAAACCGCGGCGCTCGAAACCCGCACCAATACTCCAAAATGGGAAAGTTCGCGAGAGCGGGCGCACTCCAAGGCCTGCAGCACGGCGATCTCGAGCAGCCCCCTCCCCTGCTCTCCCCCCACGGTATGGCGCGTCATTCAGGATGACCGGTGCGCGTCAATCAAGATGACAAGGGATCACGCGGCATCTGGATCATGCAGCTGATGATTGTCGCTGGCAAGCGTTACGTCTCGGCTTGATTGTCGCTGGGCGTCAGTGCAGCCACGTTCTTGGTCGTCGCATGGTTGGCTGTCCGCCCGGGTCCGGGCTTCTTTCGAGCCAGTGCTGCCCGGCGTCTGTAGCTTTCCACGTTCATCTCAAAGATCGTGGCATGATGAACCAGACGATCAACAGCAGCCAGAGTCATAGCGGGATCTTGGAAGACCTTGCCCCATTCGCCGAACGGTTGATTTGCTGTGATGAGAACGGAGCGTCGTTCGTAGCGCGTGCTGATGAGCTCGAACAGTACGGACGTCTCGGCCTGATCTTTCGTGACGTAAACTAGATCGTCGAGGATTAACAGGTGGTATCGATCCAGGCGCTGGATTGCGGCTTCCAGCCCGAACTCGCGACGTGCGATTTGTAATCGCTGCACCAGATCAGAAGTGCGTGCAAAGAGCACGCGCCAGCCCTTCTCAACGAGCGCAAGTCCGATCGCCGAGGCAAGGTGCGACTTGCCGCCGCCGGGTGGTCCGAACAGCAGCAAGTTCGCTCCTTTCTCGAGCCAACCATCACCCGCACACAGCGCCGACACCTGCGCCTTTGAGATCATCGGCACCGCAGCGAAGTCGAAGTTGTCCAAGGTTTTCTCAGGCAACAGCTTCGCTTCTCCGAGGTGGCGCTCGATGCGGCGCCGATCCCGCTCGGCCACTTCGTGCTCGGCGAGAGCCATCAGCAACCGCGCCGCCGCCCATCCTTCCTTGTCCGACCGCTCGGTAAACTGGGGCCACAAGTGTTTGATGGCCGGTAATCGCAGTTCATTCAGCAGCAGCGTCATCCGTCCCGTGTCGATGATGTCGCTCATGCTGCTTCTCCGATGTAGGCATCGTTCAGCGCCTCGTAGAGGCTCAAGGGCGTGAGGTGCACGGTCACCTCGGGCAGACTAGCTAGGTCGGGTGCAAAGCGCGTACGCAGCTCCTTGAGGTCCGGTAGTCGATCGGCGGCGAGGTCCTCGGTCAGCAGTGTTGCCAGTTGCGACTCGCAGGCGCGCTCATGGGCGATACTCAACAACTCGACCATCAGCTTGCAGGCGCCACGCCCGGAGATCTTTTCGCATAGATGGTCGAACATATCCCGATACGCTTGACGCGGCCACAGTTGATCTCGATACACGAGATTTAGCAGCGCCATGGGTTTACGTCGCAGCGCGTGGATGACGTGGCGATAATCGACCACATGACCGTGTTTGCCGTCGCGGCCAGGCCGGCCGCGCACCAGGCTTAGCACTCGCGAGCCGCCGACGAACAACTCCACGCGATCGTCGAAGATGTGCGCCCGCAACCGATGACGGATCAGTCGAGACGGCACGGTATAAAATACCTTTCGCAGAACGAAGCCACCGGAGCTGCTCACATACACCAGAGCCTGTTCATAATCGGCGGTGCGCGTGTCGGGCAAGGGCTGTAATACGGCTCTCTCGGCATCGATTCGTATTCGGTTGCGCGCATTCTTGCGACCGACGAGTTCGTCGATGAAGGACCGATAGTCGATGAGATCCTCGAAGTCCATGGTGCCGCGCATGAGCAGTGCGTCGCGGATCGAGAGTTTAATATGTCCATGCGGGCTTTCGATGCCGCCGTTTTCGTGCGCGACACCACGGTTGTTGCGGGTCGGTTCCATGCGGTAGTGCGCGCACAGCGCATCGTATCGGCGGGTCAAGTCATCGCGCGCGTCGTGGTCAAGGTTGCGGAACGCCGCAGACAAGCTATCGCTGCGATGCTCGCGCGGTACGCCGCCCAGCGCCCACAGCGCGTTCTGCAGGCCTTCAGCCAACGCGACGTAGCTCTCGCCGCCCAAGATGACATGGACGTGCTCAAAGCCCGAGCACGCTAAGCGGAAGTGGTACAGACGATGGTCAAGTTGAACACCCGCTATCCGTACCGCAAGATCACCCATCTCGGTAAAATCCGACAGTCCCATGCGCCCCGGTTCTTGGACCTGGCGAAAGATCACATCGCGATCTTCTCCCTTCAGCGCACGCCATTGCCGGATCCGCCGTTCCATCGTACGACGCACGCAGTCCGGTAACTCCGGATGCCGCCGACGCATCTCCTCAAAAATGGCTATTGGCCGCAAGCCCGGCGCCGCCTCGAGCATCGGCACGACCTCGGAGTCAAAAATGGCAATCAGCGGATCGGGTCGTCGCCGACCGCGCGGCGCCGCCTTTTGCGACGGAAGCCGAGGGTCATTTTCGATGCGGTATGCGGACTTCAGGCTCATCGACGCTTGCGCGGCGGCCGCCGGCTTCTTCTCGGTCAATCTGGATTTCATGTACAGCCTCATCTGGTGATCGTTGATGTGTCGACCGGGCATAAGGCTGGTACTCCGCTCTTGGAACACCTCACCAATACCCCATCGGCCTCGATCACCGACGAGACGGACCTAAAATAGGTCCGAAATCGCCTTTTCGGGGGCCAAATTCGGGCCAAAAGGCCCGAAAATCACCCCATCAAAAACTTGTCATCCTGATTGTCGCGCGTTGTCACCCTGATTGACGCGCGACAAGATTGCACGAACCCGCCGCTCAGCCCGCGCGAGCCAAGAATGGTTGGCCGATCGACAGGAGCACTGGCCCACGGCATATCGGCGCCAGTGCTGGATTGATGTCCGCCAACTTCAGTCGGAGACCGCGGCGAGCCACGTCGGAATTGACACAAATTGTTGAAATAATTGACGCAAAATATTGAAACCGACATGATCCGGGCCTAGCACGGCGATCGGCTATCCACCGAAATAACCATAACCCATTGAAGCGTCGAGACTTATCGATCTACCGGATCGCAACCATTGATCACTCGGAATTATCTACCGGGTATTTTTCCGGCATGAGCCCGGTTACCCCAAGCTGTGCGCTGGAACGTCGTCGTAGACTGGCACGAGCTCCGCTGCCGTGACAGTGACGAGAGTGAACTTTGTATCGCGTCTCACTCTCAGAATCGGCAATCAATGCCGAGCCTGAGGGTCCTCGGTTGAAGCGGCGTCATCTGATCATGCTGCGCAAGGCCGAACGGGTTTCCGAAGGCGAACGTGTTCGCTCGCACATTGCCTAGGTTGCCCAGGTTCAGCGAAAGGGTGACTCTGCCAAAATAGAGTCTCGTATCGGCATCCACGACGAAATAGTTTCCTTGGGGAATGTCTAGGAGCGGCCCAACTCCGAGCGTCGATTGGCCCACATACCGCACCGACGATTCGGTGCTTAACCTCCCGAGCGCGATGTCCCGATTCCATTGAGCGGCGAGGCGGCCACCGTTGCGCGCGACGTTGGGCAGTGTCTGTTCTCCGGAGGTGGCAAATCCGGGTGCCGGCGCGACCAACTTGCTGTCGTTGATAAAGGCAGCCGCGTTGAGTGTGAAGTCGGATGAGAGGCGCCAGGTAATATCGGCATCGACGCCGTAGATCCGTCCATTGCCAATGTTGGCCGTATACGGCAGGCCGGAGCTATCGACGAGATCGGCCTGCATTTGGTCCCAAATGGCGGCGAAGACAGCTGCACGGACCACCAAAGGGTCGTACGCTTCACGGCCCAATCGCACGCCGATCTCGTCCATATTCAGTTCATCGGCATCAAATTTACGGCTCTCGAGGCCCGATCCCGACGGGGCAACGGCCAGTCCGCCGGCCCGGTCTCCCTGCTGGTAATGAAAGAATGCGGACCACACTCCGCCCGGGTGCCAATCGAGCCCGAGGGTGTTGGAAAAATGTGCCGAATCGCGCGAAGAAATCTGTGGCTGGTTCGGCGGCGAGCCGATGAGCACACCTGTGCTGTTGGCGAAGGTAAGCCGCTCGCCGATCGTACCGGTCAGCGTTCGAGTGAATGGATGCGAGATTTCCCCGAATAGGGCCGCTTCCGCCTGTACGTTGTCGACGCCAGCGATGGGTACGGGAGCCTCGAGTGGCCCCAGTGTGCGCGTCAGCAGGCTGGAACTGAAGAGAGTGGTGAAGCCTGCGACCCAGGGGGCATCTTTCGGTCCGCCCGCAATGCGGGTCTCGTGCGAGACGAGTGTAATGTCATTGTCTTCCTCGAAACGCGCGGGTGTGGTGGTCCCGTTATAGCCTGTCGCATCGAACACTGTTTTCAGATTTTGCCAAACTGACGAGGTGACGGAGAAGAGCTCGGCGTCGCCCACGGGCCGCCGGGCGCTGATATACGCAACACCATAATCGTTCCGGAAAGGTTGAGGAATGGCGCTGCTGCGGGTAAGGGGCGGGTCGCCGAGCAGGGTGTACTGGGCATCGGCGCTGTTGATGATTTGCTTTACGCCACCGAACTCCAGGGTCCAATCGGCGAGATTCTCCACGCGCAACGTCAACCGCGAGCCGTAACTTGCGGTGTTGTTGGTGTCGTTGAAGCCACGCTCGAGGTCATCGATGTAGCCGGTGTCGCGGTCACCGTAGGCCACCAGCCGTAGCGCAACACGGTCGCTGATGAGGGGTACATTGAGCATCGCCGCGCCATCACGGCTGATGCCACCGGATTGGGTGGTACTGAGACCGGCCGATGTTGCCGCCGAAATCTCATCAGCGTCGGGTTCATTCGGGACGAGGCGGATGACACCGCCGAGCGAGCCGGCACCATAGAGCGTTCCTTGGGGGCCCACGAGCACCTCCACCCGTTTCATGTCGTAGAGATCCAGGTCCGGGTCTGGCGCGTTGTAGTTGAGCCGGACATCCCCCAGATACTGCCCGGTCGTAGCCTGGGTCGGGCCGTTGAAGCTGCTGTCGGCCAAACCGCGGATGAACAGCTTGTCGCGGCCGGGACCGAGATTGGTCGAGCTGAGTACTGGGAGCAGTTCGGTAATAGCGGCGGTTCCGTCCGCCGCGTTGTCGGCGGTCCAGCCCCGGTCGAGCGTGACGACTTTGACCGAACCCGGATAGGAATCGACCCGCATGTTTTGCTTGCTGGCGCTGACAACGAGTTCCTCCAATTGCTCGATCACGGGTGGCGCTGGAGCGGGTCCTGGCTCCTTCGACGGTGGCGGCGCACGGTTTCGGATGATCCGAATGGTCGTGCGGTCGTAAAACAAGGCATAGGCCCCGGTCCCGCGCAAGGCCCGATCCAGCGCGTCATGGAGCGACAAATCGCCGCTCACACCGGGGGAGTGCTCGTCGGCCACGTCCGGTTCGGTCACGGTGATGGTGACGCCGGCTTGCACGCCCAAGGCCGCCGCCACTTCGCCGAGGCGGCCCGGCGAGATATTGAAGTTGTCCGCGTCGGCGATACCAGCCAACCCCAAGGCGACAGCGAGGACCGCCCCGCGCCCCCTAACGCCCACCATCATCGAGGGGCTTCATCGTCCAGCCCTTGGGCCCCTCCTCCAGATCTACGTTCAACGCCAACTTCAGGTGTTCGAGCTGCTTTGAATCTGCGCCCTGCAGCACGATGGCACCGGAGAAGACCCGATCCGCAAGGGAGGGAGATACGATGATATGGACGCCGAGTGTCCGCTCGAGATCGGCCGCGACCTGTGACAGCGATTCGCCAGAATAGACTAGGCGACCGCTTTGCCAGGCGCCAACGGATGCGATCGGTGTCGTTGTCACGCGCACGGTTGCTGAGTCAGAGCGCGCCAGCAAGGCTTGGCCGGCACCCAGAGAGACCGCCTGTACCTGAGTGCTGTAGATGACCTTGCCCTCGGCGACGGCGACACGTATTTGGCTGGAATCACGCACCACATTGAACACGGTTCCGATGTCCTGGACGCGGTTATTTCCCAGATCGAGCACGAAAGGCTTGGCACTGTCATGATGCACCCGAAACAGAGCCTCTCCGGCGATAAGCGAGGCGAAACGTGGGTTCCTCCGATCGAAGATCATCCGAGTCGAGCCGTTCAGCATCACCTCCGTGAAGGCATCGAGCGCGACCGTCTGACGTTGTCCGGAGCCCGTCGTGACCTCGTACCGGCCGGATACCAGCTGCGGGAGAAAAACGACCCCGGCGATAATTGAGGCCGCCAGCGCGCCCCCGGCCAGCCACCGACGGCGCGGTGAGAAACCCTGCGTACCGGTGGGTCTGTTCGCGTCTTGCGTGATATCCGGAAACACCAATTGGGGCAGCAGCGACTCGATTGCGAGCTCGGTTTGCTCGATCGCCGCATAGGCCCCAGGGTGGCGTGGATCTTGCGCAAGCCAGTCCACAAACGCATCCCATGTCGCGTCATCGCCATCGCGAAGGCGGACATGCCACTCGATGGCACGCGTCTGTAGGTTGCTCTCCGTATCCGAACTCATGTCGACCTCTTCACGTAAGACACCGCGGACTCATCTAATCCCCATCCAGCCGAAGCTTGGCCGCCGCAACCGCCTCGTAGGCCCGGGTAAGGTGCTTTTCGATGGCACTGACGCTGATTCCCAAGTCCGCGGCAATCTGCCGCTGCGGTTCGCCGTCGAGTCGAAAACGTCGAAAGATGGTCCGAGTCCGCTCGGGCAGCTCATCAAACACTCGCTGCAGAATCGCCAACTGCTCCCGCGCGATAAGGCCGGCCTCGGCCGTGGGCTGCTCGGCAATCTCCGCCTGCTCGCCACCGCGGACATGCATCCAGTCCCCTTCACGGCGCGTGCGCCGGTCAGCCGTGCGGCGATGCAACAAAAAATGGTTGTTCGTCATCTTGTATAGATAGGCGCGTGGTTGATCCACGGAACCGATCTTCTCGGCCCAGAGCTTCAGGTGGACCTCTTGCAGAATGTCCTCCGCTTCCTCCGCGGTCGCCCCGCGCAGGGTGAGGTAGCGGAGCAGCGCCGAGCGACACTCGACGAAGGCTGCGAGAAGCCCACTGGTCGACATGCTGTGCAGATCACTCCCTATAGGGAAACTTCGTTGCTCTGACGAGAGGACCGGGCCAGATGCGCGCCGATTTCTTCATGGTGACGGAGCTGGTCGCGCGAGCGATCAAGCGGGTTGACGAGCGTACACCCCGCGCCGCCGCGCTTTGCATCTTGCGCGGGCCACCGAATTAGATGCGAACCATACCACTAAATGTCAGCCGGGACAGCCCGACGCCAGATCACAAAGATCTTGATGTGGGAATAGCGGGACGTCGGTGTCTATAGGGGGAACTTAACATCAAACCGGCCGAACCAGCCGTCAAGGAGTCGAAATTGCTCACGCCGCGCCTCAGGGCTTCCTGTTTTCTATTTGGTCTTGCAATACTGCCGTTAGCGCCGTCTCACGCCCAGGAGATCGTCGACAAGGGATTCTATGCAGTCGCTCGCGCCGGTGCATCCGTAAACCCGGAATTAAAATTCGATAGCGAGGCTCTCGGTGTATCCGCGATATCCGACGACACCGTGAAATACAAGGTTGCGCCCTTTGGCGAGGTGGGAGGTGGCTACAGTTTCGGCAAGTTTCGAGTAGAGGAAACACTGGGTTACAGCTCAAGCGACGCAAAGAGCAGCAACGCGCAAGGCCGCGCTCGGTTCTACTATCTCACCGTCTCCGGATTCGCGGACATTCCCGTTACGGATGTGGTCGTGCCGTATGTCGGCGGGGGCATGGGCGCCGTTCGTGTGGATTCGGATTTGTCATGGGCCAACGCCCTTACCAACACTGACGTCACCATTCAGGGCAAGGCCTGGGGTCCATTCTGGCATGTCGACGCGGGCGTCGGCTTTCGCGTCGCGCCGAAGATCACCGTTGATCTGGGCGTTCGTTATGCAAAGTCCTTCAGCAGCATGAAGGGTATCGGACACGATGACAATGATGGCCTTGTGCCGGTCGCTCAGTTTAACGCGGCATCCGCCCTGCTAGGGGCGAGATACCACTTTTGACCCACGCCAGAGTCGAGCCTTCTACAGAACATGTAGACCCGGGGAGGCTCGACTCGACCGATCTGACTGCGTGGAGCAAGGTATGCCGCAAAAGCACAATCGCGCCAAGTCAGGCGCAATCCATGCGCCTGACTTGGCACTTTACTGAAGGTAACTCTTATGGCGAAACCCATCTCTCTTCATTGTGACACCTCTGCAATTGGCGGCGAACCGGCACAACGTCGCCTGCGCAGAGAAACCAATGTCGCATGCGACTTTGAACGAACAGGACCCTGTATCACTCGGATGCCAGTCGAAGCCTCCTCGTCTGCGCTGTCGGACCGCGCACTCGAAGCAATGCTGCGAGCGCTATTCGCAATCGCCTTGCCACGTCGTGAGAATCACCCTGACGACGAAATACTCGAGCTAGGTACAAATTGCTTAGGGCTAGTTGAACTGTACGCGAATATCAATCGCGCCTTTCCGAACCTTGTGAGCTATACCGAGTTCCTGGCTCAACCGACCCTATCGAGTCTGGCTCGATACATGACGCGCAAGCGCAGTAGTGCGTGGTGGCCGTAACAATATTGAGAAATTCAATGCAATTTCCGACGAAGTCCCGTTCACACCGTCCTTTCACTTGTACAAATGGTGAGCGCCACGGATTGGACATGCAATACCGAAATCCCTACCGAGGGACATCGACCGCCGACGACGTAGTGGCGGGTATCGATTTGAGCCGCAAGAGAATTGTCGTGACGGAATGCGATTCTCCGGTCAGCGTCGAAACCATGAAAGCGCTCGCGGCAAACGGCGCAGAGATCATTGGCTTGGCGCGCTCGGCAGACTCTGCCCGAACAGCG
>Ga0302314_10013542_pt1 | contig 14003 bp, 12 predicted proteins | sample III_Palsa_N2_3_FD_200533 | JGI IMG/M metagenome (GOLD analysis project Ga0302314, IMG submission 200533) | Peat permafrost microbial communities from Stordalen Mire near Abisko, Sweden - III_Palsa_N2_3 | ecosystem: Environmental > Terrestrial > Soil > Palsa > Peat permafrost | place: Sweden... | reverse complement strand
GCGCGTGCGCCGGGACGCCGATGGCGTGAGCCGCTGCGAAGTGCGGCCGCCCGCCGAAATCGGCCACATCCTGAACACGGCCTATGGGCCGCAGAGTGACGCTTGCTTTTCTGCGATCCGAACGACCGAGCTCGAAGACTCTGTCGGACGCTGCGCGGCGTCGAGGAATTCATCGGCTGGGATCCAATCAGCGGCCTGGACGTGATGGAACTCGTGCAGGCGATCGACTGAGGCGATAGGCGCCTCGTTTGGCGGCGATCCTCAAGTGGTCGGACCCTACCCGCGCCCCAGCGCCTCGCCCAGCGCGCGGGCGAGGTCGCCGGCGCGGAAGGGTTTTTGCAGCACCGGCGAGCCGCGGTCGATGTCGCGCAGGCCGGCGTCGCCGTAGCCGGTGGAGAAGACCGCCGGGACGCCCTTTTCGCGCAGCGCGTCGGCCACCGGGAACACCGGCTGGCCGGCGAGGTTGACGTCGAGCAGCGCCGCGTCGAGGCCGGGCTCGCTCTGCGCCAGGGCGAGCGCCTCGGCCAGTCCATGCGCCGGCCCCACCACCGTGCAGCCGAGTTCGAGCAGCATGTCTTCGACCAGCATGGCGATCATCATCTCGTCCTCGACCACGAGGATGCGACGACCGGCCAGAACGGGTGTGTCAGCCATTAAATCCCGCTCCACGCGCCGGCTCTACGCAGACCCTGCCGACGGCTTGACAGTTTAGGGTATGTCGCCGCGCGCAAGCAATGCGCGACAGCGAGGCTGGCCGCCGTCAGCTCTCGCGCGGCACGGGGCTGACCCTGAGCGAGGTGATCTGGTTGCGCTGGCGGCGCAGCACCTGGAAGCGGTGGTCGTGGAAGATGAACGACTGGCCGACCTCGGGGATGGTCTGCGCCTCGTGGATGACCAGGCCGGCGATCGAGACGGCGTGCTCGTCGGGCAAGTCCCAGTCGAGGGCGCGGTTCAGCTCGCGCACGCCGACGTCGCCGTCGACGATCACCGAGCCGTCCGGCTGCGGGCGCACGCCCTCGATGGTGGCGTCGTGCTCGTCCTCGATCTCGCCGACGATCTCCTCGAGGATGTCCTCCAGCGTCACCAGCCCCTGCAGGGCGCCGTATTCGTCCACCACCAGGGCGAAGTGGGCGCGGCGCTTCAGGAAGGTGTTGAGCTGGTCCTTCAGGTTGGTGGTCTCGGGCACGAACCAGGGGTCGGTGGCGATGGCGGCGATGTCGAGCTGGTCGATGCTGTCGACCGCGGCGATGGCGCGGGCGAGGTCCTTGGCGTGCAGCACGCCGACCACGTTCTCCGGCTCGCCGCGGTAGAGCGGCAGCCGCGTATAGGGGCTCTCCAGCGCCTCGTTGACGATCTCGCGCGGGGTCTCGTCGATATCGAGCATGGCGATCTGGCGGCGGTGCACCATCACCTCGGCGACGGTGAGCTCGCCCAGGTCGAGCACCCCGCCCAGCATCCGCCGGTCGTCGCCCTGCACCAGCCCCTCGGAATGGTGGTATTCGACCGCGCCGCGGATCTCCTCGTGCGCGGCCAGCACGTCGTCGCCCATCTCCAGCCGCACGCCGAAGAGGCGCAAGGTGTGCCGCACGATCCACTGGATGGCGTAGATCACCGGCCCCAGCAGCCGCACCACCAGCAGCATCGGGCCGGAGAGCGCCCGCGCCACGTCGTCGGCGCGGACGATGGCGAGGGTCTTCGGCAGCACCTCGACGAACACCACCACCAGCACGGTCATCACGCCGGTGGCGATGGCGACGCCCCAGGCGCCCGGCACCACCTGGGTGATGAACATGGTGGCGAGGGCGGAACTGAAGATGTTCAGCACGTTGTAGCCGATCAGCACCGCGCCGATCATGGTCTCCTGGTCGGAGATCAGCCGGTTCACCCGCGCCGCCGCCCGGTCGCCGTCGCGCTCCAGCTGGTGCATGCGCCCGCGGCTGGCGCCGGTCAGCGCCGTCTCGGCGGCCGAGAACACCGCCGAGACCGCCAGCAGCACCAGGATGATCGGCCCGGCGGCCATCAGCGCGGCGAGCACGGTCATGGCGCGGCCCCTTCGCCGACCAGGAAGGCGCGGACGGCGGCGGCCTCCACGCCCCTGGCGACGAACGCCGCGCCGATCGCCCGCGCCAGGATGAAGGTCAGCGCGCCGCCCTCGGCCTTCTTGTCCTGCGCCATGTGCGCCACCAGCGCGTCGGCGGCGAACGGATGGCCGGCGAGCTGGTCCAGCCGGGTCGGCAGGCCGGCGGCGGCGATGGCGCGGCCGGCGCGCTCGGCGTCCTGGCCGGGACAGAGGCCGAGCGCGGCCGAGAAGCGGAACGCCAGCGCGCAGCCGATCCCCACCGCCTCGCCGTGCTTCAGCGCCTCGCCGAAGCCGGTCTCGGCCTCCAGGGCATGGGCGAAGGTGTGGCCGAGGTTGAGCAGGGCGCGGCGGCCGCTCTCGCGCTCGTCCTCGGCGACGATCTCGGCCTTCATCGCCACCGAGCGGCCGACGGCGTGGGCGAGAGCGGCCTCGTCCAGCGCCAGCACCGCCGGCGCGCTCGCCTCCAGCCACTCGAAGAAGGCGGCATCGCCCAGCAAGCCGTACTTGATCACCTCGGCGTAGCCGCAGACCAGCTCGCGGCGCGGCAGGCTCTCCAGCACGCCGAGATCGGCCAGCACCAGCCGTGGTTGGTGGAAGGCGCCGATCAGGTTCTTGCCGCGCGGGGTGTCGATGGCGGTCTTGCCGCCGACGGACGAGTCGACCTGGGCCAGCAGCGTGGTCGGGACCTGGATGAAGTCGATCCCGCGCTTCAGGATCGCCGCCGCGAAGCCGGCCAGGTCGCCCACGACCCCGCCGCCGAACGCCACGATCAGGTCGCCGCGATCGAGCTCCAGGTCCAGCAGCGCCTCGCACAGCGCCTGCAGGCCGGCGAAGCTCTTGGCCGCCTCGCCTGGCGCGATGACCACCGGCGAGACCTCGATCCCGGAGCTGGCGAGTGAGGCGGCGAGCGCCGCGCCGTGCAGCGCGTGCACCGTCTCGTCCGCCACCACCGCCAGCCGCGGCCGCTTCAACAGCGGCCGGATCGCGGCGCCGGCGCCGTCGATCAGCCCACGTCCGATCCGCACCTCATACGGCTTCCCGGCCACGCCGACGGGGATGGTGAGGGTCACGCTCCCGCCTCCGCCCGCTGGCGCAGCGCGGTCAGGATCGCTTCGACGGCGATCTGGTGCGGGGTGTCGCCGGTCTCCACCGCGATGTCGGCCTCGGCGTAGACGGGGTAGCGGTCGCGCGCCTGGGCGGCCAACGTCTCCAGCGGGTCGCGGCCGGCCAGGAGCGGGCGGTTGTCCTTGCGGCTGACCCGGCGCGCCAGCACCTCGACGTCGGCCTTCAGCCACACCGACACCGCCCGCGCCTTGATCAGCGCCCGCGTCTCGGGGTGCATGAAGGCGCCGCCGCCGGTGGCCAGCACGTGCGGCGTCTCGGCCAGCAGCCGCGCGATCACCCGGCGTTCACCGTCGCGAAAGGCGCCCTCGCCATACTGCTCGAAGATCTCGGCGATCGGACGGCCGGCCGCGGCCTCGACCTCCAGGTCGGCGTCGCGGAACGGCAGGCCGAGGGCGGCGGCGAGGCGTCGGCCGACGCTGCTCTTGCCAACGCCCGAAAGTCCGACGAGGGCGATGGTCTTATCGATGGGACCCGGGCTGGACATGACCGTCAGCGGCTTTACACGAGCCTCGCCCACCTCGCCAACTTCACCTGGGGCGGGCGCCTGGATCGAGGCCTTCCTGGAGATGATGGCGGCCGAGCGCGCGGCCGCCGCCAACACCCTGAAGGCCTACGCCAAGGACCTCGCCGACGCGCAAGGCGCGCTGTCGCGGCGCGGCGTGGCCCTCACCGACGCCAGCGCCGAAGACATCGAGGCCTATTTCGCCGAACTGGGTGCGCGCGGCCTATCGCCGGCGACGGCGGCGCGGCGGCGCGCGGCCGTGCGGCAGTTCTACCGCTTCGTGCTGGGCGAGCGCTGGCGCTCGGACGATCCGTCGCGCCGGGTCGACGCGCCGAAGCAGGGCCGGCCGCTGCCGAAGGTGTTGAGCCGGGCCGAGGTCGACGCGCTGATCGCCGCCGGCGCCGCCAGAGACGGCGCGGCCGGCCTGCGCCTGGCCTGCCTGATCGAGCTGATCTACGCCTCGGGCCTGCGCGTCTCGGAGGCGGTGGGCCTCAGCCTCGCCGCCGTCGCCCAGGACCCGGCCTATCTGATCGTGCGCGGCAAGGGCGGCAAGGAGCGGCTGGCGCCGCTGAACCCGCCGGCGCGGGCGGCCATCAAGGCCTATCTGGCGGTGCGGCCGGCGTTCGTGCCGAAAGGCCCCAAGCCGAACCCCTGGCTGTTCGCCTCGCGCGGCGCTGGCGGCCGGCTGACCGCGCGCCGCTTCGCCCAGCTGCTGGACGAGGCAGCCCGGGACGCCGGGGTCGATCCGGCCAAGGTCAGCCCGCACGTGCTGCGCCACGCCTTCGCCACGCACCTGCTGGAGGGCGGCGCCGACCTGCGCGTCGTCCAGACCCTGCTCGGCCACGCCGACATCGCCACCACCCAGATCTACACCCACATCGCCGAAGGCCGCCTGCGCGAGGTGGTGGAAACCAAGCACCCGCTGGCGCGGCGCGGACGCTGACGAAAGCGCCGCATGGGGCTGCGGGTTGCTCCCCCACCCCATCACGCCTAGTTATGCGCGACCTTTTGCGGGAGACCGGCGTTCAGGAGTTATGGCGGCGCACTATCTGGACTTCGAGCGGCCGATCGGCGAGCTCGAAACGAAGATCGAGGAGCTGTCCAAGCTCTCTGACTCGGCCGGGCCCGGCGGCATCGACGCCGAGATCGAGTCGCTGCGCAAGCGCGTCGTCGCGATGCGCAAGGACACCTACGCCCACCTCGACGCCTGGCAGAAGACCCAGATCGCCCGCCATCCGCAGCGGCCGCACTTCGTCGACTATGTCGCCGGGCTGATCGACGAGTTCGTCGAGCTGCGCGGCGACCGCAAGTTCGGCGACGACCAGGCGATGATGGGCGGCCTCGGGCGGTTCCGCGGCCAGGCGGTGGTGGTGATCGGCCAGGAGAAGGGCCACGACACCACGACCCGCATCAAGCACAACTTCGGCGCCGCCCGGCCCGAGGGCTACCGCAAGGCGGTGCGGCTGATGGACCTGGCCGAGCAGTTCGGCCTGCCGGTGCTGTCGTTCGTCGACACCGGCGGCGCCTATCCGGGCCTGGTCAGCGAGGAGCGCGGCGTCGCCGAGGCCATCGCCCGCGGCACCGAGCGGTGCCTGACCCTGACCACGCCGATGGTCTGCGCCATCACCGGCGAGGGCATGAGCGGCGGCGCCATGGGCATCGCGGCGGCCAACAAGGTGCTGATCCTCGAGCATTCGATCTATTCGGTGATCACGCCGGAGGGCTGCGCCTCGATCCTGCTGCGCGACGGCGCCAAGGCCGAGGGCGCGGCCAAGGCGATGAAGATCACCGCCCAGGACCTGATTGGCTTCAAAATCGTCGACCGGATCATCCCCGAGCCGGTCGGCGGCGCTCACGCCGACCCGGCCGCGACGATCCAGTCGGTGGGCGACGCGGTCGAGGAAGAGCTGAAGCAGCTGCTGAAGCTGAAGCCGGCGGAGCTGAAGGCGCAGCGCGCGGCCAGGTTCCTGGCGATCGGGCGCTAGGCGGGCGCCCGGCGGATCAATCGAGCAGGCTGCCTTCCGGGGCGGCGCGGATATCCGGCTCGCCGATGAAGCGGGCCTCCCAGGCTTCCATCTTGCCCACCGCGCGGCCAAGCGCCATCCAGTCGGCGGCCTTCGCGGCGAAGTGGAATTTGAGATTTTCGTCCGTCGACGTCGTCGCCAGGTCCAGCAGGCTCGTGGCCCTAGCCATGCACTGAGCAGCGGTTCGCATCCGAGCCTCACGGGTCTTGCCGGGGAAAACCGCGCCAAGACCGACTGGATCCGGCTCCCACACTAGGGGGCCCTTGTCTGTCAACTAGACGACCTAGCGCGGTATTTGGTTTGCAAAGCCGCGAGCATCGGACGCGGGCTCAGGCCCGGCCATCCCGTTCGACGTCGAGCAACCGTTCAAACTCGCGGCGAACGATGCCGTAGCATTCGCACGACATCGCCTCGAGGCCCGGCCGGTCGAGGACCGTGATCTGGCCGCGCACGTAGCGGATCAGCCCCGCCTTCTGCAGCGACGACGCCGCTTCGGACACGCTCGGACGGGTGACGCCCAGCATCATCGCCAGATAGTCCTGGGTGAGCGGAAAGCGGTCGCCCTCCACCTCATCGTGGGCCAGCAGCAGCCACCTGGCGCACCGGGCTTCGATGTTGTGCAGTTGCGCGCAGGCCGCGTTCTGGCCCATCTGCGTCATCGCGGCCAAGACGTAGCGGAGCATGACCGAGCGGATCGCCGGACGCCGATCCAGCAGCCGCCGGAACGTCGCCGCCTCGATCCGCCAGCCGTCGCCGGGAACCTGCACCATCGAGGAATAGATCATCGTCTCGCTGCCCAGCACGATCGAAAGGCCCGTCATTCCCTCATGTCCGACCGTGGCGACCTCGATGGCGGAGCCTTTGTCGTCGAGCGCGACGATCGAGATAATCCCGTTGTTGGGAAACCAGACGTGGGACGCCGACTCGCCAGCCAGAAAGATCGGGTGGTCCCTGACCAGCGCGACGTGCTCGAGCGCCGGGCGCACGGCGTCCATGTCTTCCGGCGCCAGCGCGCGCAGCAGAGCATTGCCCCTCTGGGGCGGTCCTATTGCCTGATTTTCCAAGGATTACTTCCCGCGTGCTCTAGAGCGGGAGTATTCGGCGAACGACGCCGCAGCTCTCAGCCGTCAGAGCCCAAGGGGTATCCACTGACGATGCCGCCACCATGCGCCCTTCGCGGGCGCATGTCAGTGCGACATACTGCTTATACAGCGCCGAATGCGCCCAGCGCGCAGCCGGTTACGCCGTCAGCCGGTACGACGCCAGGCGCTGGGCGAACACCTTCATCCGCGCGCGCCAGCCGCGGCGGTTGATCAGGTTCATCATGCGCAGGTTCTGGCGCACCAGGCCGAAGGGGGTCAGCACCGAGGCGGCGTCGGAGATCATCTTGATTTCGGCCAGGGCGCCGCGCCACGCGCCGAACTTCTGGTATTTGCGGATGTTGAGCACCCGCGGCCAGCGCACCACGGCGATGCGGCAGGCGTGGCGAATGAAGATCTCGTTCATATAAACTTCGCCGCCCCAGCGCGGCAGCCGCTGCATCGCCTCCACCGCGCCCTTCAGCAGCCACTTGGGCGCCACGCGCTCGCCGGAGACGAAGTCGATGCCGATCTGGCGGTAGACCCACAGGCTGTTGCTGCGCAGCGAGATGCTGACCTCGGCCTCGCCGCGCATCACCGGCGCGGCCAGGGCGTCGATGTCGGCGGGCTTGATGCCGGCGAGGTCGGCGTCGAGCAGCATCAGGTGGTCGTAGCGCGCCGCCGCGATGCCGCGGCTGAGCGCATAGGTCTTGCCGCGATTGGGGGTGTGGGAGAGCAGCCGGATGGTCGGATAGCTCTTCAGCAGCGCCTCGGTGGCGTCGGTCGAGCCGTCGTTGACCACGATCACTTCGGAAAGCGCCGGGTGGCCGACGATCACGTCCAGGATGTTACGGATCCGGTCGGCTTCGTTGTAGGCGCAGACGATGCAGGAGACGCCCTTCAGATCGGCGGCGGGGGCGTCCGGCGCGGCCGGCGATTCGCGAAGGGCGAAGTCCGGCGCGGCGCGCATGGCGGGGCCGCGCGATCCATCGAAATCCATCCTGGCCGCCCCTCCGCGCCGTTTCGCCATCGTTCCCGAGCGTCGCATCGCCCTAGAACGCCTGAAAAGACAATCCGGTTACAGAGCCGACATCGCAAAATGTCGCGTCAAGCTTCCGCCGGCCTCCGGGGATCATAAGCTGTTTAGGATGGATCGGGAAACCTCCCGCGTTCAATCGGCGGCAAGTTCGCGCGACAGCGCCTCCGCGCCGTAGACATTGCGCAGCGCCGCGTCGATCGCCTGCGCCGACACGGCCACCGCCCGGTTGCCCGCGCCGTCGTAGCCGTAGTCGCCGCCGAGGCTGAGGATGTTGCCGTCGAACACCGCGCCGATCACCTCGCCCCTGGCGTCCAGCAGCGGCGAGCCGGAGTTGCCGCCGATGATGTCGTCGGTGGTGGCGAGATTGAAGATCATGGCCGGATCCAGCTTCGGCCGCGCGGCGATCCAGCGCGGATCGAGGTCGAATGGCGCAGCGCCGGTGGCGCGGTCGTAGAGGCCGGCGAACGTGGTGAAGGGCGCCGTGGTCTTGCCGCGCCAGGTCCAGCCGGCGACGGCGCCGTAGCTGAGCCGCAGCGTGAAGGTGCCGTCCGGATAGACGCTGTCGCCCAGCACGGCGAAGCGCGCCTGGGCGATCGCTTCCGACGCGCGCGTCGCCGGGCCGGTGACCTGGTCCTCGTAGGCGGCGTTCAGGCGGCGCGCCTCCGGATCGATCTTCAGCATGAAGCGGATCATCGGATCGTCCGAGGCCGCGATCGCCGGCTCGCCGCCGTCCCACAGCGCTTTGCGCACCGCCGGGTCGCCGAGCTTCGTGCCCGCCACCAGCCGCGCCGACAGCGCCTCGGGACTCTCGGATCCGAGCAGCAGCCGGGTGTCCGGATCGTCGGCGGTGAGGAGCTCGCGCGATTTCGACAGCCAGAATTCCAGCGTGAGCTGCTCCAGCGCCGGCTGGACCGGCTGCGGATCGAGCAGCCGCTTCTGCTGGCGCGGAAGTTGGCTGTCGGCATAGCCCGGCAGCCGCTCGGCCGAGGGCTTCTGGCGCTCGGCTGCGGCGCGCACGAGGCCGCGGGCATAGTCGAACAGGTCCGAATCGGTCGGGCCGCCGTCCAGCTGCCGATCGGCGATATAGAGCGCGGCCTGCGCCGCCTGCGCCTTCGCCAGATCGGCCCAGGGATCGCCGAAGCCCGCCCCCAGCTTCGCCAGCGCCCGCGCCTTCAGATCCGCCTCCTCGGCGCGCTTGGCGGCCATGAACGCCGGATCGTCGAGCGCCGTCAGCCGGCCGGCGGCGACCTTGAAGTCGTTTTCCAGGTCCATCAGCGGCTCGTCGATCTGCCGCGCGTGATCGGCGCTCTCCTCGCCGAAGCGGATCATCCGACCGCGCAGCTCGGCCAGCTGCGCCAGTTGGGTCGGCAGCGCCACGTCGCGCTGGGTCTCGAGCTGGGCGACCGTGTCCTGGCGGAAGGTGCCGCCGGGATTGCCGGCCGCGAACACCGGCTCGCCGGCGACCGGCGGCCGTGGGCGGAAGCGCAGGTGGCCGGGCGTCGCCACCGGCTTGCCGTCCTCGTAGAGGCGCAGGAAGGCGCAATCGAGGTCGAAGCGCGGGAAGTTGAAGTTGTCCGGATCGCCGCCGAAGAAGGCCGCCTGGTCGCCCGGCGAGAACACCAGCCGCACGTCGGCAAAGCGGCGGTACTTGTAGAGCTTGTACTGACCGCCGTGGTAGAGGTTGACCACCTGGCAGTGCAGCCGCCGATCGACGCCGCAGACCTGCTGGGCGACGCCGGCCGAGGCTGCATCGCGCGCCTTGACCAGCGCCTCGCCGGCCAGGCCCGCGCCGGCCGAGGTGATCGGCGCCGTCACGTCGGTGACACCCAGCAGCACATCCGCCTCCAGCTGCGGACAGGTGCGCTCCTCGGCCGGCGCCCGGGCCAGGAACCCCTCCTTGGGGACGTCGTGCTCAGGGGTCGAGAACGCCTGGACGCAGTCCGAGACGCAGTGGTCGTTGGTGAGCACGAGGCCGCCCGCGCTCACCTCCGAAGCCGAGCAGCCGACCGACAGCCGCACCGCCGCGCCCTGCACCCGCGCCAGCCACTGCGGCGTGATGTCGACGCCGTAGGCCGCCTTCACCTTGGCTGCCGGGACGTTGTCGAAGGTCCAGTAGCCCTCGTCCGCCCGCGCCGCGCCCGCCAGCAGCACCAGGCCCGCCAGCGCCGTCCAGAACCCGATCGCCCGCATCGACGCCGTCTCCCCGCTCCGCAAACCGGCGGAACGCCGATGGGTGCAACGGCCGGCGCGCCACGTCAAACGCCGTGCGCGTCCAGTTTGCCGTGGCGGCGCGGATTTCGACGCCTTAGGGAAGGACCATGGTTGATCTCGCCAGGATCGAGCGACTGCTGGACGCGCGGCGGCCGGGCCACGCGCTGCCGCAGCCGTTCTATGTCGATCCCGAGGTGTTCGAGTTCGACCAGCTCGCCATCCACCGCCGCGCCTGGATCCTGGTCGGCTTCGACATCGAGCTGCCGAGAGCCGGCAGCCACCTGGCGATGACCATCGCCGGCGCGCCGATCTTCGTCGTGCGCGGCCACGACGGGCTCTTGCGCGGCTTCCACAACACCTGCCGCCATCGCGGCTCGCGCATCCTGGCGGACGGCAAGGGCGCGGCGGCGCGGCTGGTCTGCCCCTACCACCGCTGGACCTACGACCTGACCGGCGATCTGGTCCACGCCGCGCGGATGGGCGAGGATTTCCAGGCCTGCGACCACGGCCTGGGCGCGATCCATGTCGAGACCTGCGAGGGGGCGATCTACGTCTGCCTGGCGCAGACGCCGCCGCCGTTCGATGAGTTCCGCGCCAGGCTCGCCCCGATGCTGGCCCCGCACCGGCTCGCCGAGGCCAAGCTCGCCCACGAGACCAGCTTCATCGAGCGCGGCAACTGGAAGCTGGCGATGGAGAACGCCCGCGAGTGCTATCACTGCGCCACTAGCCATCCGGAGCTGGCGCTGACCTTCCCGACCGGTGTCTCCGGCAACTTCGACTACGGCGAGGAGGCGCGCCGCATGGAGGCGTTCAACGCCCGCATGGCTGCGGCCGGCCTCGAGGTCGGGCCATATGAAGAGCCCTGGTGGCAGGCGATCCGGTTCCCGCTCAACGAGGGCTGCCGCTCGATGACCATCGACGGGCAGACGGCGGTGAAGAAGCTGATGGTCGAGGCCGGCGACGGCGACATCGGCTCGCTGCGCTGGGCGATCGAGCCGCACGGCTTCGTCCACGCCGCCGCCGACTCGCTGTTCATGTTCAGCGCCCTGCCGCTGACGCCGAAGGAGACGCTGATCGTCGGCAAGTGGCTGGTGCACAAGGACGCGGAGGAAGGCGCCGACTACGACCTGGCGCACCTGACAGAGCTCTGGAACCGCACCAACCAGCAGGACCTCGCCCTGGTGGAGAACAACCAGCGCGGCGTCGAGTCGCCCGGCTACCAGCCCGGACCCTACTGCGCCGACGCCGAGGCGCTGACCATGCGCTTCACCGACTGGTACTGCGCCGCCGCCCGCGCCTATCTGGAGAGCGCCGATGTCCGAGGTTGAGGCGCGCCGGCTGCACCCGGAGACGATCACCGTCGGCCACGGCTACGATCCGGCCAGCGCGTCCGGCGCGGCCAAGCCGCCGCTCTACCTCACCTCGACCTTCGTCTACCGCTCGGCCCAGCACGCCAAGGACGCCCACCGGATCTTCTTCGAGGGACCGTCCCAGGGCGACGAGGCCAGCGCCACCCACATCTACGCCCGCCTCGGCCATCCCAACCTTGACATGGTCGAGCGGCGGCTCGCCGCCCTGGACGGCGCCGAGGACGCGGCCGGCTTCGCCAGCGGCATGGCGGCCATCTCGACCATTTTCCTGGCCCACCTGCGCCCCGGCGACGTGGTGCTGCAGAGCCTGCCGATCTACGGCGGCGTCGATGCGCTGTTGGGTCGGGTGCTGGCCGAATTCGGGGTGAAGGCGTTCCACTTCGCCGATGGGCTCGACGGCGCGGCGATCCGGCGCGCGGCCGATCAAGCCGCGGCCGCGGGGCCGGTGCGGCTGATCTGGCTGGAGACGCCGGCCAATCCCACCGCCGCGGTGGTCGATATCGCCCTGGTGGTCGAGGTCGCCAGCGAGCTCGAACAGCGTCAGGGCTTCCGGCCGCTGATCGGCGTCGACAACACCTTCCTGGGTCCCTTCCTGCAAAGCCCGCTGGCGCTGGGCGCGGACCTCTGCATGACCTCGCTGACCAAATACTGCGGCGGCCACAGCGATCTGCTGGCCGGCGGCGTCAGCGGCGCGGCCGCGCTGATCAGCCCGCTCAAGACCCTGCGCACCTGGCTCGGCAACCCGATGGACGCCCACACCGCCTGGCTGCTGCTGCGTTCGCTGGAGACGCTGCATCTGCGCACCGCCCGCGCCTGCGAGACCGCCCTCGCGATCGGCCGCTTCCTGCAGGCGCACCCGAAGGTCGACGCCGTCACCTTCATCGGCCTGGCCGAGCCGGGCTCGCGCGAAGCGGGCCTGATGGGCCGCCAGGCGCGTGGGCCCGGCTCGACCTTCTCGTTCCGGATCAAGGGTGGCGAGCCGGCGGCGTTCCGGCTGCTCGACGCGCTGAAGCTGCTCAGACTAGCGGTGAGCCTCGGCGGCTCCGAGACGCTGATCTGCCACCCGGCCAGCACCACCCACTATCCGATCGCCCGCGAGCGGCTGGAAGAAGCCGGCGTCACCGAATCGACGCTGCGGCTCTCGGTCGGGCTCGAGCACCCGGACGATTTGATCGCCGACCTCGCCCAGGCGCTGGACGCGGTCTGATGGCGCGGCTGACCGATCCCAGCGCCATCGACGGCAAGTTCGCCGCGCCTGACGAGCACGCGCAACTGTTGGTGATCGGCGCGGGCGCGGCCGGGACCGCCGCGGCGATCGAGGCGGCGAAGCTGGGCGCCGGGGTGGTGCTGATCGACGAGAACCCGGTCGATCCGGGGCTGATGGGCCTCGACACGCCCTTGTTCTACGGCGGCCGGATGAGCGGCGCGGTGCGGCGGCGCGGCGGCGTCACCGAGACCCTGCTGGCGGCCAATCCGGCGCTTGAGGAAGCCGTCGAGCTCGGGGTCGAGGTGCGCCTCGGGATCACCGCCTGGGGCCTCTACGTCAACGGCCCGGCGCTGCGCGCCCTGCCCGCGCCGATGATCGGCCTCGCCGACGAAGAGCGCTCGTGGATGTGCGGCTTCGAGCGGCTGATCCTGGCGACCGGCGCGCGCGACGTTGCGCTGGCGTTCCCGGGCTGGGACCAGCCGGGCGTGGTCGGCGCGAATGGCCTCGACGCGCTGATCCGGCGCTACGACGCCTTCGCCGGCCGCCGGATCACGGTGCTGGGCGGCGGCGACATCGGTGTCGATGCCGCGCTGGCGGCCCACGCGCGGGGCCTGGGGGTCGCGGCGGTGATCGAGGCGCTGGCGGAGGCGCCGGCGTCGGCGGACCGGCTGGCGCGGCTGCGTTCGGCCAGCATCCCGCTGCTCACCGGCCACACCCCCCGCCGCGCGATCGGCGGCCGCGACGGCGTCGAGCGCCTCATCGTGGCGACCGAGACCGGCGAGGAGATCGCGATCGACTGCGACACCATCTGCCTCGCCGTCGGCCTCGCGCCGGCGATCGAGCTGCTGAACGCCGCCGGCGGCCGGATCGTCCCCGACGCGACGCGCGGCGGCCACGCGCCGGCGCTGGACGGCTGGGCAACGTCGCTGCCGGGCGTGTTCGCCGCCGGGGACTGCGCCGGCCTCGCCGCCAGCGAGGCCGACGCCGCCGAGCAGGGCCGTCAGGCGGCGCGGCAGGCGCTGGGCGGCGCGGTCGAGGGCGGCCCGCGTCCCGGCCCGCACGCCTGGGCCTATCAGAGCGCCTGGTTCGAGGCCCTGACCCGGGGCGCCGATCCCGCCACCATCGTCTGCCAGTGCGAGGCGGTGACGCGCGGCGACCTGCTGGAAGTCCGCGCGCCCCGCTATCTCGGCGACCCCACAGCGGCCGCCGCCGCCCGCGACCTCGGCACGCTGATCGCCGACGGGCCGCCGAACCAGGACCAGGTCAAGCGGCTCACCCGCGCCGGCATGGGCCCCTGCCAGGGCCGCCGCTGCCGCGAGCAGGTGGCGTTGACCCTCGCGCAGGCGGCAGGCATCCCGGTCTCGCA
>Ga0302314_10013541_pt1 | contig 14004 bp, 11 predicted proteins | sample III_Palsa_N2_3_FD_200533 | JGI IMG/M metagenome (GOLD analysis project Ga0302314, IMG submission 200533) | Peat permafrost microbial communities from Stordalen Mire near Abisko, Sweden - III_Palsa_N2_3 | ecosystem: Environmental > Terrestrial > Soil > Palsa > Peat permafrost | place: Sweden... | reverse complement strand
CCGATCCCGTCCAGCGCGCCCAGCACATGCGCAGCGCCGAGGCCATCCTGCTCGCCGACGCGCCGGTCGCCCCGATCTACTATTCGTCGAGCCGCGCCCTGGTGAACCCGAAGATCACCGGCTGGATCGGCAACCCCCTCGACACCCACCCCGTCAACCGCCTCTGCCAGGCGACGCTGTCCGGCGGCCCGAGCGTGATCGCGGCGGCGGCGCCGTAAACGTCGCGCATGACGGCGATTTAAGGTGTCTGAACGGCGTTAAGATGTAGGGTGCGCGGGTTGGCCAGCAGGGGAGCTTAGCCGATGACCGCGATTGACGCCGGCGACGCGCCGGTCCTGGCCGGCATGCGGCCGCCGCCGCGCAAAGCCCGGTTCCTCCCGGGTCGCCGCGCCAGCGACAACCCGTTCGACTCCATCCCGCTGGCCGCCTACGAGCAGCCGGTCTGGCGCCAGCCTTCGCCGTTCATGCGGGCCTATCTGGTCAACGACCCGGCGGGCCTGCGCCAGGTGCTGATCGACAAGGTGGCCAACTACCCGAAGACGCCGCTGGAGCGCCGCGCCTTCAAGGCCCTGTTCGGCGACGGGCTGCTGTCCAGCGACGGCGAGACCTGGCGTGCGCACCGGCGCATCATGGCGCCCTCGTTCGATCCGCGCAGCGTCGCCACCTACGCCCAGGCCATGGCGGGCGCCTCCGAGGCCTTCGCCAGCCGCTGGCACAACCTGCCGGATGGCGCCGAGAAGGACATCTCGGCCGAGATGACCGCGCTGACCCTGGAGATCATTTCGCGCACCGTGTTCTCCGGCGACGCCGGCGAGATGACCGCCATCGCCGGCGAGGCCCTGCACGACAGCGCCGAGGCCGCGTTCAACTTCGGACTGCTCGACATCCTGCCGATCATCGGACCCATCCGGCTGGCCGATAAGGTCAAGCTGATGGGCCAGATCTTCGCCCCGATGGACGGCGCCATCGAGCGGCTGATCGAGGCCCGTCGCGCCGATCCCGGCAAGACCGACCTGCTCGGCCGCCTGGTCGCGGCCCTCGACGAGGAGACCGGGGCCAAGCTGACGGCGAAGGAGGTGCGCGACGAGGTGCTGACCATCTTCGTCGCCGGCCATGAGACCACCGCCTCGGCCATGACGTTCGCCTGGTACGTGCTCTCCCAGCACCCGGCGTGGGAGGCCAGGCTGCACGCCGAGCTCGACGAGGTGCTGGGCGGCCGCGCCCCCACCGAGGCCGATCTGCCCCGATTGGGGCTGGCGCGCCGGATCATCGAGGAGACCCTGCGGCTCTACCCGTCCGCGCCCGGCCTCTCGGCCCGCGTGGCGCTGCAGGCCGACGAGATCGCCGGCGTGCGCATCCCGAAGGGCTCGATGATCCTGGTCTCGACCTGGGTGCTGCACCGCCATCGCCTGCTCTGGGACAACCCCGAGCGGTTCGATCCGGACCGGTTCCTGGCCGAGCGCAGCGCCGGCCGGCCCCGGTTCGCCTACCTGCCGTTCGGCGGCGGCCCGCGGGTCTGCATCGGCCAGGTGATGGCCATGACCGAGGCCACCCTGATCCTGGCCACGCTGGCGCAGCGCTTCCGCCTGCGCCTCAAGCCCGGCCACCATGTCGCCATCCAGAGCCGGATCACCATCCGCCCCCGCGGCGGCCTGCCGATGCTGATCGAGCGGCGCTAGCGGGCGCCGTGCGTCGCCGTCTAGGGTCGCGCTTGACTTGCCCGGACCGGCATGGCCCGTCGCCGCAGCCACGCTGAGGCCCATGCCGCCGCCCCGCACGCCCGCCATCTCGGTTCGTCTCGAAGCCCGGATCGCGGGCTTCCTCTATCTGTTGGTGATCCTGCTGGGCGGGTTCGCCGAGATCGGGGTGCGCGAAGGGATGATCGTCCCCGGCGATCCGTTGGCCACGGCGCTCGCGATCAAGGCCCACGCCGGCTTCTTCCGGCTCGGCTTCGCCGCCGAGATGATGACCAACGTGATCGCGGTGCCCGTGACCCTGATCATCTACCGGCTGCTGGCGCCGGCGGGACCCTTCCTGGCCCTGCTGGCCATCGTCCTCGACCTGACCCAGAACACCATCAACGCCGTCAACGCCTGGACCCAGTTCGCGCCGTTGACGCTGCTCAGCGGATCGCCCGATCTCGCGGCGATCCCGCCCGGCGAACTGGCCGCGCTGGCGCGGCTGGCGCTCACCTGGCACGATGTCGGCTTTGCGATCGGCCTCACCTTCTTCGGCTTCGCGCTCCTGATCGAGGGGAGCCTGATCTTCCGTTCCAGGTACTTTCCCCGGCTTGGCCTGCTCTACGCGCCGGCGGGCGCCTGCTACCTGATCAACAGTTTCGCCATTTCCTGGCCCCCGACCTGCCGATCTTCCCGTACATCCTCTTCCCGTGCCTCCTCGGCGAAGGTGCGTTGTGCCTCTGGCTTTTGATCGTCGGCGTGGACGAGGCGAGGTGGCGCGCGGCGGCGGCCCTGCGCCCGGCCCATCGCCCTTAACAGCCCGGCTGGATTCAGCCTAAACCGGCCCCTCGCCTGCAGTCCCGGAGCCGCCCGATGTCCAAGCCCCTCGCCGGCCATCACGTCGCGGTGCTGCAGGGCGGGCTCTCGGCCGAGCGCGAGGTCAGCCTGGTCTCCGGCCGCGAGTGCGCCGACGCGCTGCAGCGGCTGGGGGCGCAGGTGAGCCGGATCGACGCCGGGCGCGACATCGGCGCGGTGCTGACCCGGCTGAAGCCCGACGTCTGCTTCAACGCCCTCCACGGCGCCTGGGGCGAGGACGGCTGCGTGCAGGGCGTGCTGGAGACACTGGCCATCCCCTACACCCACTGCGGGGTGCTGGCCTCGGCGCTGGCGATGGACAAGACCAAGGCCAAGGCGGTGATGGCCGCCGCCGGCGTGCCGGTGCCAGGCGGCGGCCTCTATGACCGCTTCGAGGCGGCGCGCGAGCACGTCATGGCCCCGCCCTACGTCGTCAAGCCCAACGCCGAGGGTTCCTCGGTGGGGGTCTTCCTGGTCTTCGAGGGCGCCAACTCACCGCCGCAGGAACTCGCCGCGCCATCCTGGACCCTCGGCGAGACGGTGCTGATCGAGCCTTACATCGCCGGCCTGGAGCTCGCCGTCGCGGTCAAGGGCGGCGAGGCCATGACCGTCACCGAGATCATCCCGCGCACCGGCTTCTACGACTACGAGGCCAAGTACGGGGAGGGCGGCTCGCGGCACGTGGTGCCGGCCCGGATTCCGCCGGCGGTCCTCGCCGACGCCAAGCGATTCGCCGAGCTGGCCCACGCTGCGCTTGGTTGTCGCGGAGTTACCCGATCCGACCTTCGTTATGACGACGTTAAGGAGGTTCTGGCTCTGTTGGAGGTGAACACCCAGCCTGGCATGACCCCGACTTCGCTCGTCCCCGAGCAGGCGGCTCACCTGGGCATGGGGTTCGACGACCTTGTGCTCTGGATCACGGAGGACGCGTATGCCCGCGGCATTGCGGGGGGCCGGGCGCAGCAGCGCCAAGGCCCGGAGCAAAAGCTCCGCCAGTCCCCTTAAGAGCCGCCAGGCCCCAGCCGGGGCCGCGGCGCGAGGGCGCTTCGCCGTGACTCCCGCCCTGGTCTTCGGCGTCTGCGGCCTCGCCGTGGCCGGCGTCCTCGCCATCGCGCTAGCGACCGACCACCGCGGCGAGCGGCTCCTCGCCTCGGCCGGCAATGCGGCGCTGCAGGGCTCCGCCGCCCTCGGCTTGCGCCTGCAGAGCGTCCGTCTGGACGGCGCCTCGCCGCAGTCCTCGGCCGACATCCTGCGCGCCGCCGCCCTGCCGCACGGCGCCCCGCTCTTCGCCCTCGATCTCGACGCCGCCCGCCGCCGCATCGAACAGGTAGGCTGGGTGAAGAGCGCCACCGTCATGCGCTTCTATCCCGACAGCGTGGTCATCGCCGTCGACGAGCGTCACCTGATGGCGGTCTGGCAAAACGCCGGCCGCGCCCGTGTCATCGACACCGGCGGCGTCGTCGCCCCCGAGGCCGATCCGGCGCATTTCGTGGGCCTGCCGCTGGTGGTGGGCGACGGCGCCAACGTGGCGGCGGCCGACATCCTGCCGCACGTGCTCTCGCGGCCACGCCTGGCCGAGCGGCTCGACGCCCTGGTGCGCGTCGACGGCCGGCGCTGGGACCTGCGGCTGAAGGACGGGACCATCGTCCAACTGCCCGCCGGCGATCCGGCGGCGCCGGCGAACAACGAGGAAGCGGCGCTGATCCGGCTCGACCAGCTCGATCAGCAGTCGCGAATTCTCGACCTGGGTTTCTCACGGATCGACTTACGAGATCCGGAGATGGTGGCGGTGCGGCCGCGGCAGACGCCGCCGGCCGGTGCGGTGGCGGGTGAGGCGGGATGAGATTGGCGGTCAGGGAAGACCGGTCGGCCTTCGCGGAGGCTGAGCGGCGAAGCAGCGGACGGGACGGCCGCAAGGTGGGCCTGGGGCGCCCGCCGATCACGGCCGCCGTGGATCTGGGCGCCACCAAGGTGGCCTGCTTCATCATGAAGCCCGACGGCGTGCGGCCCGCTGACCGGACCCTCACCGCCGCCGGCGTCGGCTACGTGCAGTCCCGCGGCGTGCGCGGCGGCGCGGTGGTCGAGGTCGACGAGGCGGCGAACGCCATCGCCATGGCGGTCGAGCGGGCCGAGGCGCTGGCCCAGGTCAAGGTCAGCGGCGTCACCGTCACCACCGCCGGCGGCCAGCTCGCCAGCCGCCGCCTGTCGTCCCAGATCTCGCTGGGCGCCCGTCCGATCGTCGATTCCGACCTGCAACGCGCCATCAGCGTGGCGGTCGCCGGATTGCGGATGCCGGGGCGCCGGATCATTCATGTGCGACCGATCGGCTGGTCGGTGGATGGCCAGAAGGGGGTCCGCGATCCGCGCTCCATGTTCGGCCGCCAGCTCGGCCTGCAGCTGCTGCTGGTCTCCATCGACGAGCAGGTGTTCCAGACCATCGCCCACTGCGTGGAACGCGCCCACCTGCAGTTCGATGGCGTGGTGGCCGCGCCGTTCGCCTCGGCGCTGGCGACCCTGGAAGAGGACGAGATGGACCTGGGCGCCATCCTCATCGACATGGGCGGCGGCTCGACGTCGCTGGCGGTCTACTCGGGCGGCAGCCTCACCCACGTCGACAGCCTGCCGGTCGGGGGCTGCCACGTGACCCAGGACGTGGCGCGCGGCCTCTCCACCTCCATCGCCGGCGCCGAGCGGATCAAGACCCTGCACGGCTCGGCCATCGCCTCGTCCAACGAGGACCGCGAGATGATCGAGGCGCCGCCGCGGGGCGACGATCCCGGCGCCGGCCCGGTGGTGGCGCCCCGCTCGCTGCTGAAGGGCATCATCGCGCCCCGCGTCGAGGAGACGCTGGAGCTGCTGCGCGAGCGGCTGAAGGACAGCGGCGCGCCGGTGGAAGCCAGCGCCGGCATCGTGCTCACCGGCGGCGCCAGCCAGCTGGCCGGCGTCCGCGAGGTGGCGGTGCGGGTCTTCGATCGTCCGGTGCGGCTTGGCCGCCCCCGGCGCATCCCGCACCTGGCCGACGCCGCCTCTGGCCCGGCCTTCTGCGCCGCCGCCGGCGTGCTGCACCGCGCCGCCTTCGGACCCCGCGAAGCCGGCCCGCGACGGCCCGCCTCGGCCCGCGGCGCCCAATCCGACCGCAACGTCGTCATGCGCGTCACCGGCTGGCTGCGCGACAATCTCTGAGCCTCGGTGGCCGCTCTGGCTTTTCGCCCCTGCGTCAACGCGCCCCGCCAAGACTCTCGCTTGGCCGCCAAGCTCAAGCCCAGCAACAAAAAATTAGCGCCCCGCGGGTGGGCCTCTCACCGACTCAGATTATGCAGTTAACCCGCAATTAAGCATGGTGGTCGTTCAGTTAATCCCATGCGCGAAGCAGCGTCGGCGGGCGGGCCGGACTGATTCGATTTGTTGGCTAGCCGGAAGCACACGGGGTTCCTAGATGACGTTCAAGGTTTTCGCACCCGAAACCAGAGAGCTGAAGCCGCGGATCGTGGTCTTCGGCGTCGGGGGCGCCGGCGGCAACGCGGTCAACAACATGATCGAAGCCGGCCTCGAAGGCGTCGAGTTCGTGGTCGCCAACACTGACGCCCAGCAGCTGGCCTTCTCCAAGACCGAGAAGCGTGTGCAGCTCGGCGTCCAGGTCACGCAGGGACTGGGCGCCGGGGCCCATCCCGAGGTCGGGATGTCGGCCGCCGAGGAATCCACCGCCGAGATCGGCGAGCACCTCGACGGCGCTCACATGGTGTTCATCACCGCCGGCATGGGCGGCGGCACCGGCACCGGCGCGGGGCCGATCATCGCCAAATGCGCCCGCGAACGCGGCATCCTCACCGTCGGCGTGGTCACCAAGCCTTTCCACTTCGAGGGCCGCCACCGCATGCGCCTGGCTGACGCCGGCATCGCCGAGCTGCAGCGCTATGTCGACACCCTGATCGTCATCCCCAACCAGAACCTGTTCCGCGTCGCCAACGAGCGCACCACCTTCGCCGAGGCCTTCGCCATGGCCGACCAGGTGCTGCACTCGGGCGTGCGCTCGATCACCGACCTGATGGTGCTGCCGGGCCTGATCAACCTCGACTTCGCCGACGTGCGCACCGTCATGACCGAGATGGGCAAGGCGATGATGGGCACCGGCGAGGCTCAAGGGGAAGGCCGCGCGCTGATGGCGGCCGAGAACGCCATCCAGAACCCGCTGCTCGACGAGGTGACGCTGAAGGGCGCCAAGGCCGTGCTGGTCAACATCACCGGCGGCCTCGACATGACCCTGCTGGAAGTCGACGAGGCGGCCAACGCCATCTCCGCCCAGGTCGATCCGGAAGCCAACATCATCTTCGGCGCTGCGTTTGATCCCTCGCTCACCAGCACCCTGCGCGTCTCGGTGGTCGCCACCGGCATGGACGGCGCCTCGATCGCCGCGATCGAGCCGGCGCCGCGCCGCACCGGCGCCCGCCGCGCCGAAGCCCAAGCGATCGCGCCGGCGCCGATCCCCGAGCCGGCCCTTGACTTCGAGCCGAGCGCCGCGGCGCAACCCGAACCGGAGCCGGTCCACGCCGCCTACGTTGCGCCGCCCGAGCCGGAGCCCATCCTCGAGCCGCAGGCGGCCTATGAGCCGCCGCCCGCCCCGCAGCCGAAAGTCTTCGAGCCCCTGCGCGGTCCCTATTCGGCGTCGCCGCGCAATGCCGCGCCGCCGCCCGCCGACACCTGGGACGCTCGCCGCGATCCCGAGCCGCTGTTTCGCGAGCCGCCCGAGCCGGCCTTCCCCGAGCCCAAGGTCGTGCGCCAACCGGTGGTGGCGCGGATCGTCGATCCGTCGGTGGCCGATGATGAGGACGGCGAGCCGCTGTTCCCGGAAACCGCCCACTACAACAGCGACCGGCGCCCGAAGAACGGTTTCTTCAGCATGTTCAACCGCGCCCGCCACGACACCAACCTGCGGCCGGCGTCGAACGGCGAGTCCAGGGTGCAGCCCCTCGCCGAGCCCACCGCCGACGACGCCGACGACCTGGAGATCCCGTCCTTCCTGCGCCGCCTGGCCAACTGAGGTCTGGCGGCCTTGACGCCTTGAGCGCCGCGGCGCTTAAGGCGGCGATGTTCCAGACCACCCTAGCCGGCGAGGTCCGCGTCAGCGGTCTCGGCATTCACGGCGGCCAGCCCGCCAACCTGACCCTCCGTCCGGCTGGCGCCGACACGGGCGTGGTCTTCGTGCGCACCGACGTCGCCGGGCGCCCGATCCCAGCCCTGGCGGACAAGGTCTGCGACACGCGTCTCGCCACCGTCATCGCCGACGGCGGCCCCACCGTCTCGACTGTCGAGCACATCATGGCGGCCCTGGCCGGGCTTGGCGTCGATAACGCCGTGGTCGAGGTCGATGGCCCCGAGACGCCGATCATGGACGGCGCAGCCGCCGATTTCGTCGCCGGCATCGACGCCGTGGGCCTCGCCACCCTCGCGGCGCCCAGGCGCTACATCGAGATCACCGAGCGGGTCGAGATCGCCCAGCCCGGCAAGCGGGCCGCGCTCGTCCCGTCCGATCGCTTCGAACTCAGCGTGGAGATCATCTTCGACTCGCCCGCCATCGGCCGCCAGAGGCTCGACCTGGCGCTCGATCCGGCCAGTTTCCGCGCCGAGATCGCGGCCGCCCGCACCTTCGGCTTCCTCGCCGAGGTGGAGCAGCTGCGCGCCGCCGGCCTCGGCCGCGGCGCCTCACTGGAGAACACCATCGTGGTCGACGGCGACCACGTGATGAATCCCGAGACGCTAGCCCGTCCGGACGACTTCGTCCGCCACAAAGCCCTCGACGCGCTCGGCGACCTGGCCCTGTTCGGCCATCCGATCCTCGGCCGCTACGAGGCCTCCTGCAGCGGCCACGCGCTCAACAACGCCCTGGTCCGCGCGGCCCTGGCGCGGCCGGGCGCCTGGCGCCTGGTCACCCGCGAGGCGGCGCGCGCCTGACGACCCGTTCACCGCCCTTTCGCCGCCGCCTTTGGGTGGTGTAGAACCAGCCTCCTGCGCCGCACGGGTGGGGGCGCTTCAAGAGGTATCCAAGGCTTTGTTTCGACTCCCCTCCGGCCGTGTGCTCGTGATCGTCGCCCTCGCGGCCACCGTGGCCGTCAGCGGCTGCAGCATCTTCAAGCCCAAGAAGAAGCCGGTGCTGGCCTATGAGGAGCGCCCGGTGGAGCTGCTCTACAACGCCGGCGCCTCGCGCCTCGACCACCACCAGTGGACAGAGGCGGTGGACTATTTCCGCGAGGTCGAGCGCCAGCACCCCTATTCGGAGTGGGCCCGCCGCTCGATCCTGATGACCGCGTACGCCCACTATATGGCCAACAACTACGCCGAGGCGATCTCCGATTCCGACCAGTTCATCCAGCTCTATCCAGGCAACGTCTCGACCCCCTACGCCTACTACCTGAAGGCCATCTGCTACTTCGAGCAGATCGTCGACGTCGGCCGCGACCAGGCCTCCACCTCCGAGGCCGGCGAGGCGCTGCGCGAGGTGGCCAAGCGCTACCCGCTCACCGAATATGCCGCCGACGCCCGGCTGAAGATCGACATGGTCCAGGACCAGTTGGCCGGCAAGGAGATGACCATCGGCCGCTTCTACCTGCGCTCCGGCGATCCGATGGGGGCGATCGGGCGGTTCAAGACGGTGGTCGACAAGTACCAGACCACTTCGCACGCCCCAGAAGCGCTCTACCGCCTGGTCGAGGCCTATCTCACGATCGGCCTAATCGGCGAGGCGCAGCGCAACGCCGCAGTGCTCGGCTACAACTACCCGGGCGATCCCTGGTACGCCGACGCCTATGCGCTGATGGCCAGCAAGGGCTATCAGCCGACCGTCGCGCCGAACCCGGCGGGTCATCGCGGGCCGCACTTCCCGTTATTCGGCTTCGGTCATCCCGACAAGGACACCACCCTGCCGCCGCCGGCCGCCTCGCCGCCGCCCGGGCAGGTCACCGACGCCGGCGCCGCCGCCCAGGCCACCGCCGACGCCAACGCTGGTGCGCCTCTGCCGGCGGGGCAGACCGCCACGCCCGCGCCGCCGAAGAAGACCGGCTTCCTGCACGGCTTCCTGGGCCTCTAGGCGCGCGTCCCCGCTTTAGGCGGCGTCGATTCTGGGCCATCCTCGGCCGATGCTGATTGGCCTTGCCGTCCGCGACGTCGTCCTGATCGAGCGCCTGGACCTTGCCTTCGGTCCGGGCCTGACAGCGCTCACCGGCGAGACCGGCGCCGGCAAGTCGATCATCCTCGACGCGCTGGGCCTGGCGACCGGCCGCCGCGCTGACGCCGGCCTCGTCCGCCGCGGCGCCGAGCAGGCCTCCGCTGCGGCCAGCTTCGCGCCGGGGCCCGGGCACGCGGCCTGGTCGCTGCTGGAGGAGCGGGGCCTCAGCTTCGTGCCAGACGAGGATCTGGTCCTGCGCCGCACCCTGTCCGCCGACGCCCGTTCCCGGGCCTTCGTCAATGACCAGCCGGCCACCGTCGCCGTGCTGCGCGACCTGGGCGCCTTGCTGCTCGAGGTCCACGGCCAGCACGAGACCGTGGGCCTGCTCGACGCCGCCACCCACCGCCCGCTGCTGGACGTGTTCGGCGTCCTCGCCGCGGAGCTGGCGGCCTGCGGCGAGGCCTGGAGCCTCTGGCGCGCCGCCCGCGAGCGAGCCCAGGCCCTGGCCGCCGCCGCCGGCCGCTCGGCCGAGGAGTCCGCCGAATTATCGCAGCGGCTGGCGGAGCTCGACCGTCTCGATCCGCACGAGGGCGAGGAGGCCGAGCTGGCCGGCCACCGGGCGCTGCTGGGCGCCGCCGAGAAGACCATCGCCGACATCGCCGCCGCGGCCGAGGCCTTCGGCGGCGGGGCGCTCGCCCAACGCCTCGGCCAGGCGCTCCGGGCGCTGGAGCGGGCCCGGGACCGGGCGCTCGCCAGCGGCGCCAGCGGGGAGGGCCGGGAGGTCGCCGCCATCGCCGACGCCGTCGCGGCGGCCGAGCGGGCCCTCTCCGAACTCGCCGAAGCCGAGGCCGCCGTCGACGGCGCCGCCGAGGCCTTCGACTTCGAGCCCGACCGGCTGGAGAAGGTGGAGGAGCGGCTCTTCGCCCTACGCGCCATGGGCCGCAAGCTGGCGATCCCGGTAGACGCTCTGCCAGCCGCCTGGGCCGAGATCGCCGCCCGGCTGCTGGCCATCGAAGGCGGCGAGGAGGCGCTGGCCGCCGCGACCGCCGCCGCGGCCAGGGCCAAGGCAGCCTACGCGTTCGCCGCCTCGGCCCTCACCGCCGCCCGGCGCGCCGCCGGCGATCGTCTCGCCGCCGCGGTCGAGGCCGAACTGGCGCCGCTGCGCCTCGACAAGGCGCGCTTCCGCGTCGCCATCGAGCCCCTGGCCGAGGACCGCGCCGGACCCTCCGGCGCCGACCGGGTCCAGTTCGAGATCGCCACCAACCCCGGCGCGCCGTTCGGGGCCCTGGGCGCCATCGCCTCCGGCGGCGAGCTCGCCCGCTTCGCGTTGGCGCTGAAGGTGGCGCTGGCCGGCCGCGGCGGCGACCAGCCGCTGATGATCTTCGACGAGGTCGACCAGGGCGTCGGCGGCGCGGTCTCCGACGCCGTCGGCCAGCGCCTGAAGCGCCTCGCCGGCCAGACCCAGGTGTTCGTGGTCACCCACAGTCCCCAGATCGCCGCCCGTGCTGACAGCCATTGGCGCGTGCTCAAGGTAGGGGAGGGCGAGCGGGTGCGCACCGAGGTGCAGGTCTTGACCGGCGCCGCCCGCGAGGAGGAAATCGCCCGCATGCTCTCCGGCGCCGAAATCACCGAAGCCGCCCGCGCCGCCGCCCGCGCCCTGATGAATGCCTGAGCTGGGCCCGGCCGAAGCGCTGACCGAGGCCGAGGCGACGGCGGAGCTGAGCCGCCTCGCCGACGAGATCGCCGGCCACGACCTCCGCTACTATCAGGACGAGGCGCCCACCGTCTCCGACGCCGAGTATGACGCGCTCAAGCAGCGCAACGCCGTCCTCGAGGCGCGCTTCCCACAGCTGGTCCGCGACAACTCCCCCTCACTTAGGGTCGGCGCGGCCCGGGCCGCGTCGTTCGCCCCGGTCGAGCACGGCGTGCCGATGCTATCGCTCGACAACGCCTTTTCCGACGACGACGCCCGCGAGTTCGACGCCCGCGTCCGCCGCTTCCTGCGGCTGGGCGAGGAGGTGGTGGCCTACACCGCCGAGCCCAAGATCGACGGCCTCTCGGCCTCGCTGCGCTATGAACGCGGCGTCTTCGTCCAGGGCGCCACCCGCGGCGATGGCCGGGTGGGCGAGGACGTCACCGCCAACCTGAAGACCATCGCCGACATCCCGCACCGCCTGGCCGGCGCCGGCTGGCCGGACCTGATCGAGGTGCGCGGCGAGGTCTACTTCGGCCACGAAGACTTCGCCGCCCTCAACGCGGCCGCCGAGGCCGCCGGCCAGCGCACCTACGTCAACCCCCGCAACGCCGCCTCGGGCTCGCTGCGCCAGATCGACCCCAGGATCACCGCCCAGCGCCAGCTGCACTTCTTCGCCTACGCCTGGGGCCTGCTGTCGGCGCCGTTCGCCGAGACCCAGTGGGGGGCGCTGGAGGCGTTCCGGTCGTGGGGTTTCAAGGTGACGCCGCAGGCCCGGCGGGTGGAGAACGCCGACGGCCTGATCGCCGCCTACGCCGAGATGGAGCGGCTGCGGCCCCACCTCGGCTTCGACATCGACGGCGTGGTCTACAAGGTCGATCGGCTGGACTGGCAGCAGCGGCTGGGCTTCGTCTCCCGCTCGCCGCGCTGGGCGGTGGCGCGCAAGTTCCCCGCCCAGCAGGCCCGCACCATCCTGAACGCCATCGACCTGCAGGTGGGCCGCACCGGCGCGGTGACGCCGGTGGCGCGGCTGACGCCGGTCACCGTCGGGGGGGTCGTGGTCGAGAACGCCACCTTGCACAACGCCGACGAGATCGCCCGCAAGGACGTCCGTGTCGGCGACACCGTCATCGTCCAGCGCGCCGGCGACGTGATCCCGCAGATCGTCGGCGTGGTCCTGGAAGAGCGCCCAGCAGGCGCCGCGTCGTTCCAGTTCCCCGACCATTGTCCCTGCCCGCTGGCGACGCCGCTGGCCCGCGACGTCCAGGGCGAGGACGCCGAGGGCAAGCCCATCCACGGCGTCGTGCGCCGCTGCACCGGCGAGTTCGCCTGCCCGTTCCAGCGCGTCGAGCACCTGATCCACTTCGTCTCCCGCCGCGCCTTCGACATCGAGGGGCTGGGCGTGAAGCAGCTGCAGGCGTTCTTCGACGAAGGCCTGATCCGCGAGCCGGCCGACATCTTCCGCCTGGCCAAGAACGAGGCAGCCCTGACGGCGCTGCGAACCCGCGACGGCTACGGCGAGACCTCGATCCGCAACCTGGTCGCCGCCATCGATGGCCGCTGCCGCATCGCCCTCGACCGCTTCATCAACGGCCTCGGCATCCGCCACATCGGCGAAACCACCGCCGTGGCGCTGGCCCGCGGCTACGGCACGGCCGACGCCTTCCTGTCGGCCATGGACAAGGTGGCCGCCGGCGACGCCGACGCCATCGCCGAGCTCGACGCCCTCGACCAGATCGGCCCGGCCGTGATCGAAGCCGTGGCCGCCTATTTCGCCGAGGACCACAATCGCCGCATCCATCGAGGACTCCGCGCGCCCCAAGACCGACACCGCCATCGCCGGCAAGACCGTGGTCTTCACCGGCTCGCTGGAGCGGATGACCCGTGACGAAGCCAAGGCCCAGGCCGAGAGCCTCGGGGCCAAGGTCGCCTCCTCGGTTTCCCGCAAGACCGACATCGTCGTCGCCGGCCCCGGCGCCGGCTCGAAACTGAAGACCGCCGCCGACCTCGGCGTCCAGGTCCTCACCGAGGACGAATGGCTGGCTCTGGTGGGGGTTAGGCGTGGCGCCGTCGCTCTGCCCGATGCCGCGGTTCCGGCGGCTCACCTGCCGGAATGAGCCGCCGCCCTGGCGGTTGCCGTTGAATTGATGCAACCATCGCGCGTTGGCGAGGGGCGAGATGGCGGAAACGGCGCGGCGCAGCCTACGACTCGGAGAGACCGTCGAACGCGGCGTCGAAGGTCTCTACGACCTCATGGTGCGCTACCTTGCGTCAGCCTGGGTCGTCATCGCACCGCCGCGCCAAGTTGGGCTTGATCACCGCTTCGCCTGCGCAGGCCTGCGTCATGATTTCCGCCGACTCGGAAGACTCCATCAGCCGCGACTCGGTCGCAACGCCCTGCGTGAGACTGGAGATTCACACCCAACCACCTCCCTGGGCGAATGCAGCCCCGTTCGCCCCTCCGAAGTGAGCAGAAACCTAGCCCGTCCGCGCCTGCCCCAGCACCGGCTGCGGCTCCATCTCCGACCAACGCTGGCTCTCCGCGGCGGCCGCCTTGCGCCACTGGCTGCGCAGGATGTCGCGGCGGCCCGGATAGCGTTCCTCGCTGAATTCCGCCT
>Ga0302314_10013540_pt1 | contig 14004 bp, 13 predicted proteins | sample III_Palsa_N2_3_FD_200533 | JGI IMG/M metagenome (GOLD analysis project Ga0302314, IMG submission 200533) | Peat permafrost microbial communities from Stordalen Mire near Abisko, Sweden - III_Palsa_N2_3 | ecosystem: Environmental > Terrestrial > Soil > Palsa > Peat permafrost | place: Sweden... | reverse complement strand
CGACCCGTTCCGGCTGATCGCCGGCGTGGTGGTGGCGGCGCTGGTGAGCCTGGCGGCGGTGGGCGTGGCCAGCTCGGTGACCTTCTTCGTCACCCTGGTGCCGATCTTCACCGCGATGAACGTGCCGATGGAGCTGCTGCCGCTGCTGCTGCCGGTGGAGACGCTGCCCGACTTCTCCCGCACCATCGGCAACGTCACCGGCGACGTCGGGATCACCACCTGGGCGGCGAAATGGCGGGGCGCGCGGGCCGGCTAGTGCAGGAGACGGGCGGTCGCCACGGCTTCCTGAAACAGCGTCTGCAGCGCGGCGGAGATGTCGCCGTTGGTGCTCACGGCGTAGAACAGGCCGGGCGACGCGCACGCCTGGGCGTCTGGCGAAATGTTGGGAAGGGGAGGAGCAGTGGTCGGGTCGATGTACAAGTCATACCAAGTTTGGCCGCCGGCCGGATCTGTGTCCAGCGGGTAATAGACTGTGTAGAGGACCGCGATCCGGATGCCACGGTTCTTGATCGCCGTGCAGAGCGATCCCGTAACGTCTATCGGAACACACGCGCGGGTCGAACTCCCGCAGTTTCCTCCGCTGCCGACGAGTTCGTCGTTCATGCCGTCTGTTACGATGAACAGCACCTCCTGCGGCGTATCCTGTGGATTGTTTGTGCCGCCACCGGGAGTCGGCATGTAGATATTGCTGCTCGTCGTATTTACGTCGGCAAGCGCGGCGTCAATATATGTATCCTCGTCATCATTATCATTGCCGGACGTTAGATAATTGTTTCTGTACACTAGAAGCGGAGTAATATTAGCAGCTTGAGATCCGGCGGTGCTAAGATTTGATGTTAAAGTTTGAATTACATTGGTGCTGACGTCGAACGTATTTATCGCAGCTTTATAAGTTGCATGGTCAGCCGTCTCAGTGCTAGCGGCGGACGTCATCAAGTTCTGAGTTGCCTCTCGAACTAGATCGATACGCAAACTGATATTATTGCTCTCCGCCAATGAGTAATTATCGGTATTTGCAGGATTGCCAGGGACGTCGTTCCAGCAAACCTGGTTTTTGCCCGTGCCACTGCAGCCGGACGGCGCGGTTTCGTGACATCCAAAGGCGCAACCCTGCGGCGTCGAATCTGTCTGCTGGGCTATCGTCAGACCTTCCAGTTGCGTGATGCCGGTGGTGGTCGCGGCGATCTCCATCGAGGGGGAGGTGTCGAGCAGCAGGTAGAAATTGATGTTCGGCGCCGTCGATGAGGTGGCGGTGGAACTGCCGTGGATCGGTAGCGTGGGCATGCCGAGCAGGGAGGCGAACACGTTCTGCGACTGCGCGGTATAGTTCACCGTGATGGCGCGGGTGACGGTCGTGCCGGACGTCACGTCAGGGCACCCTGGAGTGGCGACGCTCAGCCCGGTGACGCCGGCCACCGTCGCCTCCTGACCATTGAATAGCGTGACGGCCTGGGCCGCCGCCGTCGGGCAAGGCAGGGCCATCTCCGTCGGCGTGACGGTACCCAACGCCGCGGCGTCGGCGATGCCGTCGAGCTGGTCCTTGCGGGTCTGGGACAGGGTGAAGTCGAACGCCATGCCGAGCGCGAAGGTCAACGGGATCATCACAAAGGCGGTGATGAGCGCGATGTTACCGCCCTTGTTTCGCCAGAAGCCCCGGCGGTGGCCGGAGTCGCATTTACGTTGTTGGGTTTCGCGCGTCATGGGCAGGGGTCAGGTGCAAGTCGATGGGATCTGCAAGGAAGCTCGCGGCAGCATGAAGATTTGGTCCTGCATCGAGATCGGGCCGAACGCGGTGCCGGGCCCGACGAACGCCGCGCCGATCGAGGGTTGGTAGGAATAGGTGGTCTGCGCCATCATGTAGTAGTTGAGCGTACCCGAGCTTGCGCTCTGGTAACCGGCGGGCATGGCGACCGTCGTGCCCGCGGTCAGCCCTGTCGTGGTGACCGTCGTGCCCGCGGGCAGCTTTGTGCTCCAGACCACCGTCCCTACGTCGGACGAATTGACGCTCACTTCGGACAGCACGCTCGTGAGTTTGGCGGTCGGATAAGGCGTCATGATCTGCGCCGTCGCGTCCAACACATTGGTCATGTCAGTGCAGCTCATCGAGGTGTATTGCGCCGAGACGTTGGCGAGCTGGACGGTGGTGTCGGTGAGCTTGCGAGAGGCCGTCGAGGCCTCGGTGACCTCGAAGCCCACCAGGTAGACGACGATCACGATCGGCACGACCAGGGCGAACTCGATCGCCGCGACGCCACCTTCGTCGCCGCGCAGCCGCCGCCAGGGAAGGGTCGGGAAGCCGGCGCGCACGCTAGTAGGGCTCGTTCTTGAACACGCTGGTCGCCACCAGCAGCCGGTCGCCGTTGCTCTGGTTGGCGAGGCCGGGCAGCAGCGGCCCGGCCACCACCGGCCAGTTGTACATCACTCGCAGGATGACGATGTCGCCGGGACCGCCGGGGCTATAGGCCCAGGTGTTCGTCGGCTGACCGTTGCTGTTGTAGGTCGGCGTCAGCGTCGTGGGGTTGAGCGCCGAATAGGTGGGCGACGATTCGACGTCGATCATCAGGTTGCCGCAGGTGAAGAACAGGAGCGGCGCGTTGGGGTTGTTGCACACGGCGGTCTGGAAATCGGCCTGGGACACGGCCTGGGTGTCGCCGGTGGTCTGGCCCTGGATAGCGCCGGTCATCAGCTCGCGGCCGGCGAGCGTCGTAACCGACTGCAGATACTGGCCGGCGAAGAAGATGATCGAAAGCTGCAGCGAGGCCATGATCAGGAAGATCAGCGGCGGGGCCAGGATGGCGAACTCCACCGCCGTCGCGGCGCGATCGTCGCCGGGCAGCCGGCGCAGGCGCTTCAGAAGTGTGGTCGACATGCCGTATCTGACCCGATCGTCCCCGAGGCTCGCGCCGTCAGCGCCACGCCGCGCGACGGCGACGGGAGCTTGGGCACGCAGCCTACCGCGCCACTGGTTTAGAGATCGTATGCGCCGGCTCGGCGCACGTTTGGCTCAGACTGGCGCAACCGGAGCCATGGGCGGCGCGCTGCAGGTTCGGCGCCAGAACCGCGCCCGCCGGCCGCAACAATGTCAGCCGACACGCGCGGAATCCGCTACATCGAGCGCTTCCAGTTGGCTTGGCAGGCTTTGCGTTGACCGATCTCGATCCAGACCTCGACGAGCCGGATGGCCGCCGCCGCCGCTCGCAGGACAGCCACGCGCGCATCGTATCGGCGATGGTCGAGATCGTGCGCGAAGGCGACATCTCGCCCAGCGCCGCCGAGGTGGCCACGCGCGCCGGCGTCGGCCTGCGCTCGGTGTTCCGGCACTTCAAGGACATGGAGAGCCTCTATCGGGAGATGACGGACGTCATCGAGACCGACCTGCGCGCCATGAGCGCGCAGCCGTTCAAGGGCGTCACCTGGCGCGAGCGGGTGCTGGAGCTGATCGATCGGCGCAGCGTCGGCTTCGATCAGATCGCGCCGATCCGCCGTGCGTCCGACGCCCGCCGGCACACCTCGGCGGTGCTGCAGGACGACCACGATCGGATGACGGTGGGGCTGCGCGAGATCCTGCGGATGCAGCTGCCGCGCGGCGCCGTCGACCGGCCGACCTTCGCGGCGCTGGAGCTGCTGCTCAGCTACGAGGCCTGGAACCGGCTGCGCACCGATCAGGGCCTCGGCGCGGGCGAGGCGCGCAAGACGCTGCGGGTCGCGGTGAAGGCGCTGATCGGGGATGGGGAGGCTTAGAGCCCAATTGGGGTAACCCCTCACCCTCCCAATCGCTGCGCGATCGGGCCCCTCCTCTCCCTCAGGGAGAGGTGAATAGAAGCAATGGCTTACCTCTCCCAGAGGGAGAGGAAGGGGCCCGCGCCGCAGGCGTGGGAAGGTGAGGGGTTTCGGACATCGCCGAGAGCCCGCAAACGTCAACCCGCCCCGATCCCGTAAGCCGCGAACTGACCCAGGCTGCGCGGGGCGATGATCAGCGAGAGATCGCCGGGGGTCTCCAGCACGAAGCGCAGCGCCGCGCCGGCGACCGTCTCGCCGCTCATCGCCGCCTGGCGCTCGAGATCGGCGATGGCGGCGAAGGTGGCGGGCGTCAGCAGGTGCTCGTAGTAGGCCGGCGCGCTGGCGAGGCGCGTGCCCGGCGCCGCGGCGTGGCCGGCCTGGTACTTGCCGGTCAAGAGGCCGCCGGCCAGCGGGCTGAAGGCGACGTAGCCCACCCCGGCGGCGGCGGCGCGCGGGATCAGCGCGGCCAGGTCGCGTTGCTGGACCAGGTTGAACTCGTTCTGCACGCAGGCGAAGGCGGCGCGCAGCGGCCCCGTGGCGAGGGCCAGCAAGGCGTCCAGGTCGGCCAGGGTCGCATTGGAGACGCCAAAACCAACGATCTTGCCGGCGGCGATCGCCAGGTCCAGCGCCGCCAGCGTCTCTTCGAGCGGGGTCGAGGGGTCGAATTCGTGCAGATAGTAGAGGTCGATCCGCTCGCGGCCGAGGCGGCGCAGCGACTGGTCGAGGTGATGGGCGACCTGGATGCGGCTGAGCGGCCGGTCGCCGGGCGGGCAGCCGAGCGGATTGCCGACCTTGGTGGCCACCTCGATCCCGCCGCGCCAGGCTGGGTCCTGCCGCGCCAGCCACTCGCCCAGGAACCGCTCGCTGGCGCCGCCGCCGTAGGTGTTGGCGGTGTCGAAGCGGGTGAGGCCGAGGGCGCGCGCGTGGTCCAGCAGCGCGAAGGCCGTTTCGCGGTCGTCGCCGTGGGCGCGCAGTTCGGGCGCAGAGCCCATGCCGCCGAAATTGCCGCAGCCGAAGACGATGCGGCCGAGGTCGCCGGGCGCGATCAAGGTGTCTGGCCGGCCAGGATGGCCGCGAGCTTACCCGCGTCGATATTGCCGCCGGAGACGATGCAGACGATGTCGCCCTGGCCCGCCTTGCCGGCCAGAGCCGCGGCGACGGCCGCCGCGCCGGCGCCCTCGGCGATGATCCGGTGCCGGCTCACCAGGAGCCGGATGGCGGCGGCAATCTCGTCGAACGACACACAGGCAGCGGCATCCACCGTCTCGCGCACCACCGGCCACATCTCGCCCAGCACCGTGGTGCTGCCGATGCCGTCGACGAAGCTTGGGGTGTAGGGGACGCTCACCGGCCCGCCGGCGGCGAGCGCGGCGGCGCAGGGCTGCGACGACTGCGATTCCACCGCGATCATCCGCGCGGCGGGACGCAGGCGGCGGATCACCGAGCCGATGCCGCTGACGAGGCCGCCGCCGCCGAACGGGACCACCACCGCGTCGAAGCCGTCCAGGTCCTCGACGATCTCCGCGCCGATGGTGGCGTTGCCGGCCACCACCTCGGCCTCGGCCACCGGGTGGAAGAACATGCCGTTCGCGCCGTCGAAGCGCCGCGTGGTCAGCACCTGCCACCAGTCGTCGAACGGGACGCGGATCACGGTCGCGCCGAGGCCGCGCAGCGCGGCGGCCTTGGTCTCGGCGGCGGTCTCGGGGGCGACGATGGTGACCGGCGCGCCGAGGCTGCGGGCGGCGAGCGCCAGGCCGAGGCCGAAGTTGCCGGCGCTGGCGCCCACCACCCCGCCCCGCAACGACGCCGGGTCGGCCGATTTCAGCGCGTTGGTCGCCGCGCGGATCTTGAACGAGCCCAGCGGTTGCAGGTTCTCCAGCTTGAGCCAGACCCTGACGCCCGGCGGCGTCTCGGCGTCGAGCCGCCAGAGCGGGGTGCGGCGGGCGACGCCGGCGATGTTGGCGCGGGCGGCGTCGACCTCGGCGGCGGTGGGCAGGCGGACAGGCGTGGTCATTCAGAATTCCACGGTCTGGCCGACGCCCGCCGCGCGCGCCGCGTCCAGCAGAAAGTGCGCCGCCGCGAGGTCCTGCGCCGCGATGCCGAGGGACTTGTAGAGGGTGATCTCGGCGGGCGAGCCGCGGCCCGGCTTCGCGCCCGACGCCACCTCGCCGATCTCGGCCTGGATGTGATCCTCGCCGATGGCTCCGGCCGCCACGGCGCGCAGATATTCGCCGGCCTCGGCCAGGGTCGAGGGGCGGTAGTCGACGAAGAAGCGCGACCGCACCACCGCCTCGGTGTCAATCTCCACCGCCTCGGCGCGGCTGGCGCCGACGACGTTGAGGTGGGCGCCGGGCGCGATCCAGGCGCCCTTGAGGATCGGTTCGCGCGACGCCGAGACGGTGCAGACCAAGTCCGCGCCGGTGACGGCGGCCTCGGGATCGGCGACGGCCTCGATGGGGATGTCCCACTTGGCGCCCTGCGAGGCGGCGAAGGCCTCGGCGTGGGCGGCGGTGCGCGACCAGACCCGGACGCGGCGGATCGGCCGAACGGCGAGCATCGCCTCGAGGTGGCTATGCGCCTGCTCGCCGGCGCCCAGGATGGCGAGGTCTCCGGCGTCCGCGCGGGCCAGCAGATCGGTGGCGAGGCCGCTGGCGGCGGCGGTGCGGATGGCGGTGATCTCGGCGGCGTCCATCATCGCCACCGGCCGGCCGTGTTCGGGCTCGAACAACAGGACGAGGCCGAGGTGGGAGGAGAGCCCCGCCGCCGGGTTGCCGGGAAAGAGGCTGAGCAGCTTCAGGCCGAAGCAGTCCGGCTCGGCGAGCGCGCCCGGCATCACCCCCATGAAGCCGTTGGTCACCGGCACCACCGAGCGCAGCGGGATGCGGGCGCGGCCTTCGGACACCGCGATCATCGTGCGCCGCATCAGCGCGATGCAGGCGTCCATCGGCAGCAGCGCCTTGATCTCCGGCCCGCGCAGGATGCGGATCTCCACCCTATTTCCCCTTCAGGTTCGCGCCGCGCGCTTCCAGATCACATAGCCCGCCGTGACCAGGAGGAGCCAGGGGACGCCGACGATCCAGGAGATATTCCAGTCCTTGTCGAGACCCATAGTGAGGAGCAGCGCCGCCAGCAGCCCCAACCCGGCGAGCTGGATCCAGGGAAACAGCGGCATCCGCACCGGCAGCTCGGCGGCCTTGCGGACCTGGCGAAAGCGCAGGTGGCTGACCAGGATCAGCCCCCAGACGACGATCGCTCCGAACAGCGCCACCCCCTGCAGGTAGGCATAGGCGCGCGGGGTGAACTTCGCCGCCACGATCGCGGTCAGGATGCAGGCGCCGGAGACCAGCACCGCCGCCACCGGCGCGCCGGCCGGGCTCAGCTTTCCCAGCCACGCCGGCGCATAGCGGCCCCGCGCCAGCGAGAACAGCATTCGCGAGCAGAGGTAGACATTGGTGTTCATGCCCGAGAGCGCGGCGGTGATGATGACGAAGTTCATGACCCCCGGCGCGTCGGGGATGCCGGTGAGGCTCAGCACCTTCACGAACGGACTCTGCGCCACCGCGACCCCGCCGGCGGTCTGCGTCCACGGAAACATCGCCGCCACGACACCGAGCGCAAGGACGTAGAAGAGGAACAGCCGCACCGCCATGCCGCGCAGCGCGGCGGGGATGGTCTGCTCCGGGTTCGGCACCTCGCCCGAGGTCACGGCCACCACCTCGATGCCGACGAACGAGAGCATGCCGAGGATCACCGCCATCCAGACGCCGTGGATTCCGTGCGGGAAGAAGCCGCCCGGCAGGGCGTAGAGATTGTGGAAGCCGACCGCCGGCGCGCCCAGGCCGAAGATGTGCGCCGCGCCCAGGATCACGAAGAGCACGATGGCGCTAACCTTCACCAAGGCGAACCAGTATTCGATCGTGCCGAAGCTGGCGACCGAGCGGGAATTGACCCAGAGCACGATCGCCGCGAAGCCCAGCGACCACAGCCAGACCGGCGCGGCGGGAATCCAGTAGGTCATGTAGATGCCGGCCGCCACCGCCTCGAAGCCGGTCGCGATCACCTGGGCGAACCAGTAGGTGTAGCGCACGACGAAGCCGGCCCAGGGGCTGAGATAGATCTCGGCATAGGTCCCGAACGAGCCAGCGGCGGGGTGGACGACGGCCATCTCGGAGAGGCTGAACACCATGGCGACGGCGATGAAGCCGGCGATGGCGTAGCTGACCATCACGCCGGGTCCCGCATAGCCGAGCGCGATGCCGCTGGAGAGGAAGAGGCTGGTGCCGATGGCGCCGCCGAGGCTGATCATGATCGCCTGGCCGCGAGTCAGCCGCCGCAGCAGCCCGGCTTCCCGCGCGACGACGCCGGTCTCGTCCAATCCGCCCCCCGAACCCGGCCGTGAGGCCGTATCGGCAACCTAACGGGGGCGGAAGGATTGACAACGGCCCGTGCGCCCGCCTCGGATGGCCGCACACAGAATGAGCGTCAGGGAGGCTTAGGGCGATGGCGGCACAGGCGCAGGCGGCAAATCAGGCGGCCGCAAATCCGGAGACAGAGGGGGCGGAGGTGCTCTATGCGACCGCCGACCACGTCGCGACCATCACCCTCAATCGGCCGGAGCGGATGAACACCATCTCGCGGGCGATGCTGAGCCAGCTCACCGAGCGGCTGCTGGAAGCCGACGCCGATAAGGACGTGCGGGTGGTCGTGCTGACCGGCACCGGCCGCGCCTTCTGCGCCGGGCTGGACCTCACCGAGATCACGCGGCCCGGCGGCGGCGGCGGGATCACCGGCGGCGCCTCGGTCGCCACCGACCTCGACCTGCGCAACACCCCGCCGACGGTGCTGTTCAACCTCGGCAAGCCGACCATCTGCGCGCTGAACGGCTCGGCGGCGGGCTACGGCATGGACACGGCCCTGGGCTGCGACATCCGGATCATGGCCGAGGGCGCCAAGATGGCCGCGGCCTTCACCAAGCGCGGCATCGTGCCGGAATCGGGCGGCACCTGGTTCCTGCCGCGGCTGATCGGCTGGTCTAAGGCGGCCGAGCTGATCTTCACCGGCCGCACCCTGAGCGCCGCCGAGTGCCTGGAGATGGGCCTCGTCTCATCCGTGGTCCCGGCCGCGGACCTGGCCGGCGCGGCGCGGGCGTTGGCGCTGGAAATCGCCGCCAATGCGCCGCTGGCGGTGCAGGCGTCGAAGAAGATGATGCGCATGGGCCTGGGCGAAGGCTTCAACGACCACGTCCACCACGTTTTCCTGCAATTGCTGCCGCTGATGCGCAGCCAGGACGCCGCCGAGGGCATGCGGGCCTTCATGGAAAAGCGCACGCCGGAGTTCAAAGGCCGCTAGTTGGGCCGATTGTCGCCTTTACTTGCCACACGAAGTGATGACAGAGCCGTCACACGTCTCTAGCGTCGATTCTAGCGACTCGGCCGCCATCGCTGTTGGCGGCGCGCGTCGCGCCTCTAAGGAGCCAAAACAGCCATGGCCGAAAAGAAACCAAACGCCCTCCAACAGCCCCTGACCCCCTCGCCGCAACTTGCGGCGGTTGTGGGCGCGGGGCAGGTGACGCGGGGCGATGTCGTCTCGAAGATCTGGGCCTACATCAAGCAACACAACCTGCAGAACCCCGCCAACAAGCGGGAAATCCTCGCCGACGCCAAACTGAAACCGGTGTTCGACGGCAAGGACAAGGTGAGCATGTTTGAGATGAACAAGCATCTCGCCAAGCATCTGAAGTAATCAGAGCGACTCCAACCGAGGTTGGCCGGACGAGGGTGACCGGATGTGTCACGCCTCGTCCGGGTCGCCCGCCGCCACCTGCGCGGCGTAGCGAAGCGCCACGGCCGCCGGAAACGACGACCAAGCTTGCAGCAGCGAGCCCCGGCCAAAGGGCGTCGAGTAGTGTTCGACCGGCCCGGCCCAGCCGCGTTCCAGGCACATTTCCCACCACCGCGTCAGCGGATAACGCCAGCCGGGCAGACCCCGGCGCAGGCGTTCGGCCGCATAGACCGCGTCGAGCCAGGGCCACTCGCCGCCATTGTGATAGCGGTAGGGCGAGGCCGACTTGGCGCGCAGGGCGGCCGTGTCGGCGAACGGCGGCCAGGCGCACAGCATGCCGAAGTCGCCATAGGGCTGATCGGGGTTGTGGCGGCTTTCGAGCCGGGCGCGCACGTGCTCCAGCATGGTCAGGGCGCGGTCCTCGGGCGACGCGTCGAAGCGCAGCAGCATGAGGGCGTCAAGCGCCAGGTGGTTCTCCGACCAGCCGTCGGCGCGAGCGTAGTCGGCGTAGAACTCGCCGCGCCATAGCGCCGCACCCGCCGCCGCCCGGGCTTGAACAGCCTCGGCCCGAGCCCGATCGGCCAGCGCTGGATCCAGCCCAGCGCCCAGCCGCGCCAGGGCGTCCAGCGCGCCGATCCAGAGGCCGAGATCGTAGGCGACCAGGCCCTCGCGATAGACGTTGTCGGCCCAGTCGCGGTCGTTGCGCGGCTTCACCGGCAGGCCGGCGGGGCCGCGCAGGCGCAGATAGCGCTCGAACACGGCGGCGAGACGCGGCCAGTGCCGGTGCGCCAGGGCGTCGTCACCGGTGGCGTTCGCGTGGTCGGCGACCGCCAGCACGAAGAACAGCGGGCTGTCGAAGTGGTCGCTCCACCACTCGCCTGGCCGCCAGTGGGCCGTCCCCACGACCGCTTCGGCCAGCCGGCGCTGCTCGAAATCATCGGCGTGGCGGCCCGACACGATCACCGCGCTGGGCGCCTCGCCATCGGGCTGCACGGTCTCGGCGAGCAGGTCGATCTCAGCGGCGACGATCTCCGGCGCCAGGCGCAGCAACAGCTGAATCGTCCAGTAGCCATCGCGGTAGTAGGTGCGCGGCGGGTTGGAATAGGCGAGCCCGGCGGAGAGACCGGCGAAGGCGCCCTGCGCGTCCCGACGCACCGACGACAGCGCCGCATGGGCGCCCTGCATCACCAGGCCGCGCAGCAACGGCTCGGCGGTGGGCGCGAGATCGCAGCGGGCGATGTGATCGGCCGCCTCCCGGACGGCCGCCGGGATCTTGAGCGCCAGCGCCCGGCTCGCCTCCGCCTCGTCGGCGCCGGCCGCGATCAGCCAGTCGGCGCCGCGGCGCTCGACGATGAAGCCGCCCGCGCCGCTCGGCCACAGATGTGTCGGCCGCGCGCCACGCAGCGCGACAGCCGGCGCGGACTGGGCGGCGAAGAGACCGGCGACGTTCGCGGCTTCGATCCGGTTGGGGCCGACGACCAACGGCCCGTTCAGCCCCTCGATCCTTAAGCGTCCGACCTCGCCCGCGCCCCAGACCGACAGCGTCAGCGTCCCGTCAGGCCCAAGCTCGCCCTGCAGGCGCGGCGACATCAGTGGAAGCTCGGGCAGCACGTCCGCGTCCAGAAGCCCGTCGGCGCGCGGCCGCAGACCAACGGCTTTCACTGCTAGTCCGACGCCTCGTTCCGGGGGACCGTCGGCAGGCCGGCCGCCATCCAGGCGTTGATCCCGCCGCGGTACCAATAGACAGCGGTGTAGCCCGCCGCGACCGCCTGCGAGGCCAGCTCGTAGGACCACGGGCAGGACCCGTCATGGCAGAAGATCACGATCTGGGCGGACTTGTCCGGAATCCTGGCTTCGAGGGCCGCCGCCGTGTTGGCGTTGAGGCAGATCGCGGTCGCGATGGTCTGCTCGTCGCTGCAGCCGCGCGCATCCACCAGCCAGAACGGGTTCGTGCCGGCGTCACGGGTCTTGAGGTTTTGAATCATCTCGGCGGTGGTGAGCACCGTCGCGCCTTGCATCGTCGGGGGCGGCCCGTTCGCGACCACCTCGGTCTCGTAGTTATTGACGGCCGCCCCGTTCATCTGGCGCACCGGCGTCGTCTCGTGCCCATCGCCCACCGGGGGCTGGTTGTCGCCGGAGGCCGCCGCGGGGGCCGCGGGCGTCGGGGTGGTCGGCGTGTCGTTGTCGTCGTCGGTGTCGTTGCTCGACGTCGTCGTGTTCGCCGAAGCCGTGTTGGCTGGCGCCGTATTGGCGGCGGCGGGCGGGCTCGGGTGGGAGCACATCGAGGCGACCAGGGCGATCAGCAGCACCAGGCCGAAGACGGCGCCGGTGATGATCAGCGGCCGATAGTTGATCTTCGGCGGTGGACCGGCCGCAACGACCACGGTCTCCGGCGCCGGCGGTGGCGGAGGCGGAGGCGGAGGCGGCGCGGGCGGTGGTGGCGGAGGTGGAGGCGCCGGCGGGGGGGGCGGTTCCGGGGGCGGCGGCGGCGCGGGCGGCGGTTCCGGCGGCGGCGCGGGCAGGTTGCGCCGGATCGTGGTGGCGAGCGCGTCGATGTAGGAATCGATCGGCTGCGGGAAGGCGTCCAGCCAGTGCACCCGGCCGAGATAGAAGTGGAGCTCGGGGTTGAACTCGACGCTGGCGATCCGGAACGGCACGATGGTGACGTCGGCGCCGGCGGCGATGTTGATCTCGTTGAGGACGGCCTGGGACTTGTTCACATTGTCGGAGAACACCAGCACCATCACATGGGCGGCCTCGATCGACTCGGTGATCTGCTCGCCATAGGCCATGCCGGCGATCTGGTCGCGCGGGGCGATCCAGCAGCGGATGCCCTTGGACTCGAGCCCATGGCAGATCGCGTCCGCCGCCAGCTTGTCGAGCGAGCTATGACTAATGAAGACGTCGTGGCTCATCACCCCTCCCCGCGCCCGGACGCTGGCGTATCGATAGCATATTCAGCCGCGCGTCGGCAGGCGACCCCTCAGACTTGGGAGGGTCAGATGAAACAGGCGATCTCGGCGAATTCGCGTGCCGCCGGATAGCCGGCGACCTTGACCCCGGCGGCGTCCAGCCAGGCGTGGGTGACAAGGGGTTGGTTCGGCGACCGCGCGGCGCCGAACCGCATCACGCTGCCGACGCCGCGGCGCTTCAGCATGATCCGCGCGGCCATGGCCTGCGGCAGGCAGACCGCCTTGAACGGCGCGTGCGCCGCGCCGCGCGTCACCGCCCAGCCGACCTCGCGCGCCAGCCGCGCCGCCTCCGCCGTCGTCGCCGCGCCGGCGGCGGCCACACGCAGATCATCCGGCGGGACGAAGTCGCCCAGCCGGCGCGCCAGCCTCGGAAACGGGACCAGCGCCAGGGCGAGCCGCAGCAGCAGCAGCCAGACCACCGCCTCGGCGATCAGCCCGCGCCGCCGCCATCCAACCCTACGGGCGCTTTCGAGGGTGCGCCGGATCGAGGTGGACGCGGGCATGAGACTCCGAGCGTCCGGTAAATTTAGGCGAACACCCCAATCATACAACCGTCAGCGGCGCAAGGCCGGGTCACGGATGACCCGCCGAGGCCGTGGCGTGGGCGAACAGCGCCTGGGCGGTGGGCGATGTGCTCGACACCGGCGCCGTCTTCGCCGCGTCCGACGGGGCGAACGCCGCGGCGGTCTGGGTGAAGGCGATCGCCTTGGGGTCGATCAGCGTGCCGCCGTGGCCGTCGCTGAGCACCGGATAGGCGTCCGCGATGCCGCCGGCGACATCGAACGTGTAGGTCTTGCCGCCATCGGTGAGCACCAGGGTCGAGCCGACGACGGTGGCCGATGCGCCGGAGACGAAGGCGATGCTGGTGAGGTCGATGTCCTCGTTGGCGCCGCTGAAGTTGGAGATGACGTTGGCGAAGGTCCCGCCGGCCTTCGGCGCGTCCGCCGCATCGATCTGCAGCACCGCCGAGCCGGTGGCAGGCTCGACGAACTGCACATAGCCGCTCCCGAGCGCATCCTTCGTCGCCAGCTCGATCGTGCCGCCGCTGATCACCGCCTTGCCGGCGAACTTCAGGTCGTCCGCCCCGCTGAGCCCCAGCGTCCCGCCGCCGGTCTCGATGACCGCGCCCGATCCCGACAGGTTCCCGGCCAGCGTCCCGGCGCCCGCGATCCGCGCCTCGCCATCGTCAACCAGCACGCCGCCGGCGAGCACGGAAAGACCGACCGCCGTCCCGCCGGAGGAGATCGTCTCGGTTCCGCCGCTCGACACCACCGCGTCGTTGTCGAGACCGCCTGAGTAGACATAGGCCAGCCCACCGCTCAGCACCGTGGTCCCGTCCGCGACACCACCCGAGGAGATCAGCGCCTTGCCGCCGGCGCTCAGCACCGTCCCGGTCGCCGTCCCCGAGGCGTAGACATATTCGACCCCGCCGCTCGACACCGTCGCATCGACTCCGATCCCACCCGAGGAG
>Ga0302314_10013539_pt1 | contig 14005 bp, 11 predicted proteins | sample III_Palsa_N2_3_FD_200533 | JGI IMG/M metagenome (GOLD analysis project Ga0302314, IMG submission 200533) | Peat permafrost microbial communities from Stordalen Mire near Abisko, Sweden - III_Palsa_N2_3 | ecosystem: Environmental > Terrestrial > Soil > Palsa > Peat permafrost | place: Sweden... | reverse complement strand
GATCGCCGCCATCTTGATCTCGATGTTGGCCTGGCGGAGCAGTTCCTTGGCATGGCCCACGTGACCGCCGAGGTCGTAGTTGTTGGCGACTTGAGCGGCAGTCAGATAGTCGAACGCCTGAGCCGAGAGCGACTGCGCCGCCGCCAGATTGCCGTGGCGATAGGCGCTGATGTTCTGCACCGGCGGCGCCGCCTGGGCGACGGTCGCGGTTACGATGGCGGCGAGCACAAGCGCGCTCAGGATCTTCTTCATGATTGTCCCCAGTGGTTGGTTGACGACGCGACGAACACCGCCGCGTCTGATGGCGAATGTGCACGATCGGGACGCGCCGAGCCTGTCGCCGCTTGCCACGCCAGTTCCTGAATCTTGCAAAGATGCTTCAAGGCCGTCGGGAGGTTCGACGCTCGACAAGGTCAGCGCCCCGGGCGTTAATGTCTTTGGAGATTCTGTCGTCACGGATGGGCGGGCTCGATGAGCAACACAGACAATTCCAGCGCGACGGGGCCGCCCCATCGCGGGGCCCTCATCTCTCAGGGGCTCGACGGCGACCTGCGCCGCGCCACGCCCGCGATCCGGCGATCGGTCCACCACGCGCACGACGACGTCGAAATGAACCTGGTCGTGCGGGGAACCGGGACTTACGCCATGGAGGGGATCTCCCATGCGCTGAAGCCCGGCACGCTGATCTGGATCCTGCCCGACAAGGTGCACAAGCTGACCCGAGGACACCAGTTCGAGATGTGGGTGGCGTTGTTCCGCGCCGAGCTGTTCGAGCCGACATGGCTGGAGGATCTGGGCGCTCAGCCGTCGCGGCAGGTTTCGAGCCAGGAGTTGCTCGGCCTCGATCGCCTGTTCAGCGAGGTCGCCCAGGAATCCGACGAACCGGCGGCTTACAACGCCGGCCTCCGTTACGCGCTCATGCGAGCCCTTCGCGCGAGCAGAGAGCGCCCGGCGGCGTCGCTGAAACCCATCCACCCGGCGGTCGGCCGCGCCGTGCGGCTGCTACGTGAGAGCGACAACGCCGGCTCCCTCTCGGATTTGGCCAGGGCGGCGGGCGTCACACCGCATTACCTGAGCCGTCTCCTGACCGAACAGACGGGACGCAACTTCGTCGATTGGCGAAACCGAGTGCGCCTGGACCGTTTCATCGAGGGCTACCGACCAGGCGCAAACCTTCTGGATGCGGCTCTCGAGGCCGGCTTCGGCAGCTACAGCCGTTTTCATCACACTTTCACCGAGCTGGTCGGCTGCACGCCCAAGGACTGGGCCCTGCAGGTCGAAGGCGGCAAGCTCACGGCCCGGGCCGAAATGTCCGCGCCGGCCAGCGGCTTCGGCCTGCACGAGAGCGGTGCGCTGCTGAGCGCGCGGCAGCAATGGGGCGCGCTGACGCCAATGGCGAGCGCCTGGATCCGCGCCCTGGTCGGCGATGGGTTCGCCCAGCGCCTGATCGAGGCGGCGCCCAGCGATCAGACGCCGCCCTGGCTAATGGACACCCAACCGCTTGAGCTTACGGCCGCCGAGATCGAGGGCCTGGCGGAGTCCTTCCACCATCAGGACCCCGAGACTGCGACCGAGTACGGTCGGTTGATCCAGGCGAAGGACATCACCGGAACCTACATGCGGCTCTGCGCCAACTATGGCATCAACGGGGACTGCGCCGCGCGCGCGGTCGGCGCGGTCGTCACCATGGCGTGGTGGGGCTCGCGGCCGGAAGATTTCGCGATGCTACGCCCTCAGGCGACGACGCGGCAGGTCAACGGCGCGCTTGGGAAGATCGCCAGGCGCGATCCGGAGACGGTGCGACGGGCCTTCATCGCCTGCGCCTGCCATTTCGTGGTCATCCGTGAAGCCGTAACGGCGGCGACGGCCGGCGGCGAGACTAAGTTGCTCGACCATCTGAGCGAAGCGCTCGGCCGGTGGAGCGAAGCCGTCTACGACAGCGACCTTCGAACGCTGGAGATGACCGACGAAGGCCTTCGACCTGTGGCGCGGCTCCGGGCCGTGCGCCCGAACAAGGCGGGCGCGGGTCGTTCGGTTTCGGCCTAAGGATTGGGCGGCTCGCCACAGCCCCAATTTGAAACGCACGATATCGGCGTGATTGTGTGAGACGAGGCGGCGCGGACTATCAGGCGCGCGACCCCTCAGCCGCGGCTTTCAAAGATTGGCAGTCGCTGGGCGCTGGAAGACCCGCAAAACGGTCAGAGATCCAGGAGACGGCGGCCTTGGCGCTTTTGGCGGCGATGAAACCGTGGCCTACGCCAGCCATGACATCGAGCTCGACCGCGCTGCCGGACATGCAAAGTCGCCGCATATAGTCCCGCGTGACTTCGGGCAGGACAATCTGGTCCTTAGTCCCTTGGGCCAGGAAGACCGGGATATCTGCCGACAACACGCCTGGCGTGTTTCGCGCCAGGAGCGAGGCCCAGGGTTCGGTCTCGGCGACGTCTGGCACGCTCAGAAAGGCCTTGTCCAAAGGGCGGGACGTTCGCTGCCGCGCCATGATGTCGAAGATGGATTCGATGCATTCCTTGGCCAGGCGATCGACAGTGGGCATCGCGCTGGGCTCGACCACCTTATCGATCGGCGCGCCGTAAACCCTCGCCCAAGACCACAGGGTCATCCCGGTGAGGTTGCGGCCGGCGAAGGTGTTGATCTCCGCCTGCATGAGCGTCGCGAGTTCGGTCGCCGGCGCCGCCGCCGCCACGCCCACCAGTTGAAGATCCGGCGCGTACGACTTCGCCAACAAGCCGGTGAATAGCGCCGCCTGGCCGCCCTGGGAGTGCCCCCAAACGGCGAAGCGTGCGCCGGCGCCCACTCCCGGCAGCGCGCGCGCCGCACGGACGGAATCGAGCACCGCGCGACCCTCGCTTACGCCCACGAGGTATGGGTGCGGCCCTGCCGTGCCTAGGCCAGGGTAGTCAGTGGCCGCGACGACATAGCCGTGGGCGACCATATCCCGCAGGCCCGAGATCATCTGAAAGCGGATGCGGGCCTGCGAAGGGGCGCAGCGCTCGACGACCCCAGTCGTGGGGTGCGCCCACGCCACGATCAGACGTCCCCCCGGGGGCGGAGGGCCGGCGGGAACGACCACCATTCCGGAAACCTCGATCGGTTGTCCGTCCAGTCCGGTGGATCGATAGAGGATACGGTAGGCCGCCGCGCCCAGGGGCGCGCCGAAGTCGGGCTTGCTTTGGATAAGCGTCCCCGGGGCGCCGACCGCGACCGGGTTCTGATCAGCCACTAAGGGCGCCGCGGGCGCCGCCGCGAGAGCGCCTGCCGCCCAGCCAATCCCCACCGCGAGGCACAGCGGCGCGATTGCGCTCGCCAGAACCCACGGGCGGAAGCGCCTGCGCGCCCAGGCCGTGGCGCTAGGCGCGCGGGCGGCGAGCGTCGCCCAAGAAGTTGTGGAATTTCGAGCGAGCCCCATCGCCGGCCACCCCGTCCACTCTTACACACGGCTGGTCGCAAAAATACGCCAATCCCACATAGCTGTCATCGCCTGGAGTCCGGTTCCCTTGTCGGAAACTGGCGCTCTTCGCTGTCTCACTTCGGCGGTCCACCCCAAACCAGTCCAGCGGAGTGACGTCTTGCGTCTCCTCGTTCACCTAGACGTGCACGGCGTCGATCATGCTGGTGATTGGTCGGTCTCAGTCATCGTTCAACACGAGATAGATTCGGACACGTCCGCACCGCTCCCTTGCGAGTTGCTGACGGTCGAGTCGAGCACCCGGCTACCTTATCCGGGGCGGATGACAACCGCACCTAAAGAGTGTAGCATTCGCTTGAGGTTGAGGAAAACGGTGCGGTAGCGAGCCGAATACTTACCTTGCAGCGACTCGCCGCGAACGTCTCGAGGAGGGAGCTTCAGGATGCCAAAATCGCCTTTCACGACCATCATAGCCGCGGGCGCGCTTGCCCTCGGTGTAGCCACATCGCTGCCGGCCAACGCCGCCGATCCAATGGCGCCCGTCGCGGCTGGCAATCCCAATTTCATCCTTGCCTCCGGCGGATGCGGACCCAATGGCTGGCGCGGGCCGGGCGGCGCTTGCCACTGGAATCGCGGACCCGGATGGGGTCCGCGCGGCTACTACTGGCGCGGCCGTTACTGGACCGGCAATGGCTGCCCGCCGGGCTACTGGCGCGGGCCGTGGGGCCACTGCCGAGATACGCCCTATCACGGCCGCCTTCCCAACGGCGGCTGGAAGCCCTGATTCAGGAAGTTAAGTCCACGTGATCACGACGACGGGCCTTTAGCCTGGGTCCACTTTGGGTGGAAAGCGGGCGTCATGGCGCCCAATCGCCAACGGCTGCCGTTTCCCCGTCGCAGAGGCTGTCGAAGTACGCGCAATAGCGGGGCGCCGCCCTGACCAAGACCTCTCGCTGTCTGAGCCAATAGGCCCGCAGACCCGGCTCCTTGAGCGCCTGCCGAAAGGACGCGCTGCCGCGCGCGAACTGCTCGTCGCTGAGCAGTCCTTGCTCGTGCTGGTTGAAGTAGTCCTCCATGGCGATCATCGACGCGCCGCAGATGTAGTGAAATTGCCGCCGTCTGATCAGCTCCGGCGTCGGCACGCCGCCATTCCCCTCGATCCAGGCGGCGACCGCATCGGCGTTCATGAAGCCGAGCATGAGACTTGCCGTTCGCGCCGCCGTCCCCTGATGGATCTGCGCCCGCGTATGACGAACACTCAGCCGGGTCTGGATGCCGACATAGATCAGCGACACCGTGGCTGTGAGCCCGCTGATCGTGGCGGTGATGGGTGCGATATTGGAAAGCAACATCGAGTTCTCCCTCCGAAACCCAAGTAGCGGACTGGGCCGCCGCACGAGCGGACGGTGGCGCCGACGTTCGATTTGTCACCGTCCTAGTTCACGGCGGACAAGGTCTCGTCCAGCCAGTCGTACATACGGCCATAGGCAAGGCGGCTCGCCCCCGCCTCGCAATGGGCCCCCGCGCCCTCGGCGTCCGTGAACATCATGAAAGTCTTTGGACAGGTGAGGTGGTCGAACAGCGCCTGGGCCTGACCTTTGAAGTACAGGTCCTTCTCGGCGTCGCAGATCAAAGTGGGGCATTTGATCTGCTCGGCGACGCCGTCGCGCAGATGGAAGGCCTGCGTCGCGGCCAGAAAGGCGCGCGGGCTGGCGACGCCGAACACGTACATGCCGTGGGTGTAGGTCCATCGCGCGACGCTGCTGACTTCCATGCTGTGCGCCAGCGTAGCGTCGAGTTGCGGTGCGCTGGGAGCAAACAAGTCAGCCCGGACCTTCTCACGATCGGCCGCCGGAAAGCTCGAGAGCACCGCGGCGCCAAAATCGTAGACGCCATCGTCTGCGATGCACGCCGCAAGACGATGTTCGAAGGCGGCGGCGCGCGGCGCGAGGTAGCCCCCGAGGCTCTCGCAATGGAGGGCGATCCTCTTCGGGTCGACGTCTTGGCGCGTCAGCGCATAGTCGACGACCGGGGTGACGACGTTCTCCCAATCGGCGCGGAAATGCAGCCCTTGCCGATGGACGGAGGCGAACTGGCCAGGCCCATCGAACACCAGCACGTTGAATCCGCGCTCGACCGCGGCCCGGGCGCCCATCCAGTGCATTTCCTCCGGAGAGCCGTCGAAGCCGTTGTTCAGGATGAGCGTCTTGCGCGGCGCGCCGGAGGCGTCGGCCGGATGGAAGTAACCCGGCAGGGTCGTACCCTCGTAAGGGATTTCCACGGCCTCGATCGCCGGGGTGAACAGGGCCGCGGCTTGCCTGTAGCAAGCCGTGGTTCGCTCGAAGGCGCGCTTGACTCGCGGGTCGTTTGGGTTGGCGTGCAGGAAGAACTCGGCGCTGCGATAGTAGCTGCAGGCTCGCAGGTAGTTGTCACGGGCGCTGATCTTGTGGCCCTTCTTGAGCTGGCCTTCGGCTTCGTCGGCGAGTCGGTCGGCGAAGGTGCTATGGGCGTCGTACCAGCTGCCGTAGTCGCCCGACTTGATGTTCTTGGCGATGGCGATGACCTCGCCGAACAGGGCGCCGCCATAGTCGGCCGCGCCAAACAGTCGGGAGATCTCGAACCAGAATTCCGGGTCGTCCTTGAAAAGCAGCGCGTCGGTTCCCTCGCCGCCCAGCGTATGTGTCGACGCTTGAGTCGGGGCGCCGCCTGCCGATGACGCAACGACTGGAGCCATGTGAGTGGTCTCTTGATCGGTCATTTTCGGGTTCCTCATCGATGATGTGGTTTCGGGACCAGAGAAGATCGCGGCGTCAGGCTGGTACAGAGTTCGCAAGACGGACGCCGCGTCAGCTGCCGTGCTGGAACTCGAAGTGACGCCTCGCGCTCAGCTAAACGCGAAGTCGGCGATGTCGCTGGCTGTGGAGCGGGCCACGTCCGGGCAGACGACCGGCAGGACTTCAAGCGCGTGGCACATGCCCATGAGCTGACGGCAGCGCGCGGCGACGCCGGCGCCCAGCAGGAGCCGGTAGAAGGCGATGCCCTCGTCGCGCAGCGGGTCGCACTCGTTGACGCTGATCACCACCGGCGGCAGTCCCCGGACATCTTCGGTCTGCGCGAAGCTCGGCCAGGCAAGCGGGTTACGGGCGTTGAACGCCTCAATTCCATAGGCCATCGCGCTGCGGTTGTTCCACACCGAGATGATTATGCCTTCATTCTCGGTCGAAGATGGGTACTGCAGCTGCGGCCACTCTCCGGCGATGAAGGGGCACATGGCGTAGATCCCCTTGATCAGATCGAGCTGGCCGTCCTGCTTCAGTTTCATGCCGACAGCGAGGGCGAGATTGCCGCCGCCGCTTTCCCCGGCGACCACGATGCGCGCCGGATCGATGCCGAGGGCGGCGGCGTTGGCGCGCACCCATCTGAGGCCCGCGACGCAGTCGTTGAGACCAGCCGGGAATGGCGCGATCTCCGGCGCCGAGTCGGCATGCACGGCGTTGCGGAAATCGACCATCGCAACGGCGACGCCCCTGGCGGCGATCATCCGACCCCAGGCTTTGTAGTTGCCCTCGTAGCAGGAGCTGAAGGCCATGCGGCCGCCGTGGATGTAGTAGATGCACGGCAAGGTCTCATCGCCTTCCGGGCGGATGTACTGAATCTTGACCGTGTTGCCGTCAGGCGCGGATGTGAATGTCTCGGTACGGACGGTTAGTCCGGCCGAGGGGGCGATGTCCTCGCGGTCCATGCTGTCGAACACCGCGACCTGACGGGCGTAAATGGCCACGCCCTCCGGTGAAAGCTCCTGCGCCAGCAGTTCCTCCCGGCTGGAGACATTGGGCTGTGGCGCCCCCACGGGCATGCCGGCGAAGGCCGCCTTGATCCTGGGATCGAGGCGAGGATCGAGTTCAAGCTTCGAGGTCATTTGCTCCACCTTTCGGGCCGGCGCTAACGCATCTGACGTGCGTTAAGGTCCTCATACGATCGCCATTGCACTAACGCAAGAAAATTGCTTTAAGAGAATCATGACATCACACAACATTGAAGAGCCCGTCCGCCGGCGAACGGGCGGCCGATCCGCCAGAATCCGCGAGACCGTGCTGAGTGCGGCCCTTCAGGCGCTGGAGGCGAACGGGGTCGGGGGTCTGACGATCAGCGAGATCGCCCGCCGGTCAGGCGTGCATGCGACCTCGATCCATCGGCGCTGGGGCACCCTGGAGAATGTGCTGTTCGAGGCCGTGCTGACTTACAGCCAGCAAACGCTGCCGATCCCCGACACGGGATCAGTGCGCGGCGACTTCATCGCATTCGCCCGACTGATGGCCAACTATCTTGAGACGCCTTTGGGAAAGACAGTGATGCGGACCATGGCGAGCGCCCAAGACCACTCCGAACGGGCAAACACCCGCGCCGAGGTCCTGCGGGTCCGCTTTGAGACCGCGAGCGTCATGGCCGCTCGCGGAATCGAGCGAGGCGAAATCCGGGCCGGAATCGAACCGAAGTTTGCCCAGGAACTCCTGGTCGCCCCGATCTATCTGCGAAGGCTGGTGACGCGAGAGCCGATCGACGACGGCTTCATCGAGCGCGTGGTCGACACGCTGCTGCGCGGGCTGGCGGGTTAAGCGAGGGCCGGCCCCGCCGTCCCGCTAGCCAAACCGACCTGTTTCGGAAGCCACTGCGACACCAAGTCAATCACTTCCGGCAGCTTCGAAACGCCACCCAACACGGCGCAATGTCCGATACCCGGGATCAGATGGACTTCAGTGTTGCGGCGGCCTTCGAAGACAAGGGTATCGGCCTGCGGGACGAAGTAGTCGCTTGCGCCGTTGATGACGAGCATCGGACCGTTTTTTATTTGGTCAAGCAGGGGACGCCGCGAGAACTGTTGCACTGACGCCAGGAATTCCGCATCGGACGGCGCTTTGTCGAAGCCCATATCGTTGCCGATGATGCCCGGCATGCCGAAGGGCAAATTCTGCGCGTTTTCTTTTCCCCAAGCCTTGTCGACTGGACCGCCGAGCACGATGGCGGCGTCGACCGCGCCCGAAAGCCCTGTCATCGCCGAGAAGTTGCCGCCGAAGGAAAAGCCGAGATGCGCGACCTTTCCGTTGCCGAGCTTGCGCGCTTCATTCACGACGCCGAGCACCAGCTCGTCACCTTTGATGGAAAGCGGGATAGTACTTTCACCGGTGCCGGCAATGTCGAAGCCCAGGATCGTAATGCCGAGTCGTTGGGCTAATGCCACGTAGATCGCGTGCAGTCCCATTTTGTAGGTATCAACGCCGCCGGTATAAATCAGCACCGGCGCGCTCGCATACTGGCCTGTTACTGAAAACAGATGCGCCGGTGTGCTCACAGTTCCGCCTTGATAGGGGATCGCGAGTAGTCTGCGCTCAAATTTGACGGGGAAGTTCGGCGCCGCCTTGAGGTAGCATTCAAGTTGATTTTGCTGCGCCTTGCGCCGCGCATCGTTGGCGAGGCAGGGAAATATGGCAAATCCGTAGGCAAACGACGCGAGAAGCGGGTTTCCTGCTTCCGAATATTTCCGCGCGAACGCGGACCATTCGTAAGACCATCCGCCCGGCGCATCGGCCCACATATCCGTGATCGTGGCGCGCAACGTATCGACATCTGCTTTCGGGATGCCGAACGCAATGAACTGGCTGTAGCGGTCTTCGAAAGCGGATTCGGGGCTGAGGTCATAGGTGTAGCTCATGACGATCTCCTTCGGGGTTGACGCCTAGCTTAAGGCACAGCGGGTGGAAGGAAATAAAACGCCGTACTTGGCAGTACGTATTTCAACGTACGTCCGGCGGCTTGTCAATCCAAAACCGTACTATATGGTACGATAAAATGAGCGAGACTAAATCACCCCCTCTTGGCCGCCGCGAGCAGAACAAGGCCGAACGGCGTGCGGCGATCGTCCAGCTGGCGATGCGCAGCTTCCTGGAGAACGGCTACGAGGCCACCACCATGTCCGCGATCGCCAAGGCGATGGGCGGCTCCAAGGGTACGCTCTGGAGCTATTTCAACTCGAAGGAGGAGCTCTTGGCCGCGGTCATCGACGGCGCAGCCGCCGCGTTCCAGTCGTTCATGGCCGCGGTGCTGGACACGGACCAGGATATCCGCACGGTCCTCACCCAGTTCTGCGAGACGTTCATCGAGCGCATCTCGAGATCGGAAGCCATCGCGCTGCAGCGGCTGGTGGTCGGTCAGGTCGATCGTTTTCCGGAGATCGGGCGCGTCTTCTTCGAGCACGCGCCAGCCATAAACCACGCGACGCTGACCGCCTTTTTCAGCCGTCAGATGGACGCCGGCGTCATCCGGAGGGATGACCCGAGCGAAGCGGCGCGCATGCTGCTCGACCTGTGCACCGGCGGCTACCACGACCTGGTGCTCTACGGTGTCGAGACCCAAAACACGGCGATCGAACGGCGTGAAGCCGCGAGGGTGGTGGAGCAGTTTTTGCGCTGCTACAGCCCCGTGGGCCAATCAGCCTAGGCTATACTAAGCTCGCGCGTCGGCGCCTGGCCGCGCCAAGCTTCCGCCATAGGTCGAACTGTGTGGTTGGCTCCGTGCCCTTAGCTGGGCCCAACGGCAGCGATGAGTCATGACCGGCGACGCGCGGTCGCAAGATCGACGCGGTCAGCCAGCAGGAACCCGATCGAAGCGTATTTGTGCTCCGGCTAAATAGAGTGGGCGATTAGCGACTTAGAACAGGTCATGCATCTCGCGATCGACTACGCGATAAGATGGCCCCACGCCGCTTCTTGTTAGCCGCACAGCACCTTCGAGGCGCCGGCTCGATGCAAGCCGCAGACGGCCTACATGGCGCACGCGCGCTCCGACTCCCTGTGTTCGAAGGCGCTTTGCATCCGTCTGATCTCGACCGGGCGTGCGCCGACGGCGGCGGCGACATCTCGCCACGCCCGCGTCGCTTGTCCGACCTCAGCTATTATTTCGCGCGCCGGCTTGGCGCCTAGTCCGAAAAGCTCAGCGACGGACTCCACCAGGCCCAAGTCGCAGGCGCCCTCATCGAGGTCGATGTTGGTGGTGAGGATGCGGGGCCTGACATCGGTCGGCGTCGGGTTGAGGTCGTAAACCGGTGAGAGCGTCCAGCCGCCTTGGCCCGTCCACAGGAAGCCATGGTTGCGCAGATGGTCGTCGACGTTGGAGACCAGGACGTTGAAGACCATGCGTCGATAGAGTTGGGCGGCGTCCTGCTTGGCCTGGACGCCATGTTGGGTCAGCACGTCGACGAGTTCGGGATAGCTCCCGCGTTCGCCATCTCGCAATCCCATCATCGACAGGGCCGACAGGAAGGGGATGCGCGTTGCCTCCTGGCGATCGAACCGGCGGGACAGCAGGATGGACTTGCCGGCGACCGTCACCAGTTCATGATCAGGTGTGTGGATGCCGGCTTGCCCGGCCAGCCTCAGCGCGACCTCTTCCCAAAGCTCGATGCTGTAGCCGTCCGTCTCCTTCGGAAACTTGGCGATGGACAGCCGGCCGTGCTGATCGATCACCGAGGCCTTGGGTCGTGCGCCGCCCAGCGATGATCCCGGGGCGAAAATCATCGCCAGATCCTCGTCGGTTTCCTCGTCGCGCAAAATACGTTCGGTCACGCCCATCAACCGACCCAGTTCGACAAGGCCAGGCACGCCCGCCCGCGTCGGCGCCTGGAACGCCTCTTCGCCGGGACGGCGGAAGCGCAGCGCGCCCATGCGAGAGATGTCGGCGACGCCCAGCAGATAGTCGACGTCAGAAAGGGTGCGCACCGGGCGGTCGTCGCGCTCGGCCTGGCGGCGTTCGGCGCGTTGCATCAGCTGCCGTCCCCAGGTGTCGGGCGCGGAATCGCCCAGCGAGCCGAACATCGTCAGGCCAGCCGCCGGCGCGAAGGCGCCTCGGCCCAATTCCAGGGCGGGCTCCAACGAAAAGCGGGCGGCGTCAGCCAGCCACTCGGGGTGATATTCGAAGACAACGGCCTCGCCGCCCCGCCGGGCTTGACGGTGGAGCGTCCCGACCCGGCGCAGCCCGGCCGCGAAATCGATATAGACCTCGACGTCAGCCATGATCGCCAGCCATCGTCCGCTTGATCCTCACACGTTGAGGCAAGGCCTCCGAAGCCATGGCTAGGCCCACTTCGTCCTGGCCCGGCGCGGCCAGGTCTCCGAGCCGGTCCAGCAGGCCCAGAGCCTGGAGCACGGCCGCGTAGATGCCGATGCCCACGGCGTTGTCTCCGGCCTCTATCCGGCGCAGCGTCGATCGCGAGGTGAAGGCGCGCTCGGCGACCACCTCGGCCGGCAGGCCACGGCGGCGGCGAGCGTCCTTGATGTCGCCACCCAGCTTGCGCAGACTCCGGCGGACGGCGGTCGATGGATGATGTGGCGTCGCCATAATGACACCTTCGCGCTCCGTTAAACGGCGTTTGTGTAGCACCAAGTTCTCATTATATCTACCGGCCCTTGCGCCTGACGGCGGCCCGCCCAAAGCCCGACGGTGTTTAACGAACGCCGCCAATTCCGTACTCCCCACGTGTGCACTATGTGTGCACTCACGCGCGAAAAAAAGGGCTTGGATCCTCTCGCCACGGCGCCGAGTTGATTTCCATGATGCTATCTAACGCTTTGAAACTGATGGGGAAAAACAAGAAGGTAGTGATCAGTGTACGGAGCATCGCTCCTATAAGTGATTGGACCGACTGAGATAGAAATAGCGTATGAAAAACAATAACTTATCGCACAGATTGTGCTTGGCCCCCATGATGGACTGGACGGATACATTAGTTATTTCATATAGTTAGTTGAGCGCGTGTGCACGGATTGCACACGAAGGTTCTACTTCTCTTTCGTTTTCGTTCTCACGAATCGTTCCCATCCTGGGCTCCGGCGCTCGCTTCGGTTCGACGTGCCGCGATGAATTGCGCGGGGGCGTCCGTTTGCGGCCGAAACTTCGCAATTCGACAAAGGGGAGTCTGCTCTATTCCGGTGAAGCCGGGTAAAGGCGCGGCCGCCAGTCCTGCGCCCCCTTTGTTGGAGCTCCTCAGGCGCGGCCCGTTGCAGCCGAGGCGTTCGAGCCTCTATGACTGCCGTCAAGACTGGGGGCACTGCCTTGGACGTCTTCGATCTCGACGAAGCTCTGATGGACGACTACGCGCGCTTCGCCCGTTCGTTCAGCCTAATTCGCGCGCCCGACATCAAGGGCAGCGTCGATGCCCTGTACGCTAGCGGTCGTTTCTGGCCCGAGCCCCTGATCTCGATCAACCCGCGCTACGAGCCGGGCAAGTCCGTCGATGAGCTGGTCGCCGATGGAACGTTGCATCCCGACACGGCCAAGGTGTTCCGCGTCGATGGTAAACCCCTCGTTCTGCACCGGCACCAGTCGCAGGCGGTGGTAAAGGGGGCCGTCGGTCAAAGCTTCGTCGTCACTTCGGGCACCGGCTCGGGCAAGTCGCTGTGCTTCTTCGTGCCGATCATCAACGCGGCCATTGGAGCCCGCGCCGCCGGCCGGCCTCAGTCGACCCGAGCGATCGTCGTCTATCCGATGAACGCCTTGGCCAATAGCCAGCTCGAAGAGATCAACCGTTTCCTTGATCAGTCCGGCCTGCCCGCCGACCTCCGACCCACAGTGGCGCGATATACGGGTCAAGAGTCGAAGGAAGATCGGGACAGGGTCCGGACGGCTAAGCCCGATATCTTGCTCACCAACTTCATGATGCTTGAACTGCTGATGACCCGGCAGAAGGCCGACGACAAGGAAGTCATGGCCAACGCCGAGGGGCTGAAGTTCTTGGTCTTGGATGAGCTTCATACCTATCGCGGCAGGCAGGGCGCAGATGTCGCAATGCTGGTGCGGCGTGTTCGCGACCGCCTTTGCCCCAACAACCAGCCGGTGTGCATCGGCACCTCCGCGACCATGGCCTCCGAAGGCGACGCCAGCGACCGCGCCCTTGCCGTTGCGCGGGTGGCGACAAAGCTTTTCGCCACGCCCATCGGCGCGGCCTCGGTCATCCCCGAGACCTTGGCCCGGGCGACACACGCCACCGTCGATCTTGGCCCAGCCAGTTTGGGGGCCGCGATTGATGCGCCGCTGCCTGAGGCGGTCACCGATGCCCAGCTCACCAATAGCCCTCTCGCCGCCTGGATCGAAATGGCGGTAGGTCTCAAGGACGGTCAGGGCTTCGAGCGCCGCCGGCCCATGACATTGCTGGATGCATCGACTTTTCTGGCGACGGCCGCCGGTCGATCTAAGGAAGCGTGCGAAGCGGCGCTCACCGCCATGCTCACGCTGGCCGGCAAGCCGGAGCGGGATCGCGGCGGCGTGGGCGAGCGCGCCTTTCTCGCCTTCAAACTGCACCGCTTCATCTCGGGCGCCGGACACGCCCACGCAACCTTGCGCGAACCCGCCCGCCGCCGCGTGACTGTCGAGGGGCAATTGTTTCACCCCGAGGATCCTGAAGCGCGTCTTTACCCCCTGTTCTTCTGCCGAAACTGTGGCCAGGAGTTCCACCCGATCGTCCTTCGTCATGAACAGGGCCTGCGCCAGGCGGTCGCCCGCCCAATCGACGAAACCCCGATCGACGAT
>Ga0302314_10013537_pt1 | contig 14006 bp, 14 predicted proteins | sample III_Palsa_N2_3_FD_200533 | JGI IMG/M metagenome (GOLD analysis project Ga0302314, IMG submission 200533) | Peat permafrost microbial communities from Stordalen Mire near Abisko, Sweden - III_Palsa_N2_3 | ecosystem: Environmental > Terrestrial > Soil > Palsa > Peat permafrost | place: Sweden... | reverse complement strand
TGGTGCGTCCCGAAACTGGCACCATCACGCTGGATGGCGCCGACATCACCTTGCAGCCCATGTATCGCCGCGCCCGCCTGGGCATCGGCTACCTGCCGCAGGAAGCCAGCGTGTTCCGCGGCCTGAACGTGGAACAGAACATCATGGCGGCGCTGGAAGTGGTCGAATCCGACCCTGACGCGCGGGGACTGGCCTGCGACGCGCTGCTCGCCGAATTCGGCATTGGCCATTTGCGCCGCACGCCGGCATTGGCGCTATCGGGTGGTGAACGCCGCCGCGTGGAAATCGCCCGCGCCTTGGCCACCCGCCCCAGCTACATCCTGCTCGACGAGCCGTTGGCCGGCATCGATCCGATCGCGGTGGGCGAAATCCGTGATATGGTGAGCCACCTGAAACATCGTGGCCTGGGTGTGCTGATTACCGACCATAACGTGCGCGAAACACTGGAAATCATCGACCGCGCTTACATCATGCATGATGGCCAGGTGCTGATGGAAGGCTCGCCGCGGGACGTGGTGGCGCATGCGGATGTGCGGCGGGTTTATTTGGGTGAGAGATTTAGCATGTAGGAAGAAAGCGCTTCTTTTTGGAAAAAGAAGCAAAAACTTTTTTCCATTGGCGTACACGTTGAACGTACGGACAGGCACTAAGTATCAAAAGTTTTTTGGTTCTTTTTTTCAAAAAAGAACTGCTTTTTCTGGCCGGAACGCCGGGGAGTAACCCTCCCCGGCGCATCATATACTAGGTCAAACCATCCAGCGCCCGCACCAGGCCGTGCGCCGCTTTGTTACGCACTGCGTGCTGCAGCACGATCTGGCTGCTCGTCACCGGGCGGCCGTAATAATTGGCATCGCCGTCGGTCTGCGGCTGGATCAGCGTGCCGTCCAGGCTCAGCCCGGCATAGGCGCCGCTGGACGAAGCCCACACGATGATATCCGCGCCCACATGTGTCGTGGTGGCGCCTTCAACCGTGGACCCCAACGTCGCTACCGCGATACCCGCATTGGCGCCGATCTTGAACTTGTCCTGCATCAGCGCATTCAGGGCCTTTTCGCTCTGGATGAACATGATCATTTCGGATTCCTGGGCGCCGATTTGCAAGCCAAAGCTCGCCGACGCGACCGTGTAGAACGCCGGGTCGCTCCAGCCATGAGGGCCACGGACCATCAGAACGGCCGTGCCGCCTTCACCGCCGACGAAGAAGCCGGCCTTGAAGATACGCGGCGCGATCAGAACGGCGCGCGCGGTCTGCAGGATCTGGCGCGCATTGCCGAATTCCTTGTCGCCGCGCAGATCCTGCAGCGTGCCGACGGCATGATCAACGACGGCTTGCTCGCCGGTGGCGGCGAAGGCGGCGGGCGCAAACGCTGTGGTGGCGAGCGCTATTGCCAACGGTGCCGTGGCGAACAGGCTTGTTTTACGGTTCTTCACTACTGTCTCTCCTGGTCCGGTCTGTTCACATCTTAGAAGCGCAAGGCGACGTGACTTGCCGAGCTGCTGAGACGCACAACAGCGGCGCCAGGGGATCGTTCCCGCCAGCTACCCAAAAATCTGCCCTACGCGGCGCGCAGCAGGGCCCCAGCCACGTCACGCAACACGGCGACAAGCCGGGTGGCGCGGGCCGGATCAAAGATTTCGGGCCGATCCTCGTGCAGATACGTGCGCTGCGCCAGTTCCAACTGGATCACATGAACGCCATCGGCTGGCGCGCCGTAGTGGCGGGTGATGTACCCGCCCTTGAACCTGCCGTTGAGGATCCGGCTGAATCCCGAGCCCTCGGCCGCCCCCACCACCCGGGCGGCCAGAGCCGGATCGCATGAGGTGTTGTCGTTGGTGCCGAAGTTCAGGTCCGGCAGGCTACCTGCGAATAGACGCGGCACCTCGCCCCGGATGGAGTGCCCATCAAGCACATGAACCGCCCCATGCAGCGCCTTTAGCCGCGCGATCTGCGCGGCCAGTGCCGCGTGATAGGGTTGCCAGAACATCTCTATGCGCTGCGCGATCTCGGCCGCGTCCGGCGGCTCGCCGGCGTAGAGCGGCGCGCCATCGAAGCTTTCCAGCGGGCAGAGCCCGGTTTCAGCCTGGCCGGGATAGAGCAATCCCCCGGCCGAGGAGCGGTTCAGATCGGCCACAGTGCGGGAATGCGTGGCCACCAGCACGGTCACGTCCAGTTCCGCCAGGAAGCCGTAGAGCTTGTCCACGTGCCAATCCGTATCGATCACGGCTTGGCCCACCGGTGTCAGCCGGTCCCGGATCATGGGGGACACATAAGTGCCGGCGTGGGGAATGCTCACCAGCAGCCGGGAGCCGCCTTCGCGCAGGTGAAAGATCGGTGGCTTCGCCTGGCTAGGCATAGTCATGCGAAGAACGATCCGGCCAATGGCGCGAATTGTCCAGTTTCCACCAACGCGATCGCAGCTTCGATGTCCGGGGCAAAAAACCGGTCCTCGGTATAGGCCGGAATACGGGCACGGATCGTCGCCATCGCCTGCTGCAAGACCGCGCTGGTCTGGCAGGGTGCGTGGAACTCGATGCCCTGTGCGGCGGCCAGTAGCTCGATCGCCACTACGCCGGCTGTGTTGGCCGCCATATCGTGCAGACGCCTGGCCGCGAATGTTGCCATCGAGACGTGATCCTCCTGGTTCGCCGAGGTTGGCAGACTGTCTACGCTGGCGGGATGGGCGAGAGATTTATTTTCGGAAGCCAGTGCCGCCGCCGTAACCTGTGCGATCATGAAACCGGAATTGATGCCGGGATCGGTCACCAGGAACGCGGGCAGGCGGCTCATCGTGGTATCGGTCAGCAACGCCAGCCGGCGCTCCGACAAGGCGCCGATTTCGGCAATCGCCAAAGCCAGCGCGTCGGCGGCCAACGCGACCGGTTCGGCGTGGAAATTACCGCCGGAAAGCACGCTGCCATCCTCGAACACCAGCGGGTTGTCGCTGACGGCGTTGGCCTCGATCACCAGCGTGGCCGCAACGTTGCGAATAACGTCCAGGCAAGCGCCCATCACCTGCGGCTGGCAGCGCAGACTGTACGGGTCCTGCACCCGGCCGCAATCGATATGGCTTTCACGGATCGCGCTGCCGGCGAGCAAGGCGCGGTACGTTGCCGCCGCCTCGATCTGGCCAGGCTGGCCGCGGGCCGCATGGATACGCGGATCAAACGGTGTGTCGCTGCCCTTCGCCGCATCCACCGACAAAGCGCCGGCAACCACGGCCGTCGCAAACAATGCTTCCGTGCGGAACAATGCCGACAGCGCCAGCGCCGTGCTGGCCTGGGTGCCATTCAGCAGCGCCAGGCCCTCCTTCGGCGCCAGAACGAGCGGCTCCAGCCCCGCGCGCCTGAGTGCAACGGCCGCCTGCACCCGCTCGCCCTTGATGCGCACATGGCCCTCGCCAATCAGCGCCGCCGCAAGATGCGCCAGTGGCGCCAAATCTCCCGAAGCACCCACCGATCCCTTGGACGGGATGCACGGCATGATGCCAGCCTCCAGCAACGCCATCAGCGCCCGGATCACGACCAACCGCACGCCGGAAAATCCCCGCGCGAGGCCGACGATTTTCAAGGCGATGATGAGCCGCACGATATGGTCCGGCAGCAATTCGCCCACACCCACGCTGTGCGACAGCACCAGCCGCCGTTGCAGCTCCGCGAGCTTGTCCGTCGGGATCGCCATTTGCGCCAGCGAGCCAAACCCCGTGTTCACGCCATAAACCGTGCGGCCCTCGGCGACGATATTCGCGATCACCGCGGCGGATCGTTCGATGGCAGGCAGCGCGGCGGGATCCAGTTCTAATGGCGCGCCTTGGGCTAGGCGGCGTAGCTCGGCCAGGGTGAGGGCTTGGACGCCGGTGCGGACGGGGGTCATGCTAGGAACTCTTTTGTGAGGATTTCTTGTTCAAAAAGAACAGGTAAGGACAAGGCAAGGCGTTCTTTTTTAAAAAAAAGAACCAAAAAACTTTTGATTATATGGCGTGCGCGTTGCCGCAACGCGCGCGCCAATGGACAAAAGTTTTTGCTTCTTTTTTCAAAAAGAAGTGCTTCCTTTCGTCCATTAATTTTCCCTCGATGCTCATCGCTTCCCTCCGAGCATTGGCAAATCCAACCCGTGCTCCCGCGCGCACTCGATCGCATCCGCATAGCCCGCATCAGCATGCCGCATAACCCCCGTAGCGGGATCGTTCCACAACACGCGCTCCAGCCGCCGTGCCGCCTCCGCGGTGCCGTCGCACACGATCACCATGCCGGAATGTTGCGAGAACCCCATGCCCACGCCGCCGCCGTGGTGGATCGATACCCAGGTGGCACCGCTGGCGGTGTTCAGCAATGCGTTCAACAAGGGCCAGTCGGAGACTGCATCTGAGCCGTCCTGCATGGCTTCTGTTTCGCGGTTGGGGCTGGCGACCGAGCCGCTATCGAGATGATCGCGGCCAATCACGATCGGGGCTTTCACCCGGCCTTGGCGCACCAATTCGTTGAACGCGAGGCCAATGCGGTGGCGGTCGCCAAGCCCCAGCCAGCAGATACGGGCCGGCAGGCCTTGGAAATGGATGCGGGCGCCGGCGTGTTCCAGCCAGCGATGCAGATGGGTGTCGTGCGGCATCAATTCGGCCACCACTTCGTCGGTGACGCGGATATCTTCCGGGTCACCGCTCAGCGCCACCCAGCGGAACGGTCCCTTGCCGCGGCAGAACAGGGGCCGGATATAGGCGGGCACGAAACCGGGGAAATCGAACGCCTCGGCCAGGCCCTCATCCCGCGCCACCTGGCGGATATTATTGCCGTAATCCACCGTGGGAATGCCAAGCCGGTGAAAGCCGAGCATGGCTTCCACTTGCACGCGCATGGATTTCTTGGCGGCCGCCGCCACTTCCTCGGGGTTGCTCGCGCGCTTGCTTTCCCACTCGGCCACGCTCCAGCCGATCGGCAGGTAGCCGTTGCGCGGGTCGTGCGCCGAGGTTTGATCGGTGACGGCATCGGGGCGGATGCCGCGGGCCAGGATCTCGGGGAATATTTCGGCCGCATTGCCGAGCAGGCCCACGGAAATAGGCCGGCCTTGTTTGTGCGACGCCTCGATCATGGCCAAGGCCTCGTCCAGCGTCTCCGCGCGCGCATCGAGATATCCGGTTTGCAGGCGCTTTTCGATGCAGCGGTTTTGCGCTTCCACGGCCAGCATGCTGGCGCCGGCCAAGGTGGCGGCCAGCGGCTGCGCCCCGCCCATGCCCCCCAGCCCACCCGTGAGGATCCAGCGTCCTTCCAGATTGCCGCCGTAATGACGGCGGCCGAGTTCCACGAAGGTTTCATACGTGCCCTGCACGATGCCCTGGCTGCCGATATAGATCCATGACCCGGCCGTCATCTGGCCATACATCATCAGGCCCAGTTTATCGAGCGCCGAGAAATGCTCCCACGTCGCCCAATGCGGCACCAGGTTGCTATTGGCGATCAGTACGCGCGGCGCATTTTCATGCGTCTGGAACACGCCCACGGGCTTGCCAGACTGCACCAGCAAGGTTTGATCATGGCCCAGCGTGGTGAGCGATTTCACGATCTGGTCGAAACACTCCCAGTTACGCGCGGCGCGGCCGATACCGCCATACACCACCAACTCCTCGGGCCGCTCGGCCACATCGGGATCGAGGTTGTTCATCAGCATGCGCAGGGGCGCTTCGGTCTGCCATGATTTGGCCGTGAGCGTAATGCCGGTGGCCGCGCGCACGGGGCGCGAGTTGCTGCGGAAATCGGTCATTGGGCGGCTTTCTTCGGAGGGGTGTTCATGAGATCATATCAAAAGGAAGCATTTCTTTTTTGAAAAAAAGAAACAAAAAACTTTTACTCATTGGCGGATCGCCATAGGGGCACCACCGTGGGGCGGTCTACGGCCCTAAGAGACAAAAGTTTTTTGGTTCTTTTTTTCAAAAAAGAACTTTCTTTCTGCCGCTTGCCTACCTTCATGATTGAGCCTTGCTAAACCGCCCACCCAGGCGAAACCGGTCGCCCGGATGATAGAGCTGCGCGATTGTCACCAGCCGATCCGCCGACCACGTGCGGCGGTTCACCAGCAGGCAGGGAGCCCCCTCCGCCAGGCGTAAATGCGCGGCGATATCGGCCGGGGCGGCGATGGCCTGCACCAGGTGTTCGCCTTCGTGGATGGGTGCCACGCGCGACAGGAATTCGTTGGGTGTGATGCTGGTGAAATCCTGCGCCAAGTATTCCGGTGCCGCGAGCGGGTTCACCAGCCGGTCCTCGAACTGGAGTGGTGCATCCTGCTCGAAATGCAGAATGGCCGAGCGGAATACCGCGGCACCCGGTGGCAGCCCGAAGGCGAGTGCGGCCGCCGCGGGCGGAATGATTTGTTCCAGGCAAAATACCTCAGCGCGATGCGTATGCCCGCGCGACACGATTTCAGCCGCGATGTTACGGATTTCCAGCAAATCGGATTGCGGCTTTGGGCTTGCCACGAAACTGCCCACGCCCGGCACGCGGCGCACAAGCTGCTCGGCGGCCAATTCACGCATCGCCCGGTTCACCGTCATGCGCGATACGCCGAAACTGCGGCGCAAATCGTTTTCGGACGGCAGCACCTGGCCGGTGGCGTAATGGCCGCTCTCGATGCTCTCGGCGATGCTGCGCTTGATGGTTTGATACGGGTTTTCGCTCATGCGGCGAGTGCTTTCAGGGCGCGGCTGTAGGCGGCATCGATGGCGGTTTCGTCGCGATGCAGGCGATCGCGCACCACCCACGTGCCGCGTGCCATGACGTGGCGCACGGGGTTGGCAGCGGCAAAAATGGCGGCGTCCAGCATGAAATCGGGGCCCGCATGTTCGGCCTCGGGCGTTGTATCCAGCACCACCAGATCGGCGCGCGCGCCCGGCGCGATGCGGCCCGCGTTAATGCCGCATGCCTGGGCACCACCGATGGCGGCGCCCTGCCACAAGGCGCGGCCACAGGGGGTGGATGGCGTGGCGGAGACGTTGCGGCGCTGCAAACCCAGACGCTGGCCCCATTCCAGCAGCCGTAACTCACCAGCGGCACTCAAGGCGATGTTGCTGTCGCTGCCAATGCCGAAGGCGCCTTGCGCGCTCAGCCAGGACGGCAAATCAAACAACCCATCGCCTAGATCGGCTTCGGTGCTGGGGCACAGGCCGGCGATGGCACCGCGCCGTGCGGCCTGCTGCAATTCGGCTGGCGTGGCGTGTGTGGCATGCACCAGGCACCAGCGGTGATCGACCGGCGCGTTGTCCAGCAGCCAGGCGATTGGCGGCGCGCCCAAACTGGCGATGCAGGCGTGCACCTCGGCCATTTGCTCAGCGACGTGAATATGGATAGGCGCGTCCGGGTGCCGTGCGGTGAAGCCCGTAACGGACGCGGTTAGCGTGGCCGGTGGCACGGCGCGCAGGCTGTGCAGCGCCAGGCCCACTGCACCCGGATGTGCCGCGTCCAACTGGTCCGCCATTGCCAGTGCATCCTCGGCGGATGTGCGGAACCGGTGCTGGCCTTCGCCCAAGGCCGCTCCGCCAAAGCCGCCGGTTTCATATAGGCCCACCAGCAGCGTCAGCCCGATGCCGCTACGTGCGGCGCCCTCAAACACCGCCTCCGCCATATCGGTATGGCCGGGGTAGGGCGTGCCGTCCGGCGCGTGGTGCAAGTAATGAAATTCGGCCAGTGCGGTGTAGCCGCCCTTCAGCAACTCCTTGCCGAGATAAGCCATCACCGGTGCATAGAGCGCCGGATTCATACGCCCGGCCGCGCGATACATCGCTTCCCGCCACGACCAGAAATCACCCCCGCCGCCGGTATGCGCGGTGAGGCCGGCGAAGACGCGCTGGAAGGCGTGGCTGTGCAGATCAGGCATGCCAGGCACCAGGATGCCGGCGATAGGCTCGGCGCCTTGCGGTGGCACTGCGTCGGCCGCCACCTGGGCGATCGTCCCGTCCTCTACGGTAATCAGCACATTGCGGGCGAAGCCGCTTTCCAGCAGAGCCCAGCCGGCGAAAAGCGTTGTGGCACTCACCGGTGTTCATCCCCTCAGCCATATGTGCAGTCGGCATCAAACATCTGGCGGCTGCCTGTCTAGACAAGTAGCGTAGATAAGACGGCGAAATGGGTAAAGGGGCATCGCATGGCGACGGATATTGTGTGGCACGGTGGCGGCATCGCCACGATGGCGGCCAACGCCGGCCCCTATGGCGCGATCCACGACGGCGCCTTGGCGGCAAGCGGCGGCCGCATTACGTGGGTAGGTCCTCGCGCGGACATGCCCCAGGCGCTGATAGGGCAGGGCACCGAGATTCGCGACCTGAATGGCGGCTGGCTCACCCCCGGCCTGATAGATTGCCACACGCATCTGGTTTTTGCCGGCGAGCGCAGCGCCGAGTTCGAAGCGCGCCTTGGCGGCATCAGTTACGAGGCGGCCGCTCGCGCCGGCGGCGGCATCCTGTCCACGGTGCGCGCCACCCGGGCCGCCGAAATTCCGGATCTGGTACAAGCGGCCCTTCCCCGCTTGCGCCGGCTGATGGCGGACGGCGTCACCACCGTCGAAATCAAATCCGGCTACGGGCTGACCCTGCACGACGAGCTGAAAATGCTGCGCGCCGCGCGCGAACTAGGCCGGATCGCCGGCATTCGCGTGCGCACATCGCTGCTGGCGGCCCACGCCGTGCCGCCCGAATTCGCCGGCGGCGCGGATGCCTACGTGGACCACATAGTAAACGAAATATTGCCAGCCTGCGCCGCCGAAGGCCTGGTGGATGCGGTGGACGGGTTCGCGGAGGCAATCGCGTTTTCTCCCGCGCAGATCAGCCGCGTTTTCAAGGCTGCCCTGGCGCTGGGGCTGCCGGTGAAACTGCATGCGGATCAGTTGACCGATGGCGGTGGCGCCGCGCTGGCTGCGTCGTTCGCAGCGCTATCGGCCGATCATCTGGAATACACCAGCGAATCCGGCGTGCGGGCGATGGCCGAAGCGGGCACCGTAGCGGTGCTATTGCCGGGGGCCTACGCGACCGTGGGCGCGGCGCAGCCGCCGCCGGTGGCCCAGTTCCGGGTGCATGGTGTGGCGATGGCGGTGGCGACGGATTGCAATCCGGGCAGCTCGCCGATGTGCTCGCTACTGATGGCGATGAACTTGGCCTGCTGCCTGTTCCGGCTAACGCCGGAGGAGGCGTTGGCGGGTGCGACGCGGCATGCCGCGCGCGCTTTGGGACTGCAGGCGGAGGTCGGAACGTTGGAGCTTGGGAGAGCGGCCGAAGTGGCTGTTTGGCCGGTACGCCATCCTCGGGAGCTTGCGTATTGGTTGGGCGGGGTACCAGGGGCTCCGCCGGCTGGGGCCTGAGGCCCAGACCCCCATTACTTAGGTGCAATAAAAAATTGGGGTCTGGGGACTTATCCCCGTCGTGCGAAGCACGCTCTCGCGTGACGGGGTCCAGGGGCAGAGCCCCTGGCCTTCCTCTACATAGCCGGCATAGCCATCCGGCGTTCAGTCACCTGCATCCGCATCGCCTTCTGCAGCTTCTCGAACGCCCGCACTTCAATCTGCCGCACCCGCTCGCGCGAGATGTTGTACTGCTGCGACAATTCTTCCAGCGTGGTGGGATTATCCTTCAGGCGCCGTTCGATCAGGATATGCCGTTCCCGGTCGTTTAACGTCTTCAGCGCTCCGCCCAGCAGTGCGCGCCGGCCAGTGAGTTCTTCTCGCTCGGCCAGTTCGCTTTCCTGGCTTTCGCTTTCGTCCACCAGCCAATCTTGCCACTCGCCTTCGCCATCGGCGCGCACGGGCGCGTTCAGGCTGTGGTCGGCGGCGGCCAGGCGGCGGTTCATGCTGACCACGTCTTGCTCCGGCACGCCGAGCGTGGTGGCGATCTTGGTGACGTGTTCGGGGCGCAGGTCACCGTCCTCGATCGCCTGCATCTGGCCCTTAAGCCGGCGCAGGTTGAAGAACAGCTTTTTCTGTGCCGCCGTGGTGCCCATTTTTACCAGCGACCAGCTGTGCAGGATGTATTCCTGTATCGCCGCGCGGATCCACCACATGGCATAGGTGGCCAGGCGGAATCCACGATCCGGATCGAAGCGCTTGACGGCTTGCATCATGCCGACATTGCCTTCGCTGATCAGTTCGCCCACCGGCAAACCATATCCGCGATAGCCCATGGCAATCTTTGCAACTAAGCGAAGATGTGAGGTGACAAGCTTATGTGCCGCCTCCATATCCTCGTTGTCACGCCACGCGTGTGAAAGAGCCAGCTCCTCTTCGGGGGAGAGCATCGGGAATTTGCGGATCTCCTGCAAATAGCGGGAGAGATTGCCCTCTGGGGCGACATTGATGACGGCAGCAGCCATAATAGGGTCGGCTCCTTATCGTCCGGCAGTGGCATCGTATCCTACCCTTTACGGCATAGGGGATGCGTAGTTCCGGCAGTGCAGGATGGAGCGCGGGGCAAGGCAATCACGATCCGTGACGCGTCCCTGATTAGGCGGCGCGGCAAGGGCCTGCCGGCGAGGCACGCCCGCGACACCGGCATCAATGTTGATAGGGGACCGCTACGGTACGGTCAACTTAACACCGTGTAGGAATTACGTAACGAGCCGCTCTACACCTACAGAGATCATGCAATTGTGTTCTCTAGCGCCGTCACCAAAGCCAGGAAATCCGGCGGCGGCGGACTGTTGAAGCTCAGCGTGGCGCCGGTGCGTGGATGCCGGAATCCCAGTGTTTCCGCGTGTAGTGCCTGGCGCGGGAAGTCCAGCAGCAGCCGCCGCGGCGGATCTGCGAGCCCGCGGCTGGCCCCGGGGATTCGGCGCAAATAAACCGGGTCGCCCACGACGGGATGGCCGCTATGCGATAGATGCACCCGGATCTGATGCGTGCGGCCGGTCGCGAGGCGGCATTCCACCAGGCTGACGGAAGCGGCGAAGCTGCGCAGCGTTCGATAATGCGTCAGCGCGTTCTTGCCGCCCTTCTCCACCACCGCCATCCGCTTGCGGTCCCGCGGGTCGCGGCCCACCGGCAGGTTGATGTCGCCGGCGGTGGGGGTAGGCAGCCCCCACACCAGTGCCAGATACGCCCGTTCCAGGTCGCGGGCCGCGAAGGCGGCGCCGAGGGCTGCCAGTGCCGACTCGGTCTTGGCGACCACCATCACGCCCGTGGTGTCGCGATCGAGCCGGTGTACGATGCCGGGCCGGCGCTCACCGCCAATGCCGGGCAGGCTGTCGCCGCAATGGGCCAGCAACGCGTTTACCAGCGTGCCGTCCTGGTTGCCGGGGGCGGGGTGCACCACCAGGCCCGCCGGCTTGTCCAGCACCAGCAGGTCGGAGTCCTCGTAGAGGATCGTGAACGGGATGTGCTGCGGCTGTGGTGTGGCGTCCACCACCGGGGGCGGGTGCAGCACGTATTCGGCGCCGGCGCGCACCGGTTCGGCCGGGGCGGTGATCAGCGTGCCGTCGCGCCAGGCGCGGCCCGCCTCGATCAGCGTCTTGACGCGGGAGCGCGACAGCGTGCCGATGGTTTCCGCCAAAAAGCGGTCGGCACGCTGGCCGGCAGCACTTTCAGGCGCGATAAGGCGAAATGGGTCCGGATCGGTCATCCCACCTTCTAGACCGGTTCGCGCCGGCGCGGGAGGGGCGGGCGCGTGAGGACAATTTAAAAGGGTTTTGCGGATGCGTGGGCTACTGGCGCTGGTTGTTGCCATGGGCGTTCTGATCGTGGTGGGCGTGGCCACGGTAGCGGTAACGATCCTGCACCGCATGGGCGGCGCGCCTCTTAGTGTGGCGACGATGGCGGTGATGAATGAACCAGCCGGCACCCATATCGGCGGGATCAGCGCCGTGGGCGACCGATTGGCGGTGCTGCTGCAAGGGGGCGGTGCCGACCGGGTGGTATTTGTAGACGCCCACGGCCAAGTGGTGGGCCGGCTATCGCTGGGGCGCTGACGGCGGTTGCGCAGCTAGTTGCGCTGAGCCCCCTTCTGCCCTAGAAGCCAGCCCTTCCGGCCGCGGTCCCATTCGTCTAGAGGCCCAGGACACCGCCCTCTCACGGCGGTAACAGGGGTTCGAATCCCCTATGGGACGCCAAGCTTTTCAATGCGTTATTTTGGCTTTGCCGGATCACCTCTTAGATTTACCAAGAGCCTTACCAAGAATGCCCGGTTGTCCCAGGCTGTTTTGGCCGCGGCGGGTTTTGGGGGCTACGCCGCTTTGGCATCGGTCAGCGCACCAGCTTCCTCAATGGCCGGGGGATCGCGCGCATTGGGTAGAAGCCCGAGCAACAAAATTCGCCAGGTCGGAGAGCCTCCTGTCATTGGGTATTGAATAACGGGAGGCGATTTTCCCAGTGCCGACGCACTGGCTGCCAGGGCACTAGGCCCGCGGCGGCGCGCTGGGCGCCCTTTAAATCAGCATGGGCGGCATCTTCCGCCGGGCGCGAAGCTCATTCCGGAACAGGGTTTCGCTATCTGCCTGCATGACCGCGCGAATGGCGCTGGTGCCGTCCACGTAGCCCGCCTCCTATACGGCTGTCATTAAGGCGCGGATGCGGCGGTGGATGTCGGAGATTGCTGTTCGTTCCATCGGCCGCAGTCCGGGCGCAAGCCTGGTGGTTTGCAACCGCCGCACTACTACGATCAGCGATGATCCTGCTGCGCTTAGGTATCGGATGCCTGGTTGTCGTTACCGGCGGTGCGAGCGGCTGCGGCTGCCCGCTCCGCCCGGCGTTTTAATACCGTTTCCCGCATGTGCTCCGGCACCATGTCGATGTCCACTTCTTCACCGGTTGGGGGCCGGCAATCCATGTAGTCAGCGTTCTCATCAGTTAGCTTCATCAATGCTCTCCGCCTTCTCTCGCGCAGCTTGCTCGCGCTCGGCCGTACGTTTTTTACCGCTCACTCCCACGTGCGCGCCAGCGCCGGGCGAGGCGATTTCGCGATCAGTGGGCGACTGTCCATGTAGTTCGCGTTTTCCGGGGCAGTTTCGTTTGCTGCCTCTTTCTCAACGCACATCCTGGCGGCGTGGTGAAAGACTAAACCCTTCATGACGGATTGGAACGCCCTAATCATCGAGTCCATGAAGGCGCGCCATCCGGGCAGCCTGTGGGCCGTGCTGCCCGGGTGCGACGCGCCGGCCGATATGCCGGTCTTCATCTCCTATCCATGCCTGGTGAAGACGTCTGACTGCCTGACGCCGGCCGGGTTTCGACTGGCGCGACACTCGATTCCGGCGTTGGCCATGGATGGGCACTATGATCGGACCACCAGCGTCCGCTACTCCGCCGGCTGCGGCCGAAATGTCGTGATGGTGCGGCGACGCTCCCGCAGGGGGAGCGACGATTGCCACGGCCACGGAACGCCTGGGCGCGCCTAAGTTTCGATCCACGCCCTCGCGGGGTGAACGACCCTTCTGACCGGTCCCGACTACTCGGGCTATGAGTTTCGATCCACGCCCCAGGAGGGGAGCGACCTGGTGGAGCACGCATTACACGCCGATTGGCTGGTTTCTATCCATGCCTCCGCGAGGGGAGCGACGTCGCCGTTGTCGAGGATCTCGGCGTTGCCGCCGTTTCGATCCACGCCCCCGCGAGGGGAGCGACTTCTCGTAACGTATAACGCCCGGCAGCGTTGCGGCGTTTCGATCCACGCCCCCGCGAGGGGAGCGACACCCGTTCCAGATCCAGCATCACATCGGCCGGCATGTTTCGGTCCACGCCCCCGCGAGGGGAGCGACGTTGTAGGCGGTCGGAGTGAACCCGCTCAGCGTGTTTCGATCCACGCCCCCGCTAGGGGAGCGACGTTGTAGGCGGTCGGAGTGAACCCGCTCAGCGTGTTTCGATCCACGCCCCCGCTAGGGGAGCGACTCTGCGGGTTATTGACGCCGTTGGTCCAGTTATTGCGTGTTTCGATCCACGCCCCCGCGAGGGGAGCGACAACCTCACCACAGCCGTTGCCACCCTCACCACAGGTTTCGATCCACGCCCCCGCGAGGGGAGCGACGCTCGGGTCTGCGGCCACGGCCGCTAA
>Ga0302314_10013535_pt1 | contig 14007 bp, 13 predicted proteins | sample III_Palsa_N2_3_FD_200533 | JGI IMG/M metagenome (GOLD analysis project Ga0302314, IMG submission 200533) | Peat permafrost microbial communities from Stordalen Mire near Abisko, Sweden - III_Palsa_N2_3 | ecosystem: Environmental > Terrestrial > Soil > Palsa > Peat permafrost | place: Sweden... | reverse complement strand
GGCGTCGCGATTCATCGAATCTTAGAATCACAAACCCGATTCCCTGTCTACAGCCCCGCGGCGCGCCCGCAGCCCGTCACGATGCGCCGATCACAGGGGGGGGGTGAGCAGTTACACAGTTAGCACAACCTATGCAGACACTACAACTTTAAATTGAATTGTCCGAAGAAATGGGGTCAGAAGAAATGGGGTCAGAGTCATTTTCCGATTTAAACTTAATCCCGAGGGACAGGCCTGGTCCGGCATTGGCGGTCTCGGCTATGCTCGTGAGTCCGGATCACTGGCGGCTAGTTCGGACGATCCCTCTTGGGGATGGCCGCGATCTCCTCGGGCGTCAGTCTGGTCAGCGATCTGGCGATCAGGCCCCGCCGGCCGCCGCCGCCGCCGCGACGAGTCATGATCAGGTGCAGGTCGACCGCGCTGCAGATGCTCTGAGGGCCCGTCTCATCGGAGATCAGCACGGTGTACGCCGGATCCAGTCCCTGCACGGGCTGGGTCAGCTCGGCCTTGTAGACATCCCTGAAATTCACCGCGAGGTAGAGGGTGCCGGGGCTGGGCGATGACCAGCCATGCCAGTCGTTGACCGTGAAGCAGTTCCGTCCGTTCGTATCGGCGGGGGCGGCCGAAGCGACGCCGCCCAGGGCCGCCGACGCGGCGACCATGCCGGCCGCCAAGTGTCCAAGGCCATTCGATATCCTGCGACCCATGATCATTCCGGTCTCCTTAGGTTTTGTCGACAACATTGGGAACTGACGATTCCCCTATAGATCGGGCTCTGATTCAAGGCTGTTCTTTGGGAGGGAGAGTGGCGCCGTGGTAATCCCGCAGCATGTGACGGGCAGGTCGCATTGGCAGCATGCCAAATCGCAATCAATATGGCTTATGTGCGCGCGCCCCACCCCCGTGTCCTAGGTTGGTGACCGCAAGACGCTCGAAGATATGACTTGACAAATCGCAATAGTCCTGCGATAACTCCCTCCATGCTTCACCGCGCCCTCCAGGACCCGATCCCGCCCGCCGAGGCCGCCGCCGCCATGGCGGAGGCGGCCAGCGCCGCCGAACGCGGCGAGCGGCATCAGCGGATGCTGGCGGAACTGGCCGAGATCAGCATGAGACTGGTCAGGTCGCTCGGCGAACTGGTCGACGCGCACGTCGAACAGGAGAAGAAGGACGCGGACGCCCCTTCGCGCAGCAAGGACGCCGCCGTCGCCTACGACAAGATGGCCCTGACCCTCCGCCGCACCCTCGCCCTGGAGGCCAAACTCGCCGAGGGCGTCAAGGCGCGCCGCGAAAAGCTCATCACCGAATGCGCCGAACGTCGCACGACGCGCGCGGCCGCTCACAAGACCGCCGTCGACGAAGCCATCATGGGCGGGCTGCACGACGCCTGGGCCGCCGACTGCTCCGACGACGAATACCACGACCTTTGCGACCGCCTGCTGGACGACGCCCAGGAATACCTCGGCGACGCCGACGAAATGCGCGGCTATCTCGATCGCCCGGTCGGCGAGACGGTGGTCCGTCTCTGCGCCGCCCTGGGCCTCGACCCCGAAGCCTGCGAGCCCGACGGGGAAACCTGGCGCGTCCGCCGCCCGCCGCTGGACTTCGAACTGCGGCTCGAGGAAAGAGCGCGCAAGTACGGCGCTCCTCCGCCTGCCTTCGTCGAGACGCGCCCCGCCGAGGCCGGGCCGCCCGCGACGACGGCCGTGTGTTCACCGTAAAGCGCACCACGAAGGCACGAAGGACACGAAGAAAAAGACCAAGCTGGGGTAGCGACGTACTGGGCATGTGGTCGCCGGTCGGCGGTATCCAGCGCGGCTGCGCCGCAAATCCTTCGTGTTACTTCCCTTACTTCGTGCCTTCGTGGTGCGCTTTCCTACTCCACCCCTCCCTGTTTCTCCTCGCGGTTTCCGGCTAGAATCGGCGCCCGCCCTCGCGCGCACCGTCTCAAACACTGCCTCACCGGAAAGCCCACCACCCTTGTCCACCGACCTCGCTCTCGACACCGCGCGGCGCGCCATCGCGCCGCTGTACCGTATTCCCGAGACGCGGGCGCTGGAGGCGCTCACCGACACGGCGCGGCTGACGCGGCCGCAGCGGACGGCGGTCGTGGCGCTGGCCTCGCGGCTGCTCGCCGACCTGCGCGCGCCCGGCGCCTCGGGGTGGATCGACCGCTTCCTGCAGGAATACAGCCTCTCCAGCGACGAGGGCGCCGCTCTGCTCGGTCTGGCCGAGGCCTATCTGCGGGTGCCCGACGCCATCACCGCCGACGCCCTGATCCGCGACAAGCTGGGGCAGGGGGACTGGCGCGCCCACATCGGCGCCGCCGACTCTGTCATCGTCAACAGCGCCACCCTCGGCCTGATTCTCGCCCAGACCCTGGCCGAGGCCCCCGGCGGCACATTGCGCTCCCTGGTCGCGCGCATGGGCGAGCCGGCCATCCGCGTCGCCGTCGCCCAGGCCATGCAGCGCATGGGCGAGGCCTTCGTGCTCGGCCGCGACATCGGCGAGGCGCTGCGGCGCGCCGACCGCGGGGCCAACCGCGCCTTCCGCTATTCGTTCGACATGCTGGGGGAGGGGGCCCACACGGCCGAAGACGCCCACAGCTATTTCGAATCCTACCTCGAGGCCATCAAGGCCGTCGGCAAGGAGGCGAGGGAGGGCGACGTCTTCGCCCGCGACAGCATCTCGGTGAAGCTCTCCGCCCTGCATCCGCGCTATGAGCCGCTGCAGTCCGGCCGCGCCGTCCCGGAACTTACCGGGCTGCTGATCGAGATGGGCCGCGAAGCCAAGCGCGCCGGCGTCGGCCTGACCGTCGACGCCGAGGAGGCCGATCGCCTGGAGATGTCGCTCGACATCATCGAGGGCGCGGCGCGCGATCCCTCGCTCAGCGGCTGGGAGGGCCTGGGCATGGCCATCCAGGCCTATCAGCGCCGCGCGCCGGCTGTGATCGCCTGGGCCGGCGCGCTTGGCCGCGCCACCGGCCACAAGTTCATGGTCCGCCTGGTCAAGGGCGCCTACTGGGACAGCGAGATCAAGCGCGCGCAGGAGCGCGGCCTGGCGGACTATCCGCTGTTCACCCGCAAGACCGGCACGGACGTCAGCTACATGGCCTGCGCCCGCGCCATGCTGGGCGAGAGCGGCCTCTATCCCGCCTTCGCCACCCACAATGCCCTCACCGTCGCCACTGTCCTGGAATGGGCCGGCGATCGCCGGGATTTCGAGTTCCAGCGCCTGCACGGCATGGGCGACGGCCTCTACGAGGGCCTGATGGCCGAGCGCGGCATCGCCGTGCGCGTCTATGCGCCCGTCGGCGGCTATCGCGACCTGCTGGCCTATCTGGTCCGCCGGCTGCTGGAGAACGGCGCCAACACCAGCTTCGTCCACCAGATCGCCAATGCCGCGATCCCCGACGAGGAACTGCTCGCCGACCCGGTGCAGGAGGCCGAGCGCAATGGCCTGACGCCCCATCCCGCCATCGCCCTGCCGCCGGCGATGTTCGGCGCGCAACGTCGCAACTCCGCCGGTCTCGACTTTTCCGATGCTCAGGTGCTTAGCCACACCATGGCCGCCATGCGGGCCGAGTGGGCCACGCCCGCCCATCCGATCGTCGAGGCCGCCCCCGCCGAGGTCTTCGCCGCCGTGGACGCCGCCGCGGCCGCTCAAGGGCCGTGGAACGCGCGACCTGCCCATGAACGCGCCGCGATCCTGGAACGGCTGGCCGATCTGCTGGAACGCGACCGCGAAAAGCTGATGGCCATCGCCGTGCGCGAGGCCGGCAAGACCCTGGGCGACGCCCTGGGCGAGGTGCGCGAGGCGGTCGACTTCTGCCGCTACTACGCCCTTCAGGCCCGCCTGCACGGCGAGCCGATCGCTCTTCCGGGTCCGACCGGCGAGAGCAATACGCTCAGCCTCGCCGGCCGCGGCGTGTTCGCCTGCGTCAGCCCGTGGAACTTCCCGCTGGCCATCTTCCTGGGCCAGGTCGCCGCCGCGCTTGCGGTCGGCAACGCCGTCGTCGCCAAGCCCGCGCCGCAGACGCCGCAGATCGCCCTGGCCGCGGTCCGCCTGGCGCGCGAGGCCGGCGTTCCGCCCGACGTCCTTCGCCTCGTACCCGGCGGCGCGTCGGTCGGCGCCGCCCTGGTCGCCGATCCCAAGGTCGCCGGCGTCGCCTTCACCGGCTCGACGGCCAGCGCCCGGCGCATCGCCCGCGCCCTGCTGGAGGACGAGACCCGCCCCCTCGTGCCCCTGATCGCCGAAACCGGCGGCCTCAACGCGATGATCGTCGATTCCACGGCCCTGTCCGAACAGGTGGTCAGCGATGTGATCACCTCGGCTTTCCTCAGCGCCGGCCAGCGCTGCTCGGCCCTGCGCCTGCTATGCCTGCACGAGGACATCGCCGAGGCGACGCTGAAGATGCTGGTGGGGGCCATGCGCGAGCTGATCATCGGCGATCCGGCCGATCCGCGCACCGACGTCGGGCCGGTGATCGACGCCGCCGCCAAGGCCACCATCGACGCCCACATTGACCACTGGCGTGACCGCGTCCTCTTCGCCTGTCCGACCCACGCCGACGTCGGGGGCAAGCCGTTCGTGCCGCCCACGGTCATCCGCCTCGACACCATCGCCGAGCTCGACCGCGAGATCTTCGGCCCCGTCCTGCACGTCGTCACCTGGAAGGCCGGGACCATGGAGGCCACGGTCGACGCCATCACCCGCTCCGGCTACGGCCTGACCATGGGCCTGCACAGCCGCATCGGCGGCGCCGCCGCCGCCGTGCGCGGCCGCGCCAAGGTCGGCAACCTCTATGTCAACCGCTCGATGATCGGCGCCGTCGTCGGCGTCCAGCCGTTCGGCGGCGAGGGCCTGTCCGGCACCGGCCCCAAGGCCGGCGGCCCCCACTATCTCCCCCGCTTCGCCGTCGAACGCACCTACACCGTCGACACCACCTCCGCCGGCGGCAACGCCAGCCTGCTGAGCCTCGAGGACTAGGTCGGTGGCGAGCCGCTGGCCCGCCGCCATGGCGTCACCGCAAAAGTCCGAAGGTCGACAGCACGTGTTGCGCCACGCGCCGACCCTGCAGGATGCCCTGATCGGCGTCGGCCTGCCAGTGAACCCCGATCCAGATGCGGCTCTCCGCGTTGGAGGTTTCGGCGTCGCTCAGCGAGGCGAACGTGGCGGGTGTGTAGGGCCGGATATAGCCGTAGACGTCCCTGTTCATGCCGTTGAACTCGTCCGACACGAAGGTGAACGGCGTCGCGTCGGGCATGTAGGACCTCAGGATTTCGAACACCGCTCCTCCGAACGTGGCGTGGCCCGAGGGATAGGCCGGGAAGGGCGGGGTGAAGTTCGGGCCCGTCGTATTGGTCGCCTGCGCGCCCAGGGGATACCAGGTGGGGTTGCCGCCCGGCTCGTTGGGCCAGCGGATGCCCGTGATCGGCCGCCAGTACTTGTAGTAGTATTTCGCCTCCCAGGCCGACACGCCGGCGTCCGCCATGGCGATGTTGAGCAGGGCCAGGAACCTCGCCAGGTCGCTGGGCGTGTGGACTCCGCGGGCAAGGACCAGCTGACGTCCGACCATGTTGTAGAGCCGCGGCGGCGCGCACAGGCCCGGCGTGCCGTCGTACGACCAGAACTTGCCCAGGAACGTCTCCTGGTCGGTGCGGGTCGTGGGCGTGCCCATGAGCGGGTCGCCGCCCAGGGTCGCGACCTGGGCGAACTCGGAACGATAGATCGCGCCGCCGGCCACCGGGGGCGGCGGCGCGCGGAAGGCGGCCTGGTTGACGAACGTGAACGGCTTGACCTTGGGCCAATTGCCGCCAAGCGCCACCATCAGCTGGGAGACCGGGTCGACGTTCCATATGCCGTAGGCGCCGCTGGGCTGGTAGTCCTGCGGGATGGAGGGCTCCTTCAGCTGGGTGTGGTCGTCGCCGAGCGCGGCCAGAAGGGCTGCGAAGGCGATGGTCCCCACCACGCGCCCCGCCTGGATCGCCGCCGGACTGGCTTGGATGTTGGCAAGATCGGCCTGCAGGATGGCGTCCAGCCGCGCCGCCTGCGGCGGATAGAGATGCACCTGGGCGTCATGCGACGCCTGGGCGACCGCCGCGTCCACCGACCAGGTGTCCCGCGGCGTATGAAAACCGACATAGCTCTGGTATTTCGGGAATTTGGCGTTCACCACCTCGAACACCGTCAGCTGGACGACCGCGATGGCGCGGCTGGATCTGTGAGGTCCGAACTGCTGGTGGTACAGGCCGCCGTCCGGAGGCGGAACATAGTCGAGAGCATTGGTGTCCAGCGAAACCTCGTGCCACAGCAGGATGCGATCGCTGAGGTTGATCGGGATACGAGGCTTCCAGTCGGGCGCCCGCACGGCCTGCGCCTGCCGGTTCCGCTGCAGCGCGCCCTCCTGGAGGGTGAGATAGCGCTCGATGCTGCGCTGTCCCGCCCCGGAAAGCGTGGATTGATCCGTCGCGTCGCCGAGGCCCGGAAGAGCGGACAAGGCCGCGACCGCCGCGCCGCCGCGCATCAATTCGCGGCGTTCCAGTTGCATCATTGGTGTCTCCCTCTTGTCAGGGAGCCGGTCCGATCACCCAGCTTGTCGATGGCCGCCGCCCCCAGGTGGCCGCGAGGTTGCCACTATGACCGGAGCAATGTCGATACAAAAGGCGATAGAGTTCTCACGATCGCCTCATCATGACCTTCCGAGAGACTAGGAATAGAACCCAAAGCAACGCGTTTCGGCATCGCCGCCGACCCCGGCGGGACGCCCGCGCGCCTTAGGACCCCCATGGAACTGAAAACCACGCGCTATGAAATCGACGACGGCGTCGCCACCGTCCAGCTGTCGCGGCCGAAGCGGCGCAATGCCTGGACCGGGCGGATGCATACTGAATACCGCTGGTGCCTGGCCCAGGCGAACGACGATCCGGCCGTCCGGGTGATCGTGGTGACCGGCGACCCTGAGGGCCAGGCGTTCTGCGCCGGCGCCGACCTGGGCGCGCTGGAGGGCCATGCCGAAAAGGGCCGCTACGACGCCGGGACCACCGAGGACATCGCCACGCCCGGCTTTGGCGTCGACACCCGGTTCGACGCCACCTTCGCCTACCATTTCGGCCTCGACAAGCCGATGATCGCCGCCGTCAACGGGGCGGCGGCCGGGGTCGGGCTGGTGCTCGCCGCCTATGCCGATCTGCGCTTCGCCGCGGCCGGCGCGAAGTTCACCGCCGCCCACGGCCGCTTCAACTTTCCCGCCGAGTTCGGGCTGTCGTGGATCCTGCCGCGGCTGGTCGGCGTCACCCACGCCAACGACATCCTGCTTTCCAGCCGGGTGTTCACCGCCGAGGAGGCCCTGGCCATGGGCTTTCTCAACAAGGTCCTGCCGCCGGCCGACCTCATCCCGCACGTCGTCGACTACGCCAGGACCCTGGCCCGCACCGTCTCTCCGGGCTCGGCGCGGGCGACCAAGCGGCAGATCTACCGCGACCTGCACGGCGACGCCGCGGGCGCCGTTCGGGAGTCGGAACAGCTGCTGGAGGAGATGATCCGCCATCCCGACTACGGCGAGGGCGTCAAGGCGTGGATGGAAAAACGCGCGCCGGCATGGCGCGGCTAGGGGCCCGGTTCGTGGACGGCGGCGATCATCCGGTGGACGGCGAGCATGACGCAGTCGCGCGCCTGGTCGACGTTCAGCGCCTGTTCCTGGCGAAGCCGCGACCACGTTTCGTAGCTCAGCAGCAGGTCGAGCGTCTCGAACAGCGCCGCGTCATCACGCACGACCGGCGGCACAACATCCTCAAGACCGCGCCGCGCCATCGTGGCGATGCGCGCGTGAGCCGCGGCCAGGAAGGCGGACTTGTGCCGGTGAGCGTCGGCGGCGCGCTTGAACGGCGCGATCTCCTCATAGAGCGTCGCCCGCTTGCCGATCACGCCGTTGAGGCGTTCGCGCCAGTCGGCGCCGGTGACCCTTACCGCCAGCATGGCGGCCAGTTCGCTCTCGATGGCCGACGCCATCTGGCGATAGAGGCCCTCCATGTCGTTGAAGTGCCGGAACACCGTGCGCAGGCCGACGTTGGCGCGGGCCGCCACCCGTTCGGCGCTGGGCGCCACCGCGCCCTCGCGGACGAGGTCGAGCAGGGCGGCGACCACCCGGCCGCGGCTGTCGAGAGAGCGTCGCCGGCGGCCATCCAACTCTTCGCCCGGGGGAGCGAGCGCGGTGTCTGTACTCATTCCCCGACCATAGACAAGCCGCCGGCGGCGTCCAGTATCGGCCGCGGGACGTGAGGGCGGCCGGATGAACCCCGATGTGATCGTGGTCGGGCTGGGCGCGGCCGGCGCCGCCACCCTTTACCAACTGGCCCGGCGCGGGGCGCGCGTGCTCGGGATCGACAGCTTCACGCCGCCCCACGACCACGGTTCGAGCCACGGCGAGACCCGCATCACCCGCCAGGCGATCGGGGAGGGCGACGACTACGTGCCCCTGGCACTGCGCGCCCACGAACTCTGGCGCGAGATAGAGGCGGAGTGCGGCGAGAGCCTGTTCGAGGCGAGCGGCGTGGCCATCATCGGGCGGCTCGACCTGCCGGCGGTGCACGCGCACAAACCCGACTTCCTGCGCCAGACCCTGGGCGCGGCGCGGCGATTCGGCATTCCCCACGAGGTGATCACTCCGGCCGAGTGCCGCGCGCGCCATCCCAACCTCGCGGTCGACGACGCCGAGACGGTCTATTGGGAGCCGGGGGCCGGGATGCTGTTTCCGGAGCGCTGCATCACCGCCCAGATCGCCCTGGCCCGCCGGCATGGCGCGGATGTCCGCACGAACGAGGCCGTACTATCGGTCGAGCAGTGCGGGGGCGGTGTGCGCGTCACGACGGCGTCGGAGGTGTACGAGGCCGGCCAGGTGGTCGTCGCGGCGGGCGCCTGGGCGCCGCGCCTGCTCGGCGAGCCGTACAGCGAGACCCTGCGGCCGTACCGGCAGACACTGCACTGGTTTGCGCCGGAGGCGTCGGCGGCCGCGCAGGCCGCGCGCTGGCCTGTTTTCATCTGGATGCACGGTGCGGCGCCGGAGGACTGGTTCTATGGCTTTCCGCGGCTGGCGGGCGAATCGGGCGTGAAGATTGCCGCCGAGCGCTTTGATAGCCTGCGGGAAAATGCCGATGACAACCTGACCGACGTGGCGCCGGAGGAGGCGGCGTTCGTATATTGCCACCACGTCGACGGGCGCTTGACGGGTCTGACCCAAACGTGCCTCAAATCCAGATCCTGTCTCTACACCATGGCCCCGGACGGGCGCTTCCTGATCGGCCGCGATCCGGCCCGCGACCGGGTCATCGTGGTGTCGGCCTGCTCCGGCCATGGTTTCAAGCACTCGGCGGCGATCGGCGAGGCGGTGGCGAGCCTGGCCCTGGGCGCCCACGGACCGGGCATCCTCGCTCCGTTCGACCCGGCCCGATGGACGTTCGAGGCGAAGTCGGCCAATAGGGCGCAACCCTTGTCCTCTTGCCCGAAAGCCACCCCATGACCGACGCCGCCCAGGAAACCGACGCCCAGCTCGCGCGGCGTATCGCCGACACCGCCGGCGAACTGCTGCTTGCCCTCCAGCGTTCGAACCTGTTCGACGGCAAGGCGCTCGGCAAGGTCGGCGACCGGGTCGCCAACGCCTTCATCATGGAGGCCCTGGCCGTTCAGCGCCCCGACGACGCCGTCCTGTCGGAAGAAGAAGCGGCCGATCCGGTCCGCCTGACCCGCAGCCGCGTGTGGATCGTCGATCCGCTCGACGGCACGCGGGAATATGGCGAGCGCCGCACCGACTGGGCCGTCCACATCGCGCTTTCCGTCGACGGCGTCGCCACCGTCGGCGCCGTCGCCCTGCCCGGGGCGTCGGCCACTCTGTGCACGGAACAGCCGGTGGTCGTCCCGCCACCGGGTGACGGTCCCCTGCGCATGGTGGTCAGCCGCACCCGTCCGGCCGCCGAGGCCGTCGCGGTCGCCGAGCGCCTGGGCGCGGAGCTGCTGCCGATGGGATCTGCCGGCGCCAAGGCGATGTCGATCGTGCGCAATGAAGCCGACATCTACCTCCACTCCGGCGGCCAGTACGAGTGGGACTCCTGCGCCCCGGTCGCGGTCGCCGAAGCCGCCGGCCTGCATGTATCCCGGATCGATGGCTCGCCGATGACCTACAACCACGAGAACCCCTACCTCCCGGACCTGCTGATCTGCCGCAAGCAACACGCGGCGCAGGTCCTCGACCTGATCCGCGAACTCGCGGCCTAGATCACCGGCGGAGGAGCTGAAAATCAAGAAACAGGAGGGGAGCTGGTGCCGCCGCGGAGGATTGAACTCCGGACCTCAGCCTTACCAAGGATGCGCTCTACCACTGAGCTACGGCGGCATTTCCCGTCGGGAAGCGCGGGGTCTAGCGAAAGAGAGGGCCGGTGGAAAGCGAATTCAGCTTGACGTGGCGCCCGACGTGACTAGGCGAAGCGCGATGGATGACAGGACACCGCCGACGACCAGGATCAAGGGTCCGCCGCCCGCCCCCCGCGACGCCGCGCGCGAGGCGCGCCGCGCCGAGGCTCTGCGGGTGAATCTGCGCCGGCGCAAGGCGCTGTCTTCTACAGCCGCGTCCTCCACGACGGGCGAGCCCTGAGCGTGGCGCCCGTCAAACCGCTCCGCCTGCTGGCGCAGGACGCCGAAGACCTTGCGGTCATCTCGGCGGCCCTGCAGGACGCCGTCACCCGTATCGGCGACATCCAGTGGGAGTCGGCGGCGCGTTCGTTGACGATCTCGTTCAACCGTTACCGGTGGGAGGTCGAGGGCGGCGCGGGCGAACGCGTGCGCGCCGGCCTGCAACTGGGCGGGGTTCTCGAGGTCAAGGCGCGCAACCTGCGCCGCGATGCCAAGGACGCCGTGCTGGAATTGCTGGCCCTGTCCTTCGAGGCCGGCGAGGCGCCCGGCGGCGTCATCAATTTCGCCTTCGCCGACGGCGGGGACCTGGCGGCCAGCGTCGAATGCATCGACGCGGCGCTGGCCGATCTTTCGCAACCGTGGCCGACTGCCCACACGCCCGGTCACCAGACCTGAGCCGCCGTGCGCCTGTTCGACGCGAGTGACCCGGGCTTCGACGCCGCGTTCGACGCCTTTCTGGGCGAGGCGCGAGGCTCGCCCGCCGACGTGGACGCCGCTGTCGCCGAGGTGATCGCCGCCGTGCGCGACGAAGGCGTCGCCGCCGTCCTGCGCTTCGGGCGGCGGTTCGATCGCGCTGACCTCACCGAACAGACGCTTCGGGTGTCGCCCGACGAGATCGAGACCGGCGCGGCGGCGTGCCCGGCGTCGGTGCGCGAGGCCCTGGCGTTCGCCGCTGGCCGCATCCGCGACTATCACCAGCGCCAGCGTCCGGCCGACGCCTGGTTCACCGACGCCGCCGGCGTCCAGCTGGGCTGGCGGTGGACGCCGCTGGAGGCGGTCGGCGTCTATGTTCCCGGCGGCCGGGCGGCCTATCCCTCGACGGTGCTGATGAACGTCATCCCGGCCAGGGTGGCCGGTGTGGACCGCATCGCCATGGTGACGCCGCCTGGGCGCCTGCAGCCGGCGGTGCTGGCGGCGGCTGTGGAGGCCGGCGTTTCCGAGATCTGGCGGGTCGGGGGGGCGCAGGCGGTCGCGGCGCTCGCCTATGGGGCCGGACCGATCCGACCCGTCGACAAGATCGTCGGTCCCGGCAACGCCTATGTCACCGCCGCCAAGCGGCGCGTCTACGGCGCGGTCGGCATTGATTCGCTCGCCGGCCCCTCGGAGATCGTCGTCGTGGCCGATGGCGCCAACGATCCGGCCTGGATCGCCGCCGACCTCCTCTCGCAGGCCGAGCACGATCCGGACGCCCAGTCGATCCTGATCACCGACGACCCCGACTTCGCGCGCGCCGTCGCCGTGGCCATCGAGGGGCAGCTGAAAGAACTGGCGACCGGGGAGGGCGCCGCGGCGTCCTGGCGCGACCATGGCGCCATGGTGATCGCGTCGCTCGACCTCTCGCCCGGACTGGTCGACCGAATCGCCCCGGAACATGTCGAGTTCGCGCTCGACGATCCCGAGCGCTTCGCCGACAAGGTGAGGCACGCCGGGGCCATCTTTCTCGGCCGGCATGCTCCCGAGGCGATCGGCGACTATGTCGCCGGCTCCAACCACGTGCTGCCGACCAGCCGCGCCGCGCGCTTCTCATCGGGTCTGTCGACCGTGGATTTCCTCAAGCGCACGTCGCTGGTGAAGTGCGACGCCGACGCCTTCGCCATCCTGGCCGGCCCCACGGAGATCCTGGCGACCGCCGAAGGTCTTCCGGCCCATGCGCGTTCGGTGTCTGTCCGCAGCAACAGCGCCGGTTGATCGACCATCTGGCGTGATGGTCACGCAAACGTCTTGATCCAGGTTGGGCGGCGCGACGTATACAGCTAAACAGGCGCTCACTCATGGCCGCCGATCCACCACCGCATCGCCTGCAGTCCGTCGAACTCGACGACGCCTCGCTCGGCGCGGCCTCGCGGGACCAGGAGCAGGAACGCCAGATCGCCATCTTCGACCTGCTGGAGGAGAACCATTTCCACCCGGACGGAGGGGAGGGCGGGCCCTATGACCTCAGGATCGCGCTGGTCGAAAACCGCCTCGCGCTCGACATCGTCGGGCCATCTTACCAGCGCCGTCACATGCTTTCGCTATCGCCCCTGCGCGCCGTGGTTCGCGACTACCACATGATCTGCGAAAGCTATTACCAGGCGATCCGCCTCGCCACGCCGCAGAAGATCGAGGCGTTGGACATGGGGCGGCGCGGTCTGCACAACGAAGGCTCGGCGCTCCTGCAGGCGCGGCTGGCCGGCAAGGTCGACACCGACCACGACACCGCGCGGCGGCTGTTCACGCTGATCTGCGCCCTGCACTGGCGGGGCTGAAATGGCGGGTCTGCCGGGAGCGATTCTGTTCGCCTGCAACCTCAATCGCGTGCGCTCGCCGATGGCGGCCGGGCTGATGCGGCGGCTGTTCGGCGCCGGGGTCTTCGTCGACAGCTGCGGCCTGCGCCCCGATCCTGCGCTTGGGCCCGATCCGTTCGCGGTGGCCGCCATGGATGAGGTCGGCGTCGATCTGACCTGCCATCACGCCAAGACCTTCGACGACCTGGAAGACGGCTCGTTCGACGTGGTGATTTCCCTGACGCCTGAGGCGCATCATCGCGCGCTCGAACTGGCCCGAAGACGCGCGGTCGACATCCTCTACTGGCCGACGCCCGACCCAACCTGGGTGAGCGGGTCACGCGAGGTGGTCATGGAAGCCTACCGCGATCTGCGCGCGCGCATGGAAACGCGCATTCTCCAGCGCTTTCCGCAAGTCAAGACGTTCGGAGGTTGAGACCTCAGGGGCTGGTGGCGACATATCCCTCGATGCGTACGAAGTGATATCCGCGCGCCGCCGCGTCGGCTTCACCTTCCCGCGTCGCGGTGACCAAGCCGTGCGTGTCGCCGGAATCGCGAAAGTGCTTCAGGGCGCGGGTGTCGGGATGGGGATCGGCATAGATGAACCCCTGAGCGCCATCGAACGCGTACCCCGCGCTCAGCGTCTCGCGCTGGCCCTCGGCGGTCGCCGTTTCGTCGTGGGCGTTGAGCGCCTCGTTCCAAAACACCTTAAGTGGCGTCAAACCGGGCGCCGGCTCGCTGAACACATAGCCCTCGGTCCGTTGCCGTTCGTAGTGCGCGGCCTGCACCCGCGCGACACTGGGGGCCGAGGCCGCCGCGACATTGTCGCCGCGCGAGGCGTCGTAGAACTGGTCGAGCGGAACGCGCGCCGAGGCTGCGGCCGCGGTTTCGGTGACGCCGGGCTCCGCTTCGCAGGAGCTGCCCACCCGCCGGAAGGTCATCACGCCGCCCTCGAACGTCTGGCGCTGCCCGTCGGGCGTATTGATCGGGTCCGATGTCGGCAGTCCGAGCCAGCCCGCCGGGCCGCCATACTGGAAGTACAGGCGATACATGCAGC
>Ga0302314_10013534_pt1 | contig 14008 bp, 12 predicted proteins | sample III_Palsa_N2_3_FD_200533 | JGI IMG/M metagenome (GOLD analysis project Ga0302314, IMG submission 200533) | Peat permafrost microbial communities from Stordalen Mire near Abisko, Sweden - III_Palsa_N2_3 | ecosystem: Environmental > Terrestrial > Soil > Palsa > Peat permafrost | place: Sweden... | reverse complement strand
TCAACACTTGGGAGACCTCATGAGCAAGCGTACAAGGACTTGGACCATCCCGGCTTTGGCAGCCGTGATCTTTCTCGCGGCGGCCGGCCCGACAAAGGCGGAACAGGATAGCCAGCACGACTTTGATTTCAATTTCGGTACGTGGAAGACCCATGTGTCGCGGCTTGTGCATCCTCTGTCGGGCTCGACGACCTGGACCGCGTACGACGGCGTGTCGGTCGTTCGAAAAGTGTGGGACGGTCGCGCTAGTCTGTTCGAACTCGAGATGCAGGGTCCGGCCGGCCATATCGAAGGGGTGGGACTTCGCCTGTACAACCCGCAGTCCCATCAGTGGAATCTGAACTGGACCAACAGCAGCGTCGGCATGCTGGACAGCGCCATGATCGGTGAATTCAAGGACGGACGCGGAGAATTCTACGGTCCGGATACCTTGGATGGACGAAGCATCCTGGTGCGTAACGGCTTCTCCGACATCACGCCAAACTCGTCCCGCTTCGAGCAAGCGTTCTCCGCCGATGGAGGCAAAACCTGGGAAACGAACTGGGTCATGACGTTCACCCGCTAGAGGTAGCCAAGCTGTCGGCGCTGCGGAGCGAACAAACTCACCCCTGCCCGCGCATCGAGACCTCCGCGACTAGAGCACGCGCCGCAACGCTTTCAGACCCTGCTCGATATCCTTGAGGTCAACAGCCCCGTAGCCGAAAACCAGGCCTTCCGATGTAGGTGGGCCAAAAAAATAGCGCTCGAACGAATGCAGATGCACGTTTGATTCCAACAATTTTCCGGTGACGCGCTCAAGGTGCCTGGGTAGATTCGAGAACGCCGCCACATGCATGCCATAGTGCGACTGCATCGGTGACAGTTCTCCCGAAAAGTCCGAGCGGAGGATCTCCTCGATGAGATCCCGTCGCTTCCTGTATACGTCACGAAGCTTGCGCACGTGCCGCGCCAGGTGCCCATCGGCGATGTAACGGGCAACCGCCATTTGCGTCAACGTCGGACAGTGCCAGTCGAGACAGTTCTTTGCCGCAATCAACGTTGGCATGGCCCAGCGCGGTGCCACTACGAATCCCAGTCGCAATGCGGGGAGCATGCACTTGGAGAAGGTACCGACGTAGAACACGACGTCCGCGGTAGCCGCGGATCGCAGTGCCTGCAACGGCGTGCCGTCGTAGCGGAACTCTCCGTCGTAATCGTCCTCGACGATGACTGCCCCATGCTTGCGCGCAAAGTTGAGCAGCGCCGCCCGCCGCTGCGCGGACATCGAAACGCCAAACGGAAATTGGTGCGAAGGACACACGCAGACGATCTGCACAGGAGTCGGCAGAGCGTCGACTACCAGTCCTTCCGCGTCGACCGGTATGGGCACAACCTTGGCCCCGGCAGCGAGAAATGCCGCGCGCATCGGCGGGTAGCCTGGATCTTCAATGGCGACCGTCGTAACCCCAGGAGTTACGAGTACACGGGCGAGAACGTCGAAAGCCTGCTGTGCGCCGGCCGTCACCAGCACATCGTTGGGCTCGCACACCACCGCCCGCGAGATGCCGATGTGCGTAGCAACAGCCGCCCTCAGAGGAAAGTGGCCCTGGTTGCCCTGCGGACTCTTGAAGGCAGGAGGCTTCAATTCCATTCGGCGGAGCTGACTGGCACTGACCCGTCGAAATATTTCGAAAGGAAACAATCGCGGATCGACCAGCGCGGGTCGAAAATCCAGGGATGTGGAGGCGCTGGGCGTCTTGGTGCGCTGACCGTCGTGCCAGAAGTTAAGCGTCCGGGCAAGTTCTGGTCGTGACCACAGCGAATTCAGGCGTGGGTCGGGCGTTTGCTGTGGCAGGAAACGTTCGCGCGGCGGGCGACTCTGCTTTGGGGCCACATACGTGCCCGACCCCTGCCGGGACCGCACCAGTCCCTCGATCGCCAGCCTCGTATAAACCCGGGCAACCGTATTTCTCGATACACCGAAAAACAGCGCGGACTGACGTTCCCCCGGGAGCTTGGACTCGGGAACCAACCGACCATCGAGGATGGCGGCGCGCAACTGTGCGTAGACGGATTCCGCCGATCGGCGGCTTCCTCTGGGCGGAGGGTCAAAAGCAATTTCGAACAGGCTACTCATACCCTCCCCATGGCTAGCCCCCACAACCCTGAAATGGCTCAACGATTCGAGACTGTGGACAAATACCTGAAACGATGAAAATAGCAGAGCTCAGCCACCCTCACCCTAGCGCATCCTCTGCTGCAACGAAGCCACCCGTCTGCCGCCGCCACAGCCTCGCGTACAGCCCATCGTGTGTGATCAGTTCGGCATGGGTGCCGCTCTCGACAATGAGACCCTTGTCCAGCACCACCAGTCGATCCATTCGGGCAATCGTGGAAAGCCGGTGCGCAATCGCGATGACGGTCTTGCCCTGCATCAGGATGTCGAGACTGTCCTGGATGGCCGCCTCGGCTTCCGAATCCAGCGCCGACGTCGCCTCGTCCAGCACCAGGATCGGCGCGTCCTTCAACAGCACGCGGGCAATCGCGATGCGCTGGCGCTGGCCGCCGCTGAGTTTCACGCCGCGTTCGCCGACGAGCGCGTCATAGCCGCTGCGACCTTCGCCATCGGTAAGCTGGGGAATGAACTCGTCGGCGCGCGCCTTGCGCACGGCCTGCAGGATCTGCGCCTCGCTGGCATCCGGACGGCCATACAGGAGATTCTCGCGGACGGATCGATGTAGCAGCGAGGTGTCCTGCGTCACGACACCAATTTGCGAGCGCAGACTTTCCTGGGTTACCTGGGCGACATCGTGACCGTCGATAAGGATGCGGCCGCCTTCGAGGTCGTATAGCCGCAGCAGCACGTTGACCAGGGTGGATTTGCCCGCACCGGATGGACCGACCACGCCGATCTTCTCGCCTGCACGCACAGTCAGGTCGAGCCCGGCGATCACGCCGCCCTGCTTGCCATAGTGGAAATGGATGTGCTCAAAGCGAACAGCGCCGTTCGTCACTTCCAGCGGCATCGCGCCTTCACGGTCTTGCACGGCGCGCGGTTGCGAGATGGTGGTGATGCCGTCCTGCACGGTGCCGACATTCTCGAAGATGCCGTTGACGACCCACATGATCCAGCCGGACATGTTGTTGATGCGGATCACCAGGCCGGTCGACAGCGCGATCGCACCCACCGTGACCTTGCCCTGACTCCACAACCAGATTGCCAGCGCCGAGGTACCGACGATAAGAAAGCCGTTGAGCGTGGTGATGCTGAGATCCATCGCCGTGGTCAAACGGGTCATCTGACGCATGCGCTGGATCTGTTCGCTCATGGCGTCGGCCACATAAGCTTCCTCGCGGCGCGTGTGCGCGAACAGCTTGAGCGTGAGGATATTGCTGTAGCCATCCACAATCCGGCCCATCAGCCTGGAACGCGCCTCCGACTGTCGCCACGAACGCTCCTTGGTGCGCGGCACGAAATACGCCAACGTACCGACATACGCGAACAGCCACAGCACCAACGGCGCAGCCAGCCAGAAATCCGCCTTCGCGAACAGCACGATCGCGCTGCCGGTGTAGATCGTCACGTACCAGATCGCATCGATGATCTGCACCGCCGACTCGCGCAGCGCCCCGGAGGTCTGCATGATGCGGTTCGCGATGCGGCCGGCGAAATCGTTCTGGAAGAAGCCAAGGCTTTGACGCATCACATAGCGGTGGTTCTGCCAGCGAATCCGGTTGGTCAGGTTCGGTGTGATCGCCTGGTTTACCAGCAGATCATGCAGACCGATCAGCACCGGCCGCGCGACCAGCGCGACCAGGCCCATCCACAGCAACTCCCGGCCGTGTTGTTGGAAAAAACTCGCCGCCGGCACGCCCTTGGCCATGTCCACGATGCTGCCGATGAAGCCGAACAGTGACACTTCCACAATCGCCACGCCAAAGCCCACCACGATCGCAGCGGCAAACACCGGCCACACCTGACGCAGATAGAACACGTAGAAGCGCCACACCGATTGCGGCGGCATGCCGTCCACCGGTTCCTTGAACGCGTCGATGAGGGATTCGAACCAGCGGAAGATCACGGGGTTTTCCGGTCACACCCAATACGCCATTGTGCTTGAAGCGCAACTATCACGGTGTGAATGAAGGACTGGCGCAGTCAATCCGTATCGGCTCCGGCCATTGCCCTATCGCGGCGACGCCCGATCCTCGCCCAACCAGGTGTTCGCTTCAACACAGGCGGCCCAGCCTGAACGGCGCGTCAAAGCCGGAAGGGTCAAGCGGCCATTTTGATTGACCCATCGCGGCGGGGCCGGGATCATCGCCCGATGCCTACCTTGCTCCGCTATCTGTTCATTCTGTTGCTCGCCGTCTCCAGCGGCAGCGTCCTGGCTCAGGCCAGCGCCGGGAATCCCAACGCTCCGGCGCCCGCACTGACGCCAGTGCAGGCGCTGGCCCAGCTGCGCACTCAACTGGATGACATCAAGGCCGCGGTGGATGCGAAGAAGGCCGATGTGCCGGCCGACTTGCGCAATAGCGCGCTGGCCGTGCAGCAGCAGGCCGAGCAGCTGGCATCCGCACTCAGCCCCCAATCGGCCAGCCTGCAGGCACGACTGGATGTGCTTGGCCCGGCACCGGCGAAGGGTGCGCCAGCTGAACCGACGGAACTGAGTGCACAGCGCAAGCAGCTGAGCAAGGGACTGAGCGATCTCGATGGCCAGATCAAGCAGGCCAACTCGCTTGGCACCGAGGCAGCTCAGCTTGCCGCCCACGTCGCCGACCTGCGCCGCGATCAGTTGCAGACGCAGCTCGCCTCGCGCAGTGCCACGCCGTTCAGCCGCGCGTTCTGGGTCGAGCCGGCGAAGGCATTTCCCGACGATATGGCGCATGCGAAGCAACTGTGCGCAGCTGCCTTCGCTGCCTTGCAGCAGGCCTGGCAACCGCCTAATCGCACGCCGTTCGTGTTGTGCCTGATCATCGCCGCGCTGTTGATCAGCGTGGGCCGTTGGCTTATCGAACGCACGCTCGTGTGGGTAAGCACCGCGCACATGCCTGCTGGCCAGCTGCGGCGAAGCGCATTGGCCGTAGCGGTGACGCTGGCCTATACGCTGGCCGTGGGATTGACGGCGCATTTCGTCTACCTCGCACTGAACTGGAACGACCTGCTGAGCGAGGACCTGGACGAGCTGGCGCAAAAGCTGGTGCGTGTGGTGACCTTCGCCGCGTTTTTGACGGGTCTGGGCCGCGCGATGCTGTCCACGGCCCGCCCGTCGTGGCGGCTGCCGGCGCTGTCCGACGGTGCAGCAGAGCGGTTGCATCCCTTCCCGTGGCTGCTCGGTGCCGCGGTGGTGCTGGAGAATCTGGTCGAAAGCGTCAACAACACGATCGGAGCCAGCCTGCCGATCACCGTGGCGACGCGTGCGTTTCTTGCCGTGCTGATCGGCCTGCTCGTAGGCAGTGCACTGCTGCGTCTGGGCCAGTCGCGGCGCGAGACCCTCGCTGCCGGCGAAACGCCGGCGCAGCGCCCGGTATGGGTGGGGTTGGTGATCGGAGCAGCATTCGTCGGTGTCGGCGTCATCCTGCTCAGCGTGGCTTCGGGCTACATCGCATTTGCCTTTTTCATCGCGCGGCAGATGCTTTGGGTGGGGGTGATTCTGACCGCGCTGTATCTGCTGATGTATCTGGTCAACGACATCTTCGAGACAGTCTTTTCGCCCAAGGGGCGCACCGGCATGCGGATGCAGGCCAGCTTCGGACTGCAGCCGCTTGCGCTGGAACAGACCGGCATCCTGCTATCGGGCATCACCCGCGCGATGCTGTTGATCCTCGCCGTCGCGATCGTGCTGGCACCGTTCGGCGCGGGGCCGCAGGAACTGGGTGGGCGTGTCGGCAGCCTGCTGTCGGGTGGCACGCTGGGCAAGCTGAAGATCGTGCCGAACGATATCTTCGACGGCGCGCTGGTGTTCGCGCTCGGCTTGCTCGTGTTGCGCGTGATCAAGCGCTGGTTGAGTGACGAGCTGCTGCCGAAGACCTCGCTCGATCTTGGCATGCGCAATTCGGTGGTTACCCTGCTCGGCTACGTCGGCGGCGTGCTGGTGTTCGTGCTGTCGCTGGCCGCGCTGAAGATGGACCTGCAGGGCATCACCTGGATGGCCAGCGCGCTTTCGGTCGGCATTGGTTTTGGCCTCCAGGCGATCGTGCAGAATTTCATCTCCGGCCTGATCCTGCTGGCCGAGCGACCGGTGAAGGTCGGCGACTGGGTGAGCATCGGCGGGGTCGAGGGAGACGTCCGCAAGATCAACGTGCGCGCCACCGAGATCCAGATGGGCGACCGTTCCATCATGATCGTGCCGAACTCGCAGTTCATCACCCAGAACGTCCGCAACGTAACGCTGGACAATGCCAAGGGTCGCGTGAGCATCAAGTTGTCGATGCCGGTGGATACGGATGCGAACAAGACGCGCGAACTCGTCACTGGCGTGCTGAGCGCGCACCAGGGAACCCTGGCCACGCCGGCGCCGTGCGTACAGCTGGAAAACCTCGACGCCGGAGCGATGACATTCAGCTGCATCGCCTACGTCACCAGCCCGCGTGACGTGGGCAACGTGAAAAGCGACCTGTTGTTCGAAATACTTGCTCGCCTGCGCGATGCGAAGATACCGATGACGAGTCCGCAAAGCATGGTCGTGCGCAACCTGCCGCCCGTCAGCGAAAGTACCGACGACCGGGATTGAGCCGGCCGTGCACCATGCATGGCCAGCCGCGGCACGCCTGTCGAAACATGTGCTGCCGGATGAGTCTGGCGGCGCATAGATCTGGCATAGATCTGGCAAAAATCCACATAACCCAAACACCCCTTCGCGTTAGCCTGATGCCCTGTCACGCCACGGAGTCACTCTCATGCCCTCAGCAGCGAAGCACGGCAGTACGATCATCCCCAGCTTGCGCTATCGCGACGCGCAAGCGGCGATCGCATGGTTATGCGAGGCGTTCGGTTTCGAGAAGCACATCGTCTACGAAAGCGACGACGGTGGCGTGGATCACGCCCAGCTGATCCATGGCGCCGGCATGATCATGCTCGGCGAAATGCGCGACACGGATTTCGGCCGGCACATAGCCCATCCCAGCGATGTCGGTGACCGCGAAACGCAATGCCCGTACGTGGTCGTCGTCAATTGCAAATCGCATTATCAGCAGGCCAAAGCGGCCGGCGCGACGATCGTCGATGACTACGCCGAGAAGGACTACGGCGGCGCCGGTTACAGCTGCCGCGACCTGGAAGGCCATCTGTGGTCTTTCGGCAGTTACGACCCCTGGCAGTCCGAATAGTCAAAAAACAAAAGGCCGGCACTGGGCCGACCCTTTGCTTCAATCGCTACACGTTGCGTTGACGCCAACGCAGCACAGCTGTCAGGACGAGCAGGTCTTGCCACCCTGCGGGCGATTGCCCTTGGCCTTGGCATCGGCCTCGCTCATGTACTCGCCTTGCTTGGTTTTGCCGTACCACTGGTCGCTGGGGCAGTGATAGACCTTGCTGTTCGAGTTGACCCAGACCATTCCCGGACCGCCGCCCGGCGCCGCGGCGCCCGTCGGTGCCGAGGCCGTCTTGCTGGAACTCTTCTTCGAGGTTGCCGGTGCGGCCGCCGCTGCAGGTGCTGCTGCCGCCGCGGCTGGCGCCGCCTTCGTGGCTGCGGCGCTACTGGTGCCGGACGCCGCGTACCATTCCTTCACGCCCTTGTGGCCCTTGCAGGCGCCCTTCTTGGTGGCATTGCTGGAATAGGTGCCGTCCTTGCATTGCCCGTTCGAACCCGCCGGTGCGGCGGACTGCTGTGCGTAAACGGTGGAACCGGCCAGCATAAAAGCCAGCGCCACTGCCATCAAAGCTGATGATTTCATCTCAGATTCCCTCCAATGTGAATTCGCCTAAATAACGATACGAAAAAGCCTCATTCGCCTCTCAACGAAAGCTGGCTTCCATCCTTTTCAACCCGACCACGTCGACCCTTATCAGACGCCTCGTAACCACGCACAAGCCGACAGTCGCTGACGATACTCCTATGCAGGCGATTGCCGCCGTCCGTATGCAGACTATGCCGCAAAACATAGTAAGGTTTTGCGCAGCCGCGCCCCGCGTTCATCCGACAGACGGCCAGCTCTCGCCGCAGCCAGGCCAGCCTCGGGCGATCAGGGCGCTACTGCCGGCTCCGGCTTGAGAGTTGAAGCCGGCCGGGCGATCGCATACATCTCCCAGCTGATCTGCTTGAGCAAAGCTTGCCGGTCATCGCCTTGCACGTATAGGTCGAAATGGGTCCGGTTCGGCAGGAAGTGGAACGCGGACTTCGCATGCAGGCCATCAAGCACTGCCTGCAACTTGTGCGCCGCGCCATCCAGGTAGAACGTGTCGGCGGTGCCGACGTACAAATGGATCTTGCCGTCCAGATCAGGTTTCAGCTGCGGCCACTGCTGCTGTAGCCGATAGGCGATGTCGTAGTGATCGCGCCAATAAGCCACTACGGCGGGGTCGACGGCGCCGGTGTCGCGATTGAACATCGGTACGGGCGCGCCGTCCTTTCCGCGCGGCGAGAACACCCAGTCGAATGAAGTGAGCTGACCGCCGTAGGAACCCAGTACGCGCTCAAGCAAGGCAAACTGCTCGAACGTACCCAGCACCTTGTCGTGATCACGCACCAGCGGGTACGCCATACCGTCCGGCTTGCGATAGACATTCGCATTCGCCGCGTACAGATCCACCCCGGTGAAATCATGAAAGTCACTGGGATCGGGCGAAGTGGACCAGGTACCGCCGAACACCTTCGGATAGCGCGTCTGCAGCCACAACGTGGCCCAGCCACCGGACGAGTGTCCATTGAGAAAGCGTCCGCTGGTGCGGCCGTCCATGTGATATTGCGATTCCAGTTCGGGGATCAGCTCGGTGGTCAGCGCGTGGCCCCACGGACCGTTGTTCACCGAGTCGGCAAACTCATGCGTGCCGGTCGGGCTCGATTCGTCCAGGAACACCCAGATCATCGGCGGCATTTGACCCTTGGTCATTGCCGTGTAGACGTTGACCAGGGGTCCGATGGCCCGACGGTTGTTACCACCAAAACCTTGCGTGTAATACACCGTGGGATAGCGCGTGGCGGCCTTCCGGTCGTAGCCGGGCGGCGTCAGTACCCAGCCACGCATGGTGATCGGGCGACCCCAGAATGCGCTCAGCGAGGGGCTGACAAAGTCGACCAGCGTCGCATGCTGGTGCGCAGCGGGCGCCGCCTCCCGTGTGGCGGCCGGTGCCGACGCGGACAGCGTCCATGGATCGCTCGCCGGCAGCGCCTTGGCCAAGCTCAGCGTCGGTACGTTTACGGCCGGCAGGTGAACCTTCTCCACCTCGCTGACCAGGTCACCCGCGCCACGACCGGAGTAGTTGTAGGTGTGATCTACATCAAGCACGGCCTGCACGTAATAGTCCCCCGGCGGCAATTGCGAGTAGCCGGTTGGAAACGCCAGTTGGTCAGTGTCGATATCGACGCCCTGGCCCGGCTCCCATCGGCTTACTTCACGCGCGGCGACCGCGGTCTGCGTCGCGTGAAACGGATCGGCATCCACTTCCTCGACCGCGCTGCTCTTGCCTGCGGACTCCTCCTTGGCTTGAGCCTCGGCGGTTTTCACATCGATCGCGAACAGCAGCAGCCGACCCGAAGTCGGTTGCGCCGAAGCGGCGCCCAACTGCACATGAAAAAACGGGTGGGCGGTGGCCGTATCGGCTCGTGCCTGAGCCACACTGACCAACAACCCGAGGCATAGTGAAACGGCAACAGCGTGACAACGATAACGCATGGTGACTTTCCCCTCACAACGAAACTATGGAATCAGCAGCACGTCCGGGAATCTCCCGACGAACTGGTGCTTGATCAATCTTTTTGTGCGTCGGACTTGTTGCCTGCCCATGGCACCAGTCGCAAGTCCTGAAAATCGAAACTGAAGTCGGTGAGCGGCGATACCGGCTGCATGAGCATTTCCCGAATGTCGCCATCGGGATCGAGTACGAAATTGACGAAGGCATCGGCGTTCAGGGCGCGGTCGTCCCAGTGCACGATGAAGCTGTCGTGCTGCCACGGGGTCATGCTGCCGATCAGTTGCGCGGTCTTGGAGAAGCGCAACCGCAGCCTGCCATTCTCGTTGCTGACGATTACATCGCCATACCAGGGATCTCGATAAGTACCGGCGTATTTCGCCAAGGGCAATGAAGGTTTGCTGTTCGCATCGCGGGCAGCCTGATGTTTGGCGAAGCTGTCGTCGGCATTCGCTTTGGCCTTCTTTACGGCCTTGTCATAGACAGCAACCCAATCGGTCTTGTGCGAAGGATTCAGGTACGCGTCGAGCACGCGATAGGTCACCGCGTTGAAGGCGGCGCCGGACTCCTGATTGGTCAGCACCACCACGCCAAGATGCAGTTCCGGCACCAGGGTCACTCGCGAGACCATGCCGGGCCAGCCGCCGGTATGCCATACCAGCCGCTGGCCACGGTAATCGGACAGGAACCAGCTTTCGCCATAGCCGTAGAAATGCGGCAGCAGCGGTGCCAGTTCCGGAATCGGCGGCTTGGCAATGGTGATCGGGGTGAGCATCGACCACATTTGCTGCTGGCTGTCTTCGGAAAACAGTCGAGCCGGCTTGCCGTCCGCGCCGGTGGTTGGCAGTACGCCACCGGCCAGCTGCACGTTCATCCATTTCGACAGATCGTGGACGCTCGCATAGATTCCGCCGGCGCCGGGATCGTTGAGCCAGGCCATCGGTGGCACCGGCTTCAGATCCTTGAGATCGAATTCGGCATGGCCCATCGCCACGTCCATGCCGGGCTTGAGTCCGGTCTTGTCGATCAGCGACTCATCCATGCCCACTGGCTTGAAAATATGCTCGCGGACGTAGTCGGCGTAACTCTGACCCGACGCCTGCTCGATCACCAGCGTGGCCACCGCGAACAGGATATTGTCGTACGCGTAGTTGCTGCGGAAGCTGTTCTTGATTGGCACGTTGCGCAGACGTTCGACGACGTCCCGTGTGCTGTACGAGGTTGGTGGCCAGTACAGCAAATCGCCAGCGCCCAAACTCAGCCCACTGCGATGCGCCAGCAGGTCGCGGATGCGCATCTCATTCGTGACATACGAATCGGACATGCGGAACCACGGCAGATGGTCGATCACGCGATCGTCCATCTTCAATTTGCCCTGCTCGGCCAGCTGCTGCAGCGCAGCGGCAGTGAAGGCCTTGGTGTTGGAGGCAATCGCGAACAGCGTATGCGCGTCAACCGGGGCCGGCTTGCCGAGCTCGCGCAGCCCGAAACCCTGCTCCATCACTACCTTGCCATCCTTGACGATCGCCACCGCGATGCCTGGCACGTCAAACGTCTTGCGTGCACTGTCGACGTAGGCACCAAAATCCTGCAATTGCGCTGGCAGCGTCGCGGGCTCGGTGGTGGGCGTCTGTGCCCACGCACCGGTGGCCACGACAAACAGTGCGCAACAACCCGCCAGATGCGCTGAGAAGAATCGCTGGGACATCCGGTACTCCGTAGGTGATGCGCCTGACCGCTTCGCCGAGACTATCGCGGCCTGCGGGTGGGAGACCAGCGCCACAGGTCACGGATGGCCAAGCGTTTTGCCCAACCGGGGCTGCGCAACGGCAAACCGATTCACTGCAACTAGACGCAGCACAGCTACCATGCGACAAACATTGTATGCGATGAACAACGCCCATGAGCCCCGCTGCTACCGACCTGTTTGCCAGTTCCGCCCGAACCGACGAAGGCACGCGTATCCGCGTTGGCATCGGCGGCTGGACCTACGCACCCTGGCGCAAGAATTTCTATCCGGACGGCCTGGTGCAGCGACGCGAGCTGGAATATGCCAGTCGCGAGCTGCGTACCATCGAAATCAACGGTACCTACTATGGCGCCCAGAAAGCGGCGACCTATGCTCGATGGGCTGCGGAAACTCCGCCAGGCTTTATTTTTTCGCTGAAGGCACCCCGCTATATCACCGAGAGCAAACGCCTGGCCGACACCGAAAAAGGCGTCAGCGGTTTTGTGCATGGTGGCTTGGCGGAAATGGGCGACAGGCTCGGACCGATCCTGTGGCAACTAACGCCATCGCGGCCGTTCGATGCTGACGATCTGGCCGCGTTTCTGGAACAACTGCCGCGAGAACTGAATGGAAATCCGTTGCGGCATGTACTGGAGGTGCGCCACCCCAGTTTCATGTGCGAAAGCTATGTGGCGCTCGCACGCAGCCACACCGTGCCAACCGTATTCACCGACTCGCCCGACTACCCGTCGCTGGCCGATATTACCGGCGATTTCACTTACGCCCGACTGATGCGCAGCGCTGATGAGAAGCCAACCGGCTATGCACCGGCCGCGCTGAATCGGTGGGCAGATCACGCAAAAAGCTGGGCTGCGGGCGACGACATTCACGAATTGCCACACGCCGGTGCATTGCATCGCAAGGGTCAGCCGCGTGACGTATTCATCTTCTTCATCAGCAGTGCGAAGCACCGCAATCCAGCCGCAGCGCTTGCACTGCAATCGCGGATCGACGGCGCCGGTTGATCCGCAGGTAAGCGCCGTCCAGCAGCGGCCGTCAACCGACAGTCCCGGCCGTACTAAACTCACCGCTCAATCTCTCATCCCGGCATTGCCATGCGCCGCCTCATACCGTTGATCCTCCTCGCCGCGCTGATCTGTGCCCTGGTTCTGTGGCAACGGCAACCGGCGTCCATCGGAAGCAACCCTTCCGCAACCTCGGCCGCCGCCCCTTCGTTGCCTGCATTTCTACCGCCTGAGGCCCGCACGGCGCTTTCCTTCGATCGCCAGTGGCGGCCCGTTCCCGTATAGCCAGGACGGGGTGGTGTTTGGCAATTACGAACACCTGCTGCCGGCGCAACTGCGCGGTTACTATCACGAATACACCGTGCCTACTCCGGGCGCGGATAACCGCGGCGCGCGGCGCATTATCACCGGCGGCACGCCGCCGCAAATCTATTACTACACCGACGATCACTACCGCAGTTTCCGCAGCTTCAAGGTAAGCCAGTGAGCAAGCGGGGCTTCGATCCGGATCTGAGCCGGCCTGCAAAGAACGGGGTGTATTTCGTCAACACCGTCGATCTTGATCGTCTGGCGAAGACCGCGTTGCTACACGAATTGCGCGCGTGCCGCATCGACCTGGCCGGATGCCGTGACAGGGACGAGCTGCTACAACGATTGAGCGTGTCACTCGAGCTGCCCCCCTCGTTTGGTTACAACTGGGATGCACTGGCGGACTGCCTGCGCGACCTGCGCTGGATACCGGCGTGGGGCTATGTGCTGCTGTTCGACCACGTCGACGATTTGCGTCGCGCCGCCGAGGCGGACTTCGATATTCTGCTTGGGGTACTCGATGACGCGGCAACGTTCGGTTGCGACCATGAAGTACCGTGGTTTGCATTTCTTGCGTTCCCCGACGAGCCGCTCGAAAACGCCTGAACCGTGTCACCCTGTGCAACCCTGAAATCCCGGAATGTCATGCAAACCATCGAATTCGAACTGGAAGGCAGCTACGTCGAGCTCAATATGCTGCTGAAACTCACTGGCCTGTGCGATAGCGGCGGCGCCGGCAAGGCGATCGTCGCCACCGGTGCGGTATCCGTCGACGGCGTCATCGAACTGCGCAAGACCTGCAAGATCCAAGCGGGCCAGGTAGTGACTATCGACGACGTGGAAATCCACGTCATGGCCGATCCCCGCTGACTGGGGCGAGCATCCCTGCCGACGCACCAAACCCAGGTAACCGCTAGCGGTTGGCCAGCGAAACATCCAATACCCGGCAACGTCGTCCGCGGCTTTCTGCATCCGCGAATGGCGCTACGACGTAAGTCCACGGGCCTGATGTCGATCTGAAACCACCCAAAGCCAGCGAGGCCACCCATGATTCGTCGCACAGCTTTTCATGCCATCCCCCTGGGCGCCCTGTTGATGCTGGCTGGGCTGACCGCG
>Ga0302314_10013532_pt1 | contig 14010 bp, 15 predicted proteins | sample III_Palsa_N2_3_FD_200533 | JGI IMG/M metagenome (GOLD analysis project Ga0302314, IMG submission 200533) | Peat permafrost microbial communities from Stordalen Mire near Abisko, Sweden - III_Palsa_N2_3 | ecosystem: Environmental > Terrestrial > Soil > Palsa > Peat permafrost | place: Sweden... | reverse complement strand
CGCAGCAACGCGTTCTCAAGCTCCAGCTGCCGCACCTGCGCTGACAAAAGACTTTCCAGAACGTCCCCGGCAGCGACGAGGTCGTGCAGCAGCACGAGAGGCGCCGCCGACGGCGAGGCCGACGGCTTGGGCGGAAGCAGTTGCGAGGCCTTGACAACGAGGCCCATGGCCGGCGCGCACGAGAAGAGCTTTTCGAAACAGACGGTGCCGTCGTGCCCGCCAACAAACGGCTCGGCGAGGGACTCGATGCCCACCTGCCGCATCAAAGGGTGTAAGCGTTATATCTCTCTGGGACGCACACGTACCCAGTCCGCTCCGGGTGCAAAACCGACAGTGCCCGGGCCCCACACAATCTTCACCGACCGCCCTTGGAACGCGTGCGCGGCCAGCGTCGGCGTCATGTTTTTTTTTTGTGTGTGTGCTGCTGCAGCGAGCGCACTCTTTCACACGCACGGGCATCTAGCGCGCGCTCGCGACTGCTAGCAGCATCGCAACAACTTGGAAGAAGGGCACATGGCGGTGCGCTGGATCGCTGGCCATGTGGCGCAATCCGCCATGACGCCAATCGCGCCGCCGCAGCAGCGCCTCACTGAGCTCATCTTGCACTCGCGCGCCTTTGCGGCCGCGCCCGACAGCAAGCCGGCCGTCGTGGAAGCCTTGTCTGGCATGCAGCGCACGTTTGGCGATTTGCGCAAGCATGTGCCCGCGGCCAAGCATGCGATGAAGCGCGATTTTGGAGTGGTCAAGGGCGTGACCGCCACGCTCGTGTCACCCAACCACGCTGATTACTTTACCGCCGTGCAATCCGTCGTGGGTCTCGGGGGCGTCATTTCGCCATTGAATCCCGCGTACCAGCGCGCGGAAATTAGTCACCAGCTGAAAGCGTCCCAGGCAAGGTTCGTTAGCGCCCATTGTTGCCGGTCGTGCGAGTGCAGTGCACCAAACGACTAACGTGGTTGAGATCAGGTTGGTCATTGCGCACCCGGCGTGCTTGAAACAAGTTATGGAGGCGTGCAAGGACGCGCCTTCGGTGCGCCACATCATCGCCCTTGACGGCGACGACGACGATTACCTCATCCCCGCAGGCATGGCTCGCTTCTCCTCGCTCGTTGGCGGCCCCCAACGCGACGACGCCCCCACGCCTTGCGCGGGTGGTGACCTCGCCATGCTGCCCTTTTCCTCGGGCACGACGGGGCTGCCCAAGGGCGTACGGCTGTCGCACGACAACCTCACGTACAACTTGCTGCAAATCGTCGAGCCCTTTGGCGCGTTGGGTTCAGCGGACGCGCTCATGTCGCCGCTGCCGTTTTTCCACATTTACGGCTTCACAGTCTCGCTGCATTATTTTCTTTTCCAGGGCTCCACGGTGGTCACGATGAAAAAGTCCGCTTTTTTGTGAAAGCGCAAAGCCTAATAACCGCTTCCCACGGACCAGGTACGAAACGGCCAAGTTCTGCGACATGGTGCAGCGATTCAGAGTGACGCACGCGCACATCGTGCCGCCCATCGTCATCCAGCTGGCTAAAGAAGCCGTTGTGGATCAATTCGACCTGTCGTCCCTCAAGGACGCGCTCTCGGCCGCGGCGCCGCTGGGCGAGTCCACCGCCGCCGACTGCGCCAAGCGGTTCCCCGGCCTGCGCCTCAGGCAGGCGTGGGGAATGACCGAACTGTCGCCCATTGCGACGATGACGCCGCCGGGAGCGCACAGGCCGGGCAGCGTGGGGCCTCCGGTGGCCAACACTGCCATCAAAGTAGTCGACGTGCGTACGCGCGAGCCCCTGCCCGTGGGCAGCGAGGGTGAGCTGTGCGTGCAGGGCCCGCAAGTGATGCTTGGCTACGACCGCGCCGAGGACACATCCAAGTGCCTCGCCGCCGATGGCTGGCTCGCGACGGGCGACATTGCGTACATTGAGCAGGACGGCTTTGTCACCGTCACCGACCGCATCAAGGAGCTCGTCTGTTTTTGTGGCTCGTACCTATAGGTGGGGCGGAATTCTAACGCGAACGGTGACGCGCAGATCAAGGTGAGCGGCTTTCAAGTCTCGGCGAGCGAGCTCGAGGCGTTGCTGATGACGCACCCCAACGTGCTCGACGCCGCCGTGATCCCCAGGCCGCACGAGCGCTTTGGCGAGGTGCCACGCGCCTACGTCGTGCTGCGCGAGGCGACTGCGGGCGTGGAGGACGCGCTGGTGGAATGGGCGGCACCGCAGCTGGTGCACTACAAGAAGCTGCGCGGCGGCGTTGTGGTCACCGACAGGCTGCCCAAGACGTCGAGCGGAAAGCTGCTGCGGAGGGAGGTGCTCAAGGCCGACCGCGAGCGCTTTCCCGCGGCGGGCCAGTCGTGACGCTGCGTTGTGGCGTTTGTTGCGTTGGGTTTTTATATAGGTAAGTTGCCTCGCTGGCGTTGCTCGGGGAGCACTCGATCGTGTGGTGCCCGATGACGCCTTTGAGTAATACCTACCTACTATCCAATCGGTGTTTTTCGTTCGACGTTCATTCCAGCGCGCCCGCCCGCCCGCAGGTAGGTACGAGTACGTATGAACCTACAACGGAAATTAGCGTTTCAACGTTCCGGAATCCGCGCGCGGCATCTCGCCCGATGAACCCCAACGGTTGCCCGCCCGGGTTCGCGAGCGACGAGCTGGCCTCGTTCAGCGACGTGGGACTGAGCGCGCCGTCGTGCGCGGTTCCGCTGGCTACATTCCATGCCGTGATCGGCTCGGCCGTGGTAATCATGTGCGCTCTGTTTCTCGCGTCGGCGCGTGTGTGGATCGCGAAGCAGCGCATGCGACGCGACGCTGGCCAGCAAGGCTTCCGGCCCGCGCGCAAGCAACATCCAGTGGCGCTCACGCTTCAGGCTACGAGTTTACTGGCGCTCGTGCTCCTGTGGGGTTTGTGCGCGCCCAACGTTGCGAACGAGTATAATGGCGCTTCTATAGCGCTGCTAGGCGGCATCTACGTCCCTTTCGCGCTGTCGGGTTATTTATGTGCGCGCTCTCCGTCAAAATGCATCGCAGGGTCGATGCACGAGCTAACGGCACGAGACGCGCAGATTTAGCTCGGTTGCTCAAGCTGGGCGTCAAAGTGCTGCCCTTGTTCAGAAAAGAAAGCAGCAACAACTCGGAGCACGCGCGCCTTAGTCGGTTTGATTGCGTCTTGTATGCGCTGTACGGGATTGCGCTTAGCTGCGTTGCGTCCATGGCTATCTGTGCGTGGGTCATTGCGTTTGTGCCCGGACTGCAAGAGGCTGCCGCGTCGGGCTTTTTCATGTCGTGCTCGTTGGGCGACGTGTTTTTTTCCCTAGGCTGCATATACCAAGCGCAAAGGATTGTGCGAATTCTGCAGCAGCACCAGCGCGCGCTGCTCGTGGACAACCTCAAGTCGCAAACCGAAAGCCTTTCGCCCATTCTCGCTGCCGTGCAGCAGATTCGCAACATGCAATTCATCTCGCTCGTCATCGGGTTTGGAGAAGCTGGCATTTGGGCCTCGCACGCGTTTCACGCTATTCCCTTCTACTACTATTGGTTCGCCGTCGTTCCGTGGCACGCAGTGTGGACTGACCCACCTGCACCTGTGACCAGGACGGTGCTGCACCAGGTCGCCCTCGTCATGGCCTCGCTGCCCATCCAGATTGTGCCAATGCTCGTCGCCAGGCGCAGGCGGCAGCGCGAAGCGACGCGCGGAGCGGCGTCGCACCTCTCCGTGTCCAGCAGAGTGCTCGCCGAGTCAACGCGCATGTCGTCTCGCGTGCGGTAGGCCACACGCCATGTCACTGTGACGCCAAGGCCGCCGCAGGCGATGTATACATGTGCAGTAATCCAATCAAACACGCATTCGTGTGATGCGGAATGCTGTCTACCTATCCGTGCGCATTGACTGCACGCGCGCGCGTGCGACGGGCAGCGACCCGGCTCCTGACCGCCGCAAAAAGCCAAAACCAACAGCGCGATGCGCCTCGGCTTGGCTGTCGCCCTGGTGTCGAGCGCGTTGGTGTCCGGTGCGCCACTGAGCGTGACACTGGATGCGCCGTGGCCGACGAGCAATGCCACGGCGCTCATGCTCGCCGCCGAATTCGCGTCTCGGCTGCATTCCAACGACGCGTTTTGGCACGTCGTGCAAACGCGCCAGCTCCCGACGCTGTCGCCGCCCATGCAGCGGCTTTTACAGTTGCACCTCGACACCAAGTGCGCGCCTCCTTAACAAAGACCGGAACTGACCGCGCCGCCAGCATTCACGCCCTCGCGCTCGAGCAGCAACGCACGCTCGCCACTGCGCTCCGCAGCGCGCTGGACTTTGCAGACCCGTCCAAGTGCGGCAACAGCACTGCGTTTGCCGCGGTGCAGTCCTCAGCGGGCACGTACGGCGTATGCGCCGAAAAGCCCAATGCTGTCCCAGCGACGTGCTCGGCGGACACTGCGCTGCTCGTGACGCCGTCGGACCACGTGCACCCGGCATCTGCGGGGAATGCGGCCACGGTGATCATCGTGCACGGCGAGCTGGGCACGGCGGCGTTTACAACGCTGATGGATTGGGCAGTTGCGCAGCTGCCCGACGCCAAGGTGCTGGCCAGGCTGGCCGTGCTGTCGTCGCCTCTAGGCGGCGCGGGCGGCGCCGGCGGCAGCGAAAGCGTGCGGCTGGGCGGATTTGGCGCTACCTTGGACGTGAAGAGCACCGAGTACGTGACGGTGGACTTGTCCTCGAGCGAGTGGAAAAACAAAGACGCCAAGAACAAGGACGCCGACGTCGTGCAAGGCGTCGTGTTTTCCGCCCTGCTGGCGCGCGCCGACGTCGCCGACGACGCGGACAAGAAGAAACGCCTCTCGTCGCTGCACTCGGCGCTGCGCAACGAGCAGGCCAAGGGCCTCAAGCCGTGGCAGATGCGCGACCTGTCCACGCAGGTCGCTCTCGACGCCATGGCAGCCGCCGACCCGTTGCAGCGCCTGGTCGACGTCGTCTCCAACTTACCGGCGCATGCCGAGCGACTGTCGCGCATCGCCGTGCCCGAGCAGGTGCGCGAGCAGCTCGAGAGCAAGCCCGCGGGCCTCGGCAGCGCCGGCGCGCATCTGCTACTGGATGGCCGCATTCTAAACGGCCTTCTGCCCTCGCAATTCGACCTCGCCGGTGCGCTGCGCGAGCTCGGCAAGCGATTCGCGCTCGAGGCGCTCGCGAGCGCGCTGCCGGTGTCGCGCGAGGACTTTGCGAGCGCCATGGCCTTCCAGCCGCGCTCTGCGCCGTCGTGGGGCAGCCGCGTCGACGTGCGCCGAATGGCCAAGGGCGCCGTCGTCTTCTTCAACGACCTGGAGAAGGACGCCACGTACGCGCAGTGGTCCGCCAAGCTCGACGGCCTGCGCACCAACCCGCGGAGCTTCCAGCAGGTGCGCCGCAACGTGCACACGATTATCTTATCGCTCGACCCGTTGACGGACGAGGCCGAGGACGCCATGCGCATCGTCGAGTACTTGGTCATCCACGGCGCGCCGGTGCGCTTTGGAGCCGTTTTCACGTCGCCGGCGCTGGTCGAAGCGCACCGGGGGTGGAAGGACGACGACGCCGTGCAGCTCCCCGGCGAGGCGCCCGAGGCGTGCGCGGCGGCGTGCGTGGCGCAGCTGGTTTTCCTCGCGCGCAAGCAGCACGGCGGCCATGCGGCGCTGGCGGTGGCGCACGGGCTCGTCAAGTCTAGGCAGGCGCTCACGCGGTCGACGGCGCAGAGCATTTACGCGGGCGCCGTCGCCGAGCTCACCGGCGCGTGGCGCAGCGGCCCCTTTGTCACCGAGGCGTCCACGGTGCGTGTATGAAAGAGAGAGTGCTGTCAGTGGCTGACGCGAAGGTGGAAGGCGCTCAACGACGAGTGGCTGGCGGCGGCGCGAATGGCGCGCTACGTGGGCCAGCTGCGGCTGCCGCTGCCGTGCTTTACAATGAACGGCGCCGTGCACGCCGGACCGCCGTCGCGGCTGGACCGCAAGCTGTCGGGGCTCCTCATGGACGAGCAGCTTAGGCTCGCCGCCTTCCTCGAGAGCGGCCTGCTGCACGACGAAGGCGAGCTGCTCCAGCAAGTGCTGCGCAGCGCCAACGCCATGCCGGCGCACGCCAGTGCCTCGTACGTCAAAACGCTTGCGCTGGACGCAATGCCCGACGAGTACTGCGCCGTCGCGGGATCCAAGGGTGACGCGGCACGCGTCAGTCTGTGGCTGCCCGTGAGCCAGGGCGACTGCAGCGGCGTGACTGCAGCGCTGGACTTGCTCGCGCGCGACCCCTCGTCACCGGTGCGCTTCGCCGTCGTTGCCAAGTCAAAGGCGGCTGCGTCGGCGCGCTTCTTTGCCGACATGCGCGCCGCATGTGCCAGCGGCGATGCTGCTGCAGTGGCCGCGCTGGCAGCTGCGTGCGACGTTGCCGAGTCGAGCGGCGGCGGCGGCGGCGGCGGCGATGCGGCGACGACAGTGCCCGTGCAGTCTGCAACGCCGTCGGTGGTTGTCAACGGGCGCGAGTACGCTGCGCCCGGGGCGCTGAGCGTTGTCGACCTCGTCGCCCTCGTGCAGGACGAGGACGCGGCACGTGCGCAAAAGGCCGCTCACGTTGCCGACAACGCCGACGCGGTGCTCAAGGTGGCGCACGCGATTGGCCGTTTCGCCGAGGGCGAGCAGCCTGCAGTGGATTATACGGCGTACCCGCACTTCCCCGTGCAGCCGCGCGCCACAGACGCGTTCCCGGAGCTCACGCTGCTCGTCGACCCGCTGTCGGCGTCGGCGCCGCGCGTGGCGCAGTTTGCGCTGACGGTGCGCGACCGTCTCGGGCTCCGCGTGCGACTGGCGCTCGCCCCTGATGCCTTTGTGAGCGACCTGCCTGCGATGAGCTACTACCGGTTTGCGCTGGACGCCACCGAGGCCGTGTTCAAGCCCGCAGACATGGCGCAGCACCCGCTGCTCACGCTCAAGCTGTCGACGGCGGCGTCGTGGATTGCGTACCCGTTCAGCATGGGCGGCCGCGACCCGGACAACCTCGTCAACGTGGGCGCGGCCTCGGCGGAGCGCGCGGCCGAGATGACCTACCGACTCACGCACGTGCTCGTCGACGGCCATGCCACGCTGGCCTCGGGCGAGCCTGCGGCTGGGATGCAGCTGCGGCTGCTGCCAGCTAACGGGCTCGTGCCCGGCGCGGGGCCCAGCCGCGCGGACACGATTGTGATGCATAACCTCGGCTACTTTCAGCTCAAGGCCACCCCGGGCGCGTGGTTTGTCGAGTCGGTGCCCGGGAGCCCGTTTGACACGCCGCGCACGCTGGTGGTGCTCGACCAGTTTAGCAGCGCCGAGCCGACGGAGCTGCGCGCCACCAAGTCGGCCTCGCCGGACCTCCGCGTGAGGCAGCACGTGCCGGAGAAGGGCGAGACGCTCCACGTCTTCTCGCTCGCCTCGGGTGCGCTGTACGAGAGGTTCCTACGCATCATGATGCTGTGCGTGCGGCGCCGCACGTCGGGCCGCCTCAAGTTCTGGCTGCTGGAGAACTACATGTCGCCGCCCATGAAGCGCTTCATCGGCCCGTTTGCAGCCAAGCACGGCTTTGACGTTGAGCTGGTGACGTTCAAGTGGCCCGAGTGGCTCCGCGGGCAGTCGGAGCGCCAGCGGCAAATCTGGGGCATGAAGATCCTCTTCCTCGACGTGCTGTTCCCGCTCGACGTGCACAGGGTCGTGTACGTGGACGCCGACCAGGTGGTCCGATCCGACTTGCGCGAGCTGTGGACCATGGACCTGCGCGGCGCGCCGTACGGCTTCACGCCCTTCTGCACGTCGCGGCAGGAGACCCTGGGGTTCCAGTTCTGGCGCCAGGGCTTTTGGAAGAACCACCTCAAGGGCAAGAACTACCACATTTCAGCCTTGTTCGTGGTGGACCTTGACCGCTTCCGCGCCGAGGCGGTGGGCGACCAGCTGCGCGCCAGCTACCAGTCGCTCTCCGCCGACCCGGCCAGCCTGAGCAACCTTGACCAGGACCTGCCCAACTTTACGCAGCACCAAATCCCCATCTTCTCGCTGCCCGAGGAGTGGCTGTGGTGCGAGTCGTGGTGCTCGGACGCGTCCAAGGCCAAAGCCAAGACTCTTGATTTGTGCAACAACCCTCTGTTCAAGGAGCCCAAGCTCGACATGGCGCGCCGCATCGTGTCAGGCGACTTGTTCGAGGAGAGCTGGGACGAGCTCGACGCGCAAGCCAGCGAGGGCTTTGCGCAGGCGTGATCTATCTCTCCCACTGCCGTTTGCGTTTGTTTCCTTTTCTCTTTTTTAAAAATAAAAAAAGATGAAAGAAGTGTGGTCACACGGCTTGGCGCTTGCTGGGCGACTGCGGCTTGTCGTCGGACAGGTAGGCGACGCCCGGGAGCACCTTGCCCTCGAGCAGCTCGATGGACGCGCCGCCGCCCGTGCTCACGTGGGAGATTTTCGATTCGGTGCCCCACTTGGCGCAGCACGTGGCCGTGTCGCCGCCGCCCACGACGCTCGTGCACTCGCCCGAGGCCGTGCGCGCCACCACGGCGTCCATCACCGCCTTGGTCCCCTTGGCGAAGGCGTCAAACTCAAACACGCCGCACGGGCCGTTCCACCTGGTCTCGTCAGCGCGTCACGCATCGTGGCGCGAGTGCACACGCACACAATCGTCTTGGCCTTGGCCACCTCGTCGCAGAACAGCTTGATCGACTCGGGCCCGATGCTGCGCCAGTGGCGTGCGCGGGGTTAGCTGGTCGCTCACTTCCGGCACGGCGAATGGGCGCACTCGAGCCCCGACCACTTGTCCGGAATGCCCTCCTTCTCCGTGCACTGCTTGGTCGCGGCGTCGGCGGCAAACTTGTCCGCGGCCACAAAGTCCACGGGAAGCACGAGGGAAACGTTCTTGGCTTTGGCCTTGGCGACAATTTTCTCCACCACGGCGGCGCCCTTGGCGTCAAAGAGCGAGCCGCCAATGTCCATGCCCGACAAAACCTTTTTGAACGTGAACGCCATGCCGCCGCCGATGCAAATCGCGTCCACCTTGTCCAGCAGCGCCTCGATGAGTTGAATCTTGTCCTCCACCTTGGCGCCGCCCAGAATCGCCAGGAACGGCCGCTGTGGGTTCTCCAGCACCCTGCCAAAGTACTCGAGCTCCTTGCCCATCAGCAAACCAGCGATGCGCGGCTCGAGGTGAATGCCCACCATGGACGAGTGCGCACGGTGCGCCGTGCCAAACGCGTCGTTCACGTACACGTCGCCGAGGCGCTGCAGGCTCTGCCGGAACTGCTCCACGGCCGCCGGCTCGGCCTTGACCTTTTTCTTGTCCACCTCGCGCTCGCCCTCCTCCTCGGCGTGGAACCGCAGGTTCTCCAGCATGATAATCGACCCCGCCGGCGGCGACGCGCAGGCCTGCTCCACGTCGGCGCCCACGCAGTCGTCCAGGAACTTGACCGGCCGCTGCAACATTGATTCCAAAAGAGCAGCTACGGGCCGCAGGCTGGCTTTGGGGTCGCGCTCGCCGTTGGGGCGGCCGAGGTGCGACATGAGAACCAGCGACGTCGGCTCGTCGGCCAGGATGCGTCGCAGCGTCGGCAGGCTCTCGGTGATGCGCTGCGTGTTGGTCACCGCATTCGTCTTCTTGTCCAGCGGCACGTTGAAATCCACGCGCACCAGCACGCGCTTGGCGTGGAAGAAGCCTGGCGCGACCTTGTTCAGCGTGAGCTTGTTGGAGAGCATGTTTTGCGTGTACGCGGTTTTGTGCCGCGAGCGTGCACTCTTTAAAAGTTTTGTGCGCGCGCGCGGCGTGCGCGCGGCGTGCGTTGGAGCGTGCAAGAGAGGCCACATGGACGACGACTTGCCCGATGACGCCGCGGGTTTCTTCTCCGCACAGCCCATCATCGCCTTGGACCATCTCTCGCCCATTCCATCGTCGCCCGCCGCGCCCAAGCGTGCGCGGCAGACTGCAGAGGTGGAGGAGCACCGCGCAACGGCGGCAGCCAGGGGCGCTTCCGAGGCTGCAGCGAGCAGCGTGGTTGTTCCGCCCGCGCCCGTGCAAGGCGACATGCGTTGTTCATTATGGAGGAAGTTTGAAACGTGCGTTTTACGTGCGGCGGGAATGACTCGGCAGCGCCAGCTGACTCTGGCGGCGCCTCTGGCGGCGCGGTCCAGCTTTGAATATTCGAAAACGATTTCAGCGGCGTCGGACGCGCGCTGCGACGCGATCAAGGCCCAGTTGCGAGCACTGCGCGCAGACGCGTGTTGCTCAGCCGACGATGTCACGTTAGTAGTTTTGCGCATCGTCCCACTCGCGCGTGCGCGCCAAAGCGTTGGCTAACCTTTTTGTGATTTGAAAGTTCGGCGTTGCTGGCGGATGGCGTGCACGAGGTCTCCTCCGAGTGCGTTGTTTTTATATCCTGATCAAGGCGCTGCCACGCGCAGCAACGACGCGCTAACGCTGCTGCCGCCGCCGCCGCCGCTGCGCGCGCGCGCCGTGTTTTAAAGTGCCAAGAAGATTAGCCCGTGGCTGTATCGCGGCGTTGCGTTTGTGCCCACGGAACGCGCGCGCGCGCGCGCGCTAACCCGCCATTTGCAGTTCACCGGCTTCCAGTACAAGAAGAAGATCAAAGTCGACAGCGACACGCGCATGGAGCTGGTGCGCTCCAAGCTGAAGCACGTCGACGCCGCGACGGTGCACTGCGCGGACGACGTGACGGCGGCGCTCATCGCCGACGGCGTGCACGAGCTCGTGCAGACGGGCACCAAGGGTTATTACTGGGACGCGCAGAAAAAAAAGTGGAAGATTAAAGTCGGCGTGCGTGCTCTCCATCATCATTCCTGTGCGGAGGCGCTAACAATGGGCGCGGCGGCAGTGGAAACATATGGAGATTACGTTTGGTCAGCTGTCGAGCGAGGCGTTGGCCGTTAAAGCAGGCAAGGCGCTGTTGCTAGCCAAGGCTTCGCTGGCGCGCGGCCAGGTTGAAGAGCTCAGGTGCGCTTCCCGTATAATACCTATGTAAACGCCCCGTGAATGGTGGGCTCACGTCGACGCGCCTGTCAGGGCACTGGGCAAACCCATCTTTGCCGACATCAAGCTGCAGGACGGCGGCGACGACGATGCGGGTGACAACGACGACTGATGCGCTGCCCGCAGTGCCGCAGCCATATGTAAATATCTACACACTGCCCTTCAACTGGGTTCTTTCAAAATTCACACGATGATGCAGGTAGGCGCATTCCATCCATGATCCATGCCATGGAGCGCCAGCGTACGCCGTTTTACAAACAGGCGGGGGACGCACATTTCCGCTCAATTTCGTGGGTCGAACGACCGGCTTCTCGCGACCTGCGAGGCACGCGCGTGCCCTCGTCACACAAAGCTCCCGGTATTGCCGAGCGACGTGCTCGATTTGCGCAGCGATGGTGAGCATTCTCCGCTCCAAGGTGCCCACGGCGTCCGACGTGTGCGCGCAATACCCGACCGCGTGCTCTGGCAAGCAAGTGCTCATTACCGGTGCTTCAAGCGGCATTGGCTTTGAGGCTGCGCTGGCGCTGGCGCGCGCCGGCGCGCACGTGACCGTGGGCGTGCGCAACCCGGAAAAGATGCAAAAAATGCTCGACGACCACAAGGCCAGCGACGTCAAGATGGAAATCCTCAAGCTGGACCTCGCGTCCTTCAAGAGCGTGCGCGCCTTTGCAGAGACGTACAAGGCCGCGCACACGACCACCGACTACCTGATTCTCAACGCGGGCGCGGGCTCGACGACGTTCCATGCCACGGAGGACGGTTACGAATCGACGTTTCAGGCGTGCCACCTCTCGCACCATTTGCTCGCACGCCTGCTCGAGTACACGCTGCACGAGGGCTCGCGCGTCGTCGTCGTCGCCTGTGCGTCTTTTTTGGCCTCTGTGTGGCAGCGCTAACCCCCCCGGTTGCGGCAGCGTCGGCGCACCAAATGGGCAAAACGTTTGACTGGCCGTCGGCAACGAGCAAGGGCTTTATGAGTGACGAGAAGAGCTTTAACGGCATGCAGCAATACGCGCAGAACAAGCTGGCCAACATGTGCTTTGCGCACGAGTACGCTCGCCTGCTGGCGCCCAAGCGCGTCACCGTCGTCGCCGTGCATCCCGGCGTCGTCGACAGCGCGCTGTGGCCCAAGTGGATGGTCGGCCGCGCGGCGTACATGGTGCGCCGAGCCTCTCTGCCCACCACAAGGCTAACGAGCGACGCTGCCAGCTCAACGTCAAGCAGGGCGCCTCGTCAATGCTGTACGCGGCGCTCTCGTCCGACGTGACCGTCAAGCCGCACCTGCAGTACTTTGAGCCCGGCACGCTGTACGGCATCTGCGACTCGTCGCATGCGGTGAGCGCGCTAGCCAAGGACGACGGCCTCGCGCTGCGGCTGTGGGAGGCCACCGAGACCATCGTGCTCGGCAGGGACGCCGTGGGCATGGTGCACGCCTTTGCCGACAACGCGGGTTGGTCGCCCGTCACGCGTGGCAAGCACGTCGTCCACGTGCCGCATGCGCCCAAGCCGGCGCGCACCAGCGGCGCTGCCGAATAGCCGACCTCCTCACCCTCCTTCTCTCTATCGTGTGTGCGTGCGTGTGTGCGTGTGCGTCGCGGACGTGTGCGAGTAAATAATTCGAAAGCGCCTTCACAACGACGACCTGAGCTCCTCGGTGGGCTGCTGGTTGCGCAGCTTTAAAAAGTCAATGTCGAGCGACTTGCGCAGTTCCTCGTAGCCCTTGAACGGCCCCTCGCGCTGGTTCAGCGGCGCGTTGAGCGCGGCCTCAAACAGCGCCTCGTACACGTTGCCGTCACTGCGACCCAGCGTAGAGTTGAGCACAGCGTCGGGCCAGTCAAAGGCGTCCACGAGCGCGACCACGTTGCCCCTCTGCTCGTCCAGCACCGCCGCCACGGCCTTCTCCACAAAGGCAAACTCCATCGGGTCCAGCAGCCCGCCAAACTGCTTGCCGTCGAGCACCTCGGCGAGGGCGAAGAGCGAGCACATGGCGCCCATGGCCTGCGCCACGTTGGGATCCGTCTGCTGGCGCACGACCTCGACAAAGTTGCGCAGCATAAAATACATGCAATGCGACTGCGCCGTCGTAGCCAGCGCCAGAGCGCACGAGTTGAAGGCGTCCTCAAAGGCGGCGCCGGGGCGCTTCATGGCCTCGTCAAAGTGCGCGCCCACGCGGTCAATGGCCACGAGCGAGCGGAACTTGAACAAGTCCATCAGGTGGTCCAAGTCCTTGGCCATCGCTACGCTGTTGGCCACCAGCGGTCGGGCCTGCACGACAGGGTTAAACGCCGGGTCGCGCAGCGGCGCCAGGCACTCGGTGAGCGGCGCCAGCTTTTCTCCGCGGCGCGCTTCGCCCAAAGCCTTGAGCAAGTAACGCGACGTCTGGAGCGTCATGACGACAAAGTCGCCCTCGGCCGTGGCCTGCCAGACGTAGTCCATGGCCAGCATGGCGATGCCGCTGTTCAGCAAGTAGCCGTGGCCGCCGCAGCACTTGCGCAGGTCCTCAATGCCGTCGGCGCACATCTTGGTCACCAGGCCCTTCAGCCCAGCCGCCGAGGCGTGGATCTCCTGCAAGTCGTCCAGGCCGCCACCCGACGCGGCCGCTTGCTGCAGCTTGACCATCTTCATGCTCATCCACGCCCCGTTGGCGCGCATGGCGTACGCAATCGCCACCTGCTTGAGCACGCGGTAGCGCTGCACCTGGTAGTCGATGACGGCAAACTCCTTCGCCGTGAACGACGCCGTGGAACTCGAGTGCACAAAGCCCTGGTGGCGCACGCACGAGTACCGCGCGGCAATCGTGCACGCAATCGACAGCTTGCCGCCCGCGATGGACACCATGCCCGAGCGCGCTTGCATCATCGTCAAGTAGTGCGCGTGCTCGCCGCCGCCGCCCTCGCGGCCGTGACGCACATAAGTTCCGTCGGGCTCGACGTGCTGGCGCTTGGCAAACAGGTGCTCGCGCGGGATGCGCACGTGCTCAAACCTAATCCACGACGTGTCGATGCCGTTGTCGCCCAT
>Ga0302314_10013531_pt1 | contig 14013 bp, 8 predicted proteins | sample III_Palsa_N2_3_FD_200533 | JGI IMG/M metagenome (GOLD analysis project Ga0302314, IMG submission 200533) | Peat permafrost microbial communities from Stordalen Mire near Abisko, Sweden - III_Palsa_N2_3 | ecosystem: Environmental > Terrestrial > Soil > Palsa > Peat permafrost | place: Sweden... | reverse complement strand
TGCTCAGCTGCTGTCGCAGGTTGCCTGCCAGATCGGCCACCACCCGCATGCGCTCGGCCATGGGCGAGGAGTTGTCGCCACTGGAGAGCGCCAGCTGCGAATGCAGGAGCAGGCCGGCCACGGTGGTTTTAAGCTCGGTCTCGATGGCCGCCTGTGCGGCGCGGCGCGCCAGCATCTGTTCGCGCTCGCGGCGGTGCAGCGCGGCGCGGATCTCGCGCACCAGGCGGGTAGCGCCGGAGAGCGCAAAATTGATCTGCAGCGGGATGGCGAGGCCGGAGTGCTCCCACACCGCCTCGGCTCCGGCCGGATCGCACTCGGCCATGCTCTCGTCCACCACCACGGCTGCAAACTCGCGCCGGCGCAACAGGGCCAGCGCGGCCTTGCGGCCTTCCGCCACTTCGACATCCATCCCCAACTGGCCTGCCGCCACGGCAGCGCAATTGCGGGCGCCTTCGATTCCGGTCACAATCAAAATCTTCATCCTCAGCTCCTCGGTCTTTGTGTGGCCGCCCAGGCAGAGCCCGGACGGTTCTTGGGCTGAGCAGGACGGCTCCCGCGTGGCCCGGTGGTTTGTTCCCGTAATTGGACTATCGGCAGAACCGGATTCCGGCTTTAGAGCATTTTCGATTCACATATTGCCATTTTGAGATCGAGCAAGGCGGCTTTTTCCGGAGAAAAAAGCCACCCGGCATCGAGGATCCTGTAAGCAGCGGAATCGAAAATGCCGGGATGCCGGCGCCTTGGTCTGCGACCGTCTGAATTTGTGCGTCGCTATTGGGTTTTGTGGTATCCCAGGTCCCAAGATCGGGTGGGCGCCCCCTGGGCAGGGCACCCGGCATTTGGTACAACATCGTGCGGCCGGAGACCTAGTCGTCCCGAAGCGGGTCGGCGATGCCGTATTCCTTGAGCTTGCGATAGAGGGTGGTCTTGCCGATGCCCAGCAGCCTGGCGGCCTGCAGCTTGTCGCCGCGGAGGGTGCGGATGGCTGCCAGAATGGCCTGGCGCTCAAGATCGGCCAGTGTGGCCACTTCGGGCGCTGCGCCATCGGCAGCCGGGTCACCGGCCTGCGCCGCGGCACGCCGCGCCTCCAGTCCCTGCTGCTGCAGCGTGGTGGGCAGGTCGCCCAGGTGCAGCACCGGCCCGGAGGAGAGTGCGCAGGCCCGCTCCACCGAATTCTCCAGCTCGCGCACGTTGCCCGGCCAGTCATAGCGCATCATGGTGCGCAGCGCCTCGTCGCTCAGCGTGAACTTGGTTCCGTGTTCGCGGCTGATGCGGTCGAGGAAGTGCGCGGCCAGCAGAGGGATGTCTTCACGGCGATCGCGCAGCGGGGGCAGCCGCAGGTTGACCACATTGAGCCGGTAGAAGAGGTCCTTGCGGAACGTGCCCTTTTCGACCATCACCGCCAGGTCGCGGTTGGTGGCGGCCACGATGCGCGCCTTCATCGGTACGCGATGTGTCGCGCCCACCGGCCGCACTTCCTTCTCCTGCAGCGTGCGCAGGAGCTTGGCCTGCAGATCGAGCGAAAGCTCCCCAATCTCATCCAGAAAGACGGTGCCGCCTTCGGCCGACACCAGCAGGCCGTCCTTGTTGCGGTTGGCTCCGGTGAAGGCGCCCTTTACGTAGCCGAACAGCTCGCTCTCAATCAGCGTGGGCACCAGCGAACCGCAGTCGACAGGCAGAAACGGCTTGCCGGAGTTGGGCCCGAACGCGTGAATGGTGCGCGCCACCAGCTCCTTGCCGGTGCCGCTCTCGCCCAGGACCAATACCGGGTGAGAACTCTGGGCTACTTTGGAGAGAATGCGGTAAAGCTTCTCCATCTCGCCGGAGCGGCCGATCATGGCGCCCAGGCCCTGCGAGAGCCGCAGCCGCTCGCGCAGCTGGCGGGTGGCCGTGTCGTTGAGGTGGCTCAGCGAGGCGCGGTCGAGCACCGTGGAGAGCTCGTCCATGGCGAAGGGCTTGGTCAGGTAGTCCGAGGCGCCGCAGCGCATGGCTTCGACGGCCGCGTTGACCGAGCCCGAGGCGGTCATGGCGATCACGGAGGTCTGCGGATAGAGCAGCTTGACCTCGGCGACCAGCTCCAGGCCCTGATTGGAGCCGGGAAACAAGTTGATGAGCAGGATGTCGGAGGCGCGGTTGCGCAGCAGATCGAGCGCGTGGCCCAGATCGCCGGTGCTTTCGACGGCATAGCCCAGGCTGGCGGCAATCTCGGCGCAGGCCGAGCGCACCGCCGTGTCCGGGTCCACTACCAGCAGCTGCAGCCGCACCGCCGGCTCCGCTATTTGAGGCATAAACTCCATGGTCCGGGTATTGAACAGTGTTTCGAGCATTGTATGCGCCTCTCGCGTTTCCTGGTTTCGGCTGGAATTGGAATTTGCGGTTTCCGCCAACGGCGGGGTGGAACTCCGATGGACTGCGCGCACTTGGGCGCCGGCCGTGCTCACGGCAGCCTCACGGGCAACTCGACCTGAAGCCGCGCCCCGGCGGAGCTGCGCCTGGCGGCGTAGATGCGGCCGCCGGCTGTCTCAACGATGGAGCGGGAGATGGAAAGCCCGAGGCCGCGATGGCTGGCCGGCCAGCCTGGACTGAGCGGCACCACCCGGGAGCGGGTGGTATAGCCGGACGCGAAGACCGCCTCGAGCGCGTCGGCTGGAATGCCGGGCCCGTTGTCCTCAACCGTGATCGCCAGCCACGGCGATGAGTCGGCCGGGATCGCCATTTCCCGCAGACCGATATCGACGCGCCCGCCGCCGGGCATGGCCTCGGATGCGTTCTTGACCAGGTTGACCAGCACCCGGGTCAGGTCTTCGCCGGTGAGCGGGACTGGACGGTCGCCATCCTCCACGTGAAGTGTCACGGCGATGGAGGGGCCGGCCAGCGCCGAAAGCAGGTTGCAGTTGGCCGTCAGCTCCGCGGCAAGGCTCTGAATGAGCGGCGCCGGCATCAAGTCCCAGCGCGGAGAGCGCGCCGGGACTGGACCAGGCGAATTCGATTCCCCCGGATGCCCGATTGCCTGCTCCTGGCCAGGCCGTCTGGACAGGTTCGAGTGGGATTCGGCGGCAAGAGGACTGGGCGCGGCCGCCGGGTCTGCCCCGCGGTTTGAGCTGCCCGGCGCAGCTTCGATCGTCTTTACCTGCGCCAGTTTCTCCACCATGCGGCGGCTCGCCGTAGCCACCAGGCGCAGTTCGCTGCCGTAGTGGCGGAACTTCTCCGACAGCACCCCCGGCTCCTCGATCAGATCGCAATAGAGCCCCAGCGCCGTCACCATGTTCCTGGCGTCGTGGGCCACGTCCGCCAGGCTCTCGCCCTGGCTCTCCAGCGTGGCGCGCTTCGCCACAACGACCTCCATGCGCCGGGGCTCCGCATCCCCCAGAACTGCATCCAGCTGTCGCACCCAATCCATGTCCCCGCCCCCTTCGTGGTAATTGTCCCGTGGCGCTCATTTCGCCACGCCAATGCGCAGTTTTCCCATTGCGGATTCCGGCGCGCTTCGCGGCCTGGAGTTTTCCGCTCCTGGGTTGTCGGTTCCGGTTCCTGTTCCAGTCTGGTTCCGGTATCGGCTTCCCGTTTCTGATTTACCTTTCTGGGGTTTGTCCTGTTCTGTTACACGTAGCGTGCCAAACTAGAACTCGCAACCTAAGAGTCTGGTAATGAAAGGGGTTAGCCTTGACCGTAGCCGAATGTCCGCCCGCCGGCCAGCCCCGCAGCTGTGCCAAAACGGGACACTTGTCTGCGCCGCATGCAACATAAAACTCTTGCTATCAGCGAGTTATCGGATCATTCCCGTTTTTGTCTCACGATTCCCATTTTGGATTGGAGTGGGTATAGCCCGATGGCCCGCTCACTGCTTTTCCATTCCCGTACAATCGCCGTATGCATTCTTCCGCCCCAATTCCCTGCTTTCGCCCCGGCGGCCGCTCCCCCCACCAGCTACGCGCCCTCTCCCTGACGCCCGGCTTTGTGCAGACCGCCGAGGGTTCGGTGCTGGTTTCCTTTGGCAACACGCGCGTGCTGACCAACGCCACCATCGAACAGGGCGTGCCGGGCTGGCTGCGCAATTCCGGGCGCGGCTGGGTGACGGCCGAGTACTCCATGCTGCCCCGCTCCACCGTTACCCGGACTCCACGAGAAAGTGAGCGCGGCAAGATCGGCGGGCGAACCCACGAGATTCAGCGGCTGATTGGCCGCAGCCTGCGCTCCGTGGTCGACATGAAGGCCCTGGGCGAGCGCACCATTATTCTGGACTGCGACGTGATTCAGGCCGACGGCGGCACGCGGACGGCGGCCATCACGGGCGCGGCGGTGGCGCTGGCCTTGGCCCTGAATGCGCTGGTCGAGGCGGGCACGCTGAAACAGTCGCCCATGCGGCAGCTGGTGGCGGCCACTTCGGTAGGCATTGTGGCCGGCACGCCGCTGCTCGACCTCTGCTACGAAGAGGATTCGCAGGCCGAGGTGGACATGAACGTGGTGATGACGGCCGACGGCGGACTGATCGAGACCCAGGCCACGGCCGAGAAGGGCAGTTTCTCGCGCGCTCAGCTGGACGGGCTGATCGATCTCGCCGAGGCGGGCCTCAAGGAGATTTTCGCGGCGCAGCGGGCGGTGCTGGGGCTGTAACACCTCCGGATGCACCTTCCTCCAGCCATAAGAAGCGCGCCATCGGGCGGAAACGCGGCAGCCAGAATTGGCAATTACCCTGCGGTCATTTGAGACTCAATTAATGAAGTTGCGACGATTCCTCCTACGGGGAGCAGCGTGCTGTCTTGCCTCGGCAGCCAGCCTCCTCGCACAGCAGCTCACGCCACACAACCTCCAGTTGGCCAGCGGCAAGCGGCTCACGCTCAGCCTGCCTGCAAACTTCAGCGTCGGCATTGCCGCGCAGGGCCTCAAGCGGGTGCGCTTCATCGCCTGGTCGCCCGACCATCGCATCTTCGTCACCGACATGTACAACCTCGCCGACAACCGTCTGGGCAAGGTCTACATTCTCGAAGGATGGGATGAGAAGACCGGCAAGTTTGCCAAAATCACCACTTACCTCGACCGCCTGCGCAATCCCAACAACCTCGCCTTTTATACGGAGCCGGGGCAGGATGGGAAGCCGGGCCAGAGCTGGATTTATGTGCCGCTGACCGACCGGCTGGTCCGCTATAAATACAACGCCGGAGACGAGCGGCCGGCCTCAGAGCCCGAGGTGCTGGCGCACTATCCCGGCTATGGATTGAGCTACAAATACGGAGGCTGGCATTTGACGCGCACGGTGGCCGTGGCCACGCTGCACGGCAAGACGCGCGTCTACATCACCGTCGGCAGCTCCTGCAATGCCTGCCGCGAAAAGGAAGAGGTGCGCGCCACGTTGACCGCGATGGATCCGGATGGCAAAAATCGGCAGCTCGTCGCGCGCGGGTTGCGCAACGCCGTGGGCATGGTGAACGTGCCCTCGATCGACGGAGGCGCGCTCTTCGCAACCAATATGGGCGCGGATCACCTGGGGAATCGCGACCCCGAAGACACGTTTTTCGAACTCGACAGCGTGGTCCATCCCATCCCGCCGGAAGCCAATTTCGGCTGGCCCACCTGCTACTTCTCGCATGGGCAGGCGCACGCAGACAGGCTGGTGTCGGCCCCCAAACCCACCGACCATATCTTTCCCGCGCCGCCGGCAGGGCCGCCGCCCGAGCAATTCGATTGCGCGAAGATTCCACCGGTTTATGCAACGTTTGCCGCGCACAGTTCTCCGCTGGGCGTGGAGTATTTCGACAGCGGGAACCCCGCGCTGAAGGAAAGTTTTCTGGTGGCGCTGCATGGGGCGAGCCATCCCTCCATCGGCACTGGGTATCGCGTGGTCCGCTTCACGGCGGACCACCGCGAGCCGCAGGATTTCATCACCGGTTTTCTCGATCGTGGCAAGGTCAGCGGACGCCCGTGCGGCATTCTGCGCATCGGGTCCGATGCGTTTTTGCTGACCGACGATCTCGATGGAGTGGTCTATTACGTTCATGCGGGCGGATGAGGTTCGCAAGTTCGCGATCAGATTCGATCGAATTTCCGAAATGCGCCCCCCAGGGGCTGAAGCCCACGATCTTTTGCGGCCATCTTCGGCACGACTGAAGTCGTGCCCTGTTACAAAGCCCGGAGCGATTTTCTCTCACGGGGCGCGGAAGATTCCCTTTTTTGAAATGTGTGGTGATCTTCTGCTACAAAGCACGGCATCTGTTTGACCATGTGCGAGTGCGTTTTTCTTTTCTCCTTGACAGCTTAGGAGAGTTGGGCATAGTCTCCTAAGCATATTAGGAGGGACGAGTGGGAGACCAGGCTCAATTGCTTCCCGGAACGCTCGATCTGCTTATCCTGCGCGCGGTTTCGCTCGGGCCCCTGCATGGGTACGGCATCCTGCTGCGCATCGGGCAAATCTCAGACAATGCACTTCTCATCGAGCAGGGCGCGCTCTATCCGGGCCTTTTCCGCTTAGTGCGGCAGGGGCTGCTCAAGGCCAGCTGGGGCACGTCGGACAACAATCGCCGCGCCAAGTTTTACGAGCTCACCGCACCGGGCCGCAAGCGCCTGCGCGAGGAAACCGCGAGCTGGAACCGCCTGGCAACCGCCATTGGCGCGGCGCTGGCGCCGCAACCGGAGGAAGCATGAACATCCTCTCAACGCTCAGCCATCGCTTGGCATCGTTCTTCCATCGCTCGCAAATTCGCGAAGAGATGGACGAGGAACTCGGCTCCCACATCGCGCACCGCGCCGACGATCTCGAACGTGGCGGGATTAGCCGCGCAGAGGCTGAGCGCCGCGCCCGCATCGAACTTGGCGGGCGCGAGAAGTACAAGGAGCAGATGCACGCCACGCTGGGCGGCAACTTCACCGCCATCGCCGTACAGGATGTGCGCTTCGCCGTGCGCGTGCTGGGCAAGTCTGCAGGGTTCACCATCGCCGCGGTGCTCACGCTGGCGCTTGCCATCGGAGCGAACGCCGTGGTGTTTGCGGTGCTGAATGCGCTGATCCTGCGCCCGCTGAATGTGCCTGACTCCGGGAGCCTTTACACGCTGGAGCACGGAGCCAAGGATCAGAGCACTTCGTATCCCGATTATCTCGATCTGCGCGAGCGCAACCGCAGCTTCGAAGATCTGACCGCCTATATCATGGCTCCGGTGGGGCTGGATACGGGCAACAATCCATCGCAGGCCTGGACCTATGAGGTCACAGGGAACTACTTCGACGCATTGCACATTCAGCCGTATCTCGGCCGCTTCTTCCACTCGGCAGATGAGCACGGCCCCAACAGCGCGCCGTATCTGGTGATCGGCTACGCATTCTGGCACACGCACTTTCAGGACGACCGCGGCGTGGTGGGCCGCGTGGTTCAGCTCAACAAGCATCCCTTCACGATCCTCGGCGTTGCGCCGCCGGAGTTCCACGGAACTTTGCTGTTTTTCTCCCCCGACTTGTGGGTGCCGATGGTCGACCAGGAACAGGTGCAGGGACTGAGGGTCCTGAACGATCGCGGGCAGCGCGAAATTTACATGGTATTGGGACATGTGAAGCCGGGGATGACCGAGGCGCAAGCCATTGCCGATCTGAACTCCGTTGGGGCTTATCTCGAGAAGACCTACCCCAAAGACGATGCCTACATGACCTTTTCTCTGTCGCGTCCAAGCCTTGCCGGCGACCTGCTTGGCCCCGGGGTGAAAGGATTCATGGCCGGAATGATGCTGCTGTCGGCACTGATCCTGCTGGCCGCATGCGCCAACCTGGGCAGCCTGTTTGCCGCGCGCGCCGCCGACCGTTCCAGGGAAGTTGCTCTCAGGCTCGCGCTTGGATCGAGCCGCAAACGCATTCTGCGCGGAGTCTTTACCGAAGCTGTGTTGATTTCGCTTGCCGGCGGCGCCGTGGGACTGCTCGGCAGCGTCTTTTTGTTGCGCGCGCTGAGCACATGGAAACCGGCTCCGCAATTTCCAATTTTTGTGCCCGTGAACCCGGACGCAAAAGTTTATCTGGTTGCCTTGCTCCTGGCTTTGGCCAGCGGATTCCTCTTCGGCGCGGTCCCGGTACGGCAGATACTCCGCACCAATCCCTATGAGGTGGTCAAGGCGGGTTCAACCGGCATGGTTGCGGGACATACCGGGCGCCGGGTAACGCTTCGCGACCTGTTGCTCGTTGTGCAGATTGCCATCTGCGCCGTGCTGGTGACTTCTTCGCTGGTTGCCGTGCGCGGGCTAGTGCGCTCGATGCACTCGAACTTCGGTTTTGAACCGCAAGACGCATTGGTTGTGGATACAACCCTCAGCATGGCCGGCTACAACGGCGATAGAGTGATCCCCATGCAAAGGAGCATGATCGATGCGCTCAAGACGATTCCGGGCGTTAAGTCCGTGGGGCTGGTCAGTCAAATCCCTCTGGGAGGGGGTGGGTGGACCGAGAATGTATTCAGAGACCAGACTAGAGACCTGAGGCCGTCGAATGCCGCTGCCAAAGTCCAGGAGTTCAGAATATCTCCCGAATACTTCCATGCAGCGGGCACATCTTTGCTGCAGGGCAGGGCTCTCTCCTGGCAGGACGATAAGAATGCCCCGCCCGTGGCGGTGATCAACCAGATGTTTGCGCGCAGAGTCTTCGGCTCGGCCGGCAACGCGCTCGGCAAATCCTACAAGATGGAGGATGGAACGCGGGTACAAGTGGTGGGTATTGCGGAAGAGGGAAAGTATTATCAACTGACCGAAGATCCAAAGCCGGCAATGTTTCTGTCGTTCCTGCAAATGCCGACCAACTCGACAGCCCTGGTGGTGCGGACAGATGGCGACATGGGCCGGGACGAGGCGCAATTGGCGACAGCCATCAGGAGTGCCCTGCGAAACCTGGATGACAGCCTGCCTTTGAACATCCAAACGTGGACCCAGGGACTGGACATCGCCATGTTTCCCTCGCATGTAGCGACGGTGGCGCTGGGTGTGCTGGGCATGATGGGCGCGATGCTGTCGATCACCGGCATCTTTGGCATGGCGGCGTACTCGGTGTCGAAGCGCATGCGCGAACTGGGCATTCGCATGGCGCTGGGCGCGCAGCGGAGAGAGGTGCTGGGCGCGGCGCTGGGGCGCGCAGTCAAGCTGCTCGCAATCGGGTCGGCGGCGGGATTGGTCCTTGGAATTCTGGCCAGCCGGGTGCTCGCTTTCATTGTGTATCAGGCCACGCCGCGCGATCCGCTGGTGCTGGGCGGCGTGGTGCTGGCCATGGCGCTGCTCGGCCTGTTGGCCACGTGGATTCCGGCACAGCGCGCGCTGCGGGTGAATCCGCTGATCCTGCTGCGCGAGGAATGAACCGGTTGCGGGAGTGTGAGCGGACATTCGTGGTATCCCAGGTCTGAAAATCCAGACCTGGGGCACCCACCATCTGGCTCAGGATACCCGGTTTGAGAGAGGACGTATGAGACTCTTCGATTGGCTTCGAAACGCATCGATCTTTCATCGCTCGCAGCTTCGCGCGGAGATGGATGAGGAGCTGCGCTCGCACATCGCGCACCGCGCCGACGATCTCGCACGCCGCGGCATGAACTGCGCCGAGGCCGAGCGCCGTGCCCGCATCGAGTTTGGCGGGCGCGAGAAATACAAAGAGGAGATCCACACCGCGCTGGGCGGCAACTTCTTTGACACGCTGGGCCGCGATGTGCGCCTGGCGCTGCGCGTGCTGCGCAAATCTCCGGGCTTCGCGTTCGCGGCCATTGTCACCTTGGCTTTAGCCATCGGCGCCAACGCGGTGGTATTCGGCCTGATGGATGGCCTGATTCTCCGTCCGCTCAACGTGCCGCAAAGCGAAAGCCTCTATGGCACCCATTACGGAGATAACGGTGGATGGCAGTCCTATCCCAACTATGTCGACCTGCGCGATCGCAACCACACCTTCGAGGATCTGGCCGCGTTCAACATGGTGCTGGACGTAGGCATGGACAGCGGCAACGACGCCACCGTAGCAAACGGCTTTGCCACCACTGGCAACTACTTTGACGTGCTGCGCATTCAGCCGTATCTTGGCCGGTTCTTTCACTCGGCCGACGAGCACGGGCTCAACAGCGCTCCGTATGTCGTGCTGACCTACGCGTACTGGCACACACGTTTTCAGGACGATCGCAGCGTGGTGGGCCGCACGGTACGCCTCGACCACCATCCATACACCATCGTCGGCGTGGCGCCGCCCGCGTTCGCCGGGACGCTGTTATTTCTGTCTCCGGATTTTTTCATGCCCATCGTCAACGAGGAACAGATGGGCGAGGCGAGCGTGAGCGCGCGCGGCACCGATCGCGCGGTGTTTGAGATGATGGGGCATCTCAAGCCCGGAGTGACGCCCGCGCAGGCGGTTGCCGATGTCGACCGCGTCGGCGCGTATCTGGCGAAAACCTATCCCAGCCAATTCAGCCACCGCACCACGCCCACTGCGCTTTCGCGCGAAGGCCTCACATCGTTCGGCCCTGCGGTGCGGGCATTTGTGAGCGGATTGACGCTTCTTGCCGGGCTGATATTGCTGGCCGCCTGCGCCAATCTCGGCAGCCTGTTTGCCGCGCGCGCCGCTGACCGGTCCCGCGAAGTGGCTCTGCGCCTGGCGCTGGGCTCCAGCCGCAAGCGCATCCTGCGCCAGTTGCTCACTGAGGCCGTGCTGATCTCACTCGCCGGCGGCGCTCTCGGCCTCCTGGGCAGCATTGCTCTGTTGCGCAAGCTTGGCACCTGGCAGCCCATTCCCGGCACTCCCCTGCACATCCCTGTCGCTCCCGATGTCAGGCTCTACCTGGTCGCCCTGCTGCTGGCGCTGGTCAGCGGATTTCTCTTCGGCATTGTTCCGTTGCGCCAGGTGATGCGCGCCAACCCGTATGAGATCGTCAAGGCGGGTTCGAACGCGCGAATGGGCCGCCGCATCACGGTGCGGGACGTGCTGCTGGTGGTGCAGATCGCCATCTGCGCGGTGCTGGTCACGTCGTCCATGGTGGCCGTGCGCGGACTGGTCCGCTCGCTGCACAGCCGGTTCGGCTTTGACCCGCGCAACACCATGCTGGCTGGCGTGAACCTTTCCCTGGCCGGTTACAGCGTGGACAGATCACCCGCCATGGAGCGTCGCATGATCGAGGCGGTCGAGACGATTCCCGGCGTGGAGCACGTGGGATTGGTCAACGATTATCCGCCGTTGGTCTATACAGCCGGTCGAACGGTAAGCGTCTTCAAGGAGGATGCCGCCGATCTCAAGCCGGCGAATGCAGCCGCCAATCCCTACCGCTATGCCGTATCGCCGGGCTACTTCGTAGCGGCCGGCACATCGCTGCTGGCGGGCCGCGACCTCAAATGGAACGACAGCAAGGACGCGCCCGCCGTGGCCGTGGTGACAAAGGATTTCGCCGGCAGAATGTATGGCTCGATCACCAACGCGCTCGGCAAACACTTCAAACTGGTGGATGGAACCAGCGTTGAGGTGGTCGGCGTTGTCGAAGACGGAAAATTCATCAGCCTGACGGAGGATCAACAGCCGGCGATATTTTCCCCGTTCTTGCAGGCGCCGCAAACCAACACCTATCTGGTCGTCCGCTCGCCCCGCGATCCGGTGGCGCTGGCCGCGGCCATCCGGGCGAAGCTGCGCGAGCTCGAAGACGGAGTGCCGATCGACACGCAGACTTGGAGCGGCATGCTCGACGTGGTCTTCCTTCCCTCGCGCATGGCCACCATGGCGCTGGGCGTGATGGGAATGATGGGCGCGATGCTCTCGATCACAGGCATCTTTGGCATGGCGGCTTACTCTGTGTCGAAGCGTCTGCGCGAACTGGGCATTCGCATGGCTCTGGGAGCACAGCGCAGGGAGGTGCTGGGCGCGGCGCTGGGACGCGCTGTCAGGCTGCTGGCGCTGGGTTCGGCTGCGGGCCTGCTGCTGGGCTTGCTGGCCACGCGGGTGCTCGCTTCCATCGTGTATCAGGCTACGCCCCGCGATCCGCTGGTGCTGAGCGGCGTGGTGGTGGCCATGGCGCTGCTGGGCGTAGTGGCCACGTGGATACCGGCACAGCGCGCGCTGAGCGTCAATCCCATGATCCTGCTGCGCGAGGAGTGACGGCGGGTTTTTCCGAACACGTATGCATTCGCGGTATCCCCGGTCTCAAAATCGAGACAGGGGGCACCCATCTTTTGTGGCATGGGTACGGTCGCTGAGGACGCACTCTCCGTACCCCATCTTCGCGCCTTTTTCCTGGCGCGAGGGTGGGATACCACAAGAGTCAATTGTCCCAAAGCACGCTGGGTGCCCCAGGTCCCGACTTTGGGACCTGGGATACCGCAGATGTTGGTTCGTACCCTTTGCGTGGATCACTGCGCCTCTACCGCAGCACCGCAGCCAGCAACAGCGTCGTCCCCAGCCCCGCGATCGACAGCACCGTCTCCATCACGCTCCACGTGGCCAGTGTCTCCCTTACTTCGAGCTTGAAGAAGGACTGGATCATCCAGAATCCGGGGTCGTTGAGTTGCGAAAAGATAAGCGAGCCGGTGCCGGTGGCCAGCACCAGCAGCTCCGGGCGCACGCCGATGTGGCCGGCCATGGGCGCGAGCACGCCCGACGCCACCGCCATGGCCACCGTGGCCGAGCCCATGGAGACGCGCACGATGGCAGCCAGCGTCCACGCGAGCACCAGCGGCGGCATGTGCGCGCCCAGTGCCAGCCCCACTGTCGCCTGCGCCGCGCCTGAGTCGCGCAGGATGCCGCTCAACCCGCCCGCAGCCGCCAGAATCACCATCACGTTGGCGATGGGCTCAAAGCTCTCGGTCGTGAGCTGGCGCAGCATTTCTCTTCCATGATGATGGCCAATCTGGATGCGCGGCCCCAGCGTGATCAGCGCCACCAGCACAGCGATGAGCAGCGCAATGTCCGGCGAGCCAATGAAGTGCAGGATTTGATTGGGCCAGCTTCCCGCGCGGGCCAGCGAGTCTGCCCAGCTACCGAGAAAGATGAGCGCGATGGGCAGCAGCACGGCAGTCGCGGCGCGGATGGGGCCCGCAGGCGGCGGAACCACGTGCGCGGCAACTGGCGTCACATCGGCCGTGTGCTCGATGAGCTGCTCCTCTTCGGCTGTCGCGGAAAACAGCGGGACCGCAGTTGGCTCTTCGGCACTCTTCGGCTTGCGGTCCCAGCGGCGGATCATGAACCAGCCCAGGCCTGGCCCGGCGAGAGCAGCGGCGGGCAGGCCGACAACCAGTCCCCACAAAATCGTCCGCCCCAGGTCGGCGTGATACTGAGTAGCCGCCAGCATGGCTGCCGGGTGCGGGGGCAGCGTGCCGTGCACAATAGACAAGCCCGCCAGCAGCGGCATACCGGCCAGGATGGGTGGCTTGCCTGTGCGGCGCGCGGCCTCGGCCACAATCGGCATCAGCAACACCAGGCCGACCTCGAAGAAGACCGGCATGCCCACCACGATGCCCAGAATCAGCAGCGCCCAGGGCAGCCCCTTCGGGCCGCAACCCTCCACCATCAAGCTGCCCAATGCGGCCGCGCCACCCGAGCCGGCCAGCAGGCGGCCCAGCACCGCGCCCAGGCCCAGCACGATGGCGATGTGGGCCATCAGGCTGCCCACGCCGGCGGAGAACGAAAGCGGCACCTGCTTGAGCGTCATGCCCGAGGCCACGCCCAGGCCCAGCGCGGCCACAGCCAGCGCCAGCGCCGGATGCAGCCGGACGCGCGCGATGAGCAACAGGAGCAGCAGCACCGTGCCGGCGGCGCAGGCCACCAGAAACCAGTCGTGCGAAGTTGAAGCGGCAGGGTTCACCGGCAGATTATTCCACACCGCGGCGGCAATCGATGAAAACCCGCTAAGGAACCGCTGATTCAATCGAGGCTTTGAAAGGGCACGACTTCAGTCGTGCCGCCAGTGCTGCAAAGCCAGCTGGGCTTTAGCCCCTGAGGGATGTCTTTCGCGAAAGAAAACCATGTTCAGTCATTACTTGGCGCACCGCATATTCACAGACCACGGCATATCGCTCATTCCCGCCGCTCAGCGCGCTGTGC
>Ga0302314_10013530_pt1 | contig 14014 bp, 12 predicted proteins | sample III_Palsa_N2_3_FD_200533 | JGI IMG/M metagenome (GOLD analysis project Ga0302314, IMG submission 200533) | Peat permafrost microbial communities from Stordalen Mire near Abisko, Sweden - III_Palsa_N2_3 | ecosystem: Environmental > Terrestrial > Soil > Palsa > Peat permafrost | place: Sweden... | reverse complement strand
TGGTGTGGTCGAGTACCTGGGACACGTCGGGGAAGCCGGGGTTCTGGGCCAGTACCGTGCCCCCGAAGCTGTCCTCGAGCGAGAAGTTCCCGACCATGGCGAAGTCGTTCTGCAAGGCGTTCTCGGTGGCCTGCTTGTTGGCGGCCCCGGTGAAGCCGTCGTCGGCGCCGTTGAGGATCAGCTTTCGCCCGTTGATCCCGCCCGTCGAGTTGACGTAGTCGAAGTAGGCCTGGGTGCCGACCTGGGCGCCCTTGAAGAGGCCGAGGGAGAGGGTGGACACGTTGGCCACCTGGACAGCCGAAGAGGTGACCCCGGTGTGGTCGCTGAAGGCGCTCTGGGGGATCGACGAGGTCCCGCCGGCCGTTCCCGAACCACCGCCGGGGTCGGTCGTCGTGGTCGACGAGGTGTTGGTCGAGCTGCAGGCGGCGCCCACCACGGCGACGGCCAGGACCATTCCCAGCGCAGCAAATCGACGCTTCCCTGAAACTGAACGCAAAGCTCCCCCTTGTGGTCGGATGCACGAGCGCGCCCGCCCAGACTCAAGGCCGGGCGTCACGAATATGTGACTCTACGTCAGAAACTCGGCGGGGTGTCCATCGAGAGCGGGGATTTCCGGGGAATTCACAGTGATTCCGGGCCCTCGGCCCCGTCCTCGCCAACGCGTCACCCGGCGATCCCCGACCCCGGGATGTCCAGGAGGATCAGCGGATGGCCCGGGACCGGATCCCCTCCAGGAAGCGGACGGCGCCGAGCGTGGTGTGGCGCGACCGGATGGTGACGAGGATGTCGAATGCGTGTTGGGTGCAGGGCAGCTCGAGGTATGCCACCGGGGCCGAGGAGACGTCGCGCAGCCGCTCCACGAACCTCCTGGCCACCCGGTTCGGGACCAGTGTGTCGTTCGCCCCCTGGACCACGAACATGGGTGGGGCAGCCGAGGTGATCCGCCGATCGGGGGAGGCCCGCTCGAACGCGGCCCGGTCGCCCTCCAGAGTGGTCTTCATCACCCTTTTCTGGAGCAGTTCGGCCAGTCCGGTGCCGTGGGCGCCGCTGGCCTCGGGGTCGCCGGTCACGTCGTGGACACCGTAGAAGGGGATGCAGGCGTCGACCGAGGTCTCGGAATCCTCGAACCCGGGTTGCCACTCGGGCTCGTTCGGGGTGAGCGCTACCAAGGCGGCAAGGTGCCCGCCGGCCGATCCGCCGGATACGGCGAGGAAGGAGGGATCGCCACCGAATTCGGCGATGTTGTCGCGCACCCAGGCCAGGGCCTGTTTGCAGTCGACGACGTGGTCGGGCCACGTCGCCTTCGGGCTGAGCCGGTAGTTGACCGCTACGCACACCCAGCCCCGGGCGGCCAGCTCGTGGAGCATCGGCACCCCCTGCTCCCGCTTGTCGCCGATCACCCAGGCCCCCCCGTGGATGTAGACGAGTACCGGTCCGGCAACCGGTGGATCCGTTCGGCGGACGAGGACGTCGAGCGTATGGCGGTAGAGCCCGTCGCCCGCGTAGTCGAGGTTGCGGATCCGGCGGATCCGTCGGAATCGGAAGGGTATGGCGATGACCAGGCGCCACCAGGTGGTCCAGGCCGGATCCAGGTCGACTCCCTCGGCCCGGATCGGCCCGCCCGATGCGTCGTCGAGCGACGCCGAGACCAGCCGTCCCGAGTCGTGGGCCACCAGGCCCAGGACCAGGTAGGCCGCCGTGGTGGCCAACCCGATCAACAGGGCCATCCACCACAGCCCGCCGTGGTGGGACACGGTGGTGGCGAAGACCACCGTGCCGGCCAGGACGACCACCGCAGCGTGCACCGGTAGCTCGCCGATGACGCCGGCCACCACGAAGGAGAGGACGGAGAACGGCTCTCGGCGGACCGGAGCCACGATGACCACGGCACACAGGGCGAATACGAGGACGAAGGCGAGTGACACCCAGGGCACCCCCCTATCAAACACCGTCGGGCCGGGCCGACGGTGACCCCGGCACCGACCCATGGTGGCGGAGGCCCCGGTGGGGCATCATCTATACCCGGTCGCGGTCGCCATCGGCCCGGCCCGGAAAGTCCGGCACCGGTGGCGGACGTCGGGAGGAAGGTGGGAATGGAACAGCTCAGCGGACTCGACGCCAGCTTCCTCTACATGGAGACCCCGACGTTGCACATGCACGTCGAGATGATCACCGTCTTCGACCCGTCGACGGTCCCCGGGGGATACTCGTTCGCCAAGATGCAGGCCCAGATCGCCTCGCGGACCCACCAGGCGCCGGTCTTCCGCAGGCTGCTGGTCGAGGTCCCCTTCCGTCTGGGCCATCCAGTGTGGGTCGACGACCCGCACTTCGATATCGACTACCACGTCCGTCGCACCGCCGTCCCCGGACCCGGCGGCCTGCGCGAGCTGGCCGACCTGGCCGGCGACATCGCCAGCCGCCAACTCGACCGGACCAAGCCGCTGTGGGAGATCTGGGTCGTCGAAGGGTTGGAGCGGGGCCGGATCGCCGTGATCGCCAAGATGCACCACTCGACGGTGGACGGGATGTCGGGGGCCGCACTCCTATCGGTCCTGTTCGACCTCGAGATCGATCCCGGGGCGGATCCCGAGCCACCTGAGCCGACAGGTGACAACCGCATCCCCTCGGGTGCCGAACTGATCAGCGAGGCCTTGGCGGCGCGGGTGTTCCGTCCCTTCGAGATGACGCGTGACATCCTGCGCACCGGGCAGCGCCTGCTCAACGTCCGGCGGGTCCGCAACGAGCCGGAGCACCGGGCGCCCCAGGCCAAGGCGGCACTCCCCCTGTCCGCGCCCCGCACGTCGTTCAACGGGACCCTCACCCGCAGGCGCCAGGTCGCGCTCGCCGCCATCGGGCTCGACGACGTGAAGCGCCTGAAGAACGCCACCGGTTCGACGGTCAACGACGTCGTCCTGGCCATCTGCACCGGAGCCCTGCGCCGGTTCCTGGTCGACGGCGACGAACTGCCCGACAAGCCGCTGGTGGCGGTGGTCCCGGTCTCGGTCGAGCCTGACCACGGCGCGCCCCACGGCTCCAACAAGGTCTCGTCGATGTTCGTCCAGCTGCCCGCCCATCTCGACGACCCGATGGAACGGTTGGAAGCCATCCGCGAGGGGACCAAGGGGGCGAAAGAGGAACACAACGCCCTGGGCGCCGACATGCTGGTCAACTGGGCCGAGCACGCCACGCCCAACGTGTTCGCTGTTGCCGCCCGGCTGTACAGCCGGATGCGGCTGGCCGAACGGCACCGACCCATCGCCAACCTGATCGTCTCCAACGTGCCCGGACCTGACTTCCCGCTGTACCTGGCCGGGGCCGAGATGGTCGCCGGGTTCCCGCTCGGTCCCGCGCTCGACGGGATCGGCGTGAACATCACCATCATGAGCTACCGGGGCGTCCTCTACTGGGGGATCATCTCGTGCCCCGAGACGATGCCGAAGGTCTGGCAGCTCGCCGCCGACATTCCATTCGCCCTCGACGAACTGCTGGCCGCCGCCGGTGAGGCATCGGCCACCTACCGGTCGGTGGAGTCAGCCGATGCCGTTCGTCTGTCCGGCGCCACCGTGCCCGATCCCGTGCCCGCTCAAGCGCCCGCTCCCGTAGCCGATCCTGCGCGCGCCTCTGATCCCGCCCCCGATCCCGCCTCCGACCCGACGCCCGGACCATTTCGGCGGGCTGTGCCTTGACGCCTTAGGGGGCCTGGACCGTCCCGGCGGTGACGGCCATCGAGGACGCCCCCGCGCACACCCGGATCGGCAGTCCGAACTTCCCGGTGGCCGGCGCCAACGGGAGCACGGTGTCGAGGCCGGTGACCACGAACTCCCCCGTGCTTGCGGGCCCGGTCACGATGTCACTCGGATGGTCGGTGCCGGCTGCCGCCGGATCCCCGGTAGGAAGTCGGACCGGAGTCGACGGGGTCCCGAGGTGCGAGAGCGCCACCGGGACGACCCAATTGTTGGCCGAGTCGGCGACGAAGGCCGTGGACCCGTCGGCGGTGATGGCCACCGCGGCCGGGTCGGCCAGACCGAACTGGTCGAAGCTGGTGACGGTCCCGACGGCGCCGGTCGCCGTGGCTATGGGTGCCAGGCGACCACCGAAGTCGCTGCCGCCCTGTCCGACGACGAAGACGGTGGACCCGTCGGTGCTGACCACCACTCCGTGGGGTGACGATTCCGACGAGACGCCGAGCCCGGTGGAGATCGGCGCCCCCGCCTTTGCCGTGGACGTATCCACGGGAATCACCGCGTCGGATACGAGGGCGTAGAGCATCGACGACGTCGGGCTGAGTGCCATGCCGTACACCGTGCGCCCCGGTCCGAGGGCGAGCGGTGTGCCCACGGCCCGGGTGGCGGAATCCACCGGCACGATGGTCGTGCCCACGGCGGCGAGCACGGTGACACCGTTGTGCATCACCACCACGGCATGGGTGGGCCCGGTGCCGGGCAGGACGATGGGGCGACCGGCCCGTTGCGTCACCAGGTCGATCGGAATGACGACATCACGGGTGGCGCCCCGAGGCGGGGTGGTCTGGGTGAGGACGTAGGCCGAGCGCCCGTCCGGCGCGGTGGCGACGGCGAAGCTCCCGAGCGCGGGCGTGCCCTGGACCGGCAGCGCTATGGGCGGCTCGGCGGTGTGAGTGGCCAGCTCGACGGGGGTGACGGCATTCGGGCAGACGACGTACCCCATCGCCTGATCGGGGACCGGTATACCGGCCATCACCGGGGCCGAGCCAGGGGTCGGGACGATCGAGCATCCGGCAACCAGGAGGAGGCTCGGGACGGCGACCGCCGCCATCCATCGGCGAGTGCGCCTCGTCGGAATCGCCTGGCGCCGCCCCGTCGACGACAGACAGACGCAGGGGGCCTCCATACCGGCCCCGACCCTACGACGCCGACAGAGCCGGCGGAGGTCCCCGTCGGCCCGGTCGGTCAGCCGACCGGCACGGTGGACCTACGCATGGCCTCGACGGCGCCATGGGCTACGGCCCCGAGCCCATCGTCCAGCGGCGTCGCCGTGATGCCGAACGTCTCGGTGCAGTCCGTCGAGTCCAGTAGGAACGGCCGCTCGAACTGGTAACGGGTCTCCTGGAGCTCGCGCACCTGGGGTGAGAACAGCCCCGCCACCTTCAGCAGGGCCGGGGGCAGCGCCCCCACCCGGGCGGCCGGCGCCCCGGCGATCTCGCAGAAGCGGGTGGCCATCTGGCGCTGGGTCGATGCCGACGCGGTGGGCACGTGCCACGGCCGACCCCACGCCCGGTCGTCGGTCCCTAGTTTGGCCAGGGTACGTCCCACGTCGGGGACATAGGTGGCGGAGTGGGGGACGTCTGGGTCACCCAGGACGTAGGTCTTCTTCCCTCGCACCAGACGGTCGACATTCCGGCCGAAGAAACTGGTCTCGACCACGCCGGGACCGTAGAAATCTGATGCCCGGGCCTCGGTCACCCGGACACGGCCGGCCTGGTGGGCCGCCAGCGCGTCGGCCCACATCGCCACCCGGATCCTTCCCTTGGTGCCGGTGGCAGCCAGGGGATCGTCCTCGGTCATGGGGTGGTCGACGGGGCCGTACCCGTAGAGGTTGCCCATGATGACCAGCACCGAGCCGGCGCCGATGGCCACGTCGAGGAGGGCCGCGGCCATGGGCGGCCACAGTTCCGGCCACCGGTGGTAGGGAGGATTGGCGCAGTTGTAGAGGGCGTCGTGGCGGCCGGCGGCGGCGGACAGCGCCACCGGGTCCGAGGCGTCGCACGCCACCCTCCGGATCCCCGGGTGCTCGGGGCCCGACCCGGACCGGGTCATCATCACCACTTCGTGGCCCTGGTCGACCAGGCTCTGGGCCGTGGCTGTCCCGACCGATCCTGCTCCGACGATCACGTGCGTTCCCATGGCGGGTTCCTCCTTGTTGTGAGCACTGCTCTTGTATTGGACAAGTATTCACCACCCAGACCGCCAATGCAAGAGCATTGATCACTTATTGATGTACTGCTCTCGATATGGCAGACTGGTGGCGTGCCTCCCTCCACCGGACTACGTGCCCGCATGCGGGCCGAGCTCACCAGCGAGATCAAGGACGAAGCCCGGCGGCAGCTGGCCATCGAGGGTGCCCCCGCCCTGTCGCTGCGAGCGGTCACCCGGGAGCTCGGGATGGCCTCGTCCGCCATCTACCGTTACTTCCCCAGTCGGGACGATCTCCTCACCGCGCTCATCGTCGACGCCTACGACGCCATCGGGGAGGCGGCCGAGATGGCCGACGAGGGCTGTCGGCGCGACGACTATGGCGACAGGTGGCGGGCCATGGGGCTCGCCGTTCGGGCCTGGGCGGTGGCCAACCCGCACGAGTACGCGCTCGTCTACGGCTCCCCCGTCCCGGGCTACCGCGCCCCCGAGGCGACGATCGGCCCGGCCAGTCGGGTCACGCTGGTGATGGCCCGGATGATCGACGAGGCGGCCCGGGACGGCGCGCTACTGGAGCCGATCGGGGCCACCGACCTGCCTCCCCTCGACGTCGAGGTGCTGGTCGAGTCGCGCCGCCTGGCCGATCTGGCGTTCCCCCACGCCCCCGACGAGGTCGTGGTGCGATCGGTGATCGCCTGGACCCACCTCTTCGGGATGATCTCGTTCGAACTGTTCGGCCACTTCCATCAGGTCATCGATCAGGTCGCACCGATATTGGAACGGACCCTGCTCGAGACCGGACGCCTGATCGGGATACCGGCTCCCCGCCGGCTGGCTACCAGGAGCGCCCACGGGGAAGGGCGGGACGCCGATGGACACCGGGCCGATCCCGCCGACGGGCCCGACGAGGACTTCTACCTGATCTGAACGAGCCCGGTTCGGCCAATTGGGTGGGGATCCGCTATCGACCCGCACGACCAGGTGACGGGGGGTCGCCGACACCGGCCCGGTCCCGCCGGGAGGCGCGTGCCGCCAGGTAGTTCTCCCCGGTCTCGATGGGAAACCGGATGGCCACCGTCCCTGCGGATGCCGACGTCTCGACCGGGAATCCTGACGAGAGGAACACCCCGAGCATCTCCCGGTTTTCCGACAGGGTCTGGGCGACGAACCGTTCGACGCCATGCACCCGGGCCGCATCGGCCAGATGGTCGAGGAGGAGGGTGCCGATCCCGAGATGCTGGTGGTCGTCGGTGACCACGAAGGCGACCTCGGCCTCTGTGCCCGGTGGCAGTTGCTCATAGCGGCCCACCCCGATGATGCGGTCCCCCTCGAGAACGGCGAAGGCCATCCGCTCGACGTAGTCCACGTGGGTGAAGCGATCCACTTCGGTCCTGGTCAGGTGGGGATGGGTGAAGAAGAACCGGCGGTAGACCGACCGGGGGGTCAGCCCGTCGTGGAATACGACGAGGGCGTCGCCGTCAGTGGGAAGGATCGGCCGGAACCGGGCGATTGACCCGTCGCGGAGACACTCGTCCACTTCGAGATGAGCGGGGTAGCCGATCGCCCGCCGCAGGTCGGCACCATCCCCACTGTCCGGAGAACCGGATGCATCTGAGGTCGAGGGGCCGCTACGCGGACCGTCGGGCATCGATTCCAGGGATCGAGGTCGGGGCCACGGCGGTGCGGCCTCCCGGTCGTCGGGCGCTCAGCCGCGGGGGGTGGCCGTGGGCGCGGCCGCGGCCGGACCGCTGCGGCGGGTGCGGTTGAACGGCCCGCTCGAAGGAGCCAGCCGGACCAGCGTCCCCCCCTTGGAGCGCACCAGTCGCTCGATGTCGGCCAGCGCGCCGAGGGCCGACGAGTCCACCACCCGGAGGCCGTCGGTGCACAGTTCGATCTCGCGGATGCCGTCGGCCAACAACTCGCGCATCACCTGGGCCAGGTTGGCGGCCGTGGTGGCGTCCAGACGACCCGCCAGGCGGACCCGGGCGGGCAGGATGTCGGTCTCGACCCACAGCTCGAGGGCCACATCGCCCCGCCAGTCAGCCAGGCCCACCGGCTCGGCCAACTCGGCACGCGGCGCCCCTATATCAGGTACTCCCACCGTCACTGGGCCCCCCGCCGACAGGACACGCTCGACTCCCATGTCCACCACCTCCGCTAGTAGGGACTCCGACCATTCGTACCACGTCCGGGCACCCAAAACCTGAGTCCCCGAATTCCGGCACGAACCAACGGCCCGATCCTAGGGTTCGAGCCGACGGCTCGAACCGGCGGCCCGGAACCCCCGTCCGCAGCCCCGGAATCACGGCGGCGAGGGGGCCACAGGAGCGTCCCGGCCCTTGGGACGTTCGGCCCTACCGGGTCTACCGGAGGGCGACCATCCTGGGCGGTAGGGCGATGCACGAATCCCTCGCGAGGAGGGGAGATGGCAGATGGCACCACTGAGGGCCACATCATCCGGGGCCGGATCCCCGAATTCGGCGAATCGGGCCCGATGAACCAGCTCCGGCGTCCGGTCAGGGGCTCCGGGGCCGATCTCGGTCCGGGGGTGTCCGGCTCCGACAGCTCATGGCCGATATCCGCGAGGCGTACCTGCTCACCGAGGCCCTGACCCGACATGGTCCTGTCGACTGGTCAGTGGCCCGCGCTCCGGTCAGCACCATGGTCGGTTCCCGCTCGACCCCCGCCGCCGCAGGGCGCGACGTGCCCGCCAGGGACCGGTTGATCGCCATGTATGCGCAACTACTGCGGGCAGTGCTCGACGACGAGACCGAACTACCACCTCCGGCTCAGGGAACGGCCCATTCCGCCGGACCCCTGGCCGAACTGATCCGGCTCCGCCACACCATGGAGAAGCACGCGGGGCACAACAGCCGGGGCTGGGCCCTCCAGGCGGTCGCCGACCAGTTGGCCTATGACGTCGCCCTGGTACGGCTCGGGCGCAGGCGCGGAGTGCCCGTCGACATCGACGGATTCGACGTGCCCGAGCGGGGCCGGGCCCGGCTCGAGCAAGCCATGCTCGACAAGGGGGTCAACCTGCCGGCCCACTCCGGCACCGCCGAAGGTAACGCCTGACCGCTGCGCGACCACACCCTTCGGACCCGCCATCCCCGGGCACATCCATCAGGCCTTCCCGTCCCGGGACCGGTCCGCCGGCTCAGGTTCCGGTCGAGTCGGTCCGGCGTTCACGCTCGGCCCGCTCGAACACACGGGTGGCATAGGTGGCCGCCTGGGTCCTGCTCTCCATCCCCAGTTTGGTGAGGAGGTTCGAGACGTAGTTCTTGACGGTCTTCTCCGCCAGGAAGACCTCCTCGGCGATCTGGCGATTGGTCTTGCCCTCGGCGATCAGGTCGAGGATCCGGCGCTCCTGACCGGTCAGGGTGGCGAGCAGCGGCTCCTCCTCGGGTCCCTCCCGCAGTCGCTTCATCACCCGTTCGGTCAGAGCGGGATCGAGGAGGGACTCGCCGGCCGCCACCCGCCGCACGTCGTCGATCAGGCTGTTGCCACCGATCTGCTTGAGCACGTAACCCGACGAACCGGCCATGATCGAGGCGAACAGGGCCTCGTCGTCGGCGTACGAGGTCAACATGATGCACGCCGTCGACGGAAGTCTGGAACGGATCTCGCGGCACACCTCCACCCCACTGCCGTCGGGCAACCTGACGTCGAAGATGGCCACGTCGGGACGGAGTGCCGGGATGCGACTCAGCGCCTCGGCGACCGTTCCCGCCTCACCCACCACCTCGAGGTCGTCGGTGGACTCGAGTAGTGCTCGAAGACCGGTGCGCACGATCTCGTGGTCGTCCAGGAGGAATACGCGAATGGGCATCGGGCACCATTTGACCACGTCAGAGGCAACGAGGCCACGGGCCCAGGGAGTGGACGGGTGAAGTGCCGATCGTTACGTTGGGTCAGGTGACCGACGGCGGAACGAGGAAACGATCCGCGTACGACGAGATCGGGGACCCGGTCACCTTGCGCAGGCTGCTCGAGGCGACCCTGCTGCTCGAGTCGAACCTCCGGCTGGGGGATCTGCTCAGCCACATCGTCGAGGAGGCCCGCTCATTGGCCAACGCCCGCTACGGGGCCCTCGGGGTGCTCGACGCCGCCGGCACCGAGGTCGTGGAGTTCTATGTGTCCGGGCTGTTGCCGGACGTCGAGGCCTTCCTGCTCGCCGGCCCGCTCCCCACCGGTCGGGGCGTGCTCGGCGTGCTCATCGAGGAACCGCGCCCGATCCGGATCAGGGCCATCGGCGACCATCCGTCCAGCGTGGGGTTCCCGCCCGGGCACCCTCCGATGGCGTCGTTCCTGGGCGCCCCGATCAAGGTCCGCGGCAATGTCTACGGGAACATCTACCTCACCGACAAGATCGGCGCCGACGAGTTCACCGCCGACGACGGGATCGTGATCGAGGCCCTGGCTCTGGCCGCGGGCATCGCCGTGGAGAACGCCCGGCTCAATCAGCGGGCCGGCGAGGTGGCCGTCTACGAGGAGCGGGACCGCATGGCCCGCGACCTGCACGACGGAGTGATCCAGCGCCTGTTCGCCATCGGGCTCTCCCTGCAGGGCATGACATCGGCGCAGGCAGGGAGAGCGGTGGCCGAGAGCATCAGCTCGGTGGTGGATGACATCGACGAGACCATCCGCCAGGTCCGGGCGACCATCTTCGAGCTCGGGGCCGAGGGCCGCGGCCGGGGGATCCGCGCCGGCGTGCTGTCGCTGATCGAAGAGATGCGACCGATGATCGGGTTCCCGGTACCGGTGGAGTTCGCCGGGCCGGTCGACTCCGCAGTGACCGACGAGGTGGCGGAGCAGCTCCTGTCCACACTCCGCGAGGCCCTGTCCAACGTCGCCCGCCACGCTCAGGCCACCGGAGCAGATGTCCGCCTCCAGGTCTCCGGGCGCGACTGCCGTCTCGAGGTCCGCGACAACGGCACGGGCATGGTCGACAACCCGGCTCCCGGTGGAGGGAACGGGCTCGGGAACATGCGGAGTCGGGCCGAATCCCTCGGCGGCTCCTTCGAGGTGGTCCAACCGGCTATCGGGGGCACCACGCTGATCTGGCAGGTGCCGATCATGCCCATCGCGTCGGGTGATCTCCCGCACTACGGCCGCGGTCCTGGGACCTAATCCTCTACCTGCCCCGCCCGACGCTCCCTATCGTGATCACGGATTTCAACCGGGAACGCGAGTAGAAGAACTCCACATGAGTTTCGGACCGATCGAGCACGCAGGCGACAGGTAGCGGTGATGGCGGACGGTGATGCCGCGGTGATCGAGACCCGGGGCCTGACCAAGCGCTACCGGGACACCGACGCTCTGGTCGACATCGACCTCGACGTGGTCCCGGGCGAAGTCGTCGGCTATCTCGGACCCAACGGTGCCGGCAAGACGACGACCATCCGGCTCCTTCTCGGCCTCATACGCCCCACGTCGGGCACGGCCAGAGTCTTCGGGCTCGACTGTCGGCGCGACGCGGTGGCCATCCATCGCCGGCTGGCCTACGTGGGCGGCGAGACGTCACTGTGGCCGAGGCTCACCGGCGCCGAGACCCTGCACCTTCTCGGACAGGTTTCCGGTCACGTCGATACCGCCTATCGCGACGCGCTCGTCGAGCGGTTCTCGCTCGATCCGTCGAAGAAGGTCCGCGCCTATTCGAAGGGCAACCGCCAGAAGCTCGTCCTCATAGCTGCTCTCATGACACGGGCGGACCTCCTGGTGCTGGACGAGCCGACGGACGGCCTCGACCCACTGATGGAACAGGCATTCCGGCTCAGCGTCCGAGAGGCGCGCGACCGGGGTCAGACCGTCTTCCTGTCGTCGCACATCCTGAGCGAGGTCGAGGCGTTGTGCGATCGGGTGGGGATCCTGCGCGAGGGGCGCCTGGTGGAGTTGGCCACGCTCGCCGACATGCGCCACCTGAGCGCGCTCACCGTCGAGGCCACATTCGACGGAACGGTTCCCGACCTGTCGTCGGTGCCCGGAGTGTCGGCCGTCCATGTGGACGGACGGGTCGTCACCTGTCACGTGCGCGGCCCGGTGGAACCGCTGCTCCGGGTCCTGGCCGACGCCGGAGTCACCGGGCTCCTCAGCCGGGAGCCTTCGCTGGAGGAACTCTTCCTCGCCCGCTATGGCGGCACACCCGATGCCGGCGCCGACTGAATCCGTGGCGGCCGCTCCGGCCCCGGCCGGGCGCTCGACGGGAACGGTCGTCGCCAGCCTGGCGACACGCGCCGCCGCCCGCTCCGCCGTCCTGTGGGGTGCCGTCTTCGCCGTCACGGTGGCGGCGTCGGCGGTCAGCTACACCACGATCTACCCGAGGCAGTCCCAGCGCGACGCCCTCGCCGCCGCCTACGGGAGGAACCAAGCCACCGCCTCGCTGTTCGGGCCGGCACCCCATCTCCAGACGGTGGCCGGCTTCACCGCCTTCAAGGTCACCATGACCCTCATGGTGCTCGGCGCCATCTGGGGCCTACTGACCGGCACCCGCCTCCTGCGGGGCGAAGAGGAGCAGGGACGGTGGGAGGTCCTGCTGTGCGGCTCGACCACACCGCGTCGGGCCACCGGCCAGACGCTCTGGGGCCTGGGCGTCGGCGTCGTGGTGCTGTGGGTGCTCACCGCCGCCGGGACCGTCCTGGTCGGGCGGGAAGCCAAGGTGGCCTTCGCCGTCGGCCCATCCCTCTGGTTCGCCCTGGCCATGGTCGCCACGGCCGCCGTGTTCTGCGGCGTGGCCGGGGTCACCAGCCAGCTGGCCGCCACCCGTCGCCAGGCCGCGGGGTTCGCGGCCGTGGTGCTGGGTGCCTCCTACGCCGTGCGCATGGTGGCCGATGCCGGGGTCGGACTCCACCCCCTGATCTGGGCGTCGCCCCTCGGATGGGTCGAGGAGATGGGCGGCCTCACCCATCCCCGCCCGATAGCGCTGGTCCCCCTCGTCGTCCTGACCGGAGCGCTGGCCGCCACCGCCGTGCACCTCGCCGGCCGACGCGACGTCGGGTCCAGCGTGGTGGCCGACCGCACCCGGGCGCGACCGCGACTTCGGCTGCTGTACGGGTCGACCGGCCTGGCCATCCGGCTGTCCCGGCCGACGGTCGTCGGATGGTGGACGGGCATCGCCGTCGCCGGCCTGCTCTACGGGCTGATCGCCCGCTCCGCCGGGTCGACCATCACCGGGTCCTCGGTACACGATGTCCTGTCCCGCCTCGGCGCGTCGGGCACCGGCACCGGCACCGAGACGGTGCTCGGCGTGTGCTTCCTCGTCCTGGCCGCGCTGGTCGCCTTCGTGGCCGCCGGCCAGATCACCACCACCCGGGGTGAGGAGTCCTCCGGTCGCCTCGACAATCTTCTGACCCGACCCCTGTCGCCCACCCGATGGCTCGGTGGTCGCCTGACGGTCGCCCTGGCTGCCGTCGTGATGGGCGGAATACTCGCCGGGGTCTTCACCTGGCTCGGCGCCGCCAGCCAACACTCCGGGATCGGTCTGGGAACGCTGGTCGTGGCCGGCGTGAACATCGTGCCGCCGGCCGTAGTCATCCTCGGTCTCGGCGCCCTGGTGTTCGGCTTCGCCCCGCGGGCAACTTCGACCGTCGTGTACGGCTATCTGGCCTGGTCCCTGCTCATCACGGTCGTGGGCGGTATCGGGGCCACCAGCCACTGGATCCTCGACACGTCCGTGTTCCACCACATGGCGGCATCCCCGGCGGTCCCGGTGGACTGGACCACCGACTCGATCATGGTCGCACTCGGCGCAGTCCTCCTGGCGGTCGGCAGCGCTGCCTTCCGTCGGCGCGACCTCGCCGGAGCATGATCCCGGCAGCCCACGCCGATACGCTCGGGCGGTGGCCCACCTGACGACGACCGCCGACTCGGTGACGCTGGCGTTGAGCAGGTTCGAGCGTCTCGAGGGGATCCACGGGGACATCACCGCGGCGGCCTCATCGGTGACCGCGGTGCGGGCGAGCCAGGACCTGTGGTCCGAGCTGCGCGGGCTGCGGGCACCGGGGACCGGGATCCCGGGGGTCATCGCCGTGTGCACGTGCCGGGGGTCGTTCGGCAAGGACTTCGCCGTGGTCCACGGTCACCGGCCGGGTGTGGTGGTGGAGTTCGAGGGCGAGCCGTTCCAGAGG
>Ga0302314_10013529_pt1 | contig 14014 bp, 10 predicted proteins | sample III_Palsa_N2_3_FD_200533 | JGI IMG/M metagenome (GOLD analysis project Ga0302314, IMG submission 200533) | Peat permafrost microbial communities from Stordalen Mire near Abisko, Sweden - III_Palsa_N2_3 | ecosystem: Environmental > Terrestrial > Soil > Palsa > Peat permafrost | place: Sweden... | reverse complement strand
AAGCCTTCGACCTTGCGGTATTCCGTGACATAGGCGATGCCGGCCCGCACCGCCGGTGCGGGTACGCGATAACGCACCGGCTTGTCGTGAAAGAGCACTTCGCCGCCGTGAAAGAAATCCCGCTTGAGGATGCCGGCGACGACCTTGAAGGTCTCGGTGCGGCCGGCGCCGACCAGCCCGAACACGCCGGTGATCTGTCCGGCGAACACCGACAACGAATTATTTTTGACCATCGGCGCCATTTTCAGGTTCTGCACGGTCAAGACCCGGGCGCCGGCAGGCCGCACCGTGGTCTTGCGCGAACCATAGAGCGTGTTCGACAGGTCGCGTCCGACCATGGCCTGCACGATCCGCGCCCGGTCGAAGTTCACGGCATCGTCGGTCACGACATGCTTGCCGTCGCGCAGGATCGTGATCCGGTCCGCCAGGATCAGCGCTTCCTCGAGCGCGTGCGAAATGAACACGATCGAGACGCCGCGGCGCTTGAGGTCGCGGACCAGGTCGAAGAAGTATTTCTTTTCCTCCGGCGTCAGCGAGGCGGTGGGCTCGTCGAAGATGATGACCTTGGCCTCATGCAGCACGGCGCGCGCGATTTCCACCATCTGCTTCTTGGCGGCGCCGAGCAGGCCGACCGTCGCGGTCGGCGTGACGTCGAAATTGAGCGATTGCAGGAATTGCTGGGCCGCGATGTAGATGCCCCGCAGGCGATTGTAGAACCGCTCCTGTCCGAGAAACAGGTTCTGCGCGACCGTCATGGTCGGAACCAGGCTGTTCTCCTGGAACACCATCGCGACGCCGAGATGGCGTGCCTCGAGCGGCGTTCGCGGCATCGCCTCGACGCCGTCGATCAGCATGGTGCCGGAGGTCAGGGTCACGACCCCGGCCATCACCTTGGTCAAGGTCGATTTGCCGGCGCCGTTCTCGCCGACCAGGGCATGAATCTCGCCACGCCGCAGTTCAAAATCGACGTTCTCGATCGCGGGCGTACCCGCATAGAGTTTCGTCGCCTGACGAAGCGCGAGGATGATATCGCTCATGCGCGCAATTCCTCCTCGATCGTGCGAAGCGGGATACGCAGCAGCCGGCCGGGCCCCTTGGCGATCGCGAACAATGCGCCGTCCATCTCGACCGCGGCGACCACACCGTGATTGATGCCGTCGACCCGGCTGTGCAGCGCGTAAAGCGGCACCCCGCTCGCATTCAGCCGGATCACGAGGCCGTAGGAGCGCGGCGGCGCCCATGGCTTGACGACGCCCATGGTCTTGATGTGGGCGCCCTGCATCGGTTCGAGAAACGACTGGCCGGATCGCAGTTTCGGCGCGATCCAGTATTCCGGATCGATCTCCGCCATCATGCGGCGCCGGTAGGCATTTTCGCGCAGCACGAATTCGACCAGCTGGGTGCGGGCCGCGAACGCCGTCAGCCAGAAGCCGCCGGACGCGGCCGGAACCAGCCGCGACGGATAGACCGGCAGATTGTCCAGCACCGTGCGCCGGCTGCCGTCAGGGGCGATGGCGATCAGGCGATGCTGCCAGCTTTCGCTGACAAAGACCGCATCGCCCGCGGCACAGGCCCCGAACGCATAATGCAGTCCCGAGGCGATGGTGCGGACGCGGCCGCTGGCGATGTCGAGCACCAGCACCCGCCCGCTGCGGCCGCGCTCCATCAGATCGTGTACCCATTGCCCGCAGGGGCGCGTCGTCGAGCCATCCGTTGCGACCAGCGTTCCGGCGGCGCCCGGCGCCAGCGCGTTGATCGCATTCATCGTCGGGTCCGCGAAGGTCATGTTGGCGTCCGGTGCCGCCGGCGTTGTGAATATCAGCACCTCGCGCCCCTCCAGCGCGACCGCGATGCCGCCGCCGGGCAGGCAGCACAGCGCGGTGATGGGACGGTCAAACCGCCGGACTTCCGTGGGGGCGGCGGTGACGGCGTCGAGGCGCAGAATAGAAGTGCCGTCGGCGATGTAGAGCGCGTGGCCGTCGGTGGCGAGGTCCTCGGGCGCTTTGAGCTGCCCGATCGTCGCGGCCTTTTCCAGGATCTGATTGGGTTTCAGCGCGCCGTCGAACGACGGCACCGTGATGGTCGCCTCGCCCCGTCCCAGCAACCGGTCGGCGAAAGCCCTGAACGCGGCGATCACGGGCTTTTCCCCCAGCGCCGATCGTACTGAATGAAGTCCGGATCGGCGCCCGCGAGCTTGTAGCGCCCGATGCGATTATTGGCGATGCCGCCGAGATAGAGATAACCACGGTGCTCGCGCATCGACGTGATCATCGGATGGTTGACGCCGCGCAGGTCCCAGAGCGAGTCGAGCACTTCGCCGCGCTCATTGAATTTGATCACGCATCCGGTGTTGATGTTCGGGAACAGCCACTCGTCGATCGGAACCCGCTTGCCCATCCGCTTGCGGAAGCCGGGCATGCGCCACGCCAGATCGAGCGCGGGACTGCGCATGCCGACCATCGCCAGCCAGTAGTTTCCGTCCGAGGCCAGGTTGATGTTGTCGGGATAGCCCGGCAAATTGTCCATCACGGTCTCGATCTTCCCGGTATTCGGGCCATCGAACCAGTAGCGCTTGACCGAGCAGCCGAAGGTTTCGGCGAACAGGATCGACTTGCCGTCGCTGGCGATGCAGATGCCGTTGGGAAATTTCAACCCCCGCAATACCGTGCGCGTCGTCCCATGGTTCGGATCGTAGCAGATGATCCGGCCGTTGCCGCGGGCCTCCAGTCCATCGACCGGCCATTCGTGCATTTCGTAGCGGACGGTGGCTTCCGAAAAGAAGATCCGGCCGTCATCGGCGATGTCGAGATCGTCGGCCAGCCGCAGCCGGCTGTCGTCGTTGACCGAATAAAGGCTGCGGTTGGTCTCGTCGGTGACTTTCTCGACCTTGCGGTCCGGCGTGATGCGATAGAGTCCCATCCCGCCGATGCACACATAGAGATTATCCTGGCGGTCGAACGCCATGCCGAGCGGCTGGCCGCCGATATGGGCGAACACCTCCATCTCCTGATAGTCGGGCGCCTTGAAACGAATAATGTCGCCGTGGCGCGAGCCGGCATAGAGATTGTCGTTGCGGTCGAGAATGACGTCTTCCGGGGCTTCGATACGTCCAAGGCCGATCAACGAGACATCGCGCAGCTTGTCGTTTTGCGCGAACGGACCGCTGCCGGGCGCGGTCGATATCGCCGCCGCCAATCCATGAAAGGTCGGGCTGACATAGACCTTGCTGATGATGCGGGTGCGGTTTTTCAGCCAGCGAATGTCGATGGTGGCGGCGACCAGCAGCACGCCGGCCAGCACCATGCGGTTGACGCCGCCGCTCACCGACAGGGTGGTGAGGCCGTTGATCACGAACAAGACGATCAGCGTGCCGACCAGCGCCTTGGTCACCGAGCCCTTGCCGCCGCCGAGGCTGATGCCGCCGAGCACGGTCGCGGTCAAAACCGTCACTTCAAGTCCAACGCCGACATCGCCGCCGACGGTGCCGAGCCGGGCTGCGAAAAACAGCGCGCCAATCGCGGTCAGCACCGCGCTCGCGGTGTAGCAGAGCGCGATCGTGCGTCGCACCGGAATACCCGAATTGTAGGCCGAGCGGCGCGAGCCGCCGATCGCGGTGACATGCCATCCCGGCCGCAACCGGGTCAGGAACACATGCCCGAATATGGCGACCACGACATAGACCAGCACGACGCTGGGAACGCCGAAGACGACGCCACCACCCACGAAATTCCAGGACGGAAAATCAGGGAAGGCGGCCGCGATCTTGTTGGAATAGTCGAACAGCAGCAGGTCATAGGCGGAGCGATAGATGATGAGCGTGATCAGCGTCGTAATGAAGGCCCGCAGCCGCAGATAGCCGATCAGCAGGCCGTTGACGGCGCCAAGCACCGCGCCGCAGGCCACCGTCGCGACAATCACCGCCGGCACCGGCCAGTCCAGCACGTTGAGACAGAACAGGGCGCAGAAGTCGCACAGCGCGAACATCGATCCCACCGACAGGTCGATGCCGCCGACGATGACGACAAGGGCCATCCCGAGCACGACGAAGCCGATCTCGCCGGCCTGTCGTCCGGTATCGGCGAGGCCGCCGACGGACAGAAAGCCGGGGATCGACCGGCTCAGCGCGATGGTGATGATCAGGAGAACGATGACCGGGATCGCGGTCTCGGTCCAGCGCTTGGACAGGATTTCGCCGAGAAGATGGTCCGGCCAGTAGCGATATCTCAAGCGGAGAAGAACGTCTTGCATCGGCTGTCCGGGGTGAACGGAGAAAAGTGACAGGTGCGCGGTGCGCCGCGCTGATTTTTGAGACGAGCGGCCACGTGATGTCGTGGCCGCTCGCAGAGTCCGCGGGCTGATCTATTTCTTGAGGTCGCTGAGATTCCAGCAGGCGGTGTCGCTTGCGGCGTTCTCCTTGGTGATCGGGATCAGGGTCGTATACATCGATCCCTTGATGGATCCGGCCTTGACGCCGGAGGACACCAGCCACTTGACCATGCCGGCCATCTGCTCGGCCTGGGTCGGCACGTCGTAGCTCAAATTGAGGTCGAAGGCGCCCGACTTGACGAGTTCACATGCGCCCCGTCGCTCGCCGCCGCCGGAGGTCGCGACGAAGACCTTGCCGGTGAGGCCGGCTTCCTTCACCGCCGCCGCGGTTCCGATATCCATGCCGTCCCAGAAGCCGACGATCCCGCACAAATCGGGATTCTGTTTCAGCACGGTCTGGGTGATCGCCTTGGCCTTGGCGGCGTCCCAATCGGCGGCCTGGCTGGAGACCACCTTGATATCCGGATTCTTGGCCAGCACGTTTTCGACGCCCTTGAGGGTGTAGGCGCTCGCGGCGGCCGACAGGGCGCCCTGGATGATCGCGATCTTGTTGGACTTGCCCTGGCAGGCCTTCACCACGGCTTCGGTATCGCGCTCGCCGATCTCGATCCAGTTGGCGCCGACAAAGGCCGAGCTGCGATAGCTCGAGCCCATATTGATCTGGATGACATAAATACCCTCGTTCTCGGCGCGCTGCAGCAGTTTGGCATAGGTTTGAACATCGGGATTGTGGATGACCATCACGGCCGGCTTTTCGGAGATTAATGTCGTCACCGCCTGGGCGCCGGCGTTGGTGCTCCAGTTCGGATCGCGAACGATCACCTTGACGCCGTAGGGCTCAAGTTCCTTCTTGAGGCCGGCGAACCAGCCCTCGGTCAGATCGAAATTCATCGCGACCGGCACGTAGGCCACGGTCTTGCCGGCCAGCGATTCCTTGAAGGCTCCCTGAAACGGCTCGTCGAGGCCTTTCTGCGCCAGCGCCGGCGAGGCGGCCGCGCCTGCCAGCCCGATTCCGACGAAGAGTGTCTTGAGCGTCGTCCATTTGGATATTGTCATGTCGTCCTCCCGATTGTTGTTGCTCTGGTTACGCCGGCGTTCAAATGTCGCCTTGTTGCGCCGTCTCCTCGTTGCGCGGATTCAGGAAAGAATCCGTGATGACCGCGATCAGCAGCACCACCCCCTTGATGAGGTTCTGGCCGGAATAGGAGATGTCCATGATGGTCATCCCGTTCAGCATGGTGCCGATCAGAAGCGTTCCGATAATGACGTTGGCGACGCCGCCGCGGCCGCCCGACAATCCGATGCCACCCAGCACCACCACCAGGATCACGTCGTAGATCAGCGTTGAATTGAAGATCCGCGTCGGCATGCTGTTGACCGACGCCGCGAGGATCAGGCCCGCGGCACAGCCGATCATCGCCGCCAGAACATATTGCAGCACGATGATCGGGCGGGTCGGAATGCCCGTGACCCGCGCGCCATAGGGGTTGTCGCCGATCGCATAGATGTAGGCGCCGATCCGCGTTCGCCGCAGCAGGAAGGCGACCGCAATGCAGGAGATGGCGAACATCACGATCGGCATCGGGATGCCGAGCAGATTGCCCTGTCCGAGGCGTTCGAACCCGTCGAGTCCCGGGCTCCACTGCACGACATCGAGCTTGAACAGCGCCGCCTGCCCGAGACCGGCCAGAAACAGTCCGGACGCCAGCGTCGTGAACAGCGAGGGCACTTCGGCGTAAGCGATCAGCCAGCCATTGACGAGACCGAATGCCGCCGTCAGCGCAAACGCCGCGGCCAGCGAGATCGGAAGCCCGTGACCGTCCTGGACCATCTGCAGCACCAGCCCCGGGGGCACCGCCAGGGCTGCGATCAGCGAAATGTCGATGCCGCGCCCGATCACGACGATCGCCATCGCCAGACCGAGAATGCCGAGCACCGCCACGTTTTGCAGCAGCGTCAGCATATTCTCGGTGGTGAAAAAGCCGCGAAGGGTCAGCGCGAAGACGACAAACAGTGCCGTGAAAACCGCAAACACGATTCCTTGCTGCCCGATGCGCCTCGGTCCCATCCCATGGTCTCTTATTCGTTATTTTATCGAAGATGATCGCTCCCTTTGATGGGGATTGCAAGCCGCCACGGCGCGCCGTGCAGCTGGCGCCGCCGCCCATCGCGGGCTTTCTGCTGCACGGAATTTTTCCCGGAGCGGCCGGGCCAATTCCGCGGTTTCGGCGGCAAATCGAGGTCAATAGACGGTGATCGAGGCCCACACCGGCTGCAGATCTGTGCTAGCAAGGGCCCCAAAATCTGCAGGGTCGGATGACAAGAACAAGAATTATCGCAGGCGTTGTCGTGGCGCTCCTGGTTGGCGGCGGGGTTGCGGGCTTTGCGGTGGCCTGGCGACCGGCGATATCGGCGATCGAGCCGCCCGCGCCGCCATCATTCGACACAGCTCTGGTCAGGCGGGGCCGCGATCTGGCGGCGCTCGGCAATTGCAACGATTGCCATACGGTGCGCGGCGGCAAGACCTTTGCCGGCGGGCTTGCGGTGCCGACGCCGTTCGGCACGATCTATTCGTCGAATATCACGCCGGATGCAGACACCGGCATCGGCCGGTGGCCGGAGATGGCCTTCCGCCGCGCGATGCGCTCGGGAGTCGATCGCGACGGCGCGCATCTTTACCCGACCTTTCCCTACGACCATTTCACCAATGTCACCGACGAGGATGACCGGGCGCTCTATGCCTATCTGATGACGCGGCCGGCGGTGCACGCCCCCACACCTGCGAACAAGCTTGCCTTCCCGCTCGATCAGCGCTTTGTCGTCGCCGGCTGGAAATTATTGTTCCTGCGGCGCGGGACCTACCAGCCGGACGGCACGAAAAGCGTGGAATGGAATCGCGGCGCCTATCTGGTCGAGGGGCTGGCGCATTGCGGCGCCTGCCACACCCCGCGCAATGCGCTCGGCGCCGAACGCGTCAGCGCGTCGTTTGCCGGTGGGGACGTCGACAACTGGAACGCTTACGCGATCAATGCGCGGTCGCCGTCGCCGGTGCCGTGGAACACCGAGGCGCTTTTCAGTTATCTCCGCCAGGGCTGGCATCCCGATCACGGCGTGGCGCGCGGACCGATGGCGGAAGTCGTCCGCAACCTGTCGTCGGTGGATGAAAAGGACGTGCATGCGATCGCGGTCTATATGACCAGCGTGTTCGGTCCGCCGACGCCAGATCACATCCGCCGGGGCGACGAGGTGCTGGCGCAAATCAAGTCGCCGACGGTTCCGTCTGGTCCAACCGAAACGGCCGGCGCTGCGATCTACGCGGCGGCCTGCGCGACCTGCCACGAGACCGGCAGGGCGCTGCCCTATGGCGGGGTCAATCTCGGCCTCAGCACTGCCATCAGCGGCCCTGACCCGCGCAACGCGATCAATATTATTCTCTCGGGCATTCGGCCTGTGGAGGGAGAACGCAGCCCGATCATGCCGGGTTTCGCCAACGCCATGACCGACGACCAGGTTTCAGCGGTCCTGAGCTATCTGCGTTCCCGGTTCAGCAACCAACCGGCATGGACCGGCGTTGAGAAGACCATCGAGGATGCGCGGCGGACGCAGACCGTATCGCTCCAGACACCCCCGCCACGCAACGCCCCCGCCGACCCCATGCAGCGAGACAAGCCATGACGACATTGAAGGTCAATGGTCACGATCACCAGGTCGATGCCGACGCGGATACGCCGCTGCTTTACGTGCTGCGGGACGACATCAAGCTCAATGCCGCCAAATTCGGCTGCGGGCTCGGTCAATGCGGGGCCTGCACGGTGATCGTCGACGGCAAGGCGGTGTTGTCGTGCGTGACGCCGCTGCTTCTTCTGGAAGGCAAGCAGGTGACGACGCTCGAGGGACTTGGGACCATCGACGCGCCGGCGCCGATCCAGCGCGCCTTCATGGACGAGCAGGCGGCGCAATGCGGCTACTGTATCGCCGGCATGATGATGCGGGCGCAGGCGCTGCTGCTGCGAAATTCCAAGCCGACCGACGAGCAGATTCGCGCCGAGCTGGAGCCGCATCTGTGCCGCTGCGGCACCCATATGCGCATCCTGCGCGCGGTGCATCGTGCCGCCAGGTTGATGGATACGGCTGAACTCTCCACGACGACCCAGGGGAGCGCGCCATGAATGGCCCAAACAACGCACCAGGTATTCTTGACCGCCGTCAGGTGCTCGCGGGCGGCGGCGCATTGATTGTCAGCTTCTCGCTGACGGATGCCTTCGCGCAGGATCAAGCCGCGCCGGCGGCGGCGGCGCATCCACCGAAGTGGATCGGCAGCCTCAAGGATACGCCATTCCTGGATTCCTGGGTTCGTATCGATGCCGATGGCAGCATTACCGTGTTCACCGGCAAGGCCGAACTCGGCCAGGGTTTCAGGACCGCCTTTCAGCAGATCGCGGCCGAAGAGCTCGATGTGCCCTTCAAGTCGCTGACGGTCGTCACCGCCGATACCGGCCGCACCGCCAATGAGGGCTATACCGCCGGCAGCCATTCGATGCAGGACAGCGGCACCGCGATCCTGAACGCGGCCGCTCAGGCGCGCGCTCTGCTGGTGGCGGAGGCGGCGCGGCGTCTCGATGTGCCAGCCGAAAATCTTCGCACCGAAAACGGCGCCGTGATTGCGCCCGATGGCCAGCATCTCAGCTACGGCGATCTGGTCGCAGGCGACATGCTGCACGTCCAGGCGCAGCCGCAATCGAAGCTGAAGGACCCGGCGACTTACACCGTGGTGGGCCAGCCGGTGCCGCGCGTCGATATTCCGGCCAAGGTCACCGGAGGTGCGGCCTATGTGCAGGACATGCGGTTGCCCGGCATGGTGCATGCCCGCGTGGTGCGGCCGCCGAGCTATGGCGCCCGATTGACCGACTGCGACACGTCGGCGGTCGAAAACATGCCCGGTGTCGTCAAGGTGATCCGCAGCGGCCATTTTCTGGCGGTGGCCGCCAAAAAGGAATTCCAGGCGATCAAGGCGATGCGGGCGCTGGCGGCGGCCGCGAAATGGCAGGAGACCGCAGGCCTGCCGAAGCAGGAGGATATTGCGCGCGTGTTACTCGGCCTGCCGTCGCAGGATTCGACCATCTTCACGCGCAGCAATCCCTCGGCGGTCGGGCAAAAGACCGTTGAGGCTACCTATACGCGGCCCTATCAGTCGCACGGCTCGATCGGGCCGTCCTGCGCGGTGGGTCATTACGTCGATGACCTCACGACGGTCTGGACCCACACCCAGGGGGTCTATCCCGATCGCCAGGGCATCGCCGAGATGTTGCGGGTGCCGCCGGCGAAGGTCCGCCTGATCCACGTCGAGGGTTCCGGCTGTTATGGCCACAACGGCGCCGATGACGCCGCGGCCGACGCCGCGCTGATCGCGCGCGAATTGCCGGGGGTGCCGGTTCGCGTGCAATGGATGCGCGAGCAGGAGCATGGCTGGGAGCCATACGGGCCGGCGATGGTAACCAAACTCAAGGCGTCGCTCGATGATAACGGCGCGATCACGGACTGGAATTTCGAGGTCTGGAGCAACACCCATTCGATGCGGCCGGGCGGCGCCGGAACGTTGCTCGCGGCGCAACATATGGCGCAGCCCTTCGCGGTGCCGGCGCCCAAACCGCTGCCGCTGCCGGAAGGCGGCGGCGATCGCAACGCGATCCCGATCTATACGTTTCCCAACGCCCATGTGGTGCATCACTTCATTCCGGCGATGCCGGTGCGCATTTCAGCGATGCGGGCGCTCGGCGCCTACCACAACGTGTTTTCGATCGAGAGTTTCATGGACGAACTCGCGCTTGCGGCCGGCGCCGATCCCGTCGAATTCAGGTTGAAGCATCTCGACGACCGGCGCGGACGCGAGGTCATCGAGAAGGCCGCGCAAGGTTTTGGATGGCAGAAGGGCCGGAAGGCGCCGCAGGGAAGGGGCTTCGGCTTTGCCTTTGCGCGGTACAAGAATCTGGCGGCGTATTGCGCCATCGCCACCGAGGTCGAAATCAACCACGAGACCGGGCGCGCGCGTCTGGTCCGCGCTGTGGCCGCGGTCGACAGCGGCCAGGTGGTCAATCCGGACGGGCTGGTCAACCAGGTCGAGGGCGCGATCATGCAGTCGATGAGCTGGACGCTGTATGAGGCCGTGACCTTCAACGACACCCGCATCACCAGCATCGACTGGCAGACCTATCCGATCCTGCGGTTCGACGCCGTGCCCGACAGCATCGAGGTCCACATCATCAACCGGCCCGGGCAGCCCTTCCTCGGCAGCGGCGAAACCGGGCAGGGCCCGGCCGCCGCATCGGTTGCGAATGCGATCGCCAACGCCGCCGGCAAGCGGCTGCGCGATCTGCCGCTGACGCGCCAACGGATCAAGGATGCGATCGACGTGTGAAGCCTGCCGCGCGACGGCAAGACGCCGATCGTACTTCTCCACGTCTTGACTGGCGCCGCTCGCCGGCAACAAGGGAACATCGCCGACGACATGCGCACCAACCGGCAAAAATTATTTCTCGAGGGACCGATCGGTACCGCGCTGATCCGGCTCGCGATCCCGATCATCCTCGGCAATATCCTGCAAACCGGCTACCAGTTGACCGATGCGTTCTGGGTCGGGCGATTGGGCGCGGCCGCGGTGGCGGCGGTGTCGATCAGTTTTCCGATCTCGTTCCTGGTGATCGCGCTGGGTGCGGGTTTCGGGATCGCGGGAGCGACGCTGTCGGCGCAATATATGGGCGCCGGGCGCCAGGACATGGTCAACCATGTCGCCGCGCAGACCATGATGATGGTCACCCTCACCTCGGTGGTGCTGGGCGCGGCGGGCTACGCGCTGGCTCCCTACCTGCTCGATCTGCTGGAGGTCGCGCCCGATGTCTATGTCGGCGCGCTCGGTTTTATGCGGGTATCTTTTGTCGGCATCATCTTCGTATTCCTTTACGGCATGTTCCAGGCATTGATGCGCGGCGTCGGCGAAACCCGAACGCCGCTGCTGATCGTGCTCGGCACCGTGGTCCTGAATTTCCTGCTCGACCCGCTGTTCATCTTCGGGTTGGGGCCGTTGCCGCCGCAGGGCGTGATGGGCGCGGCGCTCGCGACGCTGGCGACACAGGGACTCGCGGCCCTGTTGGGGATCGCCATCTTCCTGCACGGCCGCCATGGCATCCAGCTGTCGTGGCGCGACTTTCGGCCCGATCCGGTCTACATCAAGCGCGCGTTTTTCCTAGGGCTGCCCGGATCGATCGAATTGTCGACGCGGGGCCTTGGACCGATGCTGCTGTCGTTTCTGGTCGCAGGTTTCGGCACCGTGACGCTGGCGAGCTATGGGGTCGGCACCAACATTCTCCAGTTCGTCACGATTCCCGCGATGGGCATGTCGATGGCCGTTTCAACCCTGGTGAGCCAGAACATGGGCGCGGGAAACACGCAGCGAGCCGCGCGCGTGACGATCCTGGGCGCCGGTTACAGCTTCGGCATGCTTTCGATGGTGGGGATCCTGGCCTATGTTTTTGCGCCAGGCCTGGTGGCGTTCTTCGTGCCCGATGATCCCGAGGTCATCGCCGATGGCGCGCAATTCATTCGGATCATGTGCCTGACATGGGGCGGCATAGGCGTGCAGCTGTGCATCGTCTCGGCGTTCCGTGGATCCGGAAATATGCTGTTTGCGATGGTGATTGCACTGCTCGGACAATTCGTGCTGCAGTTTCCGCTCGCCTACATTCTCTCCAGACATACGACCCTGCAGACTTCCGGCCTATGGTGGTCGTTCCCGGTCACCACGATTGCCGTCGCGGTCGTCTCGGTGGGCTGGTTCGCGCAAGGCGGCTGGAAAGCGACGGTGCTGACCGAAGAAAGCAGGCAGGTTGCCGAAGTCGCCGAGGAAACGGTTTCCGAAGACGGCATTCGCTGAGTGGTGCGGGCCAGGTCCTTGACGCGTTGAGAACTAGCCGGGAAGGCGTTGTCTTGTAACCGCGAGCAAAATCGAAAATCTTCCATCGCTGGGGAGCACAGTGAAATGAAGCGCATCGTCGCTACCTGCATCGCCCTCGTGGCCTCGGCCCTGGTCGCAGCCGCACAGCCAGCCAAAGAGCCTTATGCTCCGGGTCTTGGTGAATTCATGACCGCGACGCAGCTTCGCCATGCCAAGCTGTGGTTCGCCGGCAAGGAGAATAACTGGGATCTCGCGGCTTATGAAATTGACGAGATCGTGGAAGGCCTGGAAGATGCCGAGAAGCAGTTTCCGACCCTCGACGGCGTTCCTGTTGCCGACATGATCAAGGCCAACATCGATCCGGCGGTCGAGGAACTTAGAAAGGCGGTCGGAGCCAGGAGCAGCGCCAAATTTGCCGTCGCCTTCGACAAACTCACCGGCGCCTGCAATACCTGCCACACCGGCGCGAACAAGCCGTTCATTCGCATCCGGCGGCCGACCTCGCTCCCATTGAGCAATCAAAATTTTGCGCCCTGATCGCCGCGGCGGTCCTCGGTCGAGGGGGAGCGGTTACGGGGTCCATGTCGACCTGGACAAGAAGAGAGCTTGCATGTCAAAGCGCATCGACAAGTCATGGACCGTTTTTGTCAGCGTCGAAAATTCCGAGCACGACCGATGCGTGGATATTTTTTCCAGAGCGGATGGCAGCTATGGGTTCGAGGAGTTCAGGCGGGACGTCGAGGATGGCGGGCAATGGACGCCGGTGCAGTATTATTCGGGCGTTGCCTATGGCTCGTCAGCCCAGGCCCTGGACACGGCCGAGCGATCTGTACCGTGGCTGGCCGACGTCCTCGCCCGCCAGCCGGAGCTGCGGCGGCGTATCGGCTTGGGGTAACCGCCCAGGGCTTCGAGCGCCTGATCACGGGCGATAACGCCGTTCGAGTTCGTCGTATTTGGGTTTCGCGACGGTCTGCTGCCGGATGTCGAATCCGGCCAGGCGGTCGGCGACGGAGGCGAGCGAGCCCTCGCGTTTCAGCGCCGCCAGCACATCATGCGAGGCCTTGAGCGCCGCCTGCAGGGCCGCGTTGGCATAGAGCACGCAGCCGAAGCCGAGCTCGGCAAATTTTTGCTGTCCCAGTTCCGGCGTCAGGCCGCCGAACACGATGTTGGCGACCTGCGGCACCGAAAGGGCACGGGCAATCTGCGCCAATTCCTCGGCCGAAGTCGGGGCCTCGACGAAGGTCACGTCGGCGCCGGCCTCGATCATGGCCCCGGCGCGGTCGATCGCCGCCTGCAGGCCGAGGATCGCCCGCGCATCGGTGCGCGCCACGATCTGCAGGTCGCCGTCGCGACGGGTATCGACGGCGGCCTTGATCTTCGCCAGCATCTCTTCCAGCGGCACGACCTCCTTGCCGTCGAAATGGCCGCATTTCTTCGGAAACACCTGATCCTCGATCTGCAGTCCCGCCGCGCCCGCCCGTTCCAGCACCTTCACGGTGCGCACCATGTTGACCGGATTGCCGAAGCCGGTATCGGCATCGACCAATAGCGGCAGCGCGACGGCATCGGCGATCGCCGCGACGTGGGCCGCTATTTCCGTCAGCGTGGTCAACCCGATGTCGGGCGCGCCGAGATACATGTTGGCAACGCCGGCTCCCGTGACATAGACCGCCTCATAGCCGAGATCCTCGATGATCCGCGCGAACAGGCCGTTGGCGGCGCCCGCGAGGATCGTCGCTT
>Ga0302314_10013528_pt1 | contig 14014 bp, 10 predicted proteins | sample III_Palsa_N2_3_FD_200533 | JGI IMG/M metagenome (GOLD analysis project Ga0302314, IMG submission 200533) | Peat permafrost microbial communities from Stordalen Mire near Abisko, Sweden - III_Palsa_N2_3 | ecosystem: Environmental > Terrestrial > Soil > Palsa > Peat permafrost | place: Sweden... | reverse complement strand
GGGATCGGCAGCCAGGCGCCGCAGGCGGTATTCGATGCCGGCCACGTCATGGGCCTTCATCGCCGCGCCGTGCTCGAGCACGTAGTCGGCATTGCGCTCCTCCTGGCCCGGGATCGGCGAGACCACGAGCAGCGGCAGGCCCTTGGCCAGGCATTCGGAGGTGGTCAGGCCGCCCGGCTTGCCGATCGCCAGATCCGCACAGGTCATCAGCCGCTCGATGGTGGTGGTGAAGCCGAAGGGGAAGAGCCGGCCCGGGTGCAGGCCGGCCAGGGCGTGCAGGCGACCGAGCAGCTCGACGTTCCGGCCGGCCAGCGCCAGCAGCTGGAAGTCGGCGTCGATCTCCAGGATGCGCTTGGCGATCACATCGATGGCGCCGACCCCATGGCCGCCGGACATCAGGAGCAGGGTGGTCTTGCCGGGGTCGATGCCGGCCTCGGCCGCGCAGACGCTGCGCTGCAGCTCCTGGCGGAAGGCGGCGTGGATGGGGATGCCGGTGACCACGATCTGGCCGCCGGTCAGTCCGCGGTCGCGCATGCGCCAGGCGATCTCCTCGGCCGCGGCGCAGTAGCCGGTCAGGCCCTGCTGCACCCACAGCGCGTGCACGTCGAAGTCGGTGACCACCACCCAGGTCGGGGCCACGAATGCGCCGCTGCGGCGCAGCCGGGCCAGCAGCGCCGCAGGCAGGAAGTGCGTGCAGATGACATAGTCGGGCTTCCAGTCGCGCAGGAAGGCGGTCAGCGCCCGGGTGTTCAACTGTTCGATCTTCGCGCGCAGCCGGTTGAGGATGGTGTCGGGCCGCACGCGGTCGCTGGCATGGTAGAGGTAGCCCCACAGCGCCGGGTTGCGGTTGACCAGGGTCAGGAAGGCCTCGGCGTAGAGCGTGCGGAAGACGCGCGGCACCATCTCCATGACATCGACATGCCGCACCTCGAGCCCGCGCGCCTCGGCCGCCTCCTGCAGGGCCTGGGCGCAGCGCACGTGTCCCGCACCCGCGGAGACGCTGAGGATGGCGAGCTTGGTCATGGGAGCATTGAAACGCCGACCGTGCCCGGGGCCAGGGTCCACTTGGCGCCGGCGATCGGCGCCGATCCCTTGCCGCTACCCCGGGGCGCCCCCGGTGCCAATCTCCACCGGCAGGCCTGCGATATGCCGTTCGTCCCGCATTGCCAGCCACCTCCCCCTCATGCCTCTCCAGCCCGTGGTCCTGGTCGTCGGCATGGTGCGTCCGGCACCCGCCCCCTGGCGGGGATGGCGCGGCCACGGCCGGCGCGACCCGCCGCCTCGCCATGCCCGTGACGCGCAGCGACTGGGCGAACGCAGGTGCCCTGCTGGGCGCCTGCCTGCTGGCGCTGGCCTGCGGCTGGACCCGGGCTGGGACGGCCGGTCCGGCAGCGGGGGCCTCCGGCCCGGCGGCGTCGCCGGTGCGCAGCGCCGACGGGTCCTGGGTCGCGAGCGGTCCCTACCGGCGCATCATCAGCCTCGATCCGGCCATCGATGACGCGTTGGCGGAGATGGGCATGGCCACGCGGCTGCTGGCGGTCAGCAGCTGGTCGTACGCGCATGGCAGCCGGGCGCGCCTGCTGCACCAGGTGCCGCACCAGCTGCCGCCAGGCGCGGCGCTCGAGGACCTCCTGGCCCTGCACGGCGACCTGGTGCTGGTCAGCGGCGCCAGCGACCCGCTGCGCAGCGCGCAGCTGCGGGCCGCGGGGATGACGGTCTTCAATTGCGGAACCGAGCGCACCGCGGCCGACGCCGCCCAGGCGCTGCGCCAGGTCGCCGCCCTGCTCGGTGCGGGCGCGCTCGGCGAGGAGCTCGCCAGCCGCTTCCTGTCGCGCCTGGACCGGGTCCGCGATCCACGCCTGCCGCCGCTTTGCGCCTGCTACGTCGCGATCTATGGCGGCGAGCTGCTCGGCGGCACGGCCGGCACGACCTACCACGATCTGCTGATCGCGGCGGGCCTCAGTGACGCCGCAGCGCTGCATGGCTGGCGCGACTGGCCGACCTACCACCTCGAGGACCTGGTGGCGATGGGCCCACAGGTCATCCTCACCGCCACCGGCATGGGCGCGACACTGCGCGCCCTGCCCGGCGCCGGGCGCATCCCGGCGCTGGCCGCCAAGCGCATCATCGAGGTCGACCCTGAGCTGCTGTCGCTCACCGGCATCGGCGAACTCGAGGCGGCCGAGGCCGTGGCCGCCGGCCGTCGGCAGCTGCCATGAGGATGATCCTCGGCGCCAGCCTGCTCCTGGCGGTGGCGGCGGCCGCGTCGCTTATGACCGGCCCGGTGGGCTGGTCGGACCTCGACCACCAGCTGCTGCTCCTGCGCCTGGTCCGGCTCCTGGCCGGGATCCTCGCCGGCGCCGCGCTGGCCGTGGCCGGGGTGCTGATGCAGGGCCTGTTCCGCAACCCCCTCGCCAGCCCCTCGGTGACTGGGGTCAGCGCCGGTGCCGCCCTGGGTGTGGAACTGGCGCTGATGGGCAGCGTGCTGATGCCAGGGCTTCTGACCATCCTGCCGGCGGCCTGCCTGCGGCCCGCAGCCGGCTGCGCCGGGGCGGCGCTCGCGCTCGGCTGCCTGCTGGCGGTGGCACGGCGACGCGGCGACATCACCAGCGTGGTGCTCCTGGGCATGGTGCTGTCGATGCTCTTCTCGGCGCTGGGCGCCTACCTGCTGTCCCTGGCCAACGACCGCTGGGAGCTGGGACGCATCCTTGTGACCTTCACCCTGGGCGGCATCGACACCGCGACCGGCCGCAGTGTCGCCGTCGCCACCCCCCTGGTGGCGGTCGCCCTCGGCGCGTCGTGGTGCTGGGGCCGCACCCTGGATGTGGCCCTCTCCGGCGAGCGCGAGGCGGCGTCGCTGGGGGTGGACACCGTGGCGATGATGCGCTGGGCGCTGGTCTGGACCGCGGTCCTGGCCGCCGCGGCGGTGACCCTGGGCGGCGGCATCGGCTTCGTCGGGCTGATCGTGCCGAACGTGCTGCGCGCCTACCTCGGACCCGGGCACCGCCAGCTGATCGTCGCCTGCGCGCTCGGCGGCGCCGCCTTCCTGACCGCCGCCGACGTCTGCGCGCGGGTCCTGCATCCCGGTCCGGGCGAGATCCCGCTGGGCGCGATCACCAGTCTGGTCGGCGCGCCGTTCTTCATCTGGTTCTTCACCCGGGAACGCGCCGCGGGACGGCTGTGAACGCGCCCGGACCGGTCTTGACGATCGAAGCGCTGAGCGTGGTGCGCGCCGGGCGCGAGGTGCTGCATGGCATCAGCCTCAGCCTGCGTGCTGGGCAGGTGCAGGTGCTGATCGGCCCCAATGGCAGCGGCAAGTCGAGCCTGGCCATGGCCGCGTGCGGGCTGCTGCCGCCGGCCGCAGGAGCGGTCACCGTGGGCGGGGTCGCGATCACGCGCCTGGCACCGCGCATGCGCGCACGCCTGGTGGCCTATGTGCCGCAGCGCAGCGAGCTGGGTTCCGGGCTGAGCGTCGAACAGGTCGTCGCCATGGGCCGCTTTGCGCACGATGGCGCCTGGGGGCGCGACGCGTCGCACCACCAGGCGATCCGCGAGGCCCTTATGCAGGTCGACGCCCTGGAGCTGGCCCGCCGGCCCTTCACCGAGCTCTCGGGCGGGGAGACGCAGCGCGTGCTGATCGCGCGCGCGCTCGCCACCAGCGCCAGCATCCTGATCCTCGATGAGCCGAGCAGCGCGCTGGATGTCGCGCACCGCCTCGGGATCCTGCGCCTCCTGCGGCGCCTGGCCGGGGCGGGCAAGGCGGTGCTGGTGGCGCTGCACGATCTCACCGAGGCGACCCAGCTCGCCGACCAGGTGGTGCTGCTGCACGCCGGCAGGATCCTCGCCCAGGGCAGCCCGCAGGAGGTGATCAGCCCAGGCAACGTGCGCAGCGCCTACGGCGTGACCCTCCTGCCGGGGGCCGGCTACGGCTACGCCCTGGACGGCTGCTAGCCGCGGCGGGAGCCTGGACCCTTGGCCGTAGATGCCCGCGCCATCCAATGGCTGGCATGGGCCACCACCAGATCTATCCGTATCCGCGCGCCCTGGCGCGCAGCGAGGCCTTCAGCGTCGAGGTCGACGGTGTGGTCGCGCAGCCGCTGTGCACCAGCGCCGGGGAGTTCCTGCAATGGGTGGGCGATGGTCCGGTGCGGGTGGTGGTGCGCGCCCGCCGCCGGTTCGCAGCGGCGGTGGTCCGGCCGCTGGCGCGCGGCGTCGCCGTCACGATCGGCGAGGCCGAGGCGAGCTTCACACTGCCTGGTCCTGGCCACTACTTCGTCGAGATCGACGGGCTTCCGTCCCTGTACCTCTTCGCGGAGCGCGCCGAGCGCGATGCGCCGCACGGTCCCGCCCCGGGGCTGCGCTACTTCGCCGCGGGCCAGGTGCATGAGGTGGGTGAGCTCGCCCTGGGGGCGGATGAGCGCATCTACATCGCGGGCGGGGCGGTGGTGCGCGGCGCGATCCGGGGCGTGCACGCCGACGGCGCGCGGATCTTCGGACATGGCATCCTCGACAACAGCTACTTCCGTCCGGGCAATCCCGACGGTCCCAAGCGCGCCATCATGATCGAGTTCTCCGCGCGGGTCCGGATCGACGGCATCATCATCATCGAGCCGGGGACCTGGACGCTCGAATGCGCGGCCTGCCGCGAGGTCGAGATCGGTGGGTTGAAGATCCTCGGTCTGCTGCAGGCCTGCGACGGCATCGACATCGTCGGCTGCGAGCAGGTGAACATCCATGACTGCTTCATCCGCGCCGGGGATGACTGCGTGGCCCTGAAGGCCTGCGACTACAGCCCGTGGGGACGCAATCCGGACTTCTGCCGCGACGTCCGCGGCATCATCGTCGAGCGCTGCGTCCTGCACTCCTTTCTCGGCGGCAGCGCCCTGGAGATCGGCCACGAGCTGCGCTGCAGCGAGGTCCGCGGTGTGGTCTTCCGCGACATCGACATCCTCGCGGTGCATGACTTCGGTGCGGCGCTGGCCATCCACAACGCCGACCACGCCCTGGTGGCCGACATCCTCTACGAGGACATCCGCGTCGAGCACCACTGGATCGCCGCCATCGACCTGCGCGTGGTCAAGACCCGCTACTCGGCGACGCCTGGGCGGGGGCGGATCCGCAACGTGGTGCTGCGGCGCGTCGCGGTCATCGAGAGCATCTACAATGCCGGCTATACCATCTCGCACATCGGCGGCTGGGACGCCGAGCACCTGGCGGAGGAGATCCGCTTCGAGGACTGCACCTACGGCGGGCGGCCGATCACGAGCCTGGATGACTTCGAGTGCTATGCGCGCCACGTGCGCCAGGTGAGCTTCCATGCCACGGCTGCCAAGCCGGCCTAGCCCGCTGTCCATCCGCGGGCGGCTGGCGCCTTGCCAGGCCGTTCCCGGCGTTAGGACAGGGATGCTGGAGCTCCCATGGCGGTCCGCGCCCCGCACTGCCTGCAGATCATCACCCTCGCCGGCGCAGGCCTGCTCGCCGGCTGCCTGGAGCCACGTGAGCACGCCGACCTGCCCGCGGTATCGCCGCAGATGGCGGCCTGGGCGGCCACGCAATGGCCGGACGCCAGCCCGGCCCAGCTGGGCCATGGCCGGGAGACGATGGAGAGCCATTGCACCTCCTGCCACGGCATGCCCTCACCCCTGCATGAGACGGCGAAGGACTGGCCGGATGTCATGCAGGACATGGCCGGGAACGCCAAGCTCGGGGCTGGCGACGAGGCGGCGATGCTGCGCTACATCCTCAGCGCCCGCAACGCCCTGACCGAGCATGGCTAGGAGCGGTCCTGCCGGCAGGTACGCCAGCCCGGCCGACGGCGCCGGGTCGGGTCGGGGCATGGGCCATGCCGAGGTCCCGGCATTATAACCGGATGATGACTGGACGATGACCGGGTGATGGTGGTTGCGGCATGCGGATGCCGCGGGATGGGCAACCAATGGCTTGACAGCACTGATTCCCCCGCTGTTGTCGCGCCGTGCCATCCCTTCCGGCACGCCCCTCGATAAGGAACCCCAAGCCATGTGGCGGATCCCGCTCCTCCTGCTGCTCGCGACCTGCCTGGCGGCAGCCGACACCTCCAAGACCGTCCCGTCCGGCGAGGAGGTCTCCATCCTCGAGCGCCTCAACGAGCATCGCGACAGCTGGAGCGACGGCGATGCGCGCATCACCGAGGCGGTCCGCGTCAAGGAGATCCAGGGGACCTGGAATGACGGCGCCTGGTCACAGTGCCTGTCCGGCAAGGGGCAGTCCCCGCCCCTGGTCTTCAATCCGACGCTGATCGCCATCGCCCGCTCGCTTTTGGAACAGCATGTGGCGAACACCGACGGCACGCGCTATGACGCCGGCCCGATCCTGAAGTCCGCCTCCTACGCGCCCGACAAGCCGAATCTCGCGATGTTCGCCTACGATCAGCCCTCGCTGGCCATGGCCTACGAGATGGCGATCACCAACATCATGGCCAATCTCCCGTCCTACAACAACACGACGCGCCCGCAGGCGATCAGCACCGAGGCCCTGCAGGCCGGCTACCGCGAGGCCGGGGTGGCGGTCGACACCGACCACGGCAAGACCAGCGTGGTCATCGTGCTGGGCGCCGGCTTGTCGAAGCGCTACATCGGCGGCATCGTCTATGTGGATGCCAACCGCGACCACCGCTATGGCATCGACGAGGGCAAGGCCGGCGTGATCGTCAGCAGCGGCCTGTCGAGCATCACCACCAGCCCCTCGGGCGCCTGGTGGCTGTCACTGGATGGCACCGACGAGGGCACGGTCACCTTCAAGAGCGGCGACCAGACCTACTCCGCCACCCTGCCCAAGGGCCCGGGCAACGTCGCGTTCAATTGGCGCATCCCCCCCAAGAACGATCTCAAGGAGGCGGACCACCTGATCGCTGAAGACGTGAAGATCGCCGCCGGCACGGATGACGACCGCACGCGCGTCGCGCAGATCAAGCTGCTGGTCGGCACGCGCATGAAGATCCTCGATGACGACCGCCGCGCCAAGATCGCCACCCTGGTCGATCCGGTCCAGTCGGACTTCGACTCGACCCTGCAGGCCATCGAAGGCTCGCTCAGCGACGATCCCGACGACATCATCAAGATCTTCAAGGACCAGAAGGCGCAATGGAAGAACGCCATCAACTCGTGGTTCAATTCCGCCCAGAACCTGGCCGAGGTCCACCAGGGCGTGGCCGACTACCTGTCGGCAACCCCCGACAACCAGCCGCACCTCAAGGACAACATCGTCGAGATCCTCAAGGAGGCCCTGACCCAGCCGGGCGACCCGTCGTTCCTGGAGCAGTACATCAACTGGCTCGGCCAGATCGACCGTGGCGAGGGCGAGGCGATCGGGCCGAAGACCCCGGACCAGATGCCCGCTGCGGTCGTCGCCACGCCCGCTCCCGCACCATCCAAGTAGCCGGGCGTCGAGCCGGCGTCCGGGACTGCCCGGCGGTCCGGTGGGATGCCTGCCCGCGGCCGATCACGCGTCTGGCCACGGCGCGGATTCCTGGCAGCATCCAGCCGATGACGCCCGATCTGCGAGCCTGCGAGGACCTTGCGCGGCAAGGCTACACCCTGCTGCCGGTCCTGCGCCGGCTGGTCTGCGACGAGCTGACCCCGGTCGGGGCCATCGCCCGGCTGCAGGACGAGTCGCACGCCTTCCTGTTCGAGAGCGTGGTCGGCGGCGAGCGCCTGGCGCGCTACAGCATGATCGGCTTCGATCCCTCCGAACGCCTGGTCGGCGACCTGGCCGGGCTGAGCGTGATCAGCCGCGACGGCAGCCGACGGACCCTCAGCGGCGACCCGTTCGCGTGTGTCCGCGCCTACATGCAGGGGCTCAAGACCCCGAAGCTCAAGGACCTGCCGCGCTTCACCGGCGGACTGGTCGGCTACTTCGGCTACGACGTGGTGCGCGCGGTCGAGCCGCTGCCGCACTGCCCGCCGGACCACCTCGGCCTGCCCGACGTGCACCTGATGCGCTTCGACACGGTGGTGGTCTTCGACCACAGCTTCAACCACCTGCTGCTGATCACGCACATCGACCTGACCACGGGCCAGCCCCTGGCCGAGGCCTACCTCCAGGCGGAGCGCGAGCTCAAGCGCCTCGAGGAGCGGCTCTCCCAGCCCCTGAAGCCGCACCTGGTCGAGCCCGGCACCAGCCCGGAGCCGAGCTACCGCAGCCACACCGCGCGCGCCGATTTCGAGAAGGGCGTGGTGGCAGCGCAGGAGTACATCAAGGCCGGCGACGCCTTCCAGGTGGTGCTCAGCCAGCGCCTGTCCGCGCCCTGCACCGCGACCCCCTTCCAGATCTACCGCAGCCTGCGCTCGCTCAATCCCAGTCCCTACCTGTTCCTGCTGCGCCTGGGCGATGCGAGCCTGGTCGGCGCCAGCCCGGAGCTGCTGGTGCGGGTCGAGGACGGCACGGTCGCGGTCCGGCCGATCGCCGGCACCACCAGCCGCGGTGTCGACGCCGCGGACGATGAGCGCCTGGGGCAGCTGCTGTTGGCCGATCCCAAGGAGCGCGCCGAGCACGTCATGCTCATCGACCTGGGCCGCAACGATGTCGGTCGCGTCTGCAAGCCCGGCACCGTGCGTCTCAAGGAGAGCATGGTCATCGAGCGCTACAGCCACGTGCAGCACATCGTCAGCTCCATCGAGGGCGAGCTGCGCAGCGATCTCGACGCTCTGGATGCGCTCAAGCACTGCCATCCCGCCGGCACCGTCAGCGGCGCGCCGAAGGTGCGCGCCATGCAGATCATCGATGAGCTCGAGCCGCTCAAGCGCGGCCCGTACGCCGGCGCGGTCGGTTACCTCGACTTCCGCGGGAACCTCGACACCTGCATCGCCCTGCGCACGGTGATCATCGCCAAGAACGAAGCGCACGTGCATGCCGGCGCCGGGATCGTGGCCGACAGCACCCCGGCCGGCGAATTCGAGGAGACCTTGCGCAAGGCCAAGGCCGCGCTGCAGGCGATCGCCCGCGCCGGCTCGTTCTAGGCCGCCCGGCGCGGCCGTTTCACCCGCATCGATCTCACCTTCCTCAGGCTCATGGCGACCAGGCGCGCTGCTGCTGCGGCGAGAGCGCGGCGACGTCGTGCTGCGCCTGCGCATCATGGCTGAAGAGGAAGCGCCGTTCGATCGGCGTGATGTTCTCAGGCGGCAGGGCCAGGAGCATGGCGCTGACCGCCCCCGGGAAGGCGCGTTCGCAGCTGGCGAGCAGCTGCTGGCGCTCCCAGGCGTCGCAGCGCACCAGGATCTGGAGGGTCGTTGCCGCCGCTGCGGGCAGCGGCAGCCAGGTGCGCAGCAGCTCCGGATCCTCGGACGCCACGCGCGCGAAGGACCCGGGGTGGTCGCAGGCGAGGGAGCGCGCCGCCTCGTCGTGGCTGGGCAGGTGCAGCGGGCAGCTGGCCAGGCTCTGCAGCGTGGATTCGGCGTCCTCATCGGAGGTCGTGGCGTGCGCCAGCGCCGTGGGGTCGAGCCGGCCGAGGACCCAGACCTGGCGGTCGGCGCCAGGCGCGGGCGCGGCGAGCAGGGCGCAGGCCAGGGCGTGGCGGCGGCTGCGGGTGATGCGGTCGCTCGAGCACTGCCAATCGAGGCGCTCGAGCAGCAGGTCGTCGGGCAGCCCGGGAGCGATGATGACGCGGTGCATGGCCGCCAGCCACCAGCGGTCCTGGGCGGCGCTGTACCAGGGCTGGCAGGCCGAGATCAGCACCACCAGGCCGAGCCCGGCCACCACCGCCCAGTAGGGACGCAGGCGCAATCCGCCGCCCGGCCAGGCCAACGCCAGGGCGAGGTAGGCCATACCGGCCAGCGCGAGGCCCAGTCCCACCCACGGTTCCGAGACCAGGGTCGGCCCGGCGATGAAGAACAGGGCGTTGTGCAGCATGTGCACCAGGACGCAGGCCATAAGCGACGCCCCGCGGATGCGCAGGGTGCCCAGCAGCAAGCCCAGCGGCAGCGCGACCAGCGCCTGGCTGGCGTCGCCATGCGCGCAGGCGAAGGCCAGCGCGCTGAGGGTCACCGCCGAGACGCGGTCGAGGCGCTGGGCCAGCCATGGCACCAGCCGGCCACGGAAGAAGAACTCCTCGGCGGCCGGGGCGGCCAGGAGGTAGACCAGCATCTGCACCGGCGCGCGTGCATGATTGACGTCCCCGGACACGACCCGGGGCAGCAGCAGGTCCCCGGCCCCTGGCCAGGCATGATGGGCCAACAGCGCCAACAGCGCGAGATGCAGGCACGGTTCCAAAAGCAGCAGCCCGCCGATGGCCAGCGGGATGAACTCCGGACGACGCGGCGTCTTCGCAGGCGCCGGCAGGAGGCTGGCGGCGATGGCCAGGAGCGTGCACACCGCCAGGGGTATGGCCTGGCTGGCGATGGCCTGGCCCAGGCCTCCCCAGTGGCCGGCTGCCGCCCAGCGCTGCGGCAGGGCATGCACCGCGGCCCCCCAGGGCACCAGGCGGGCCGGAGCGGCCATCAGGACGGCGACCACGGCCAGGCCCAGACCCAGAGCCGCCTGGACCCCGCCCCAGGCCGGCCTGCTCGGATCCGCGACCGCCGTCACGCGTTCAATAGGCGCTGATCGCGGGATCGACCTGCTCGCCCCAGGCGAGGATCCCGCCGGCGAGGTTCAGGACCTTGGTGAAGCCGTGCTTCTTGAGGGTCTCGAGCGCCTTCATGCTGCGCCGGCCCGACTTGCACTGGCAGACGATGAGGGCGTCCTTCCAGGGCGCGAGCTCCGTCAGGCGGCCGGGCAGCTGCCCGAGCGGGATGTTGCTGTTGCCATCGATCTGGCAGATCGCCAGCTCGAAGGGTTCGCGCACATCCAACAGCAGGTGCCGCTCGCCACGCTCGCGCAGGGCGGCGTAGTCGGTGACGGAGATCTCGAGTTCGTCCATGTGCTTGCCCTCTTCGCCACGGCCGACGCCGCAGAATTGCTGGTAATCGATCAGTGCGGTGATGGTCGGATGGGCGCTGCACACCGGGCAGGTCGGATCCTTGCGGATCCTGACTTCGCGGAACTTCATGTTCAGGGCGTCGTACATCAGAAGTCGGCCGACCAGCGGGTTGCCCATGCCGGTCAGGACCTTGATCGCCTCGGTGGCCTGGATCATGGCGATGGTCCCAGGCAGCACGCCGAGCACGCCGCCCTCGGCGCACGACGGGACCTCGCCCGGCGGCGGCGGCTCGGGGTACAGGCAGCGGTAGCAGGGACCGCGCCGGGCATCGAAGACGGTGGCCTGGCCCTCGAAGCGGTAGATCGAGCCGTAGATGTTGGCCTTGCCCAGGAAGACGCAGGCGTCATTGACCAGGTAGCGGGTCGGGAAGTTGTCGGTGCCGTCGATCACCACATCGTACTTGGCGATGATCTCCAGGGCGTTGGCGCTGGTGATGCCCTCCTCATAGATCTCGACGGTGACGCCGGGATTGAGGTCCTGGATGGCGCGCTTCGCGCTCTTGGCCTTGCTGGTGCCGATGTCCTGGGTGCGGTGCGCCACCTGGCGCTGCAGGTTCGAGACGTCGACCACGTCGAAATCCATGACGCCGATGCGGCCGATGCCGGCCGCCGCCAGGTACAGGGCCAGGGGCGAGCCCAGGCCGCCGGCGCCGATCAGCAGGACCGAGGCGGCAAGCAGCTTCTCCTGCGCGCCTTCGCCGAATTCGGGCAGGGTCAGATGGCGGGCATAGCGCTGGTACTGGTCGCTGGTCAGAGGCATGACGGCTCCACGAATAATGACGACGGTCCCTGATCATTCACACGGGGCGCGGGGCTCAACCCCCGTCCCCAGCGGTTTGGACTCCCAGCACCTCGTCGACGCTCGCGCACAGGATCTCGAGCAGCCTGCCGCACTCCTGCAGCGATGCGTTGAGCGGCGGCAGCAGATAGACGGTATCGCCCAGCGGCCGCAACAGCGCGCCCCGGCGCACGGCCGCCTGGGCGACCTGATAACCGGTGCGCGCCAATGGCGCGCAGGCGCTGCCTTCGGGCCGGGTGAGGTCGAAGGCCGCCATCATGCCCAGGCTGCGGAGGTTGCGCAGGACCGGCCGTCTATGCCGAGGTAGGCAGAGCTGCCGGCGCAGCCATGCGCCCTGGTCGCGGACCTGGTCGAGGACGCGCTCCTCGGCGAAGACGTCGAGCACCGCGTCCGCCACCGCCACCGCCAGGGCGTTGCCGCAGTAGGTGTTCGAATGCAGGAAGCCGCGGCGCTCATGCCACTCGCCATCGAACTGGCGGTAGACGTCCTCGGTGGTGACGACCGCGCTCAGGGGCAGGAACCCGCCGGTCAGGCCCTTGGAGAGGACGATGAGGTCCGGCGCCACCGGCGCGAGCTCGCAGGCAAGCATCCGTCCCAGGCGGCCCATGCCGCTGGCGATCTCATCGGCGATCAGCAGCACATCGTTGGCGGTGGCCCAGGCGCGCAGCCGCACCAGGAGGTCGGGGGAGTACAGGCGCATGCCGCCGGCGGCCTGCAGCACCGGCTCGCAGATGATCGCGGCGAGCTCGTCCTGGAGCGCATCGAGCGTGGGCAGCATCGCCTGCCACTCGGCCGAGGCGTCATGCCAGCGCGGATCGTCCTGGCCGCTGCGGTAGGGGATGGGCCCGAGCATGGTGCATGGGAAGCGCAGGGGCGCGAAGGGCGCGCTGTAGATGCCGCAGTCGCTGACCGAGAGCGCGCCCATGCTCTCGCCGTGATAGCCGTTGGCCAGGGCCGCGAAGCGGGTCCGCCGCGTGCGGCCGCGCTGGTGCTGGGCCTGCAGCGCCATCTTCAGGGCCACCTCGACCCCGGAGGAGCCATCGCCGGCATAGAACACATGGCGGTACGCCGCGGCCGCGCCCGCGGCTGTGAGGCTGTCGCTGCACAGCGCGCACAGCCGCTCGCTCAGGCGCACCACGCCGTCATTGGTGGTGTTGGCGAGGATCACATGCTCGAAGCGGCCGGCCTGGGCGATCAGCGCCGCGCGCAGGCGGGGATGCCCATGGCCAAGGGCCTTGCACCACCAGGAGCTGATGCCGTCCAGCAGCCGCGTGCCATCGGCGAGTTCGAGGTAGCTGCCCTGCGCGCCGACGACCTCCAGGGGTGGGCTGTCGCGGTAGTCGCGCTGCTGGCCGCACGGATGCCACACCACGGCCAGGTCGCGGGACTGCAGCGTCGAGGCGGTGCTGGGATGCGGTGCGGGCATGGCGGCATCCTAGTCCATGCGGGCAGGCTGCCAGATGGCGCCGGCGACTGCCGCTGCCACAGCCACTGCCACAGCCTCAGCGCCAGCGCACGTCGCGATCCATGCCGCGGGCGACGGGCGGGCGGCCGATGCCGAGCACGTAAACCAGGACCACGCCGCAGATGAAGCCGCCGATGTGCGCCATGTAGGCGACCCCCGACTGGCCATCGATCGAGCGCGCCTGGCTGATCAGCTGCAGGGCGAACCAGGCGCCGAGGACGATCCATGCCGGCAGCGGCATGATGGCGTTCAAGACGATGACGCGCACCGGGTTGGTCGGATATTTCACCAGATAGGCGCCGAGGCAGCCGGCGATCGCCCCGGAGGCGCCCAGGCATGGGATGACCGAGTGCGGCGCGGCCAGGACCTGGGCCAATCCGGCGGCCAGGCCGCACAGCAGGTAGAAGAGCACGAAGCGGCCGTGACCGAGCAGATCCTCGATCTGATCGGCGAAGATGACCATGTAGAGCATGTTGCCGGCGATGTGCAGCCAGCCGCCATGCATGAACATGGCGGTGAGGAGCGTCAGATAGATGGGGTGCGGTCCGAAGGCCTCGTTGATCACCACCGGCTGGTCCTGTCCCGGTATCATCACGGTCTGCGGGTCGCCGAAATCCACTCCGGTGGTGATCTTCAGCGGCACCACCGCATAGCCGTTGTTGAACGAGTCACCCAGGTACAGCTGCAGGAACCACACCGCGACGTTGATGGCGACGATCGTCCAGACCAGGTAGGGTACGGTGCGGCGCGCCGAGTTGTCGTCACCGAGCGGGAAGAAGCCCATGCCGCGATGCTCG
>Ga0302314_10013527_pt1 | contig 14015 bp, 9 predicted proteins | sample III_Palsa_N2_3_FD_200533 | JGI IMG/M metagenome (GOLD analysis project Ga0302314, IMG submission 200533) | Peat permafrost microbial communities from Stordalen Mire near Abisko, Sweden - III_Palsa_N2_3 | ecosystem: Environmental > Terrestrial > Soil > Palsa > Peat permafrost | place: Sweden... | reverse complement strand
ACCTGCAGGCCGGCGGTGGGCGCGGCGCCGGTCACCGGGATGTTCTCCAGGCCGGAAAGGCTGTCGACCTTGTACTCCGGCGTCTGGGCGACGATCGGATAGGAGACGCCGTTCTTCGGGTTCAGCCAGTAGGTCGGCGCGGTCTGCGAACTGCCAGCGAGCGATGTGGCTACGCTGTTGGTCACGTCCTCTTCGGTCAGGCCGAACTGGGCCATGCGGGCGCGATCGACATCGACGCGAAGCTGCGGGTTGTCGGTCGACTGCTGCATGCGCGCGTCGGCGATCCCGCGGATGGTCCGCATCCGCCGCAGCAGTTCCAGCGCATAGGCCTGGTTCGCCTTCTGGTCCGGTCCGGCGACCTGCAGGTCGAGCGGCGCCGGCGCGCCGAAGTTCAGGATCTGGCTGACGATATCGGCTGGAAGGAAGGAGAAGGTCGCGCCGGGAAAGGCGACGGGCAGCTGCTCGCGCAGTTCGCGGACATAGTTCGCCGTCGGATGGTGTTTCTTGTTCAGGCTGATGAAGATGTCGCCGTCTTGGTAACCGATCAGGCCGGAGTTGTTGTAGACGGTGTTGATGCTGCTGGTCGGCAGGCCGATGTTATCGACGATCGAGCTCAGCTCGTTCGCCGGAATGGTCTGGCGAACCCGCTGCTCGACATCCCCGAACATCGCCGAGGCGTCCTCGATCCGCGTGCCGACCGGCGGACGCAGGTGCAGGGTGATCTGGCCGGAATCCACCGACGGGAAGAAGTTCGAGCCCAGGAACGGCGCCAGGCCGAACGAGACGATCACCACCGCCATGAAGCCAATGACGAAGGCGCGTCGGTGGCCGAGCGCCAGGGCCAGCAGGTTGCGATAGCTCTCGCGGAAGCGCTCGAACCCGGCTTCGAACCCGCGCTGGAAGCGGAACAGCGGATTGGTCGACGGCGGCGCCTCGTGCAGTTCGCGGTCGGCCTCCTCGAGGTTCGCGCCAGGATGGATGTGCGGCTTGAGCAGGTACATCGCCATGGTCGGGACCAGGGTCCGCGACAGCACGAACGAGGCGATCATCGCGAACACCACCGCCTCGGCCATGGGCACGAACAGAAAGCCGGCGACGCCCTTCAGCGCGAACATCGGCACGAACACGATGCAGATGCACAGCAGGCTCACAAAGGCCGGAACCACGATCTGCTGGGCGCCGTCGAGGATGGCGGTCCGGACGTCCTTGCCCTGCTCCAGGTGCCAGTTGATGTTCTCGATGGTCACCGTGCCTTCGTCGACCAGGATGCCGACGGCCAGGGCCAGTCCGCCCAGCGTCATGATGTTCAGCGTCTGGCCAATGAGCGACAGGGCCGCGAGCGAGGCGAGGATCGACAACGGGATCGAGGTCGCGATGATCAGGGTCGATCGCCAGCTGCCGAGGAAGAGCAGGATCATCAGGCTGGTCAGGGCCGCGGCGATCACCCCCTCGCGGATCACCCCCGAGATCGCCGCCTTGACGAACAGCGACTGGTCGTTGAGCGCCACGACCCGCAAGGTCGGCGGCAGGGTCGTTTCGATTTTCGGCAGCGCGTCCTTGATCCCCTGGATGATGGACAGGGTGGAGGCCGAGCCGGTCTTCAATATGGTCATCAACACCGCGCGCGAGCCGTCGACATGCACGAGGCTCTGCTGCGGCGGCGACCCGTCCCGCACATTGCCGACGTCGTGGATGAAGATGGTGGCGCCGTTGATCGTCTTGATCGGCAGGTTGTTCAGTTCTTCGACGGAGTCCGGCGCGTCGTTGAGCTTCACCGTGTACTGGAACGAGCCGATCTTGGCGGCTCCGGCGGGCTCGATCTGGTCCTGCTGCGCGATGGCGTTCTCGACGTCCTGGGCCGACAATCCCTTGGCCTGCAAGGCCTGAGGGTCGAGATCGATCTGCACCTGCCTCACCCGGCCGCCATAGGCGTAGGGGATGGCCGCGCCGCGCACCGTGCTCAGCGTCGGGCGCATGAAGTTCTGGGTCAGGTCCAGCACCTGCTGCTCGGACAGCGAGCGGCTGGAGGTGGCCAGCTGCAGGATCGGCACCGTCGAGGCGTTGTAATTCAGGATCAGCGGCGGCGTGGCGCCGGGCGGCATCTGCTTCAGCACCGTCTGCGAGATCGAGGTGACCTGGGCTGTGGCGGTGCGGATGTCGACGCCCGGCTGAAAGTAGATCTTGACGATGCCGATCCCCGGCATCGACGTGCTCTCGACATGCTCGATGTCGTTGACCGTGGTCGGCAGGACCCGCTCGTAGGGCGTGATGATCCGGCCGGCCATCTCGTCGGGCGACAGGCCGGCATACTGCCAGGCGACGCCGATCACCGGCACGCCGATGTTCGGAAAGATGTCGGTCGGGGTGTTCAGCGCCGCGAGCACGCCGCCGATCAGGATGAACACCGCCAGCACGACGAATGTGTACGGTCGCTGCAGCGCAACACGAACAATCCAAAGCATACGAAGGCCGTCTCCCGCGGCGGACGGCGGTCTCTTCGACCGCGAATCCATGCCCGCCAAAGCATCTCGCGCACAGCAACTCCGGGGGACGGGGGGAATAGGGAGGAGCTGCGCGCGAGATTTAAGCGCAGCCTACTTGCTGCACCGCACCTAATGCGCCGGCGCGCCTAAACGGGCGCTGTCAGCAAGATGAAAAGATTTTTAACTTGGCTCAGGCGTGGGGACAGCCTGGAAGACGTAGCCGTGTCCGGCGACGGCGCGCAGGAAGCTGCCCGCGCCGGCCGCCCCCAGTTTGCGCCGCAGCCGCGAAATGCAGGTTCGCACCAAGTCTGGACGCGGCTCGGACGTCGCGCCCCAGACGCGCTCCTGCAGCCGCTCGACGCTGATCACCTCGCCGGTGTGGCCGACCAGCTGTTCGAGCACCTGGAACTCGCGCCCCGACAGGGCGATGCGTCGGCCGTCGATGCGCACCGCCCGCTCGGCCGCCAGCAGTTCGACCGCCGAGCCGCCAGCGCCTGGGCGCGCGCGCCGCACCAGCCGGGCCAGCGCCTCCAGCCGCGTCTGCAGTTCGATGAAGGAAACGGGCCGGACGAAACAGACGTCCGCCCCGGCCTTCAGCACGCTGACCCGTTCAGCGTCGTCGGCGTTCGCCGCGATCATCATCACCAGCGTCTGGGGCGCGGCGGCGACGAAGCGGGCCGCGCAATCCACCTGCGCCGTCGACCAGTCCAGCACGATCGCCTGATAGTCGCCGCCGGCCGCCATCACCACGCCGTCGCCCGGCTGGTCGGTGACCTCGACGACGTGCCCGCTCTCGCGCAAGGCCTGGATCAGATAGGCGTCGGTCTGGCGATCCGTCACATAGAGTAGGTGCATGTCGCTCAGTGGCTCATGGCGATGGGCCAACAATCCAGCGTCACCCGCAGGCCGGGTGAAGCGTCTCCCAGGACAAGCCGGAAATCGTGCAGCCGGGCGACCGCCGCGACGATGCTGAGGCCCAGGCCCGACCCCGGCGCTTCGGGTTCCTGACGCCCGCGATAGAACCGCTCGAGCACCGCGTCCCGTTCGCTTTCAGCCACGCCAGGACCCGAGTCGATGACCTCGATCCTCGGCCCCTCGGCCAGTTTGGTCAGCTTCAGGCGAATCGATCCGCCTGCCGGCGTGAACTTGACCGCATTGGCGACGAGATTGCTGAAGGCTTCGAACAAAAGCTCCCGGTCGGCCAGGATCTCGCACGCCGTCGTGGTTTCGGTGGCGAGGTCCACGTCGTGGTCTTCGGCCAAGGGGCCGTACAATTCGCCGATCTCGTCCACCAGCGCCTGCAGCTGGACGGCGCCGAATCCGGCCCGCCGCTCGCGCCGGTCGATCTCCGAAATGCGCTGGATCGCCTTGAAGCGGACGAGCAGGGCATCCGTCTCCGCCAGGGCCTGGTCGAGCATGGCGCGGTGCGCGTCGGGTGCGCCGACCTCCTGGCTCACCCGGTAAAGCAGCGCCCGCAGCCGGGTCAGCGGCGTGCGCAGATCGTGGGCGACGTTGTCGCCGACGCTCTTGACCGCCCAGAGCAGCCGCTCGACCTCGTCCATCATGCCGTTGGCGATGCCGGCCAGCATGTCGATCTCGTCGCCCCGGTTCGAGGTCGGCAGGCGCGCGCCGAGGTTCCCGTCCAGGATCGGCAGGCTGGCCTGCTGCACCAGCTGGATGCGCCGGAGCGGTCCGAGGCTCAAGGCCGCGCCGAGACTGAGGCCCAAGACGATGATCAGCGTCCCGCTGACGATGAGCGAGCGCAGGATGATGGTGCGAAATCCCGTCAGCACCTTGGCGTCGAAACCGACAAACAGGATCTCGCCGGACGGCAGGCGTTTGGCCATGGCCCGGGCGCCCGGCTGGAGGCCCGGCTCGCGCAGTTCGCGCGGGACGCCGTCGGGCGGCGCGCCGGCGGGCAGGCGATGGACGTTGCCGGCGATCCACGAGCCGTCCGGCCGAAAAAGGCCGTAGAAGTTGACGCTCCGCACATCCTCGGTTTCGACCTCGCGCACCTTTTCCGGCAGGTCGGCGGGCGACGCGACCTCCAGGGCCTGCGCCTGGCCGATGACGATCTCATCCATCTGGTGCGTCAGATAGATCGCGGCGCTGACATAGATCAGGCCGAGCAGCGCCACGACGCCGGCGGCGAACACCGCACCGTAGAGCAGCGCCAGCCGGAAGGTGGTGGTCCGCCAGAGCTTAGGACGCCGCATTGATCGCGTACCCCGAACCGCGCACGGTCTTGATCAGAGGCTCGAAGCCGGGACTGTCCACCTTGCGGCGCAGCCGGCCGAGGTGCACGTCGATCAGGTTGGTGCCCGGATCGAAATGATAGCCCCAGATCGCCTCGAAGATCATGGTCCGCGTCAGGACTTGGCCGGAGTTGCGCATCAGAAACTCCAAAAGCTTGTACTCGGTGGGCAATAGGGCGATCTCACGCCCCCCGCGCCGGACCTCGCGCGTGAACAGGTCCAACTCCAGATCCTGGACCCGCAGTTTCGTCTGGCGCGGCTGGGCTTGCGCGCGCCGCAAAAGCACCTCCAGCCGGGCCACCATCTCCTCGGAGGCGAACGGCTTGGTCATATAGTCGTCGCCGCCGGCCCTCAGGCCGCGCACCCGCTCGTCGACCTCGGTCAGCGCGCTGATCATCAGGACCGGGATATCGATGCCGGCGCCGCGCATGACGCTGGCTATGGTCAGGCCATCGACGAAGGGCAGCATGCGGTCGAGTGTGACGGCGTCGAACTCGCCGCTGACGGCGCGCACAAGGCCCTGGCGCCCGTCGGCGATCCACTCGACCTCGAAGCCGTGACGGGTGAGTTCGGAGACGATCTCACGCGCGGTGGTTTCGTCGTCTTCGATCACGAGAATGCGCGTCATGGATGGAGCGGACCGGCTTGGCGAGAGGCTCCGCATATAGGCCGGCGCCTGCGCGGACCCAAACGTAGCCGCGTCCACCCGGGAAACGTGGTGGATGCGGTAGGGATTGAACCTACGACCCCTGCCGTGTGAAGGCAGTGCTCTCCCGCTGAGCTACGCATCCGGCCGTTCAGGGAGGCGAGCCTATAGCGCCGCCGCCTCAGCCGAGCAAGCGGGCGACCAAAGGCGGCAGTTCGGAAAACCGGTCGATCAGGTGGTCGCCGCCCAGTTCGGCCGCGGCGATCTCGGTATAGCCGAAGCTAACCACGATCGAGGGGACGCCTGCCGCGCGGGCGGCCCCGACGTCGGCGGCGCTGTCGCCGACCATGACCGCGCGGTCGGCGCGGCCGCCGGCGGCCTCGACGGCGGCGATCAGGTGGCGCGCGTCGGGTTTGGGTGCGGGGACCAGGTCCGGGCCGATCACGGCGGCGAAATAGCGGCTGAGGTCCAGCGCATCGAGCAGAGCGACGGAGAGGTCGGTGAACTTGTTGGTGCAGACGCAAAGCTTAGCGCCGGCGCCGGCCAGATCGTCCAGCGCCGTCTCGACTCCCTCGAAGGGACGACTCTCGAAGGCGATGCGGTCGCGATAGACCGCGATGAAGCGGCGAACCAAAGCCGGGGTCTCGCCCGCGTCTAGCGGCTCGCCGGCGGCGGCGAAGCCTTGCTCGATCATGACGCGCGCGCCGCGGCCGACCAGCGACCGCGCGGCCGGCAACACAAGCGGCGGTAGGCCTTTTTCATGCAGGAGGACGTTCACCGAGCCGATCAGGTCAGCGGCGGAATCGACCAGGGTTCCGTCGAGGTCGAAGGCGACAACGGCGCCGGCAAGAGTTTCAGGGGCCAAGGACATGGCCGGCCGTTTCGGCTAAATCGAGCCGAACCGCAACGGACCTTTGAGTCGAAGGAGCCTCCATGACCGCACGCGCCGCCGTCATCCTGGCCGCCGGTCAGGGCACGCGGATGAAGTCGCCGACGCCCAAGGTGCTGCACCGGGTGGGCGGCCGGGCCATGCTCGACTGGGTGATCGACGCCGCCGAGGCCCTTGGCTGCGAGAAGATCATCGTGGTGGTTTCGGCCAATGCGGAGGCGGTGCGCGCGCACGTGGCCGCGCGGCTGGGGGCCGACGCCGTAGCCGTGCAGGACCCGCCGCTCGGCACTGGCCACGCGGTGCTGGCGGCCAAGGCGGCGCTTGCCGGTTTCGACGGCGATGTGGTGGTCAACTATGCCGACGGCCCGACCCTGACCGCGGCCGATATCGAGCCGCTGTTCGATCTGCGCCGCGCCGGAGCCGACGTCGCGGTGCTGGGTTTCGAGGCGGCCGACCCCACGCCTTACGGCCGGCTGATCTTAGGGCAGGGCGACACGCTCAAGCGCATCGTCGAGGCGCGGGAGGCGAGCCCGGTCGAACTTGCGGTCAAGGCATGCAATTCGGGCGTGCTGGCCGCGCCGGCGGCGTTGCTGTTCGAGTTGCTGGCCCAGGTCCGCGCCGACAACGCCAAGGGCGAATACTATCTGACCGACGTGGTCGGCTTGGCCAATGCGGCGGGCAAAAAGGTGCGCGTCGCGTTCGCGCCGGAGGAGGCCTTCATGGGCGTCAATTCACAAGCCGAGCTGGCCGCGGCCGAGACCGCCTTTCAGGCCAGGCGCCGCATCGAACTGATGGACGCCGGCGTCTCCATGGTCGCGCCCGACACCGTGCACCTGGCGGCCGACACCGAAATCGCCGGCGGGGCGGTGATCGAGCCCTTCGTGGTCTTCGGGCCGGGCGTGAAGATCGAGACGCGGGCGGTGATCCGCGCCTTTAGCCACCTGGAGGGCTGCATCGTGCGCGAGGGCGCCCTGATCGGGCCCTATGCTCGCCTCAGGCCGGGCGCCGACATCGGCGCGGATGCCCATATCGGCAACTTCGTCGAGGTGAAGAAGGTCAAGGTCGGAAAGGGCGCCAAGGCCAACCACCTGTCCTATTTGGGCGATGGCAGCGTCGGCGCGGGCGCCAACATCGGCGCCGGGACCATCTTCTGCAATTACGATGGGTTCGACAAATACGACACCCATGTGGGGGAGGGGACCTTCATCGGCTCCAACTCCGCCCTGGTGGCCCCCGTCACCATCGGCGCCGGCGCCTATACCGGCTCCGGTTCGGTGATCACCAAGGACGTGGCGCCCAATGCGCTGGCCCTCGGTCGCGGGCAACAGGTCGAGAAACCCGGCTGGGCGGCCGCGTTCAGGGCGATGAAGCTGGCCGCGCGCAAGCCCAAGGCGTCCTAGCGCGGACCAGCCTATCGCAATCGGGCTCGCGATTCGGTGCGCGGTCCCGTATCTGGGCTGGATGACAGCCGCGCCCGTTTCCGCCGAACATCCCGCCATCACCGGCCGACAGGTCACCGCCGCGGTGATGGGCAATGCGCTCGAATTCTACGACTTTACCACCTACACCATCTTCGCGGTCGATATCGGCAAGGCGTTCTTTCCCAGCCATTCGGCCTTCGCCAGCCTGATGGCCTCGCTGGGGACCTTCGGCGTGGGCTTCCTGACCAGGCCCATCGGCGCGGTGGTGATCGGCGCTATCGCCGACCGGATCGGGCGGCGGCCGGCCATGCTGCTCAGCTTCGGCCTGATGGGCCTGGCCATACTGGGCTTGAGCCTGACACCGTCCTTCGCCCAGATCGGCCTGGCCGCGCCGATCATTGTGGTGACCTTCCGCCTGATCCAGGGCTTCGCGCTGGGCGGGGAGGTGGGTCCGGCCACGGCCTTCCTGATCGAGGCGGCGCCGCTGAACAAACGCGGCCTGCTCGGCTCCTGGCAGTCGGCCAGCCAGTCGGTGTCTTCGCTGGTCGGCGGGGCGGTGGGTGCGATCATGGCGGCGACGCTCGCCCCGCACCTGCTGGAGACCTATGGCTGGCGCGCCGCCTTTCTGATCGGCGCGGCGGTCCTGCCCTTCGGCCTGATCATCCGCCGCAGCCTGCCCGAGACCCTGCACCGGCCGGACGCCGGCGCCGAGACGGACGCGAACGGCGGCGGGCTGCTCGCGCACGCGCCCATCCTCGTCTTCGGCCTGGCCTCGATCCTCTGCTTCACCACCTCGACCTATGTGCGGCTCTACATAACCACCTACGCTACCACGACCCTGCACATGCAGGCGGCGGCGGCCTATGGCGCCTCGGTCGTGAACGGGGCGGCGGGGGTGGTCTTCACCGTGCTCGGCGGCTGGCTGTCCGACAAATATGGGCGAAAGCCGCTGATGATCATCCCGCTGGTCGCCTATCTGACCGTCATCTATCCGGCCTTCTACCTGATGGTCAGGAACCACGACGCCGTCACCCTGTGGACCGCGACCGGCCTGATCAGCGCGCTTGGCTCGATGAGCACGGGCGCTGCGCTGATCGTACTGGCTGAGGGCCTGCGCAAGGGACTGCGCGCAAGCGGCATGGGCACGATCTACGCTGTCGCCGTGGCCCTGTTCGGCGGCGTCACCCAGCCGCTGATCGCCTATGTGATCCACATCACCGGCAACTCCATGGCGCCGGCCTTCTATCTGATGGCTACGACCGTGGTCGGCATCATCGCCATGGTCATGGTGCGCGAGACCGCGCCGCATCTGATCGCCAAACGCGCCTGAGGGGTCGCGCCCCAGCCGGGTTTGACCTATTTGCGTACCCTATGAGCGACGATGATTTGAAACAGGCGGTCGGCGAGACGGCGGCCGATCTGGTGCAGTCCGACATGATCGTCGGTCTCGGCACCGGCACGACGTCGGCCTGGCTGGTGCGCGCGCTCGCCGAGCGGCGCCTAGACATCCGCTGCGTGGCGACTTCGACGACGACAGCGACGCTGGCGAGCGAGCTCGGCCTTCTTTTGGTGGATATCGACGACGTCCGCGAGATCGACCTGACCATCGACGGCGCCGACGAGATCGGCCCGGATCTGACCCTGATCAAGGGCGGCGGCGCGGCCCTGTTGCGCGAGAAACTGGTCTGGGAAGCCTCGCGGCGCTGCGTCTGCATCGCCGACGCCTCAAAGGTGGTTACGACGCTGGGCGCCTTTCCGCTGCCGATCGAGGTTGTGCCGTTCGGCCACACCACCACGGTTCGCCGCATCACCGGCGGCCTGGCCGATTGCGGCATCCTCACCGCGCCGCGCCTGCGCCAGAAGGACGGGGCTGTGGTGATTACCGACAGCGGCAACCTTATCTATGACGCCCACTGCGGGGCCATCCTCGACCCCGCCAGCGTCGAGGCGGCGCTGAAGAGCATCACCGGCGTGGTAGAACACGGCCTTTTCCTCGGCCTGACCAAGGAAGCGCTGATCGGAACGGCCCTGGGCGTCGAGCATCTGGGCCCACGGGATTTCAAGGACCTGCCCAATGGCTGACTACGACTGCGACCTCTTCGTCATCGGCGCCGGCTCTGGCGGCGTCCGCGCCGCCAGGCTGGTCGCCATGACCGGCGCAAGGGTCATGGTCGCCGAGGAGTACCGCGTCGGCGGAACCTGCGTCATCCGCGGCTGCGTGCCGAAAAAGCTGATGGTGTATGCCTCGGACTTCAAGCGCGAGTTCGAGATCGCCCGCGGCTACGGCTGGGTTGATTGCGAGCCGAGGTTCGACTGGAAGAAATTCCTGATGACCAAGGATCGCGAGATCGCGCGCCTGTCGGGCATCTACACCTCCAACCTGGCCAACGCCGGCGCCGACATCCTCTACGGGACGGCCCGCTTCCTCGATCCCCACACGCTGGAGGTGAAGGGCGAGGAGGGGACGCGGACGGTCACCGCCGGGAAGATACTCATCGCCGCCGGCGACCGGCCGACCCGACCCGACCTGCCGGGGATCGAGCACACCATCACCTCGGAAGAGGCCTTCCATCTGCCCGAACTGCCCAAGACGATGGTCATCGTCGGCGGCGGCTACATCGCCATCGAGTTCGCCTGCATCTTCCACGGGCTGGGCGTCGACGTGACCTTGGTCTATCGCGGCCCGAACCTGCTGCGCGGTTTCGATGAGGACGTGCGCGCCCACCTGGCCGACGAGCTTCGCCTGCGCGGCCTGAACGTGCTCCTGTCCTGTCAGCACCAGAAGATCGAAAAGCGCGCCGACGGGACGCTGGTCAGCCACCTGACCGACTCTCTGACGGTCGAGTCGGAAGTGGTGATGTTCGCCACGGGCCGCGAGCCGCACGTCAAAACGCTGGGCCTGGACAAGGCCGGCGTGAAGTTGAACGACAAGGGCGCCATCGCCGTCGATGACTTCTCGCGCACCAACGTCGAGCACATCTGGGCCGTCGGCGACATCACCGACCGCATGCCCCTGACCCCGGTCGCCATCCGCGAGGCCCAGGCCTTCGCCGAGACCGAATACTATGGCCGGCCGACCCAGTTCGACCACGCCGAGGTCCCGACCGCGGTCTTCTCCCAGCCGCCGGTGGGGGCCGTGGGCCTCAGCGAAACCCAGGCCCGCCACCTCCATCGCGAAGTCGATATCTATCTGACCAAGTTCCGCCCCATGCGCTCCGGCTTCGCCGGCGGCGACGAGCGGATGCTGATGAAGCTCGTGGTCGCCCGCGCCACGGGTAAGATCGTCGGCTGTCACATCGTTGGCGTCGACGCCCCGGAGATGATCCAGCTGGCCGCTATCGCCGTGAAAGCCGGCCTGACCAAGGCCCAGTGGGACTCCACCTGCGCCCTGCACCCGACAGCGGCCGAAGAGCTGGTCACCATGCACGAGAAGTACGTGCCGGCGGAATTGGCCGCGGCCGAGTAGTCTTTGCCAGACACATGGTCTAAAAGCGCGCCCTTCGCGAGGAGCCGCATGACCGACCGCTGGACGCCCCAGTCCTGGAGATCCAAGCCCGCCAAGCACGTTCCGGCCGACTATCCGGATGCAGTCGCGCTGGAGCGTGTCGAGGCCGAGCTTCGCCGCATGCCGCCGCTGGTCTTCGCCGGCGAGGCCAGGCGGCTGAAGAGCCTGTTGGGCGACGTCGCGGCCGGCAAGGCCTTCCTGCTGCAGGGTGGCGACTGCGCTGAGAGCTTCAAGGAATTCGCGGCCGACAATATCCGCGACACCTTCCGCCTTATCCTGCAGATGGCGGTGGTGCTGACCTTCGCCGGCGGCAAGCCGGTGGTGAAGGTGGGCCGCATGGCTGGCCAGTTCGCCAAGCCGCGCTCAGAGGCCACCGAGACCATCGATGGCGTCACCCTGCCGTCCTATCGCGGCGACAACATCAACGGCATGGAGTTCGATCCGGCCGTCCGCACGCCCGATCCCGAACGCCTGCTGAAGGCCTACGGCCAGTCCTCGGCGACGCTAAACCTGCTGCGCGCCTTCGCCGGCGGCGGCTATGCCGACCTTTACAACATCCACCGCTGGACGCTTGGCTTCGTCGCCGACAGTCCGCTGGGCGCGCGCTATCGCGAACTTTCGGACAAGATCACCGAAGCCCTGACCTTCATGGCCGCCATCGGGGTGACGCCGGAAAGCCAGCCGGACCTGCATCGCGTCGAGTTTTTCACCGCGCACGAGGCCCTGCTGCTGGGCTACGAAGAGGCGCTGACCCGCGTCGATTCCACCTCCGGCGACTGGTACGACGTATCGGCCCACCTGCTCTGGATCGGCGAGCGCACCCGTCAACTCGACGGCGCCCATGTCGAATACATGCGCGGCATCCAGAACCCGATTGGCCTGAAGGTCGGCCCGACCGTCGAGCCGGACGAGTTGATGCGCCTGATCGATGCGCTGAACCCGGACAACGAGGCCGGCCGCCTGACCCTCTACGGCCGCTTCGGCGCCGACAGGATCGCCGAGCGCCTGCCCGCGCTGATGCAGGCGACGCGCGCCAATGGCCGCCAGGTCGTGTGGGCCATCGATCCCATGCATGGCAATACGCTGAAGGCGAACAACGGTTACAAGACAAGACCCTTCGACCGTATCCTCTCTGAAGTCCGCAGCTTCATCGAGATCGCCGAGGCCGAGGGTGTGCATCCCGGCGGGGTGCACCTGGAAATGACCGGCCAGAATGTCACCGAATGCATCGGCGGCGCCCGCGAACTCACCGAGGGCGAGCTCGGCGACCGCTACCACACCCATTGCGACCCGCGCCTGAACGGCGAACAGGCGCTTGAGCTGGCCTTCCTGGTCGCCGAACGGCTGAAGGCCGAGCGCCTCGCGGGGCTGCAGCACCGGGCGGCGGAGTAAATCTAAAACATCATCCCCCGCTGTGGCGAAGCGGAATGCGGGGGACCCATGAACACTGATCTGAGACGGTGATCATGGGCGGCCCGAACAAGTCGGGCCATGACGGAATTTGATAGTGGCCTCAAGGCCACGGTTGTGGCTTTCCGGCCGCCCAGCCTTGCGGTTTGACGCCGAACCCGTCAGTTTCCGCGCCTTCATTCACAGGTTCCCGACCATGGACGCCCCGGCGGCCAGCACGGTCTCCCGCCCGGGAGCGCCGGCCGACCTCATTTTCCGCGATCTGAGCGCGCTTTTGCGGCTGGCCGGGCCGGTTGTGGCCTCGCGCCTGGGCGTCATGACCATGGGCCTGACCGACACCGTGGTGGTCGGGCGCTATTCGGCGGTACAGCTCGGCTATCACGCGCTCGGCTGGGCGCCGACGGCGGTGGTGCTGACCGTGGCGCTCAGCCTGCTCTCAGGCGTGCCGGTGATGACCTCGCGCGCCATCGGCGAGGGCCGCCGCCCCGCCGCCGGGGCCGTCCTGCGCCGCGGCCTGGTCTATGGCGGCCAGATCGGCCTGGTCTCGACCGTCGTGCTCGCGGCGGGTGGGCCTTGGTTCCTGCATCACGTCGGCCTGGAGACGGGCCTGGCCGACGGGGCCAGTCGGGTGCTCATCGTCTTCGCGCTGTCGCTCATCCCGCTGTCGCTGGGCACGGCGACCAGCATGTGGCTGGAGGCGCTCGGCAAGCCAAGCGTGGCCACGGCGGCCATGTGGCTGGCCAATCTCGTCAATCTGGCCGTCGACCTTGTCCTGGTGCCCGGCCATTTCGGCTTCCCTGCGCTGGGCGCGATCGGCGGCGCCTGCGCCACCCTGGGCTCGCGCACGGCCCTGATGTTGGCCCTGCTCGCCTATGTCGCGACCATGCGCGAGGCAAAGGGCCTTGGTGTTTTCGACAAGCCCGTGCGCGACCGCGTGGCGGAAGCCGAGCAGCGCCACGTCGGCTATGGCGCCGGCGCCTCGGGCTTTTTTGAGGTGGCCTCCTTCGCCGGCATGAACCTGGTAGCGGGCTGGATCGGCCCGTTGGCCATCGCCGGCTATACCGTGGTCATGAATGTGGCCTCGCTGATCTTCATGGTGCCGCTGGGCTTGGCGACGGCGACGTCCGTTCTGGTCGGCAAGGCCTACGGCTCGCGTGACCCGCGCGGCGTCAACCGCGCCGGCGCGGTCGGCTTCGCGGTTACCGCCGCTTTCGGAATCGCCGTCTCGCTGCTGGTCTGGCCGCTGGCCGGGCCGATCGCCGCCGCCTACACCACCGACCCGCGCGTTCTGGTCATCGGCAAGGCCGCGGTCATGCTGTGCTGCCTGGCCTTCCTGCCTGACGCGCTGCAGGTGGTCGTCGCCCAGTCGCTGCGGGCCAGGGGTGACGTCTGGGTCCCCAGCGGCA
>Ga0302314_10013526_pt1 | contig 14016 bp, 8 predicted proteins | sample III_Palsa_N2_3_FD_200533 | JGI IMG/M metagenome (GOLD analysis project Ga0302314, IMG submission 200533) | Peat permafrost microbial communities from Stordalen Mire near Abisko, Sweden - III_Palsa_N2_3 | ecosystem: Environmental > Terrestrial > Soil > Palsa > Peat permafrost | place: Sweden... | reverse complement strand
TCCGCTTCCCGAGGCGATCAAGCTGGTCAAGGCCAACGCCACGGCCAAGTTCGACGAGAGCATCGAGATCGCCGTCAACCTGGGCGTCGATCCGCGCCACGCCGACCAGAACGTGCGCGGCGTCGTCGCCCTGCCGTCCGGCACCGGCCGCGACGTGCGCGTCGCCGTCATCGCCAAGGACGCCAAGGCCGACGAGGCCAAGGCCGCCGGAGCGGACATCGTCGGCGCCGAGGAGCTGGTCGAGCGCATCCAGGGCGGCTTCATGGACTTCGACCGGGTGATCGCGACGCCGGACATGATGGCCCTGGTCGGCCGCCTCGGTAAGATCCTGGGCCCGCGCGGCCTGATGCCGAACCCGCGCGTCGGCACGGTGACGCCGAACGTCGGCCAGGCCGTGAAGGACGCCAAGGGCGGCTCGATCGAGTTCCGGGTCGAGAAGGCGGGCATCGTCCACGCCGGCATCGGCAAGGCGAGCTTCACCGAGGACGCGCTGGAGGCCAACGTCCGCGCCCTCATGGACGCCCTCAACCGCTCCAAGCCGTCGGGCGCCAAGGGCACCTATGTGAAGCGCGTCAGCCTGTCGTCGACCATGGGCCCCGGCTTCAAGGTCGAGCCCGGCAGCATCGGCGCCTAATTCACTTGCGCCGCGCGGTGCTATCGCGCTGAATTCATGTGACGGACCCGAAGAGCGATCTTCGGGTTCTGTCGTATGGGACAGGCTCGGGGTGCGAGCCGGCGGGAAGGCGAAGTTGCGGCGCTATGGCTGATGAACTCGCGAGCAGCGTCGCCGCCGTTGGCGCGCTGGATGTGGTTCCGAAAATCCTCGAAGTCATCTGCCGCACCACCGGCATGGGCTTCGCGGCGGTGGCGCGCGTGACCGACGAGCGCTGGGTGGCCTGCGCCGTGCGCGACGAGATCGATTTCGGTCTGGAGCCCGGCGGCGAGCTGGAGCTGGGCACCACCATCTGCAACGAGATCCGCTGCAGCGGCGAGGCGGTGGTGATCGACCACGTGGCCGCCGACGCGGCGTTCCGCGACCATCCGACGCCGAAGCTGTACGGCTTCGAGAGCTACATCTCGACGCCGATCCAGCATCGCGGCGAGTTCTTCGGCACCCTCTGCGCCATCGATCCCAGGCCGGCGGCGCTGCGGGAGGGGCGGGCGCTGGAGACGCTCGAGCTGTTCGCCGCCCTGATCGGCGCCCACCTCGACGCCCAGGCGGCGCTCGCCCGCAGCGAGGCGGCGCTGCTCTCCGAACGCGAGACATCGGAGCTGCGCGAGCAGTTCATCGCGGTGATGGGCCACGACCTGCGCAATCCGCTCGCCGCCATCGACGCCTCGACCCGATTGCTCGGCAAGGCGCCGTCGCCGGACCGGACCGAGTTCATCCTCGGCCAGATGCGCGGCAGCGTCGATCGCATGGCCGCGCTGATCGACAATGTGATGGATTTCGCCCGCGGCCGGCTCGGTGGCGGTTTCGCGGTGGAGCTGCGCGCCGATGCGGCTATCGCGAGCGCGCTGCGGCATGTGATCGACGAGTTCCGCCTCGCCCGACCCGGCCACGTGATCGAAGCCGACATCGCCCTGGCCGAGCCCGTCCGGGCCGACGCGCGCCGGATCGCCCAGCTTGCCTCCAACCTGCTCGCCAACGCCCTCGACCACGGCGCCGACCAGCCGGTGCGGCTCGCGTGCCGCGCCGAGGCCGGCCGGTTCGAGCTATCGGTCGCCAACAGCGGCGAGCCGATCCCGCCCAAAAGCCTGCGCCGGCTGTTCCAGCCCTACACCCGCGCCTCGGACCGTCCGCATCAACAAGGCTTGGGCCTGGGTCTCTACATCGCCGCCCAAATCGCCGACGCGCATGGCGGCGCGATGCGTGTAATCTCCAACGAACGCGAGACCGTGTTTACCTTCTCCATGCCGTTGGCGGCTGGATAGCGCGGCCTCCAAAGCGGGAGTCGGAGCCATGACCGAAGCCAAGCCGACCGTTCGGGTCACCGTCAGCGAGAACGGGCCCTACCTGGTCACCGGCGACATCCCCCTCGCCAAACAGACCATCGTCGCCGACGCCGAGGGCGGGTCGGAGACCTGGGCGGAGGGCGATGCGGTGGCGCATCGGGCCAACTACGCCCTCTGCCGCTGCGGCGCCTCGCAGACCAAGCCGTTCTGCGACGGTTCGCACCAGAAGATCGGCTTCGACGGGACCGAGACGGCCAGCCGCGAGCCCTATCTCGACCAGGCGCAGATGCTCGACGGCCCGGTGCTGCAGCTCACCGACGCCGAGGGCCTGTGCGCCTTCAGCCGCTTCTGCGATCCCCACGGCCAGGTCTGGAACCAGGTCGCCGCCACCGACGATCCCGAAGTGCGGGCGACGTTCGTCCGCCAGGTGAACGCCTGTCCGGCGGGCCGGCTGGTGGCCTGGGACAAGGCGAGCGGGCAGGCGGTCGAAACCCCGCTGCCGGCCTCGATCGGGCTGATCGAGGATCCGGTGCAGGACTGCAGCGGCCCGCTCTGGCTGCGCGGCGGCATCGCCGTCGTGGCGGCGGACGGGTTTGACTACGAGGTGCGCAACCGCGTCACCCTCTGCCGCTGCGGCCAGTCGAGCAACAAGCCGTTCTGCGACGGGGCGCATGCCTCGGTGAAGTTCAAGGCCTGAGGGGTTACGCACCCGCCGCGTCAGTCGCTGACGTGGATCAGCATCTTGCCGGCGTTGCGGCCTTCGAAGAGGCCGATCAGGCCTTCCGGGGCGCGCTCGAAGCCTGACAGCACCGTCTCCTGGTACTTCACCCGGCCGTCCTTCAGCCAGGCGGTCATGTCGGAGACGAAGGCCTCGCTTAAATGGCCGAAGTCGCTGGCGACGAAGCCCTCCATGCGGATGCGGCCGTAGATCAGGTTGAAGAGGCCATGCACGCCCTCGCCGCCGCCGTTGTACATCGAGATCATGCCGCAGACCGGGATGCGGCCGCGGACGTTCATGCGGGGCAGGGCGGCGTCGAGGTGGGCGCCGCCGACGTTCTCGAAATAGACGTCGATGCCGTTTGGCGTCGCGGCGGCCAGGGCCTCGGCCAGCGGCTGCGCCTTGTAGTCGATCACCGCGTCGAGGCCGGCTTCGTCGCGCAGCCAGGCGGCCTTATCCGCCGAGCCGGTCGAGCCGACCACATAGCAGCCCTTCAGCTTGGCGATCTGGGCCGCGACCGAGCCCACCGCGCCGCCGGCGGTGGAGACGAACACCTGCTCGCCGTCCTTCAGCGCGCCGGTCTCCAGCAGGCCGCCGTAGGCCGTCAATCCGGTGCCGCCGAGGGCGTGCATGTAGACGCTGAGCGGCAGCGCTGGGTCGCGCTTCAGCACCTGGACGCCGCGGCCGTCGGAGACGAAATGCTCCCGGAAACCGGCGCCGTGGCGCACGACATCGCCCTCGCGGAACTTCGGATGGCGCGACTGGGTCACCCGGCCGATGCCGCCGCCCGGCATCGGCTCGTCCAGCGGCTGGTCGGCGTTGAGCCGGGGCCGCATGTAGGGATCGACCGACATCAAGAGCGCGCCCACCTGGATCTCGCCCTCGCCGGCGTCCGGGCAGTGGGCCTCGACCAGGGCGAAATCCTCGGGGACGGGCACGCCATTCGGGCGGCGGGCGAGGTGGATGTGGCGGGTGGCGGGCATGCGTAACCTCCGAACGAGCTCAGTCAGGCCGGCACATAGGCGCCGCCGTTGACGTGGATAACCTGTCCCTGGACGAATTGCGCCGCCGGGCTGAGCAGGAATTCGACCACGGCGGCGTAGTCGCTGTCCTGGGTCATTCGGCCCGAGGGATTGGCCCGCGCGGCGCGCTCGAAGAGGCGCGTGGCGGCCTCATCGCCGCCCAGCATGGCGGCGACCGAGGTGGTCTCCACCAGCCCTGGCGCGACGGCGTTGATCCGCACGCCTTTCGGCGCCAGCTCGGCCACCAGATAGCGCACCAGACTCTCGGCCAGCGCCTTGCCGGCGCCGAGCGCCGCGTAGTTGGCCTGCGGCGTCCGCGCCCCGGCGCTGGAGATCAGCACCACGCTGCTGCCCTGTCCGAGTTGCGGCAGGGCGGCCTGCACCAGATAGAGCAGCGCCAGGCCGTTGACCTGGATCGCCTGGGTGAACTTCGCCAGGTCGGCGCCCAGCAGGCTGGTCGGATAGATCATCGCCGCGCTGTGGACGATGTGGACCGGGCCGCCATCGGCCGCCCGCGCCGCCGCCGCCATCAGCGCCGCCGCGCCGTCGATCTCTCCGACATCGGCGCGCACGGTGGTGACGGGCGCGCCGGTGGGCGCCAGCCGCGCCTTCGCCGCATTGGCCGCGGCCTCGTCAGCCACATACCCCAGCACCAGCGCCTCGCCCGGCCGCGCCAGCCGCTCGGCGATGGCGAGGCCAATGCCCTTAGTCCCGCCGGTGACGATGATGGTCATGGTCGTGTCCTCCGCCCCGAGGACGACCTTTGGCGCCAAGCGGCGCGACGGGGCAAGCTGGCGTGGTTCTTGACACCAATCCCCCGACCCATCATAAGCCGCGCCTTCCGCTTCGGACCTAGGTCCTGGCGGGTCTGTCCGAGAACCGCGGGCCTTCCGGCTTAATCGTCTACCCGCCGCGGGGAGACAGGATGCGAAAGCGGCCTTGCGCGGCGCCTCTCGGCGGCCGGCGCGGCTTTCCGTTCTTTCCCCATCTCGAGACAGGCTTGGATTTGTCGTCCGCGCGCTTTGGCGTTCGGCGTGGTGATGGAGAGCGGCATGGACCGTGCGCAGAAGGCCGAGTCGATCAAGACCATCAAGAGCGTCTTCGCCGGCGCCGGCGCCGTCGTGGTCACCCACAATCTCGGCCTCACCGTCGCCCAGCTCAGCGACCTGCGCGGCCGGCTGCGCAAGGAAGGCGCGGCGTTCAAGGTGGTGAAGAACAGCCTCGCCCAGAAGGCGCTGAACGGCGCTGGCGAAACCGGCGCCGCCGCCCTCTTCACCGGGCCGGTCGGCATCGCCTATGCCCCCGATCCCGTGTCCGCCGCCAAGGTCGCCACCCAGTACGCCAAGGACAATGAGAAGTTCGTCGTCGTCGGCGGCTTCATGGGCGACCTGGTGCTGGACACCGCCGGCGTCAGCGCCCTCGCCAAGCTGCCGTCGCTCGATCAGCTGCGGGCCACGCTCGTCGGCCTGCTCCAGGCTCCGGCCACCCGCATCGCCGGCGTCATCCAGGCGCCCGCCGCCCAACTCGCCCGCGTCTTCTCGGCCTATGCCGAGAAGGACGCCGCCTAACCCTCAAGCCTCTCGACTCAAGGAACTAAACCCATGGCCAATCTCGAAAAGATCGTCGAAGACCTCTCCAAGCTGACCGTGCTGGAAGCCGCCGAGCTCTCCAAGCTGCTGGAAGAAAAGTGGGGCGTCTCCGCCGCCGCGCCGGTGGCCGCCGCCGCCGCCGCCCCGGGCGCCGCCGCGCCGGCCGAAGTCGCCGAAGAGCAAACCGAGTTCACCGTCATCCTCACCGGCGGCGGCGACAAGAAGATCAATGTGATCAAGGAAGTCCGCAGCGTCCGCCCGGACCTCGGCCTGAAGGAAGCCAAGGACCTGGTCGAAGGCGCCCCGCAGAACGTGAAGGAAAACGTTTCCAAGCAGGAAGCCGAAGAAGTGAAGAAGAAGCTCGAAGCCGCCGGCGCGAGCGTCACCATCAAGTAGCACCGTCCTCGGTGAGGATTGACAGCGGCCGGCCGGGCGAAAGCTCGGCCGGCCGTTTGTTTTTCGCGAGCGCTGGAGCGAAAGTGTCGCCTTGGCCTCTATGACAGAGGGCGACTCAGGGCGGTTCAAATGCATCTTGAAAGGATCTGGTTCGCCATCCCTTTCATTGTCGTGCTGATCACCGTCATCACATCGCTTCGAAGCGGCCAGACTCTCAACCCCGCAAGGGGACCCAGCCTATGATCGTGAGCAAATCGGAGCAGCCGCGACTCTTCTGGACGGGAATTGTGTTGCGGACAGCCGCTCTACTCGTGACCGGTTGGCTGGCAATCGAGTTAATTGCCTTCACGCCATAAGAAGCCCTCGCGCCGCGACGCTGGACAAACCCGCCGGCTCATGACTTTGGCCTGCGATGCCCCTGTTTCCCGCCGCCCCCGCCGAGCACCCCGAGATCGCCGCGCTGGTGAACAGCGCCTACCGCGGCGCCGGCCCGGAGAGCGGGTGGACCACCGAGGCCGACTATATCAACGGCGAGCGCACCGACGCGGCGACCTTGGCCCGCGACTTGGCGGCCCAGCCCTCGGCGCGGCTGCTGGTCTGGCGGGATGAGCCGGGCGGCCCGATCCTGGGCTGCGTCTGGCTGGAGCCGATGGGCGCGGAGGCCTGGTATCTCGGCATGCTCACCGTCCGGCCCGACCTGCAGGACCGCCAGCTCGGCCGCGCCGTGCTGGCGGCGGCGGAGCAGATGGCGGCCGGGGAGGGCGCGCGGGGCGTTCGGATGACGGTGGTCAATGTCCGCGACACCCTGATCGCCTGGTACGAGCGCCGCGGCTACGTGCTGACCGGGGAGACCCTGCCGTTCCCCTACGACGACCCGGTGTTCGGCGCGCCATTGCGGCCGGACCTGGCGTTCGTGGTGCTGGAGAAGGTGTTCAAGGCTTAGGGCGCGCTGTTCCTTCTCCCCTTGCGGGAGAAGGTGGCGGCGAAGCCGACGGATGAGGGGTCGCGCCGCCGTAAGAGATTGTCCTGGCTGGCGTTTCGCGCTGATGAGTTTGTGCGACCCCTCATCCGGCCCTTCGGGCCACCTTCTCCCGCAAGGGGAGAAGGCTCCGAAGTCCTTGCCAAACCCTCGTTTTCGGGGTTGGCTGCGAGGATGCGTTAAGAAACGCGCGGATTCCCCCTTTTCATATCCGCGGCGAGCGCCTAAATACGCGTTTCTCTCCAACCCGAGACGATGATTCTCCGCGCGCCCGCCATGCTTTGGCAACGGCGCGCTTCTGCTTTCGCCCCGAGGCGCTGGTCACCTCCCTCAGACCAGAGCGAAGGGGCGCCCGAAGCTTCCCGGCTTCGGACTTCCCGGCGTCCCGCGGACCTTCACGGCCAATTTCCGGCCGAGGGTCCGATCCGAGGGCGGACGCAACGGATGAAATGACCTCGCGCGCGGACTCCGTGTCCGTGCGCCCCCAAGGGAGCCATGATGGCGCAAACGTTCACTGGTAAGAAGCGGATCCGGAAGTCTTTCGGCCGCATCCCCGAAGCCGTGCAAATGCCGAACCTGATCGAGGTTCAGCGCTCGTCCTACGAACAGTTCCTGCAGCGTGAAACCCGGTCCTCCGAGCGCCGCATCGAGGGGATCGAGGCGGTGTTCCGCTCGGTGTTCCCGATCAAGGACTTCAACGAGCGCGCCACGCTCGAATACGTCACCTACGAATTCGAAGACCCGAAATACGACGTCGAGGAGTGCATCCAGCGCGACATGACGTACGCCGCGCCGCTGAAGGTGAAGCTGCGGCTGATCGTGTTCGAAACCGACGAGGAAACTGGCGCCCGCTCGGTGAAGGATATCAAGGAGCAGGACGTCTACATGGGCGACATTCCGCTCATGACCGACAAGGGCACCTTCATCGTCAACGGCACCGAGCGGGTCATCGTCTCCCAGATGCACCGCAGCCCCGGCGTCTTCTTCGACCACGACAAGGGCAAGACGCACTCGTCCGGCAAGCTGCTGTTCGCCGCCCGGATCATCCCCTATCGCGGCTCCTGGCTCGACTTCGAGTTCGACGCCAAGGATCTCGTCTTCGTGCGCATCGACCGGCGCCGCAAGCTGCCGGCGACCACCTTCCTGCTCGGCCTGGGCATGGACGGCGAAGAGATCCTGACGACCTTCTATGACGTCGTGCCGTTCGAGAAACGCCCTGGCGGCTGGGCGACGCCCTACAAGCCCGAGCGCTGGCGCGGCGTGAAGCCCGATTTCCCGCTGATCGACGCCGACACCGGCGAGGAAGTGGCCCCGGCCGGGACCAAGATCTCCGCCCGCCACGCCAAGCGCCTGCAGGACAACGGCCTGAAGACGCTGCTGCTGTCGCCCGAAGCGCTGGTCGGCCGCTACCTGGCCCGCGACGAAGTCAATGTGACCACCGGCGAGATCTACGCCGAGGCCGGCGACGAGCTCGACGCCACCTCGATCGCCACCCTGGAAGACCTGGGCTTCACCACCATCGACGTGCTCGACATCGACCACGTCACGGTCGGCCCGTACCTGCGCAACACCCTCAGGGTAGACAAGAACTCGGTCCGCGAGGACGCGCTGTTCGACATCTACCGGGTCATGCGTCCGGGCGAGCCGCCGACGGTGGAAGCCGCCGAGGCGATGTTCAAGAGCCTGTTCTTCGACCAGGAGCGCTACGACCTGTCGTCCGTCGGCCGCGTGAAGATGAATATGCGGCTCGAACTGGACACCTCCGACGAGGAGCGCGTCATCCGCAAGGAAGACGTGATCGAGGTGCTGCGAACCCTGGTCGGCCTGCGCGACGGCCGCGGCGAGATCGACGACATCGACAACCTCGGCAACCGCCGGGTGCGCTCGGTCGGCGAACTGCTGGAAAACCAATACCGCGTCGGCCTGCTGCGCATGGAGCGGGCGATCAAGGAGCGGATGTCCAGCGTCGATATCGACACCGTGATGCCGCACGACCTGATCAACGCCAAGCCGGCGGCGGCGGCGGTGCGGGAGTTCTTCGGCTCCTCGCAGCTCTCGCAGTTCATGGACCAGACCAACCCGCTCAGCGAGATCACCCACAAGCGGCGTCTCTCGGCGCTGGGTCCGGGCGGTCTGACGCGCGAACGGGCCGGCTTCGAGGTGCGCGACGTGCACCCGACCCACTACGGCCGCATCTGCCCGATCGAGACGCCGGAAGGCCCGAACATCGGCCTGATCAACTCGCTCGCCACCCACGCGGTGGTGAACAAGTACGGCTTCATCGAGAGCCCGTACCGGCGGATCAAGGACGGCAAGACCACCGACGAGGTGATCTATATGTCGGCCATGGAAGAGGCGAAGCACATCATCGCCCAGGCCAACATCACCCTGAAGGACGGCGAGATCGTCGACGATCTGGTCCCCGGCCGGATCAACGGCGAGCCGACGCTGCTGCCGAAGGACCAGGTCGACCTGATGGACGTCAGTCCCAAGCAGGTCGTCTCCGTCGCCGCGGCGCTGATCCCGTTCCTCGAGAACGACGACGCCAACCGCGCCCTGATGGGCTCCAACATGCAGCGCCAGGCGGTGCCGCTGATCCAGACCGACGCCCCGCTCGTGGGCACCGGCATGGAAGCGGTGGTCGCCCGTGACTCCGGCGCCGTCGTGGCGGCCCGCCGCCCCGGCATCGTGGAGCAGATCGACGGCACCCGGATCGTCATCCGGGCCACCGAAGAGACCGACCCCGCCAAGCCGGGCGTCGATATCTATCGGCTGTCGAAGTTCCAGCGCTCGAACCAGAACACCTGCATCAACCAGCGTCCGCTGGTCAGGGTGGGCGACAAGCTCAACGCCGGCGACATCATCGCCGACGGCCCCTCGACCGACCTCGGCGAGCTGGCCCTGGGCCGCAATGTGCTGGTCGCGTTCATGCCCTGGAACGGCTACAACTTCGAGGACTCGATCCTGATCTCCGAGCGCATCGTGCGCGATGACGTCTTCACCTCGATCCACATCGAGGAATTCGAGGTCATGGCCCGCGACACCAAGCTGGGCCCGGAAGAGATCACCCGCGACATCCCCAACGTCGGCGAGGAAGCCCTGCGCAACCTCGACGAGGCGGGCATCGTGGCGATCGGCGCCGAGGTGCTGCCGGGCGACATCCTGGTCGGCAAGGTCACGCCGAAGGGCGAGAGCCCGATGACGCCGGAAGAGAAGCTGCTGCGCGCCATCTTCGGCGAAAAGGCCTCCGACGTGCGCGACACCTCGCTGCGGCTGCCCCCGGGCGTCGCCGGCACGGTGGTCGAGGTGCGGGTGTTCAACCGGCACGGCGTCGACAAGGACGAGCGCGCCCTGGCGATCGAACGCGAAGAGATCGAGCGGCTCGGCAAGGACCGCGACGACGAGTTCGCGATCCTGAACCGCAACATGACCTCGCGTCTGCGCGAACTCTTGATCGGCAAGGCCGCGGTCTCCGGACCCAAGGGCCTCGGCCGCGGCGAGATCACCACCGAGAAGCTGGCGGACATCTCGCCCGGCCTCTGGTGGCAGATCGCGCTCGACGACGAAAAGGCGATGGCCGAGCTGGAGGCCTTGCGCCGCCAGTTCGACGACGCCCGCCGCCGTCTGGATCGCCGGTTCGAGGACAAGGTCGACAAGCTGCAGCGGGGCGACGAACTGCCCCCCGGCGTGATGAAGATGGTCAAGGTGTTCGTCGCGGTGAAGCGCAAGCTGCAGCCCGGCGACAAGATGGCCGGCCGTCACGGCAACAAGGGCGTCATCTCCAAGATCCTGCCGATCGAGGACATGCCGATGCTGGAAGACGGCACCCCGGTCGATGTGGTGCTCAATCCGCTGGGCGTGCCTTCGCGGATGAACGTCGGCCAGATCTTCGAGACCCACCTCGGCTGGGCCTGCGCGGGCCTCGGCCGGCAGCTCGGCGACCTCTATGAGGTGTGGAGAGCCGGCGGCACCAAGGATGGCCTGGTCAAGCGTCTGAACGAGATCTACGGCGAGTCCGAGGTCCCGACCGACGAGGCGGAGCTGGCCGAACTGGCCCGCAACGTGACCAAGGGCGTTCCGATCGCCACCCCGGTGTTCGACGGCGCCCACATCAACGACATCGAGCAGATGCTGGAAGAGGCGGGCCTCTCCCGCTCCGGCCAGGTGCAGCTGGTCGACGGCCAGTCCGGCGAGCAGTTCAAGCGGGAGGTCACCGTCGGCTACATCTACATGCTGAAGCTGCACCACCTGGTGGACGACAAGATCCACGCCCGCTCCATCGGGCCGTACAGCCTGGTCACCCAGCAACCGCTGGGCGGCAAGGCCCAGTTCGGCGGCCAGCGCTTCGGCGAGATGGAGGTCTGGGCGCTGGAAGCCTACGGCGCGGCCTACACCCTGCAGGAGATGCTGACGGTGAAGTCCGACGACGTGGCCGGGCGCACCAAGGTCTACGAGAGCATCGTCCGCGGCGACGACGCCTTCGAGGCCGGCATCCCCGAGAGCTTCAACGTGCTCGTCAAGGAGATGCGCTCGCTGGGCCTCAACGTGGAGCTCGAGAACAGCTGACCGACGCCGCCGATACGCGTCGAACCCGTGCGGGGGGAGGGGCCGTCAGCCCCTCCCTCATCGCCTCCCCGAACTACTGACGGTCTGGAAAATCCATGAACCAGGAAGTCCTCAATATCTTCAATCCGGTGGTCGCCGCCCCGACCTTCGACCAAATCCGCATCTCTCTGGCCAGCCCGGAGAAGATCCGCTCGTGGTCGTTCGGCGAGATCAAGAAGCCGGAGACCATCAACTACCGCACGTTCAAGCCCGAGCGTGACGGCCTGTTCTGCGCCCGGATCTTCGGTCCGACGAAGGACTACGAGTGCCTGTGCGGCAAGTACAAGCGCATGAAGTACAAGGGCATCATCTGCGAGAAGTGCGGCGTCGAGGTGACCCTCGCCCGCGTCCGCCGCGAGCGGATGGGCCACATCGAGCTGGCCAGCCCGGTCGCGCACATCTGGTTCCTGAAGAGCCTGCCCAGCCGCATCGCGATGATGCTGGACATGCCGCTGAAGGACATCGAGCGGGTCCTCTATTTCGAATACTATATCGTCACCGAGCCCGGCCTGACGCCGCTGAAGCAGAATCAGCTGCTGTCGGAAGACGACTATATGCGGGCGCAGGACGAATACGGCGACGACGGCTTCACCGCCGAGATCGGGGCCGAGGCGGTGCGCGGCCTGCTGCGCGCCATCGACCTGCCGAAAACGATCGAACAGCTCCGCGAGGATCTGACCACCACCACCTCCGAGATGAAGCTCAAGAAGGCGTCCAAGCGCCTGAAGATCATGGAGGCCTTCGTCGAGAGCGGCAACAAGCCGGAGTGGATGATCCTGACCGTGGTCCCGGTGATCCCGCCGGAACTGCGTCCGCTGGTGCCGCTGGACGGCGGCCGCTTCGCCACCTCCGACCTGAACGACCTCTATCGCCGGGTCATCAACCGCAACAATCGCCTCAAGCGCCTGATCGAGCTGCGCGCGCCGGACATCATCATCCGCAACGAGAAGCGGATGCTGCAGGAAGCCGTCGACGCCCTGTTCGACAACGGCCGCCGCGGCCGCGTCATCACCGGCGCCAACAAGCGTCCGCTGAAGTCGCTCGCCGACATGCTGAAGGGCAAGCAGGGCCGGTTCCGCCAGAACCTGCTCGGCAAGCGCGTCGACTATTCCGGCCGTTCGGTCATCGTGGTCGGCCCGGAGCTGAAGCTGCACGAGTGCGGCCTGCCCAAGAAGATGGCCCTGGAGCTGTTCAAGCCGTTCATCTACGCGCGGCTGGACGCCAAGGGGCTCTCGGGCACCGTCAAGCAGTCCAAGCGCATGGTCGAGCGCGAACAGCCGCAGGTGTGGGACATCCTCGAAGAGGTGATCCGCGAGCACCCGGTGCTGCTCAACCGCGCGCCGACGCTGCACCGCCTCGGCATCCAGGCGTTCGAGCCGAAGCTGATCGAAGGCAAGGCGATCCAGCTGCACCCGCTGGTCTGCACCGCCTTCAACGCCGACTTCGACGGCGACCAGATGGCCGTGCACGTGCCGCTCTCGCTGGAAGCCCAGCTGGAAGCGCGCGTGCTGATGATGAGCACGAACAACATCCTGTCGCCCGCCAACGGGCGCCCGATCATCGTGCCCAGCCAGGACATCGTCCTCGGCCTCTATTACCTCTCGATCGCCAAGGACAAGGAGCCCGGCGAGGGCAAGCTGTTCGCCGACCTCGGCGAGATCGAGGCGGCGCTGGAAGCCGGCGTGGTCACCCTGCACACCAAGATCAAGGCGCGCTTCTCGGAGAGCAACGCCGACGGCGTCGTGCAGCGGCGGGTGATCGACACCACCCCCGGCCGGATGAAGATCGCGGCCCTGTTGCCGCACAATCCGGCGATCGGCCACCGGCTGATCGAGAAGAGCATGACCAAGAAGGAAATCGCCAACCTGATCGACGCCGTCTACCGGCACTGCGGTCAGAAGGCGACGGTGATCTTCGCCGACCAGATCATGGGTCTGGGCTTCCGCGAGGCGGCCAAGGCCGGCATCTCGTTCGGCAAGGACGACATCGTCATCCCCGAGCGCAAGAAGGAGATCGTGCAGACCACCCGCACCCTGGTCGAGGAATACGAGCAGCAATATGCGGACGGCCTGATCACCAAGGGCGAGAAGTACAACAAGGTCGTCGACGCCTGGGACAAGGCCACCGACCGCGTCGCCGACGAGATGATGGCCGAGATCTCCACCAAGAAGCACGGGCCGGACGGCCGCGAGCTGGAGATCAACTCGATCTGGATGATGGCCAACTCCGGCGCCCGCGGCTCGCAGGCGCAGATGAAGCAGCTCGGCGGGATGCGCGGCCTGATGGCCAAGCCCTCCGGCGAGATCATCGAGACGCCAATCATCTCGAACTTCAAGGAAGGCCTCACCGTCCAGGAGTACTTCAACTCCACCCACGGCGCTCGTAAGGGCCTGGCAGACACGGCGCTGAAGACGGCCAACTCCGGCTATCTGACCCGGCGTCTGGTCGACGTGGCGCAGGACTGCATCATCTTCGAGGAAGACTGCGGCACCACCCGGGGCATCACCCTGCGCGCCGTGGTCGAAGGCGGCGATGTGCTGGTCTCGCTCGGCCAGCGCGTGCTGGGCCGTTTCTCGGCCGAGGACATCAAGGAGCCGGGGACCAACGAACTGGTGGTTCCCGCCGACACCTATCTCGACGAGAACCAGATCGAGGCGATCGAGGCGGCCGGCGTCCAGCAGATCAAGATCCGCTCGGTGCTGACCTGCGAAGCCAAGGTCGGCGTCTGCGGCGCCTGCTACGGACGGGACC
>Ga0302314_10013525_pt1 | contig 14018 bp, 14 predicted proteins | sample III_Palsa_N2_3_FD_200533 | JGI IMG/M metagenome (GOLD analysis project Ga0302314, IMG submission 200533) | Peat permafrost microbial communities from Stordalen Mire near Abisko, Sweden - III_Palsa_N2_3 | ecosystem: Environmental > Terrestrial > Soil > Palsa > Peat permafrost | place: Sweden... | reverse complement strand
CCTGCGTGGTTCTCGAACCGGATTAAGCGGCTTGTCAAGGCACCGAAGCGCTAACTGGTGGACCCGGCGCTCGTTGCGGCCGTCCTCGGGCTCGGCCGGGACGCCATCTTGTACGGGCCCGATATGCTAGCCCGCCTCCTGGACACCTTCGTCGCCGCGCAGCTGCGCGCCGAGCTCGCTGCCAGCAGCAACGACCCACGCCTCTGTCACCTGCGTGACGAACAGGGACGCCGGGAAGTAGACCTGCTCATAGAGACCGCGGGCGGGCGACTGATCGGCATCGAGGTCAAGGCTGCTGCCACCGTCACCGCCGCCGACGCACGCCACCTGGCCTGGCTCCGCGACGAGACTGGCGACGCGTTCGTCGCCGGAATCGTCTTTCACGCCGGCCCGCGCGTCTTCCCCGTCGGCGACCGCATCATCGCCGCGCCAGTCTCTACCCTGTGGTCATAGTCAATTCACGACTCAACAATGAAATTGCCCCTGAGGACTGCTGTTGGGCCTCGTCTTATTAGCCGGGGGGCAGGCGAGGGCACCCTGTCTGTGCTGCCTGCCTTAGTCGAAGTCCCCCGTGCTCTAGGGGCTTGAGGGGTGGCTTGGCGGGACGTACTGTTCGGCCACCACCGTACAACGCGGCGATAACGCGCAACCGGCCGGAGGGCGCTGAGCGACCCAGCCGGCGGCGGTGGCGGCATACCGGGCCATGCGCAGCCGATCGCCCCAGCCCGGCGCTGTGCCGGGCTGGGGCGAGGGCTCGTCATGCCGGTAGAGAAGCATGGACTTCGCGGTTGTTGCTTCTGGCTGTTAGTGGCAGGAGAGCTTCGGGTTGACGCCGATGTAGTTGAGCGGGCCGGCTAGAACCGTGACGACAATGGTGCCAGCGCTCGCGCAGCTCACCTTGTCGTTGAAATAGTTCCGCTGGGCACACGCGATAAGACCGATGACAAGCCAGATCACCAGAATGACGGAGCCGAGCCTCATGAGAGCCTCATCTTTCTTCTTTTATGTGGGGGGAGAGGGGTTGCGGGTTAGGGAAACACGAACGGGGGTGGCGGAAAGGGAGCCTGATGGCGGCTTTCCGTCAGCAAAGTAACGGGATAGACACGGCTGGTTTCCGGCAGCAAAGGAGCGAGATAAGCACGGCTCGCGAGCGGCCTGCTAAGGAAGATACCGCCGGCACAGATGATGCGGTGACCGGGTGTCTGGCACGCCAGCTCAGTCAGCTTCATCGTGTGCCCTCCTCCGGACCGCATCGACTACTGCGCTGTATCGACTACCCGCGTGGCGCGGGAGAAACGCAACCCGCGGAACTTGCCCGACATGCACATTGCCGCACATGGAACCGGGGTGACTCACGTAAACTGAGCAGGTGCCCGCCGCTGGTGCGTAAGCGGCTGAGACGGCATCATGCCGCCTGCGGTACGCGCCCTCCCGCAGGGGCCGGCCGCCGCTCACAGGTCCGGAGACGTGGCCTGCCCCCTGTCTGTATGAAGTGGTGGTGGTTGTCATGTCCGATGAGCGGTTCCCCGTCGCGTGGTCCGACCGGACCGCCATCGTCACGGCGGCGGGAGAGGTCGACCTGACCAACGCGGACGGCTTGCGGGAGGCACTGCTGTCGGCACTCAACGCCGGGGCGCTCGGCCTGGTGGCGGACATGACCAGCACGACGTTCCTTGATTCAGCGGGTGTCAGCGCCCTGGTGCGGGCATCGCGGCGAGCCGTCGCCACCGGTGCGGTCTTCCGGCTGGTCGTCAGCGCGCCGCCGGTGCTGCGGGTGCTCAACCTGGTTGGCATCGACCGGCTGGTCGAGGTTCACCCGAGCGTGACGGCCGCACTGGCTTCGCTGCCCGACGCGACCGGCCACCTGCCTGCCTGAGCGGTCGCGTCAGGCGACCGACATCGAGAACATGACCCGGACACCGCCCGGGCTGACCGCCACCGAGACGTAATCGGCGAGCCGCTGCAGCACCAGGCGGCGCAGCGCCTCCTCCTCGTCCTGCCGTCCGGCCGGGCGGCCGCCGCGGGTCACCCGGCGAATCAGCAGGCCGTCCCCGTTGACCTCGCAGAACGCGCGCCGGTCGGCAATCCACAACCGTACCCGGGCGGTGCACGGACCCGAGGCAGTGGCACAGGCCGAGGCCTCGCTGACCGCCAGCACGAAGTCGGCGAGCCGCGCGGAGGCCATGCCGCTGCGCCCGCCGAACGAGCGGGTGAACCGTCGAACGGCCGGGACGTCGCCCCGCCGGAACGCACGCTCCACCAGCAGCCGCGGCTCGCTCAGCGGCAGCCGGCTCTCGCTGGCCTGCCCGCCTCCTCGGATCCGGGTGTTCATCAGCCTCAGCCATCCTCGAACGGTGCCGTGAGCCTGGGCGGCTCGCCGCTGACACTGGTCACGATGGTGGCGGCCAGGTCGCGCAGCTTGACATTGGTGTTCTGGGAGACGCTCCGCAACATCGCGAACGCCTTGTCGTGCGGGCACCGCTCGGTCGCCATGATCACGCCGAGCGCCTGATCGATGACCGCCCTGGACACGATGGAGGACCGGAGCTGGTCATTGCGGTCAGCGCAGGAGGCCATCCGCTGCGCCAGGACGAGCGCGCCCGCGGCGTCCTGGGCGAACTTGTCGGCCCGGGCGGTCTCCTGCTCGCCGAACACCCCCGGTCGGCGGGAGTACAGCACCAAGGCGCCGACCGGCTCGCCGTCGTTGATCAGCGGCACCGCGTAACAGGACCTGACGCCGAGCGACGCGGCCTGCGGGCAGAACGCCGGCCACTGGTCATCTGTGGTCGTGTCATGCACCCGGACCGGCCGTGCCCGCCGCAGGGCGTGCCGGGCAGGTCCCTCCCCCGCCTGAAGCTGCAACTGGTCCGCGGCGGCGGCGAGCGGGTCACTGCACGCGGTAAACGGCGCCGGGCGGCCCCCCTGCCGCAGCGCCATCCCGCAGGACACGCCGTCGCGGACGGTGCGCGCCGCGAGCACCGCGAGCTCGTGCAGGAACTGCTCGATGCTGTCGGTTTTCAGCAGGGCGTTCTGCAGCCCCGCCAGGTCCCCTTGCGCTTCTTGCACTTCGCTAGGCACGCGCTTACCTCTACCCCGATGAGCCGGATAAAACGGGTGTCAGGCAGGGTCACTGCCCACGAGCTCGGCCGCCGCGGTCGCGATAGAGGCCAGGTCGATGCCGGCCAGCTGCACTTGCTCGTCCGGGGTGGCCGAGCCCGGCATGGCGCGTACGGCCAGCTTCCGCACCACCGGCAGCGGCTGCTTGCTGCCCAGCATGCCCGCGTCCGCCGTGAGCGCGCTCAGCACCGCGTCCCCGAGCCCGCCTTCCGGCCAGTGGTCCTCCACCGTGACGATCCGCCCGGTTTCCCGCGCGGCGGCGCGCAGCGTGGCCGCGTCGATCGGCTTGACCGAGTAGGCGTCGATGACCCGTGCCGTGATCCCGTCCTCGGCCAGCAGTTCCGCGGCCGCCAGCGCCTCATGCACGGTGATGCCGGCCGCCACCAGGGTCACCTCATCGTCGGGCGAGGAGCGGAGCACCCGGCTGCCGCCGACCTCGAAACGCTCACCTGGCTGGTAGATCACCGGTGTGTCCCCCCGGCCGGTGCGCAGGTAACTTACTCCGGGCAGGTCGGCGAGCACGCCGGTCAGCCAGGCGGCCTGGTTGGCGTCGCACGGGCAGAGCACGGTGCTGCCGTGCACGGCGCGCAGCGCGGCGATGTCCTCCAGCGCCATCTGCGACGGGCCGTCCTGGCCGACGGTAACGCCGGAGTGCGAACCGACCAGGCGGATGCTGGCCCGGCTGATCGCGGCCATCCGGATGAAGTCGTAGGCGCGGCTGAGAAACGCGGCGAAGGTAGCGGCGAACGGCACCCAGCCGCGCACCTGCATGCCAACCGCCGCCGCGAGCATCTGCTGCTCGGCGGTGTAGCACTCGAAGAACCGGTCCGGATGCGCCTGGGCGAAGAACGAAGTGTGGGTGGAGTCGCTCACCTCGCCGTCAAGCACCACCACGTCCGCCCGGGCGTCACCGAGGGCGGCCAGCGCCTGCCCGAACCCCGTGCGGGTGGACACCATCGAGCCCGGCCGGTAGGCCGGCGGCCGCCACGGGACCGGCGCCGGGTCGCCGGGGTGTCCGGCCACCAGGCGCAACCTGGCCGGCCCGCGCGTGCCCGGATCCTGAGCGGCCGGAGCTTGAGCGGCTGAGTGCCTGGTGCCCGGGATGTGCATGACCGAGGCCGGCGTGTCCGGAACCAGCGCGACCGGGGACTGCGCGACCGGGGACTGCGCGCCGGTCTGCGGCGTTCCTGGGTACCGCGTTACCGGAACCAGCGTGACCGGGGCGCGTCCGCCGGTCTCCCGCGTTCCTGGGTACTCCGTTACCGGAACTAGCGTGACCGGGGACTGTCCGCCGGTCCCTCGACGGCCCGTCTGCGGGCCGCCGGTCCCTTGCTGGACCGCGTCCCGGTCCGCTGGGTGAACGCGCTGGGCCGGGGGCACCGGGGCCGGCGGCGCCACCCGCACCCGGATGTTCCGGACGCCGCCGAGCTCGCGGATCGCCCCGTCGGGATCGGGTACCAGCTTGCCGTGGGTGTCCTCTCGGTCTTCGACGGCCGCCACGCCGCGGCCCTTCCTGGTCCGCGCCAGGATGACCGACGGCGCGCCCGGGTGGCCCACCGCCGCGCGCAGCGCCCGGTCGATCTGCTCGATGTCGTGCCCGTCGATTTCCTGGGTGTGCCAGCCGAACGCGCGGAACCTGGCCGCGTACGCGGCGGTGTCCCAGCCTTGCCGGGTAGGACCACGCTGGCCGAGCCGGTTGACGTCGACGATCACCTTCAGGTTGTCCAGGTGGCAGGCGCCGGCCTGGTCGGCCGCCTCCCAGATCGATCCCTCGGCCAGCTCACTGTCCCCGCACAGTACCCAGACCCGGTACGGCAGCTTGTCCAGGCTCTTGCCCGCCATCGCTACGCCCGTCCCGATCGGCAGGCCCTGCCCGAGCGAGCCGGTGGCGACGTCCACCCACGGCAGCCGGGGTGAGGGGTGCCCCTCCAGCCGGCTGCGGATTGTCCGGTAGGTAAGGAGCTCCCGATCGCCGATCGCGCCGACCGCCCGCAGCATCGCGTAGTACAGCGATGACGCGTGCCCCTTGGAGAAGATCAAGTGATCGTTGCCGGGTGCGTCCGGCCTGGTGAAGTCATAGCGCAGGTGACGAGCGAGCAGCACGGCCATCAGGTCGGCGGCGGACAGCGAGGACGTCGGGTGCCCGGACGCAGCAGCGGCGGTGCAGCGCACCGAGTCGACCCGAAGCTGCTGCGCGACCTCGTGCAAGGACCGCGTGAGGTCTTGCTCGAGCAAGGACGTGCCCATTGGTGCTCCCTCCGGTCTGAAGTCAATCGGCTGCCCGCGACGTGCTCTTTCACACCACCAGGCGGCGGGTTATCCCGTCCTGCCCAGGCCCGGGGCGGCACGAACCGCAAGGTCGGGAGACAAAATGTCAGTCCGGCTGAGCGTGGTTCTGGTGCGGGTGGGTTCTGGTGAGGGTGCCGGTCAGGTGTTGGCCTCCGCCTTGCTGACTTCCGCCAGCGGCGAGTGGTCGTCGGTGGTGATGGCGATGTCGCCCAGCGACACGATGCCGACGACCTGGCCGTCGCTGATCACCGGCAGCCGCCGGACCGCGTACTGCTGCATCAGCTGCTCGGCCTGGTCCACGTCCGCGTCGGCGGCCACTCCGACCAGGTCGCCGCTGCACAGCGGTCCGACCGGGGAGTCTGGCCCCTCCCCTTCGGCCAGGCCGCGGATTACCAGGTCGCGGTCGGTCACCATGCCGGACAGGGCTCCGTCATTGACGACGAGGACGGCACCGATCTGGGTGTCGCGCATGATCCGCGCTGTTTCGCCGATTGTCTGGGTGTAGTAGACGCCGACCGGAGCCGGGGTCATGATGTCGCGTACCGTCCCCGGCGGGACCGGGATGGTCGCGGTGGTCGTCTCCTCGCCGGTCTCGGCGCTTGCCTCTTCGGCCTCGGGAGTCATCAGGTCGTTGCTCGTCTGGTCCATGAGGTCCTCCTATTCGGTTGTTCCTTCTTCGCTACCGGCCAGGCCGACGGGTAAACCGCCGCCCGGCTGCTTTCGGGCGGCTGGGATAACCAGGAAAAAAGCGAATCTCCCGCACGCGGAGCGCGGGAGATTCGCTTTTTGGTTACTACGGAGCGGGGGACGAGGGTTACTGCGGAGCGGGAGCGAGGGCTACTGCGGGACCAGCCCGGTGACCGCAGCGGGAACGCCCGGCGATGCAGTGGGAGCGAGCAGTGCGGGACTAGCGCAGGATGTGCCGACGGCGACGGCTGCCGGTAACGTAGCGGCGGTTGTGCGGGTGGGTGACCACGGCGATAAGCACCGCCGCGACGATCACCGAGACGATGAAGGTAATGATGAGGTGGCCCGCCCCGATAATGGCGGCGGTGACGAACCCGCCGACCAGCGCGCCGACGACGCCGAACAGCAGCGTCAGCAGGATGCCGATGCGCTGCCGGCCGGGCACCAGCAGATGACCGAGGGCGCCGATCACCAGTCCGATGATCAGCCAGGTGATAATGGCAGAAAATGTCATGGCCCCCCGCTACCCGCGCGAATCGCTTTCATTCAAAACAAATCCGCGAGCTAAGCAGGGTCAGCCCTTGCCCCGGGCAACACGACGGCCCGCCCGGAAGACCGGGCGGGCCGCGCGCCGGAAGCGGTGGATACCGCTCCCGGGGTGTTTAGTTAATTGTTGTTAGCTGGGATTACGAGGAGGCCGGCGTGAGGTGCAGAAGAACCACCTCGTCGCTGCCGGTGCCAGGGCCGTTGTTGGTGCCCGAGGGCTGGCCACTGTCGTAGGCGTTGGACTGGTCGGGCCAGCCGGTGAAGTTCTTCGAGCTGTACTCGAACCAGTCGGCCGCCGTGGTGGTCGGGATGACCGGCAGGTCCTGGGCCACGAACTGCTCGATCGGCGCCAGGTCGGCGGTCTGCTGCGCCACCGTCTGGTCGCTGTTCAGCTTCTGCAGGTCGGCCTGGATGGTCGCGTTGTCGAGGTGCTCGAAGTCGCCCTGGCCGCCAGCCTCCAGGGTCTTGTCAAGCCAGGTGTCGTAGAGCGGGAAGGGGTTGATGCCGCCGCTGCTCCAGTGCAGAGCGAGCTGGAAGTTGCCGCTGGCCATGTCGGCGTTCCACGCGTTGACCGTGGTGCCGTCGAAGGTGGCGTTGATGCCCGCCGCCTTCAGGTCCTGGGCGACGATGGCGCCGTCCTGCGCGTAGTCGGTGTAGGAAGCCGGGTCGACGATGGTGAGCGTGACTTCCTTGCCGTTCAGGGCGTAGAAGCCGGCGCTGTCCTTCTTGTAACCGGCCTTGGTGAGGACCGCCGCGGCCTGGGCCGCGCTGCCGGCGGCGGGAACCGAGTCGCCGGACACCGAGGAGGCCAGCCACGCCTGGTAGGTCGGCAGGGTGATGCCGGAGGCGTTGGTCAGCGCGGTCTCGAGGCCGGACTCACCTTCGGTGCCGATGACCTGGCGGTTGATCGCCACGTCGATCGCCTGCCGGACGGCGAGCTGGTTGGTCGGCCACTCGTTCAGGTTCGGCCACAGGGCGTTAGAAGAGCCCGCTGCTTCCCAGTAGTGGTTGGTCGCCGGGTCCTTGGCTACGAAGTCCGACTGGAGGTCGGGGATGTAGTTGCCGGTCCAGTCGATCTGCCCGGAGAACAGGGCGCTGAGCGCGCCGGTGTTCGAGGTGTAGTCCGGGAAGTAGACCTTGGCGACCGGGACGTTCTGCCAGTAGTACTGGTTCTTGATCATCGTGAAGCCCTCGGGGGTGAAGCTGCCGAGGACGTACGGGCCGGTACCGACCGGGTTCGGGTCGGTGAAGGTGGCCGGGTTGGTGACCGAAGCCCAGACCGACTTGGGCAGGATCGCCTGGCCGGCGATCTGCTCCAGCTTCATGTACTGCGGGGTGGGGAAGTTCACCGTGACGGTGTTGCCCGAGACGGTTTCGCTGGTGGGGTCCAGTCCGCCGAGGTTGATGTCGTCGGTGCCGGTGCTGTGTGCCGCGATGTAATTGAAGGTGAAGGCCACGTCGGCGGGGGTGAACGCGGTGCCGTTGTTCCACTTCACGCCCTGGCGGATCGTGAAGGTGATCGACTTGCCGCCGTTACTCCACGCGTACTTGGTGGCGAGGAACGGGTAGGACTTGGTCGGGTTGGCCAGGTCGAACTGGAACAGCGGCTCGTAGACCAGGCCGGTCGCGCCCATGCCCTGGGGGGCAGCGGTGGACACGAAGGGGTTGAAGTTGTCGGTGATGCTGTTCTCCGGCGAGCTCTCCATCACGACTTCGCCGGTGCTGGCTGCCTTCGCCGTGCTGCTTGAGCCGCCACTGGAGGTGCTGCTTGGCGTGCTCGACCCACTGGATGAGCAGGCCGCCAGGCCCGCGGCAAGAAGGCCGGTCGCGCTTAGCGCCAGCACTCTCTTGCTAATCAATCTCTTGGTTGTCAACTTTGACCTTTCCTCTCGAGGAAATTGATTGAAAGGAGGGGTGTATCCGTGCTTGGGGGCGCGGTTTCAGATAGTGCCGGCCGCCAGAGGCGGTGCGGCTACGTCCAGTCGCCAGCAGGCCGCCGCGCGGGCGGGTGTCAGCAGCTGGAGGGCGGGGTTCTCCCGCCGGCATTTGTCGTCGGCGAGCGGGCAGCGGCTGCTGAAGGGGCAGCCGGTTGCGGCCGGGCCGACGCTTCCGAGCTTCCCGGCGACTGTCGCGCCCTGGACCGAGTTCCCGGACTTGAGCGAGCTGCCCAGATTGTCCGGGTCGGGTGCGGACGCGATAAGAAGCTGGGTATAGGGGTGGGCGGGACGCTGGGTGACGTCCTCGGCCGGACCGCGCTCGACGATCTGGCCGCCGTACATCACCAGTACCTCGTCCGCGAAGTAGCGGGCGGACGCGATGTCATGGGTGATGTACAGCAGCGCCAGGTGGAGCCGGGTGCGCAGGTCGTTGAGGAGGGCCAGCATCTCCAGCCGGATGGAGACGTCGAGCATGGATACTGGCTCGTCCGCCAGCAGCACGGTCGGCTGGGCGGCGAGCGCCCGGGCGAAGGAAACGCGCTGCCGCTGGCCGCCGGACAGCTCGTGCGGGTACTTCACCACGAACTGCGCGGCCGGGGTCAGGCTCACCTGCTCGAGCAGCGCGGTGATCGCGGCGGGCACGTTCTTCACCCCCGGCTGGTGCAGCTTGACCGGGCGGGTCAGCGTGTAGCCGACGGTGTGGACCGGGTTCAGCGAGCTGAACGGGTCCTGGAAGACGTACTGGACCTGGCTCTTGAACTGGCGGAAGGCGTGGTTGCCGGTGACATGGACCGGCTTGCCGCCGAGCGTGATCTCCCCGCTGGTCAGCCGTTCCTGGCCGGCCAGCAGCTTGGCCACGGTGGACTTGCCGGAGCCGCTCTCCCCCACCAGCGCGACGACCGCGCTCTTGTAGAGGCCGAAGGAGACGTTCCGCACCGCCTGCAGCGAGGCGCCCCGGCCGAGGTGGAACACCTTGTTCAGGCTGACCGCTTCCATGGCGAGCTCGCCGCGGTCGGCGGCGACCGATTGGACGACGGCCGGCTCGCCGACTTGCTCGGCGCTCGCGTTGATCGCCGGCGCGGCCGCCTCGTCGGGCGGAGCGCTGTCGGGCAGGCCGCTGGCCGGCAGGTTGCTGATGACCGGTTCGCTCATGACCGCACCCCTTCCTGGCTCTTTTCCGAGATCACGATGGGGCAGGCGGTGAGATGGCTGACCGGGCCGGCCACCGGGCCGCCGGCCGGGACGAGCGACATGTCCACCTGCTCGCAGGCCGCGATGGCGTGCTTGCAGCGCGGAATGAACGGGCAGCCCGGCAGCGGGTCGCGCAGGTCGGGCGGCGAGCCGGGGATGCCGGCCAGCTCCCGGCGCGGGCCGTGCAGCGAGGGGAAGGAGTTGAGCAGCCCCTGGGTGTAGGGGTGCACGGGCTCGCGAATGATGTCCTGCGCGGAGCCGGTCTCCATCAGCCGGCCCGCGTACATGACGGCGATCCGGTCGGCCAGCTCCAGCAGCAGTGACAGGTCGTGGGTGATGAACAGCACCGCGAACCCGAGGGTTTCCTTGAGCTCGACGATCTGCGCCAGGATGTCGCGCTGCACCACCACGTCAAGCGCGGTGGTCGGCTCGTCCATGATGACCACCTCGGGGTCGGCGGCGAGCGCCATGGCGATCATCACCCGCTGCCGCATGCCGCCGGACAGCTCGTGCGGGTAGGAGCGCAGCCGGTTGCGCGGGATGCCGACCAGGTCGAGCAGCCCGGCCGCCTTGTCCCTGGCCTCGCTCCGCGGCATCCGCAGGTGCGCCCGGATCCCGTCGAGCAGCTGGTCCTGCACCCGCAGCACCGGGTTGAGCGCGTTCATCGCGCTCTGGAAGACGATCGAGATCTCCCGCCAGCGCATCGCCTCCAGTTCCTTGTGGTTCATCGCCAGCAGGTCGGCCGGCTGGCCGCCGTTGGTGATCCGGCGGCCGCCGTAACGGACGCTGCCGCTGGTCACCACGGCCGGCGGGCGGAGCAGCCGGGTCGCGCCGTAGGCGAGGGTGGACTTGCCCGAGCCGCTCTCGCCGCACAGGCCGACCACCTCGCCCGCGTTCAGCGTGAGGTTCACCTGCTCGACCGCGTGCACGTCGCCGCCGGGTGTCCGGTAGGCGACTGACAGGTCGCTGATTTCCAGGATGGGGCTCATCGGAGCTCACCTCCGGCTGGGGTCTCGTCGAGGATGGATGCACGCGAGAAGGAGTGCACGAACGCGCGGGCCCGGCTGGGGCTGACGGCGGTCCGGCCGGCCACCGGGGTGGGGTCGGTCGGCCAGACCCGGCGGCCGCCGATCTTCGCGGCGCCGCGCGAGGCCCGCAGCCGGGGGCTGCCAAGCTCGTCGATCCCGGTGTTGAGCAGCACCAGGGAGGTACCAATGAGTGCCACCGCCAGGCCCGGCGGCACGAACCACCACCAGGCGCCCAGCTGCAGCGCCTGCGCGCTCTGCGCCCAGTAGAGGATGGTGCCGAGCGACCAGCTGTTCAGGTTGGTGAGGCCGACGAAGGCGAGCGCGACCGAGGCCGCGATCGCGTAGAGCACCGTGTTGACGAAGCTGGCGGCGATGAGGCTGATCTCGTTGGGGATGATGTCGAAGGCGATGATCCGCCAGCTCCGCTCGCCGGCCTCGCGGGACGCGGCCACGAAGTCGCGGTTGCGGATCATCAGCGTCTGCGCCCTGATGACCCGCGCGCCCCACGGCCAGCCGAGCGCGCTCAGCACGATGATGGTGGACCACTGCCCCTTCTGCGGCAGGTAGCCGAGCAGCAGGATCAGCAGCGGCAGGGCCGGGATCACCAGGAACACGTTGGTGACGAGGGAGAGGAACTCGTCCCAGATGCCGCCGAGGAAGGCCGAGGTAACCCCGACGATGACCGACAGGGCGGTGGCGACCACGCCGACGATCAGTGCGAGCTCGATCGTGATGCGGATGCCGGACAGCATCTGGGAGAAGATGTCCTGACCGGTCTGGGTGGTGCCGAGCAGGTGCTGCGTGGACGGGTGGGCCATCAGCAGGGAGGGGTCCGGGTTCTGGTACGACGGGTCGTACGGCGCCACCTGGGGGCCGATGATCGCGACGAGGACGAAGAAGCCGAACAGGACGGCGCCGACCTTGGCTTTGAGCGGCATGTTCCGCCAGATGCGTGCGACGGCGCTCATCGCCCTCCCTCCGTTGCCCGCACCCGCGGGTCGAACAAGACGATGATGATGTCGACGAGGAAGTTGGCGATCAGCACGGCGAAGGTGATGACCAGGAAGATCGCCTGCATCAGCGGGAAGTCATCGGCGGAGACCGCGTTCAGCAGCAGCAGCCCGATGCCGGGGTAGGCGAAGACGATCTCCATCACCAGCGCGCCGGAGACCACGAAGCCGAGCGCGAGACCGAAGCCCTGCAGCTGGGGCAGCAGCGCGTTGCGGGCCGCGTAGGTGTAGATGATCCGCCGTTTCGACAGGCCCTTGGCCTGAGCGGCTATCACGTAGTCCTCGCTGATCGTGGTGATCATGACGTTGCGCATCTGCAGCATCCAGCCCGCGATCGAGGTGAGCACGATGGTGAGCGCGGGCAAGATCGCGTGATCGATGGCGCTGCCGATGAACGGCAGGTTCCAGCCGGGCTGGACGGTCGCCCCGTTGAAGCCGGTGCCGGTCGGCAGCCAGTGCAGCTCGATGGCGAAAATTTCGACCAGCACCAGGGCGAGGAAGAAGTACGGCGTCGCCTGCAGGAAAATCAGCCCCGGGAGCGACCGGTCGAGCGCGCCGCCGTGCCGCCACCCGGCCAGGATGCCGAGGCTGGTGCCGATCAGGAAGGCGATGACCGTCGCCACGCCGACCAGGGTCAGCGTCCACGGGACGGTGTTCGACAGCAGCTGGGACACCGTCGCCGGGTACTGCTGGTAGTCGGTACCAAAGTTGAACGTGAGGACGTGCCCCAGGTAGGTCACGTACTGCGACCAGAGCGAACCCGACGCCGCGCTGCCGCCAAGCATCTGCTCAAGTGCCTTGAATGCACTTGGCGTCAGGTTGGGGTCCTTGGCTGCGATCGACTCAGCGGGGTTGCCCGGCAATGCGCGCGGGATGAAGAAGTTGAGGGTTATCGCCACCCACGCCGCTACCAAGTAGAAGGCCAGGCGGCGAAGTATGAATTTCATGCCCTCCACCTACCTTTCTGTGACTCGTCATCGGTCAGTTCTGTGGCCAGGCCGGCCTGCTCGGGGAGGAGAGTGAAGCCGGCCGCATGATCATCGGGTGTGACCCGGGCCACAGTAGGGGGCGCCGGAAACGGCAGCTTAGCGCCGTTTTGCGGCTTTCGCCGGGTAATGGGCGCGACCTGCTGCCGCGTCATCGTCCCGGGCGGGCACCCGCAGCTCGAACGCAGCACCAGCTCGGCCGGCAGCAGTTCGACCCGCGGGCGCGAGCCCGGGTCAGCGATCAGTTCAATCAGCCGGTCACAGCCGACCTCGCCCACCTTGCGCATCGGCTGGTGGACCGTGGTCAGCGGTGGCTCGGTGAGACTAGCGGGATAGATGTCGTCAAAACCGACGACCGCGACCTGCTCCGGGACCCGGATGCCGCGGGCGATCAGGGTCCGCACCACGCCGATGGCCATCTGGTCGTTGGCGCAGACGATGGCGTCGGGCAGCGGCTGGCCGGCCGCGCGCGTGTCGGCGAGCAGCCGGTCGGCGGCATCCTGGCCGCTGTGCACGGTGAACCGGCCGCGGTAGGTCCCGGTCAGGGCCGCGCCCGGGTGGGCGTCGATGACCGCCTGCATGGCCTGCCGCCGGGCGGCGGCGTCCGGTGCGGTCGCCGGGCCGTCGACATGGAACAGGCGGCGCCGGCCGTGCACCGCGACCAGGTGCTCGACCAGCGCGTGCTCGCCCGACCAGTTGTCCGAGGACACGACGTCGACGCCGCGCTGCGCGGTGTCGCCCGCCACCACCACCACCGGGACCCGCTTGGCGATCCGGGAAACAACCTGCTGGGGGACCACGCCTTCACCGATCAGCAGGCCGTCCACCTTGCCCGACAGGGCCAGCAGCCGGGTGGCCACCGGCCCGTCCTCGGGGAGGGTCGTGCCGCTGTTCTCATCCTCGCGCAGGAAGGTGATCAGCAGCGACCAGGAGTGCTCCCTGATCCGCGCCTCGACCCCGCGCATCACCTCGTCGTAGAACAGCAGGCTCATCGACTCGATGTCGTACTGGTTCGGCTTGAGTCCGGTGTGTTCCACGCAGACCAGGCCGATCACGTCCTTGCGGCTGCGGGCCAGGGACTGGGCGGCACCGTCGGGCACGTAACCGAGCTCTTCGATCGCCGCGCGCACCCGGGCGCGGGTCGTTTCGCGCACCGGCTCCTGCCCGTGCAAGACCCGGGAAACGGTGGCGATCGACACCCCCGCTCGACCAGCGACGTCATAGAGC
>Ga0302314_10013524_pt1 | contig 14019 bp, 9 predicted proteins | sample III_Palsa_N2_3_FD_200533 | JGI IMG/M metagenome (GOLD analysis project Ga0302314, IMG submission 200533) | Peat permafrost microbial communities from Stordalen Mire near Abisko, Sweden - III_Palsa_N2_3 | ecosystem: Environmental > Terrestrial > Soil > Palsa > Peat permafrost | place: Sweden... | reverse complement strand
CGGCGGGGATAGGGCGACGGCCCGACAAACGCGGAACCGCACCGCGCTTTTCCCGCCGACCTATTGTGCGGCACACCGGCGGATGTGTCAGAATGGCCAGCAATTTATTAACCAGACCGATTCCCCCAACGGACCAATTGCGGGAACAAATTGCGGTGCGTCGCTCAGAAAGACAGAGACGGTTTCACTACGGTAGTGAACCAGTTCCTGCGGAACCCGCGAAATATCCTGTCTATATGTCATTCCAGGAAGTGATTGGCTGGATCGCTTGCAGTCGAATCACTGCCCTTGAAGGGCTCACCGCATGCGAGTCGGCATTCTTCTCCCGATGGGGTTTTCTCGGGTGGGGCGGTGGCAAGTATGAGAGGCAAGTGCGGGAAGTTCACCAACTGCGTTACGTTATAGCCCGTGTTCGCTTGTGGCAACGGGCCAAGCGCCAGATGCGTCCTTCGCAGCGCCGTCCACTACGGCCGTTAAGTTCGCACGAACGTCGAACGGTCCGCTTGATCCTTCGCAAACACGGCGGACCTGCTCGGGCCGTGCTCAAGCAACTGCGCGCCGATGCGCGGAATTTGCTCGCGGACAGAACTTCTCGGGGTGACGCCATCGAGCACGCAAGACAGCAATGCTGCGCTGAAATCGCAGCGGAGCACTTAGTGGCATGGGGAATCCCGGGAATTTCAAGGGAACGTCGATTTACCAAGACAATGCATGAAGCAATTCCGGCAGTGTTCTTTGCCAACGAGCAAAACACGATCTGCCTTGACGGGTGGGCCACTTGCGCACCGGCGGTGTCGCCTAGCGATTGGGCGAATTGGCGCGGTCTGGAATGGGGAGACGTTAAGTTCAAACGGGAAGATGTCTTCCACATCTGGCCAAAGAACCCGCCACCGGGCAATACCGATCCGGAGGAAACAATCGCCCACTTGCGGCCCACAGCCCGCGGCGAAGGCATCGTTACGCCTAAGGCGTTCGATCAAACAAAGGCTAAGGCGCTTCTTGCCGCAAAAAAGGCTTCTAAGGAGTGGTCTGAACGGCCGAAAGAGGGGGACGCAATTGATTTTCTTAAACTAAATTTCACGAAGGTTCCCCGCGACCCTGTTCGGAAACTGTTGAACGAACTATGGGGACCGGGCAAGCGAGGGCCGCGCTGAAATACTTCGGCCGCGCAATAGACGCTGGGCCGCGAATTACCGTCTTCATCTACCGCGATAAGTCTGGACAGAAATATCGCGGCCCGCGAAATTGAACGCGAAACTTGCCGCGAAATAGAGATACCCGGAAAACGGAACGGTCACAACCGCATCCGGAGTATTTCGCTCGTGTCCGACAACCAGATTCTTGCCTACACCATCCTTGATGCTGCGAAAGCCTCGGGGCTTGGCCGCACCACACTGTATGAATTGATTGCCACCGGAAAGATCGAAGCTCGGAAATCCGGCGCTCGAACCTTGATCCCTGCCGAGAGCCTGAGGCGCTACATCGCCGGACTTCCAGCGGCCGAGATTCATACTGGCCAGCGCGCCGCCTAACGAAAAACCCCTCGGCACGGCGGCGCGAAGGGGCTTGTTTCGTTAGATTATCGGGGCACAGATAGTTTAGCGAAGATCAGGCCGGCTTTCAAGCGCTGCGTGCAGATTTGGAGATGCACGCATGGACGAATTTCCTTCCGAACTCCCCGACGAAACCGGGAACGCTGGCGAGGTTCGGCCTCCCGGCTTCACCGATGATGCTTTGGCGCTGGATTTTACCCGCCAACACGCTTGGCACCTGCGCTATGTCGCGGCATGGGGTAAATGGTATGAGTGGACCGGCACCGTGTGGAAGGCCGACGAAACGATGCGCATATTTGACTACGCTCGCGAAATATGCAGGAGGGCCAGCGCAGCTTGCGGCAGTCCCGGAATTGCTGCGAGCATCGCCAGCGCGAAGACCGTGGCTGCGGTCGAGCGGTTGGCAAAATCGGATCGCCGCCACGCGGCAACCGTCGAGGAGTGGGATCGCGACGAGTGGCTGCTGAATACGCCGGACGGTGTCATCGAGCTCCGCACCAGCAGGATGCGGAAACATCGCCCAGGTGACTATCTGACAAAGATTACCGCAGTCGCACCGGGCGGCGAGTGCCCGCGGTGGCGGAAGTTTCTTGCCGAAATCACGGCAAAAGATGCAGAATTACAAGGTTTTCTAAAGCGCATAGCCGGATATTGCTTGACTGGGAGCATCCGGGAACATGCCATGTTCTTTGGCTACGGAACCGGCGCGAACGGCAAGGGCGTCTTCCTCAACACAATTACCGCACTCATGGGTGATTACGCTACGGTGGCCGCGATGGAAACATTCACCGCATCCATGAATGACCGCCACCCCACCGATCTTGCGATGTTGCGGGGGGCAAGGCTGGTAACGGCACAAGAAACCGAGGAAGGGAGGCGTTGGGCCGAGGCCCGCATCAAGGCAATGACAGGTGGCGACCCGATCACGGCTCGCTTCATGCGACAGGACTTCTTTACCTACAATCCAGCGTTTAAGCTTTTTATCGCCGGTAACCACAAGCCAGGGCTGCGGAACGTTGCCGAGGCCATCCGTCGCCGCTTGAATCTCATTCCGTTCGACGTGACGATTGCGGCCGCCAAACGCGACCATGAACTTCCTGAAAAGCTCAAAGCCGAGTGGCCTGGCATCCTAAAATGGATGATACAGGGGTGCCTAGAATGGCAGGCTGAAGGGCTGCAACCTCCCGAGGCGGTTAGGTCTGCCACCGCGGAATATTTGGCTGCCGAGGATTTGATCGAACAATGGCGCGCCGATCGGCTTATCGACAGTCCGAATTCCCAAACTGCTTCGCACACATTATTTTCCGATTGGACGGCGTGGTGTAACGCGCTGGGCGAGGAAGCCGGAACCATAAAGCGCTTTTCGGAGGCGTTGCAACGGCACTTTCCCAAGCAACGAATCTCCCAGGGCATGATGTTTTTGGGAGTTCGATTGAGAGCTTCAGGCGGAGGCGCGCGGTGATCTGGCACTTCGATGTAGGGCTGTGCAGGGTTTCCCTTATATACACGTCACGCGCGCGCGGGCGTAGCGCCCAATATGAGCGCACCTTGCACGACCCTACATCCGGTGCTCGAAGCGCCTGCCCCGATCCACGTGGCCGGCATCCCATCCCATCACTCCGCGCGCGCGATCTCAGTGAGGGTGGCACGAGGAGGGACAAACTTCCTACTTGGGCCAACTTGGAACATGATTTCGGAAAAAAGCCCGGGGGTATGCACGTATGGGTGGATTTGGATCGGGCCGGTGTGGCGGATCGGGGCGCGATACGGTGGAATCTTGCCGTTCGATCGACGTCAACTGGCTGCACCGGAAACGGTATCTTGTGCCCGGCTGTTACCGTGGGTTGGAATGGACATGCGATGGCAAGAGCATCGCCTCGATTGGGGTTCGCGCCGAAGCCGGGTCGCTGCACTTGATCTACCGCTGGCGCAGCGGAGGCGGTGAGTGGGAGAATGTGACGGAGAGGGTCCCTATCGTCCGAGTGCGCTGCCCGCTTGGTGGTTCGCGTCCCTACTTCATTTGTCCTGGTGTGGTGAACGGGTGCGCCTGCGGCCGCCGCGTCGCCAAGCTGCACGGACCCGGGCGCTATTTTCTGTGCCGCCACTGTTACCGGCTGGCCCATGCGAGCCAGAATGAAACGCAACTCGACCGGGAACTGCGGCGTTCGAACAAGATCAAGCTGCGTCTCGGCGGCACGCCAGGCCTGTATTCCTTTCCAAACAAGCCTAAAGGCATGTGGTCGCGAACCTACGAGCGACTCCGGGACGAGGCGTTTGATATTGATTGCCACGTCGTGGAGTTCATGGACGCACGCTGCGAGGAGGTGATGGCGCGGATTGATAGCCGGAAGCAAAGAAGTGAGCGGCGGCGACATTCGAAACCAAACTGACTTACTAAGGATGGCACCGTTGCCCCACGGGAAAGAGGCCCAAAGCGACGCTTGGCTACCAAGGGTTGCGAGATCACCCAATCCGGCCAAAACTGAGCCGAACCGAATTACGAAAGCGAATTCCAAAAACCTGGCCAAGCGAGGAAGAACGGAACCGGCATGAGCAACGGCGACTTGAACTGGATCACGAACTTCATCTGGGGGATCGCCGATGACGCCCTGCGCGATCTCTATGTCCGGGGTAAATATCGGGATGTGATCCTCCCCATGATGGTGCTGCGCCGGCTCGACGCGGTGCTGGAACCTACCAAAGCCGCGGTTCTGTCGATGAAGGACAATCTCGACAAGGCGGGGATCACCAACCAGGACGCGGCGCTGCGGCAAGCGGCCGGACAGGCATTCTACAACACTTCGCGCTTCACCTTGCGCGATTTGCGCAACCGCGCGAGCCAAGCCCAATTGAAGGCCGACTTCGAAGCCTACCTCGATGGGTTCTCGCCTAACGTCCAGGAAATTCTAGATAATTTTGAGTTTCGGAACCAGCTTCCGAAACTCTCGAAGGCCGATGTGCTGGGCACGCTGATCGAGAAATTCCTTGATTCGTCGATCAATCTCGGCCCCAAGCCGGTGCTGAACGGCGACGGCTCGGTGCGGCATCCCGGTCTCGATAACCACGCCATGGGCACGATTTTCGAGGAACTCGTGCGCCGCTTCAACGAGGCGAACAACGAGGAAGCCGGCGAACACTGGACGCCGCGCGACGCCGTGAAGCTGATGGCGAAGCTGATCTTCGTGCCCATCGCCGATCAAATCACCTCCGGCACATACCTGCTGTACGACGGAGCCTGCGGCACCGGCGGCATGCTGACCGTGGCCGAGGAAACGCTGAACGAACTCGCCGAGCAGCACGGCAAGCAGGTCTCCACCCACCTGTTCGGGCAGGAGATCAACGGCGAGACCTACGCCATCGCCAAGGCCGATCTGCTGCTGAAGGGCGAGGGCGAGGAGGCCGACAACATCGTCGGCGGGCCGGAGTGGTCCACGCTTGCGAACGACGCGTTCCCGTCACGCGAATTCGATTTCATGCTCTCCAATCCTCCTTACGGCAAAAGCTGGAAGAGCGATCAGGAGCGCATGGGCGGCAAGGCCGGGATGCGCGATCCGCGCTTCGTGATCAAGCACGCGGGCGACGCCGAATACAGCCTCGTCACGCGGTCGAGCGACGGGCAGATGCTGTTCCTGGCGAACATGCTGTCCAAAGTGAAGCACAACACCCCGCTCGGTTCGCGCATTGCCGAGGTGCACAACGGCTCGTCGCTGTTCACCGGCGACGCCGGTAGCGGCGAGAGCAATGTGCGGCGCTGGATCATCGAGAATGACTGGCTGGAAGCCATCGTCGCGCTGCCGCTGAACATGTTCTACAACACCCCCATCGCCACCTATGTCTGGGTGCTAAGCAACCGCAAGCCCGGTCATCGGCGCGGCCGCGTGCAACTGATCGACGCGACGGCGTGGTTCCGGCCGCTGCGCAAAAACCTCGGCAAGAAGAACTGCGAGTTCGCCGACGCCGATATCGAGCGCATCGTCGAGACGTTCCTTGCCTTCGAGGAGACGGAGCAGTCGCGCATCTTCGACAATGCCGAGTTCGGCTATTCCAAGGTGACCGTCGAGCGGCCGTTGCGCGCCACCGGCATCGACCCCGCGCGCGCCTATGCGCCGAAAGAGATCAAGGCGTTGAAGGAGGAAGGCCGCATCGCCGAGGGCGGCGCGCCGGTCATCCGCCGCATTCACAAACCCGGCAAAGTTGCGGCCGATCCGCTGCGCGGCCTGTTTCCGATAACGATCGACGGCAAGCGCTGCGTGGTGGAATTCGAGCCGGACAGCGAGCTGCGTGACACCGAGACGGTGCCGCTCAAGGAGCCCGGCGGGATCGAGGCCTTCATTCGACGCGAGGTCCTCACGCACGCGCCGGACGCCTGGATCGACGAGGCCAAGACGACGATCGGCTACGAAATCAGCTTCACCCGCTATTTCTACAAGCCGCAGCCCTTACGCCCGCTGGAGGCGATCCGCGCCGATATTCTGGCGTTGGAGCGCGAAACCGAAGGCCTGATGGCCGACATCATCGGGGCGGCGCGATGATCGACGGGCTGCGCCCCTATGCCGAGATGCACGAGACCGGCCTGCCTTGGCTCGGAGACGTGCCAGCGCATTGGGATGTGCGGCGCAATGGTCGTCTTTTCGGCGTGCGGTGTGAGACCGGATTCCCCGATCTGCCTGTCCTTGAGGTCTCGATCCGAAGCGGCGTTCGAATCCGCAACTTCGACAACGGCGGGCGCAAGCAGGAGATGACCGACCGTTCCAAGTATCAGCGGGCAGTGCGGGGCGACATCGCCTACAATATGATGCGGATGTGGCAAGGCGCGGTCGGCATCGCGCCAGCCGATGGACTGGTCAGTCCGGCCTATGTGGTGGCGCGACCATTCCCCGAGGCCGACGCCGCCTACTACGCCTATCTGTTCCGTACCGCCGCCTATATGCGTGAGATCGACGTGTTCTCGCGCGGCATCGTGCCTGATCGTAATCGGCTCTATTGGGAATCGTTCAAGCAGATGCCATCGGTCTATCCGCCGCTCGACGAGCAGCGGTTGATTGTGCGGTTTCTGGATTGGCATGGGGCGCAGACGGCGAAGCTGGTCCGCGCCAAGAAGAAGATCATCGCGCTGCTGAACGAACAAAAGCAGGCGATCATCCACCGCGCCGTCACCCGCGGCCTCGACCCGAACGCCAAACTCAAACCCTCCGGCATCCCCTGGCTCGGCGACGTGCCCGAGGGGTGGGAGGTGAAGCGGCTGAAGAACGTTTGCCGGATCAACCCGTCGAAGTTGGCGATCAAAAGCCGAGCTGATGACGAACTCGCGACGTTTCTCCCTATGGAGCGCGTCAGTGGCGATGGGAAGATCGATGGCAGCATTCAGGCACCGATATCCGAGCTCGCCAATGGCTTCACCTACTTCGAACGTGGCGATGTTATTCTAGCCAAAATAACGCCGTGCTTTGAAAACGGGAAAGGCGCGGTGCTCGAGGCTTTGCCGACCGAAGTTGGCTTCGGGTCGACGGAATTCATTGTCTTGCGTGCTTCGCGCAAAATCGATCCGAGGTTCCTCTACCTCCTGACCTTCGAAGCCCAGTTCAGGCGGCTTGGCGTCGAATCGATGACTGGTTCAGCCGGACAACAGCGTATTTCTCAAGAATTTGTCTCGAACTATTGCATCGCGCTCCCGGGGCGTGACGAACAAGTTCGCATCATCGAAGCCCTGAAGGCGGCGACACGTGAGTTCGATGCCGTCATAGATGCTGCCTTTCGCGAAATCAGCCTTATCCAGGAGTTCCGCACGCGCCTGATCGCCGATGTCGTTACCGGCAAGCTCGATGTCCGCGCCGCCGCCGCCAGCCTGCCCGAAATCACAGATATTGAGCCCCTCGACGATCTGGCCGAGGTCGATGACCTCGACGAAACAATCGACGACGCAGAGAACGAGGAGGTCGCCGCCTGACCATGCCAGTTCCGGCCCAACCCAAAATCTACCACATCGTCCATGTTGACCGTTTGGCGTCGATCATTGCCGACGGCTTCCTGTGGTCGGATGCGGAGATGGGGCAGCGGCAGGGCGGCACGATCATCGGCATGGGCGGGATCAAGCAGCGGCGATTCGGCCTTCCGGTCTCCTGCCATAGCGGTTTGGCCGTTGGCGACTGCGTTCCGTTCTATTTTTGTTCTCGCTCAATCATGCTGTATGTGATCTACTGCGCGGACCATCCCGAACTTCTGTATCGGGGTGGCCAGCAGCCGATCGTCCATCTCGAAGCTGATCTGCATCAGGCGGTTCAGTGGGCAGAGGCAAACGGGCGGCGCTGGGCGTTTTCGCTGTCGAACGCGGGAGCATTCTATACCCAGTTTCGCGCGCGGCTGGATCAGTTGGACGAGATCAATTGGGAAGCCGTCGCGGCGACCAATTTCCGGCCAGCCGACATCAAGGAAGCGAAGCAGGCCGAGTTTCTGGTCCAGCAATCGTTTCCCTGGCATCTGGTCGAGCGCATCGGCGTGCATTCCCCAGGCATCGTGCCTAAGGTGTCGCTCGCCATGCAGGGAGCGACACATCGACCGAGGATCGAAGTCAAGCGTGACTGGTACTATTGAGGGCAGAGGACGATGATCGAATTCAGAACAGGCGACATGTTAAGGACGGATGCAGAAGCGCTCGTCAACACGGTCAACTGCGTCGGTATCATGGGTCGTGGCGTCGCGCTTCAATTCAAGAATGAGTTCCCCGCAAACTTCAAGGCGTATCAAGCCGCCTGCACGCGGGACGAGGTGCGGCCGGGCAAGATGTTTGTGTTCGAGACCCGCGAACTCACGGGACCAAGGTTCATCATCAATTTCCCGACCAAGCGTCACTGGCAGGGCAAGAGCCGAATGGAGGATATCGACTCCGGCCTGAAGGCGCTGGCGGAGGAAATTCGCAACCGCGGCATCCACTCCATCGCCATCCCGCCGCTCGGCAGCGGTCTAGGGGGGCTGGACTGGGCTGACGTGCGCCCGCGTATCGAAGCGGCGCTCAGTGGCATCAGCGACCTCCACGTCATTATCTTCGAGCCCAACAGCGCCCCGGTGGCAACGAAATCGCGGGAGGTCCCCAACATGACATCCGGCCGCGCCGCGCTGGTGGTGCTGATGAACCGCTATCTCGGCGGATTGATGGACCCGTTCGTGACGCTGATCGAGGTTCAGAAGCTCATGTATTTCATGCAGGAAGCGGGCGAGCCGCTTCGCTTGAACTACCTCAAGCATCACTACGGCCCGTATGCCGACAATCTGCGCCATGTGCTGACGAAGATCGAAGGGCATCTGGTGTCAGGCTATCACGACGGCGGAGATGCGCCCGACAAGCAACTCGAACTGGTGCCGGGCGCGGTGAGAGACGCCGAAGCGTTCCTGGCGGAAGATGCCGCCACGCGGAACCGCTTTGATCGCGTCGGCAAGCTGGTCGAAGGGTTCGAAACGCCGTTCGGGCTGGAATTGCTGGCCACCGTCCATTGGGTCGCCACCCGCGATCAGGCAGCCGACGTCGAAGACGCGACGGCGAAGGTCTACGCCTGGAGCGAGCGTAAGCGGCGCTTCACGCCGCGCCAGATCGGTATAGCCTACGAGACCCTGCGCGCGAACGGCTGGCTGTCGGCCGCATGACGACCGGCACCTCGGAAAAGGCGCTGGAGGCTCTCATCGTCGCCGACATGACGGGGCGAGCCGCGGCGCCGGCGGGCAGCGGCTTTGCCGAGGCGCCGGAACCCTTCGCCGGTCTGCACAACTGGCTATTGGGCGACCCGAATGCCTATGATCGCGCTTGGACCGTCGATCTGGTCCAACTGCGCGCGTTCATCGCGGCGACGCAGCCGCCCCTGCTTACCGCGCTCGATCTCGAACACGACAGCCCTGCGCGCCAGAAGTTTCTGGCCCGGCTGCAAGGCGAAATCGGCAAGCGCGGCGTGATCGACGTGTTGCGGCACGGGATCAAGCACGGTGCGCACGAGGTGGACCTGTTCTACGGCACGCCATCCCTTGGCAATCCTAAAGCCGCTGAACGCTTCGCGCTGAACCGCTTCTCGGTCACCCGCCAGCTTCGCTACAGTCGGGACGATACCGCCCATGCGCTGGACCTGGCGCTGTTCATCAACGGCCTGCCGGTCGCGACGTTCGAACTCAAAAACAGTCTGACCAAGCAGACGGTCGAGGATGCCGTCGAGCAATTTAAGCGTGACCGAGATCCGCGGGAGAAGCTGTTCGAATTCGGCCGGTGTGCGGTGCATTTCGCCGTCGATGACATGCAGGTGATGTTTTGCACGCAACTGAAAGGCAAAGCTTCTTGGTTCCTGCCGTTCAACAAGGGCTGGAACGATGGGGCCGGCAATCCGCCCAATCCCGCCGGGCTGAAGACGGATTATCTCTGGAAGGACATTCTCACCCCGCTCGGCTTGACCGACATCATCGAGAACTACGCGCAGGTGGTCGAACGCCGCGACCCCAAGACCGGCAGGGTGAAGCGCGATCAGCTCTTTCCGCGCTTTCATCAGCTCGATGTGGTCCGCAAGCTGTTGGCGGACGCCCAAGCGAAGGGTGCCGGGCGGCGTGTGTTGATCCAGCATTCGGCGGGTTCGGGCAAATCGAATTCGATCGCTTGGTTGTCGCACCAGTTGGTGGGGCTCGCCGGCGACGCGGGGCAAGTCTTCGATTCCGTGATCGTGGTCACCGATCGCCGCATTCTGGATCAGCAAATCCGCGATACCATCAAGCAGTTCGCGCAAGTCGGCGCCACGGTCGGCCATGCCGAGCACTCAGGCGATCTGCGGCGCTTCATCGCGGACGGCAAGAAGATCATCATCACCACGGTTCAGAAATTTCCGTTCATCTTAGATGACATCGGCGCGCTCCATCGGGATCGCCACTTTGCGATCATCATCGACGAGGCCCATTCCAGCCAAGGCGGGAAGGCCACCGCGGCGCTGAATGCCGCCCTCACCGGAGAGGCAGACGGCGACGAAGACGAGACCATCGAGGACAAAATCAACGCGATCATGGAGAGCCGGAAGATGCTCCCCAATGCGAGCTATTTCGCCTTCACCGCGACGCCGAAGAACAAGACCTTGGAGATATTCGGCGAGGCCTTTCCTGAGGGCAACGCGATCAAGCATCGTCCCTTTCATAGCTACACGATGAAGCAGGCGATCCAAGAGGGGTTTATCCTCGACGTGCTGCGCTACTACACACCGGTCAACAGCTATTACCGGCTGGTCAAGACGGTCGATGCCGACCCGGAGTTCGACACCAAGCGTGCCACCAAGAAGCTGCGGCGGTATGTCGAAAGCAATGACCACGCGATCAGGTTGAAGGCCGAGATCATGGTCGATCATTTTCACGAGCAAGTGCTGGCCCTGAACAAGATCGGTGGCCAGGCCCGCGCAATGGTGGTGACCTCCGGGGTCGAGCGCGCGATCCAGTATTTTCAGACGATCAACGCCTATTTGAGTGAACGCAAGAGCCCATATCGTCCGATCGTCGCCTTTTCGGGCGAACATGAGTTCGGTGGCGCCAAGGTGACCGAAGCAAGCCTGAACGGCTTCCCGTCGAAGGATATCGCCGATCAAATCGAGAACGATCCTTATCGGTTTCTGATCTGTGCAGACAAGTTTCAGACCGGCTATGACCAACCGCTGCTGCACACGATGTATGTCGATAAGCCCCTGTCTGGCATCAAGGCGGTTCAGACACTGTCGCGGCTAAACCGCGCGCATCCGCAAAAGCACGACGCCTTTGTTCTCGATTTCATGAACGACACCGAGACGATTCGCGTATCGTTCGAGACGTTCTACCGCACAACCATACTCAGCGACGAAACCGACCCCAACCGACTGCACGACCTTAAGGCGAGGCTGGACGGCTACCAGGTCTATCGGGCGAGCCAGATCGATCAGCTTGTCGAACTCTATCTGACGGGCGCCGACCGGGATCAACTGGACCCTATCCTGGACGCGTGCGTCGCTACCTACGGTTCCGACTTGGATGAAGACGGGCAGGTTGACTTCAAGGGGAACGCCAAGGCTTTCACCAGAACCTATGCGTTCGTCTCCGCGATCCTACCGTTCACAAACGCCACGTGGGAGAAACTTTCGATCTTTCTGAATTTCCTCGTGCCGAAGCTGCCGGCCCCCCGTGAAGACGATCTGTCGAAAGGCATACTCGAAGCGATCGACATGGATAGCTACCGGGCCGAGAAGCAGGCCACCCAGCGTGTCCAACTCACGGATCAAGATGCCGAGATCGATCCGGTCCCGACCGATGGCGGCGGGCACAGGCCCGCGCCAGAACTTGACCGACTATCCAACATCATACGGGGATTCAATGACTTGTTCGGGAATATTGCCTGGCAGGATGGCGATCGAATTCGGCAACTGATCGCAACTGAGATTCCGAACAAGGTCGCCGCCAATCCGGCTTATCAGAACGCGAAGCAGAACTCCGACAAACAGAATGCTAGAATCGAGCACGACAAGGCACTTGGGAGCGTCATCATCGGTTTGATGAAGGACGATACCGAGTTGTTCAAACAATTCAGTGACAATCCCGAGTTCAAGCGCTGGCTCGCCGATGCAGTCTTCACAGCAACATATGATCGGCCAACGTCCTTCGCCCCCTAAACCCGACAGTTAGGGGGACCGTGCGTCGGCATCAAACCGAGGTTGGCTTGCCACCGCTCGCCGCCGGCACGGGGTATTCTCCCCGCCATTCTCCCCATAGCGCGGGTCCGCTGACGATGTATCGAAATAACACATTGAAATCATTGGCGTCCCGTAGGGGATTCGAACCCCTGTTACCGCCGTGAGAGGGCAGTGTCCTGGGCCTCTAGACGAACGGGACGGGGCCAAGCGCGGCTTACTACCGTCTAGCTCCCTCCCGTGCAAGCCCTTCTCGCAGAGCAAGGCTGCTTTTCAAACCTAGACACTTCATCAAATTGACGGGACCAATGCGGTCCACTATAAACCTCTCATTGATGTGGGCGGGCGCGCCCCCATCGGGGCGTCCGGGGACTTTGCCTTTTAAGGGGGGGAACTTCGGAAATCGAAGCCCAGTATCGCGCTTGCAGTATAGTTGCTGTGCGGAAGATCACGAGCCCTTGTGCTTCGGATTAGGCGGGGGCTCCCGTTCAGAACTATTTTAGGAGGGTCCCGATATGGCCTCTGCCGTTATCGCGGTTTCGCCGGAAGTAAGTCTTTCTCGCTACTTGCAGGAGATACGTAAATTTCCCTTGCTCACCCCCGAGGAAGAGCTCGAACTCTCACGCCGCTGGCGTGACAAGGAAGACACCAAGGCCGCGCACCGGCTGGTCACCTCGCATCTTCGTCTCGTCGCCAAGATCGCCATGGGCTATCGTGGCTACGGCCTCCCGATGGGCGAGCTGATCTCGGAAGGCAATGTCGGCATGATGCAAGCGGTTCGCCGCTTCGATCCCGACCGTGGTTTCCGTCTCGCCACCTACGCGATGTGGTGGATCCGCGCCGCGATACAGGAGTACATCCTGCATAGCTGGTCCCTGGTAAAGATGGGCACTACCGCCGCCCAGAAGAAGTTGTTCTTCAATCTGCGCCGGCTCAAGGGCCAGATGCAGGCAATCGAGGAGGGCGATCTCCAGCCCGAGCAAGTCACCAAGATCGCCCACGCTCTGGCAGTGACCGAAGACGAAGTGGTGAACATGAACCGCCGCCTAAGCGCCCCGGATCACAGTCTCAATGCGCCGATCCAGGCTGACGGTGACGGCGAGTGGCAAGACTGGCTGGTGGACGATTCCGACAGTCAGGAAACCGAACTCGCCGAACGCGAGGAGCTAAGCGGCCGCCAAACGTTATTGGCTAAGGCGCTCGCCACGCTCAACACCCGCGAGCGTCACATCCTGACCGAGCGCCGCCTCAAGGACGAACCCACCACGCTCGAAGATCTCTCAGTCCAGTACAACATCTCGCGTGAACGCGTGCGCCAGATCGAGGTCCGGGCCTTCGAGAAGCTACAGCATTCGATGAAGCAGCAGATCGAAGCCCAACGCCAGAAGTCGTCAGCCACCGCCTGAATAAGTGAAATCGGCAACGAAGGAGGAAGCATCTTTTTTAGAAAAAAAGAAGCAAAAAACTTTTGTTCAATTGGATCGGAGCGCAAAGTCGGCACGCCCTTCCTAAACCAGCAAAAGTTTTTTGCTTCTTTTTTTCTAAGAAAGATGCTTCTTCCTTCGCTTCGCGATAACAGAAGAAAACTTCTCTCAATAAGATTTATAATAACGCCTTAGCAGCAAAAGCGCGGCCAGAATCCCAGGCAGCGCGATCAGCACCGCCTCCGACAATCCGACTCCCGCATACGTAAGCCCAGCGGCGCTCAAACATCCCAACCCGCACCCCGCATCCCAACCCCCTTCGGTCGCGATATGGAACCGCAACGCGCACTGCGCGCGTTTGGCCTGATTATAAACCGACGT
>Ga0302314_10013523_pt1 | contig 14021 bp, 14 predicted proteins | sample III_Palsa_N2_3_FD_200533 | JGI IMG/M metagenome (GOLD analysis project Ga0302314, IMG submission 200533) | Peat permafrost microbial communities from Stordalen Mire near Abisko, Sweden - III_Palsa_N2_3 | ecosystem: Environmental > Terrestrial > Soil > Palsa > Peat permafrost | place: Sweden... | reverse complement strand
GCTGCGCCACGGGTGCTGCCGGCGAGGGCGTCGGTGATGGGCCAGGGAAGCAGCGCATGCGGTCCGGGGGTAGCGACCTCATACTTGCCGTGGGGCGTGCTGGAGGGCGGCACGAGCACGAAGCCGCCAACGCCACGGCTGTCTATCTTCGGACCTAGTTTTTGCACGCTCGATGCCGCCCGGCCCCGAAAGTAGATGTGCCGGCCGCCGCGTGGAGTGCGCACGGTGTAGGTCTTGATATCGGGATCGACGCCGTTGGCGGCACAGAACGCCCGCCAAGACGCCTCGCCGACTTCCTGGCCATCGAGATCGATGACCGTGATGCCCGATTTCCCGCAGTCCAAACCTAGGTTGAAACCCTGGTCGAGCCAGGTCTGCACCTGTGCCTCATCGGCGGTGCTCAAGGCTTGCCATCCGTCGAACGCGGGACGCTTCGATCCGGCCGCTACCGGGAAATAGCATAGGGTGTGTGTCGGTTGATTGGCAGGAAGTCCGTTGACTTCGCCGTCTAGTGGTGACATGTAAAACGTTCCTTATGGGGCTTGCCCGCCCCTTGGTTAGTTCCCCTGTTCCGATGATCTTCGAGGCCTCGCCGCATCACGCTGGCGGGGTCTTTCCCTTTGTGGCTGTTCGCTAGCCGGGGTCGGGCCGCCGAGCCGCTAGCAGTCGCGCGAACGTTGCGGCGTCATCGCCGCGAGGCCCAAGGGTTGCCTCAGCGTCCGCACGCACCCTGGCCGCCCTCTGAGCCGTCTCACGGTCCTGCTTGCGCAGCCGTGCCTTGAACGCCTCCCGTCGCTCCCGTCGCTTCGCGTAGCCGTTGGCCATGGATCACGCGGCGATGGCGGGCGAATAGCTGGGCTGTGCGCTCAGCCAGGCTTCGAGGTCTGCCCGGCGAAGCAATAGCCGCTTGCCCAGCTTGACGCCGCGAAGGTGGCCGGCGTTGAGGGCGGCGCGGATCGTATCCTTGCCAACGCTGTAGGCGTTGCAGGCACGCTCCAGAGAGTAAGCTTGCACCGGGTCGTCATCGACCTGATTGTAAGTAGCGGGACGCATAGTTCAGTTCTCCTAGTGGGTGGTGACTGTCCTAAGCTGACCACACACGGAGACGCGAAGTCCAAACAGGCTCAACAAATGCCGATTTGTCGGGCCTTCCTACCAGCTGGCGCTCTTGCGCAGGGTGAGGGTATCCCGTTCGATGATCTTCCGAAGGCGGACCTCGATAGTCTTTGCCGACAGCCCGTCTCCGTCCCGTCCCGCCGAGAGCGCGCGGCAGAATGCCCGCAGGCACTGACGCTGTGGCCGCCGATGCTCATAAAGCAGCAGCCAGAGCCGGTCGCGTTGCGGGTGGTGCTCGGCACGACGGCCACGCTCCCGCTTCGGCGACGCGTCCAGCACTTTGCGCAGGGCGTCGTGGGCGGCTTCCTGGCCAAAGTGTTCGCTCAGGTCAGCGATGAGCCGCGCCGCATGTGTCTCAACGGCGGGCGTGGCCAACCGATAGCGTAGGAAGTCGACTGCATCGGCGTCAGCGGGCACGGTGCTCATGCGCGCACCTTCCGCGCTTCTGCCATATCGGTGACGTTCGCGGCCGGCGCAGCGGAGGCGCGTCCAACGTAGTTCGACCATGCCACCATCAGCTTGCGGCGCTTCTCAAGGGCGGTGCCGCGGCGGTAGGCGACTTCGACACTATCTCCCACGCGGTGCGATAGGGCTGCCTCCGCGACCTCACGCGGGAAGTTGGTCTCATCGCCCGCCCAATCGCGGAAAGCGGAGCGGAAGCCGTGGGTGGTCACGTCTTCCACCTTCATCCGGGCGCGTAGCTTCGGGAGCGCCTGATCAGACATCGGCTCGCCCGTCTTATCGCTAGGGAAAATCAGGTCATTGACCTTGCGCTTGGCGGCCAGTTTCAGGATGTCCAAGCACCGATCGCTCAGCGGCACGACGTGTTCGCGGCCGGACTTCATGTGCGACGCTGGGATGGTCCAGACCTTCTCCTCAAGGTCGACCTCGCTCCACTCCGCCAGCAGCACTTCCGAGAGGCGCGAGGCGCAAAGGATCAGAAACTCGTGGGCCAGGGCGGCCATGCCGTCGGCCTGGCGGGTGCGGACGGCGGCGACGAAGGCCGGAACGTCGGTGTACTTCATGGCCGCGTGCGGCTTTCGGTCCCGCGGCTGGTCGCCCAGCAAACGGCCGACGCGATTGTGGAAGGCGGCCAGGTTGTCCGACCGGAAGCCTTTGGCCTCCGCCATGCCTAGGACACCGTCTATGTAGATGCGCGCCTTTCGGGCTGCTTCGGGCTGTGCCTTCCAGATAGGCTCGATGGCCGCCACCACATCGTCGACCGTCACGGCGTCGACCCGCAATTCGCGGAGCGGCTTGGCGTGTTCGGCCAGAGCGTAAGTGATGCGCGACTTACTCGCGCGCGACCGATAGTTGGCGGACGTCAGCGCCACGAAGTCGTCGGCGATGGTGCCGAACGTCGGAATTGCCTCTTCCGCGCGCCTGAGTTCCAACGGGTTCTTGCCATCGCCCAGCGCCGCGCGGCAGTCCGCCGCCTTCTCACGAGCCCGCTTCAGGCTCACTTTCGTTTCGGAGCCGAGCCCCATCTCCACGAGCTTGCCGGCCCCCGCGACGCCGGGCCGCTTCCACCGGAACATGAAAATCCATTGCTTCGAACCGGATCGCTCCACCTTCAAATAAAGGCCGTGGCCATCGCTGTGCCGGCCCGCCTTTGTCATGCTTTTGACAGACCGGTCGCTCAGCTTGTTGGCCTCGCGTTTTTTGTGGAGCTTCCGTGTCGGCGCGGACTGGCCTAAATCGGGCTGTTCCATGGGTTCGGTCTCCGCTTTTTGAGCGTCAGCTAGCGTTGGGTTTCGTGAACATCTGTCCCAACAGTGGCGGCCGCTCTAGACAGCTTTAGACACCCCGTCAACAGCCAAGCTGACCGTTAAGCATTGGTAATAATTGGAGTTTTCCGCCGAAGACAGTTGACCTCAGAGGGTAGGGAGCCGCTTCTCCTGGGCACCAGCCTTCGCGCTTTGCGTGGGGGCTCGGCTTGCCAGCCTTCGGGCTCTACCCTTGGCAGGCCAACGCGATTCGAGCGCGATCAGGAGTTCTCGCCGCCCGTGACCAATCATCTGCACGAAGGCGACCTGCCAGACGGGGCTCTCGCCGGCGCGACCTCCGTCGCGGTCGATTCCGAGACCATGGGCCTGGTGCTGGGTCGCGATCCGCTCTGCGTGGTCCAACTCAGCGCCGGCGACGGCGACGCGCATGTGGTGCGACTGCGCCGGCCGACCTACGACGCGCCGAACCTTAAGCGGCTGCTGACCAATCCGGCGGTGACCAAGATCTTCCACTTCGGCCGCTTCGACATCGCCATGTTCCAGCTGCACCTGGGGGTGACGACCGCGCCGGTCTATTGCACCAAGATCGCCTCGAAGCTGGTGCGCACCTACACCGACCGCCACGGCCTGAAGGATCTGGTCAAGGAAGTGCTCGGCGTCGACATCTCCAAGACACAGCAGAGTTCCGACTGGGGCGCGCCGAAGCTGACCCCGGAACAGGTGGCCTACGCCGCCTCGGACGTTACGTCCTTGCACGCACTTCGCAACAAACTGGATGTAATGCTGGAGCGGGAAGGTCGAACAGCCCTTGCAAAGGCCTGTTTCGAGTTCCTACCTCATCGGGCGGCGCTCGACGTGGCCGGATGGCCGGACGTCGATATCTTCGCCCATAGCTGAGGCGTCTCGTTGAGTTTTTCCCCGGCTGCGACGTCCGTCTCCAACAGCGCGCTGGTGCGGCGCCGCGCGCGCGCGCACAGTCGGCTGGTTAAGGTGCTGCGCTGGCTGCTGCCGACGCTGATCCTCGCCCTCCTCGGACTTCTTGGCGCCTTCGTGGTCGGTCAGGCTGTCCGCGCGGCGGCGGCTCGCCCCAGAGAGATGCCGACGCAGATCAGGATGGTCAGCCCGCATTTCATCGGCCGCGACAATCAAGGGCGGGCGTTCAACCTTGCCTCGCGCTTGGCCCTGCGCGACGACACCAACATGCAGCGCGTGTTCTTGACCTTCCCGGTGATCGTCATGGACGTCGACAGCGTCCACCCGAAGACGCTCACCTCGGATCGAGGCGTCTACGACGAGGACACGCACATGCTGCGCCTCAACGGCCACGTCCGCATCGATGACTCGACTGCGTCCACGGTCGCCACGGACGAAGCTCTGGTCGACACCAAGGCCGGCACGGTGTCCGGTGTTTCGGCGCTCAACGGCAATGGACCGATGGGCCAGATTCACGCTGGCAGCTATACCGCCACCGAAAAGGGTCAGGTGTTGATCATGCACGGCGGCGTTCACGCACAGCTGAAAGGGCGCTAGGTGTTGCTGAACGAGGGCGCTGCACGAAATGGTCGCTCCATGAGCCTCTGGCGGACGACCGCGGCTGGACTGCTGCTGGCCGCCGGGCTTGGCGTGGCGGCTCACGCCCAGATCGCGCCGACCTCGAACGGGCCGATCGACATCACTGCCGACAATGGCACCCTGGTCAATTCCACCTGCGAAGCCACCTGGAGCGGCGCCGCCGAGGCGCTGCAGGGCGACTCGCGGCTGCGTGCGAACGTGATCAAGGCGTTCCTGAAGAAGAAGCCGCCGGCCGCCGCCGCCGCGCCCCAGAGCGGCGCGGCCGGCGCCAACCCCAGCGACTGCGGCGCCACCGAGCGGATCGAGGCCGACGGCAACGTGTTCTACGTCACCCCAGACCAGGTCGCGCACGGCGATCACGCGGTCTACAGCGCCGACGCCGGCCAGATCGTGATGACCGGCAACGTCATCGTGGTGCAGGGCAAGAACGTGGTGCGCGGAGACAAGATGACGATCCATGTCGCCACGCGCCTGGTGACGATCGACTCGACCGCCCAGGGCCGCGGAACGCCGAATCGCGTGCGCGGTGTGTTTTATCCGAACCAGCCCGGCGCGCCGGGCTCCGTTCCAACGGCGCACTAGGCCCGGCGATGGACGACTCCGCCCCCGCCAACCGCGCCATGACCGACAATCCCGGATCGTTGCTGGGCGAGGCGCCGGCGCGTGATCGCCGCGCGGCGCGGCCGGCGGCGCTGGGCCAGAACGGCGATCAATCCGGCCTGGTGGTCGATCGCATCGGCAAGTCGTTCGGCGGCCGCCAAGTGGTCAAGGATGTGAGCCTGAGCCTGCGCCGCGGCCAGGTAGCCGGCCTGCTTGGCCCAAATGGCGCCGGCAAGACCACCTGCTTCTACATGATCACCGGCCTGATCGCCGCCGACTACGGCGCGATCTACCTCGACGGCGAGGACATCACCGCCCTGCCGATGTACCAGCGCGCCCGCGCCGGCCTGGGTTACCTGCCGCAGGAAACCTCGATCTTTCGCGGCATGACGGTGGAGCAGAACGTGCTCGCGGTGGTGGAACTGCGCGAGCGCCGCCGGCGCAAGGCGCGCGAGATCGCCAACGGCCTGCTGGAAGAACTGCACATCGCCCATCTGCGCAACGCGCCCGCCGTGTCGCTCTCCGGCGGCGAGCGGCGGCGGGTGGAAATCGCCCGGGCGCTGGCCAGCGATCCGGCGTTCATGCTGCTCGACGAACCGTTCGCCGGCATCGACCCGCTGGCGATCGCCGACATCCGCGAGGTGATCACCTACCTGAAGGGCCGCGGCATCGGCATTCTGATCACCGACCACAACGTGCGCGAAACCCTCGACATCATCGACACCGCCGCGATCATCCACGCCGGCCAGGTGCTGTTCGAAGGCGCCCCGCACGAAATCCTCAACGACCCCGAAGTCCGCCGCGTCTACCTCGGCGACCGGTTCGACTAAGCGCGAGCCTTGTTGCCATCCGGCCTCTCCTGCAGGCGCTAGCGCGCGCCGCAGGCGGTCAAATTAACCGCAGAGGACGCCGAAAGGCGCGGAGAACGCTGAGGCGCACAGTCCCTCTGCGACCTCTGCGCCTCCTCCGCGAACTCCGCGGTTAAGAACAGCGCCTGCGGCGCGCGCCAGCTTCGCCGGCGTAGCTCCGCAGCCTGGCGTCTAATGCCCCTTTGCCTGCCAGGCCGCGCCTTCCGCGCCGACCAAGTCGACCAGATTGCCCATGAACAAGTTGGCGTCGATCAGGTGCAGGCCCCAGTCCTTGAGCACCGTGGTCCCGACCACGATGTCGCCCGGGATATCGCTGGTGCGGGGGCTGCTCGGGTCGGCGTTGAGGTGGATCGAGAGGTAGTGGAACACGCCGGTGTGGACGCAGGTCGCGGTGATCAGGCCCGGAACCGAGACGAACGGTGTGGCGATCGTCTTGCCCTTGGCCCACTCGAACGGCTTGCCGTCGCCGGCCGCGATCAGCTGGCCGAAATAGCTCTTCGCCGGCCCGGTTCCGCCGCCGAGATCGGCCGGGTTTACGCAAGCGGCCTCCATGCCCGGCGCGGCCTCGCCGCGTGGCCGACCGAAGCGGGAGTTCTCCGGCGGTGGGCTGGTCTCGCGGAACGAGGAATAGGCGATCGCGCAGCCGATCTGGCTGGGCGAATGGCAGAGCGGAATGGACTTGAAGTCGCCCCCGACATCGCCGCCCGCCGGCACCACCAGCGCTGTGCCCATCAGGATCGCCGAAACCAGCTGCGCCTGCGAAGGCTTGCCGTCGATCTCGCGCTTGATCAGCTGGGTCAGAACGCCGGAGCCCTGCGAGTGGCCGACCAGCACCACGCCGCGGCCATGGTTTTCGTGCGCAAGGTAGTAATTCCAGGCGTCCCGCACATCGTCGTAGCCGACGGTCGGGCGCGGCGGCGGCGGTGACCCGGGGGCCGGCGGATGCATCATCATCTGCGTCAGCGCCGTGAGGGTGAACTGGCGGTACATCGGCGCGTAGAGCCGGCAGCGGGCTCTGAGCCGCGCGGCCTGCTGTATCACCACGTTGGTCTCTTCCGGCTTCACCGTCATGTCGCTGACCGCGCCCGGATCGTGCGAGACGGTCGGGTAGACGTAGAAGCAGTCGATCGGCGCGTTGGCGTCGGCCTGGAACGGCTCGGTCGAGGTCGAGCTGTCCGCCTGGACCACGGTGGTGGTCAGGTCGCTGGCGCAGGCGTCGTCGCGCCCCGGCCAGCACAGCCAGTTGGCCTTGTCGCCGTAGTCGTTCGGGGCGAAGGCGGGTGGCGCGGCTGTTGCCGCGGCGGGTTGTGCGTTAGCGGCGCCGGCGAGAAGCACAGCGGTCAATGCCCCGGCGGCGATGATCCTGAACATGTCTGCCCCCATGAAATCTTATGATTTGAATGGGTACGACCTAAGCGCGCGCGGCGGGCGCTCGCAAGTCCACAGTTAGGGCGTGCGGTGGTTCAGCTGCTCGGGTTCGGTCCGCCGCGCATCAGCTGCACGTCCGTGCCGCTGGAGCGATGGGAGACGAACAGGCTGTTGCTCCAGCGATTGAACGGAACCAGCACCTTGCCGTCGCCGCCGGTCAGCGCCATGCCCTCCGACGTCGGCGCCCAGCCGGTGACCCCGGCCGGCAGCGCGTCGCCGCAGTTGGCGCCAGGCGTCGCGGCGAAACCGGCATTGCCGGACTTCTCGGCCGAGAGCTGGATCAGGCAGATGGCGTGCCCGCCGGTTTCGACCGTCCAGGCGCCGGCGGCTTCGGCAGGCGTCAGCGGGACGCCCGCTTCGTGGTCCGCCGCGGCGAAGGCCGTGGCGGCGAGCGCGGAAAACGCGACGAGGGGCAGGGTGAGTTTCAGGTTCATGGCAGATCTCCGCCTTTGCGGCATGAACGCGCCGATGGCCGCGCGGGTTGCGATTCGCACGCGGCGCCGCGTGCGCTCGCCCGGACCCGGGTTTTCGGTTATGGGCGCGCCATGATCTGGCTCTGGGTCGCCGCGGCCCTGATTTCGGCCGCCCTGGCGGCGCTCATCGTGCAGCGGGCCGCCTCGGCCTCCGACGCACGCGGCGGGGAGAATCCCGCCTTGGCGGTCTATCGCCGCCAGATGGCCGAACTCGACGAACTGGCCGAGCGCGGCGTGCTGGCCGACGCGGAGCGTCGCAGCGTCCGCGCCGAAACCGGCCGTCGGCTGCTCGCCGCGGCCGAGCGCGCCGAGGCCCCCACTCGCAAAGCCGGGCCGGGCACGATCCTGCTCGCCGCAGCCGCCGCGCCCCTAATCGCGCTGGGCCTCTACGTTGCGATCGGCGCGCCGGCCTACCCCGACCAGCCGTTCAAGACGCGCCTGGCCGATTGGCGCGCCGCCGATCCCGAGACCCTCGAGCCAGGGCAGATGGCCGCGATCCTGCGCCAGGTCGCCGCCGAGCGGCCGACCGATCCCGAGCCGCTGCGCCAGCTCGCCGTCGCCGAGTTCGAAGCGCGCGAGCCGACCGAGGCGGTCCAAGCGCTGCATCGGGCCATCGCCCTGGCGCCGAACCGCGCCGATCTGTGGGAACTGCTGGCTCAGGCCCTGGTGCGGCAGGGCGACCCGGCTGCCGGCGACGCATTCCGCCGCCTGCTCGCCCTCGACCCCAACTCGCCCAACGCCCGCTTCTACCTGGGTCGCGCCAAGATCGAGGGTGGCGATGTCGCCGGCGGCCTCGCCGACTGGCGCGCGCTCGATGCCTTGCTGCTAGCGAACGATCCGCGCCGGCGGGGGCTCGAAGCGGCCATCCAGCAGGTCGCGACGACCGGCAAGCTGCCCGAGCCGACTGCGCCGACGCAAGGCGCGATCGGCGCGCCGCAGATCCAGGCGATGGTCGACGGCCTCGCCGCGCGGCTACAGACCAATCCGGACGATCCGGCCGGCTGGGTGCGGCTGGTGCGGGCGTATGGCGTGCTGGGCGAGACCGATCGCCGTGACCAGGCGCTCGCCGCCGCCCGCCGTCGCTACGCTGCCCGGCCGGACGTCATGGCCCAGCTCAACGCGGCCCAGGGTGTGTCACCTGTACCGTCGCCGGCCGGATCACCGTAAGATGCGCCGCTGATGCCCCTGCTGCCCCGATCCCGCACCGCCCGCCGGCGTCTGATGACGCTGAGCGTCGCCGCGCCGGTGCTGATCCTGGCGGTCGGCGTCGCGCTCTACGCCATGCGCGGCTCGATCTCGTTCTTCTACACGCCGTCGCAGGCCGAGGCGGCGCACGTGCCGGCCGGACAGGCGATCCAGCTCGGCGGCATGGTTCGGGCGGGCAGCGTGGTGAAGAAGCCCGATGGCGAGATCGATTTCGTTGTCGCCGACAAGCGCGGAACGTCGCCGGTGACGTTCAAGGGCGAATTGCCGGACCTGTTCCGCGAAGGTCAGGGCGTGGTCGCCATGGGCGCATACAACTCGTCCGGCGTCTTCGTCGCCAGCCAGATCCTGGCCAAGCACGATGAGAAATACATGCCGCCCGAACTCGCCGCGGCGCTGAAGAAGCAGGGCGAGTGGCATGGCGACGGCGCCCAGCCCAGCTATGGGGTCAGCCCGTGATCGACGAACTCGGCCAGTTCGCCCTGATCCTCGCCCTGGTGCTCAGCCTCGGCCAGGCCGGCCTGTCGATCGCCGGCCGTTTCCGCCGCGACGTCACCTTGGCGGGCGCCGGCGAGGGCGCGGCGATGGGCGCGTTCGTGGCGATCGTGATCGGCTTCGGCGCGCTGATCCACGCCTTCGTCACCTCCGACTTCTCGGTGATGAACGTGGCGGCCAATTCGCACACCGCCAAGCCGTTGATCTACAAGATCGCCGGCGCCTGGGGCAGCCACGAGGGCTCGATGCTGCTCTGGTGCTTCATGTTGACCGGCTATGGCGCGGTGATGGCCCTGGCGCGTCGCCTGCCGTTCGGCCTGAAGGCCTCGGCGGTGGCGACCCAGGGCCTGCTGGGCGTGCTCTTCATCGGCTACATGGTGTTCGCCTCCAACCCGCTGACCCGGGTGGTCGACGCGCCCTATCAAGGCAATTCGCTCAATCCGCTGCTGCAGGACCCGGCGCTGGCCGGCCATCCGCCGTTCCTCTACGCCGGCTACGTCGGCTTCTCGGTGGTGTTCTCGCTCTCGGTCGCGGCGCTGGTCGAGGGCCGGGTCGATCCGGCGTGGGCGCGGTGGATCCGGCCCTGGACGCTGGCGGCGTGGAGCCTGCTCACCATCGGCATCACCATGGGCTCCTACTGGGCCTACTACGAACTCGGCTGGGGTGGCTGGTGGGCGTGGGACCCGGTGGAGAACGCCAGCTTCATGCCCTGGCTGCTCGGCACCGCGCTGCTGCACTCGGCGGCGGTGACCGAGAAGCGCGGCGCGCTCGCGAGCTGGACCGTGCTCTTGGGCATCGGCGCCTTCACCCTCTCGATGATGGGCGCCTTCCTGGTCCGCTCGGGGGTGCTGACCTCGGTGCACGCCTTCGCGATCGATCCGAAGCGCGGGGTGCTGCTGCTGGGCATCCTGGGCGCCGCGGCCGGCAGCGCGCTGGCGCTCTACGCCTGGCGCGCGCCGACCCTGAAGGACGAGGCGGCGTTCACGCCGGTCAGCCGCGAAGGGGCGCTGTTCCTCAACAACGTGCTGCTGGCCGCCGCCACCGCGGTGGTGCTGATCGGCACCCTGCTGCCGCTGATCCGATCGGCGATCGACGGCACCCCGATCTCGGTCGGCGCGCCCTATTACAACCTCACCTTCACCGCCCTGATCGCGCCGGCGCTGATCGCCCTGCCGGCCGGCGCACTATTGGCCTGGAAGCGCGGCGACCTGCGCGCGGCCTTGCGCCGGCTCTGGATCGCCGCACTGGCCGCCGTGGTCACAACGCTGGCGATCTTCGGCCTGGTTACCCCGCGCAGCCTGCTGGCCGCCTGCGGCATCGGCCTCGGCGCCTGGGTGATCGTCGGCGCGCTGGCGGAAGCGGCCGAGCGGGTGAGGCTGTTCCGATCGCCGCTGCCCGAGGTCGGACGCCGCATCGGCGGGCTGCCGCGCGGCGCCTGGGGCATGACGCTGGCGCACATCGGCATCGGCGTCTTCGCCCTCGGCGCCTCGTTCGAGACCGCCTGGCGCGCCGAGGCGACCGAGGTGCTGACGCTCGGCCAGACGATGCGTCTGGGCGCGTTCGAGCTCCGGCTCGATAAGGTGGCGCAATCGTTCGGCGCGAACTTCGAGGCCGAGCGGGCCTTCATCCGCGTGACCTCCGCCGGCCGATTGGTCTGCGAAGCCGAGCCTGATCGCCGGCTCTACGCCGCCGACGGCCAGACCGTCTCCGGCGTCGCCATCTGCGGCAACCTGTTGGACGACATATATGTGGTTTCCGGCGAGCCGCGGCCGAACGTCAACGGCACGCAGACCCACCTGATCCGCGCCTACTGGAACCCCTGGGTGCGGTTCGTGTTCGCCGGGCCGCTGGTCATGGCGCTGGGCGGCCTGATCTCGCTGACCGACCGGCGTTTGCGCTTCGCGGTCACCGCCAAGGTGCGGGCAGCCCTCTCGCCGGCCGCGGCCGAGTGACGCTGGTGCGAGGCCTCCAGCGCGCGGCGATCGGTCTATTCGCCGTGGTTCTGCTCGGCGCCGCGGCCGGCGATCCGGCCGATCGGCTGGCCGATCCGGGCCAGGAAGCTCACGCCCGGCTGCTGTTTCGCGACGTCCGGTGCCTGGTCTGCCAAAGCCAGTCGATCGATGAATCCGACGCGCCGCTGGCCCACGATCTGCGCCAGGTCGTGCGCCAGCAGGTGGCGCAGGGGCGTACGGACGCGCAGATTCGCGCCTTCCTGGTCTCCCGCTACGGCCAGTTCGTGCTGCTGACGCCCAAGGCCTCGCTCGGTAACGCCGTGCTGTGGCTGGGTCCGCTGCTGGTGGTGGTACTGGGCGCCGCGGCGCTCGTCGCCCGCCGCCGTGCGGTCGCCGAGCCACCCGGTCTCAGCACGCAAGAAGAAGCGGCGCTGCGAGACCTGTCACACGAAGAAACGCTTTGACACCATTGCGCCCCACAATCGGTCGAATAATCCGCTATGACGGAAAGGTAACTTGAGGACCGTGGCGCTCTTTGGCATCCGGCCCTAAATACCAGGTATCCTGGAGCCTTCCCGCGTTTCCAGGACGAGGACCTCTTCATATGCCCGTCAATAAGACCGCATTCGTTGTCGGCGCGCTGGGTGGCGCGAGCGTCGCCGTGGCCGCCATGGCCGGCGCGGGGATGAAACTCCCAATCGCCTTCGCCCAGGGCCCGCACGGCGGCAGCCTGATCAACGCCTCCACCGCGCCGATCTTCGCGCCCCCGCCCGGCGCACCGGAATCGTTTGCCGACATCTTCGAGCGCGTCTCGCCCGCCGTGGTCTCGATCCACGTCACCTCCAAGGTCGACGTTCAGGCGCTGAAGCGCTCGATCCCCGGCTTCGAGAACTTCCCGTTCGAGATCGTGCCGAAAGGCGGCCCTGGCGGGGGCGACAGCGACGGTGACGACCAGCGCCCGACGCCGAAGCAGGAAAGCTCCGGCTCCGGCTTCTTCATCTCGCAGGACGGCTACATCGTCACCAACAACCACGTCGTCGAAGGCGCGGACGACATCAAGGTGGTGACCAAGGACGGCACCGAGATGAAGGCGACCGTGATCGGCCGCGACGAAGGCACCGACCTCGCGGTGCTGAAGGTCGACGGCCAGAACTTCCCGTTCGTGAACTTCGAGACCTCGGTGAAGCCGCGCGTCGGCGACTGGGTGGTCGCGGTCGGCAATCCGTTCGACCTCCAAGGCACCGCCACCGCCGGCATCATTTCGGCCTACAACCGCAATATCGGCGAGAACTTCGTCGACTTCATCCAGATCGATGCGCCGATCAACAAGGGCAACTCGGGCGGACCGACCTTCGACACCTACGGCCGGGTGATCGGTGTCAACGCGGCGATCTATTCGCCCACCGGCGGCTCGGTCGGCATCGGCTTCGCCATTCCGGCCGACATCGCCCAAAACGTGACCCAGCAACTGATCGCCAAGGGCCACATCACCCGCGGCTACATCGGCGCGACGATCGAATCGCTCTCCGACGATCTCGCCAACTCCTGGGGCCTCGCCGGTCGCAAGGGCGCGCAGGTGACCGACGTCCTGGCCGGCGGTCCGGCGCAGAAGGCGGGCCTCGCGCCCGGCGACGTGGTCGTGGCCGTCAACGGCGTGCCGGTGAAATCGAATGTCGAAATGACCCGCGAAGTCGCCAAGTCTCAGGCCGGCGATGTGATCCATCTCGACGTCTTCCGCGCCGGCAAGGAACTTACCGTCGACGTCCACTCCGGCACGCGGCCCAGCGATGCGCAGCTGGCGCAAAACGGCGGCGCGCCGGGCGACGACCAGGCTGGTCCTGGCGGTCCCGAACACGCGCCGGTCGTTGGCGCGCCGGTGCTGGGCATGCAGATCGCCCCGCTGAACGCCAGCACCCGCGGTCAGTTCAACATCCCCGAAACGGTCAAGGGCGGCGTCGTCGTCGCCAGCGTCAAGGGCACGTCCGACGCGGCCGACAAGGGCTTGCAGCGCGGCGATGTCATCGTCACCGCCGGCAATCGCGAACTGGCCAGCGCCGGCGACTTGGCCGCCGCCGTGACCGAGTGGAAAAAGGAAGGCCGCACCGCCATCCCGCTTTCGATCCGTCGCAATGGCCAGACGCTGGTGTTCATTCCGATCAAGATCGACGGCTAGGAACGGCCTTCGCAGGCGAAAGGGGCGCGCATGCGGTTGCTGATCGTTGAAGACGACGCCGAGGCCTCCGACGCGATGGCGCGCGGCCTGGTGGAAGCGGGGCACGACTGCATCGTCGCGCCGGACGGCGAAAAGGGCCTGCTGGCCGCGCACGATGGCCGCTTCGACGTGATGATCGTCGATCGCATGATGCCGCGACTCGATGGCGTCGCCATGGTCGAGCTGCTGCGCAAGGACGGCGACCAGACCCCGGTGCTGTTCCTCTCGGCGCTGGGCGAGATCAGCCACAGGGTCGAGGGCCTCAAGGCCGGCGGCGACGACTACCTAGTCAAGCCCTACGCCTTCGCCGAGCTGATCGCCCGCGTCGAGGCCCTGGCCCGCCGCCGCGAGACCGGCTCGGTGCAGACGCTGCT
>Ga0302314_10013522_pt1 | contig 14021 bp, 7 predicted proteins | sample III_Palsa_N2_3_FD_200533 | JGI IMG/M metagenome (GOLD analysis project Ga0302314, IMG submission 200533) | Peat permafrost microbial communities from Stordalen Mire near Abisko, Sweden - III_Palsa_N2_3 | ecosystem: Environmental > Terrestrial > Soil > Palsa > Peat permafrost | place: Sweden... | reverse complement strand
CACGAGAACGCGCCGCGCGTATTGATCGCCAACTCCAACCTGGTGCCGGCATGGGCGACCTGGGAGCACTTCAACGAGCTCGATAAGAAAGGCTTGATGATGTACGGTCAGATGACCGCCGGCTCGTGGATCTACATCGGCTCGCAAGGCATCGTGCAGGGCACCTACGAAACCTTCGTCGAGATGGGCCGCCAGCATTACAACGGCAGCCTCAAGGGCAAGTGGATTCTCACCGCCGGTCTCGGCGGCATGGGCGGCGCGCAGCCGCTGGCCGCATCGCTGGCCGGCGCGTGCTCGCTGAATATCGAATGCCAGCAGAGCCGCATCGATATGCGCCTGAAGACACGCTATGTCGACGAGCAGGCCACCGATCTGGACGACGCGCTGGCGCGCATCGAGAAATACACGAAAGCTGGCGAAGCGAAATCTATCGCGCTGCTCGGCAACGCCGCCGACATCCTGCCGGAACTGGTCAAGCGCGGCGTGCGCCCCGATGCCGTCACCGACCAGACCAGCGCACACGATCCGGTCAACGGCTACCTGCCGCAGGGCTGGACGGTGGAGCAGTGGTTCGAGCGTCGCAAGAGCGATCCCGACGGCACGCGCGACGCTGCCAAGCACTCCATGCGCACCCATGTCGAGGCCATGCTCGCGTTCCACGCGCAAGGCATCCCCACGTTCGACTACGGCAACAACATCCGCCAGATGGCCAAGGACGAAGGCCTCGCCAATGCGTTCGCATTCCCCGGCTTCGTACCGGCCTACGTGCGCCCGCTGTTCTGCCGCGGCATCGGCCCGTTCCGCTGGGTCGCGCTGTCCGGCGATCCGGAAGACATCTACAAGACCGACGCCAAGGTCAAGGAACTCATCCCCGACGACAAACACCTGCACAACTGGCTCGACATGGCCAAGGAGCGCATCAGCTTCCAGGGCTTGCCCGCGCGCATCTGCTGGGTCGGCCTCGGCTTGCGCGACAAGCTTGGGTTGGCGTTTAACGAGATGGTGCGTAATGGGGAGCTGAAGGCGCCGGTGGTCATCGGGCGGGATCACCTCGACAGCGGCAGCGTTGCTTCACCCAACCGCGAAACCGAAGCCATGAAAGACGGCAGCGACGCCGTTAGCGACTGGCCGCTGCTCAACGCCATGCTCAATGTCGCCGGCGGCGCGACGTGGGTGTCGTTGCATCATGGCGGTGGCGTGGGGATGGGGTATTCGCAGCATAGTGGCATCGTCATTGTTTGCGATGGGACGGAAGAAGCGGATAAGCGCATCGCGCGGGTGTTGTGGAACGATCCGGGCACCGGCGTGATGCGGCATGCGGATGCGGGGTATGAGGATGCCATCGAGTGCGCCAAAGAGCAGGGGTTGAAGTTGCCGATGGCTTGAGCGCCGGAAGGCCAGGCTTGAAGCCTGGCCGCTGCTCGCATGGAACCGCCATGTCTAGAGCGAGCGAACCATGGCTGGGCCGGAACGCATCATCCATGCGCGTATTACCGCAAATAGTAGCCAGTTCGCCGCAAGATGCTGGCGACTGCCTCTGGCTCGGGCGAAGATAACGTCTTTACCCGTTCGCCCTGTTTGTCTGGTCAGACCAGCGGCTGGCGAAGGGCAGACACATACGCGATGCAAGCGCGCCGATCAGGGTCGCCAGGGCGGCGATGCCCTGATGGCTGACGTATGCTTCGCGGCCTGGCATCACCCGAATACCAGGATCGATCCGTAGCACGCGGTTGTGACCCATACGTGCGCCGGGGCTGATCCGCCAAGCAAGGGCAATATGTTGAAAGACCCGAAAGTTAGCCTGTCGCAGCTCGAATCCTTCCTCATGGGTGCGGCCGACATTCTGCGCGGCAAGATGGATGCCTCCGAATTCAAGGAATTCATCTTTGGCTTGCTCTTCATCAAGCGCCTGTCCGACGAGTTCGAAGCCAAGCGGGTGCGCCTGCGCGCGCGCGACTTTTTCCATTTGGCCGAGCAGCCTGAACTGCTGGCCGAGCTGCTGGAAAGCAAGACCAGCTACGGCGAAACCTTCTACGTACCGGTACGCGCGCGCTGGCATGCCTCGTGGCTGGATGAGAACGGCGATACCGTGCCGGCACTCAAAGACCTGAAGCACGATATCGGCGCCATGCTCAACAAGGCCATCGCCGCGCTGGAGGACGAGAACGACTCGCTGGCCGGCGTGCTCAAGAGCAACATCAACTTCAACGAAGTCAAGGGCAAGACCAAGATCGCCGACCAGAAGTGGAAGGACCTGCTCGATCACTTCAACACCTTTGGCCCTCTGGTCAACGACCGCTTCGAATTTCCGGACCTGCTGGGCGCCGCCTACGAATACCTCATCAAGTACTTCGCCGACAGCGCCGGCAAGAAGGGGGGCGAGTTCTACACCCCTGCCGAAGTGGTGCGCCTGCTGGTGCAGCTCACCAAGCCCGCCGCCGGGCAGAGCATCTACGACCCCACGGTGGGCTCTGGCGGCTTTCTGATCCAGGCGCACCAGTACGTGGAGGAGCAGGGTCAGGACGCTAACGACCTAGCGCTCTACGGGCAGGACTCCAATGGCACCGTGTGGTCGATCTGCAACATGAACATGATCCTCCACAACATCACCCGCTTCACCATCGAAAACGGCGACACGCTGGAAGACCCGCAGATTCTCGAAGGCGGCCGCATCCGCCAGTTCGACCGCGTGCTGGCCAACCCGCCGTTCTCGCAGAACTACAGCCGCGCCAGCGTCAAATTCGCTAGCCGCTTCCGCGAGTGGTGTCCGGAAACCGGCAAGAAAGCCGACCTGATGTTCGTGCAGCACATGCTGGCCAGCCTCAAGCCCGGCGGACGCATGGCTACCGTCATGCCACACGGCGTGCTGTTCCGCGGCGGCAAGGAAAAGCTCATCCGCGAGCTGCTGTTGGACGACGACTGCATCGAGGCCATCATCAGCTTGCCACCGGGCCTGTTCTACGGCACTGGCATCCCCGCCTGCGTGCTGGTGTGCAACAAGCAGAAGCCGGACGAGCAGCGCGACAAGATCCTGTTCATCAACGCCGACCGCGAATACGGCGAAGGCAAGGCGCAGAACAAGCTGCGCCCGGAAGACATCGAGAAGATCGACTTCGTGTTCACGCATAGGCGTGAGTTGGCCAAGTACTCGCGCCTGGTGGACAAGCGCGAGATCGTGGACGAGCACGACGCCAACCTCAACATCCGCCGCTATGTGGACAACACGCCCGACCCCGAACCGGAGGACGTACAGGCGCACCTGATCGGCGGCATTCCGCAGGCCGAAATCGACGCCCTCGGCCCCCGCCTCGATCAGTTCGGCATCCAGCCCGCCAGCCTGTTCCGCGCCGAGCGCCCCGGTTACCGCGCCTTTGCCGAGGCCATCGCCGACAAGCCCGCGATCAAGCGCGCACTGGAGGCCGACCCCGCACTTACGCAAACCCTCGCCCGCCACCAGCAGGGGCTGGCCGAGTGGTGGGGCGAGGCCAGCCACGACTTCGCCGAGCTGGAGCATGTTCAGGCCGGCAACGGTGGCCGCAAGATGCCCGACATTCGCCGCGAGCTGATCCGCTCGCTGAAAGACAAGCTGATGCCGCTGGGCGTGCTGGACGAGTTCAAGAGCGCCGGCATGTTTGTCAACTGGTGGCAGCAGATCCGCTACGACATCAAGACCATCATCGCCAGCGGCTGGCACCACAGCCTGATTCCAGACGCCTACCTCATCGCCGCGTTCTTCCAGAAAGACGCCGACGCCATCGAGGCACTGGAAGCGACCATCGTCGAGGCGCAGGCCGAGCTGGACGAAGCCGTGGAGGTCGCCGTGGAGGTGGCCGGCTGGGAGCCGGAGGCCGACGAGAAACCCAGCGCCGCCGTGCTCAAGAAAGCGCTGAAGTCCCTGATCGACGATCTGGCGAACACCACCGGCGCCAGCGCGGCGAAGGAACGCAGGGCCCTGAAGGCACGGGACGCCGCCATCAAGGTGGTCGAGAAGCGTATCAAGGACGCCAAGGCGAAACACAAGCACAAGCGCACCGAACTCGAAGAAAAGCTGGAGCTGAAGCGCATCGGCGCCGACCTCGCCAAGGCGGAAAGTCAGACGCTGATCGCGCAGATCGAACAGCGCCTGGCCAGGCTGGATGGCGATAGACTCGCCGACCTCAAGCAGGCCGCGGCACTTGTCGGCGACAAGGAGACCCTGCAAGCGCGCATCGCCCGCACCGATGCCCTACTCAAGGCCATTGGCGGGCAGCTGAGCGATGCCGAGGCGCGCACGCTGATCCTGAAAAAGCTCGACGACCTTGCCCGCGCCGAACTGGCGCGCTACCTCAATGCCGAAAAGCGTGTGTTGATCGCGGCGGTGGAAAACCTGTGGGACAAGTACGCGGTGTCGAGCCGGCAGCTTGAAGCCGCGAGCGCTCAGACGCTGACGTCGCTGGATGCGATGCTGGCGGGATTGGGATATCAGTGATGCGGTACCAAGCAAACGCACAACAATGGAGTGTGAACGATCTGCGCCAGTTAACTCAGATCAACTACGGGCGTGATGCAAGGCCGATTCTCGATCCGTACGGTGCTTATCCCGTTTACGGAACGGCCGAGAACAATAGATACGGCACGTCTTATCTCTACGATGGCGAATCAATCGTGCTTGGTCGTAAGGGGACGATAGACAGGGTTCAGTTTGTAAGTGGACCGTTCTGGACAATCGACACTGCATACTTCCTGAGCAAGTTCTCGGCGTGCGAGCCGAAGTGGCTCTATTACGTATTATCGAGCATTGACTTGCGTGGCTTGAATGAAGCGACCGGCGTTCCAAGCCTCGCACGCGAGGTTCTGTATCGCCTGTCGGTGTTGACCCCATCACAGCCCGAACAATCCAAAATAGCGGAGGTGCTGTCGACGGTGGATCGGGCGATTGCGCAGACCGAGGCGCTGATCGCCAAGCAGCAGCGCATCAAGACCGGCTTGATGCAGGACCTGCTCACCCTCGGCATCGACGAACGCGGCCAACTCCGCACCGAAGCCACCCACGCCTTTAAGGACTCCCCCCTCGGCCGCATTCCGGTGGAGTGGGAGATGGCAAAACTAGGCGATGTTGCGGAACTAAATCGTGGCAAGTTCACGCACCGACCGCGCGATGACGCCCGTTTCTATGGCGGGGCTTACCCCTTCATTCAAACCGGCGACGTGGCGGCGAACGTTGGCAGGTGGGTAAACGACTTCAGTCAAACACTGAGCATCATGGGAATGCATGTCAGCAAAGAGTTTCCGAAAGGTACGATTGCAATAACCATCGCCGCGAATATTGCCGACACGGCGATTCTTGGACGTTCCATGTACTTTCCAGACAGTGTCGTGGGCGCGGTCGTAAAACAGCCGAATAGCATTCGGTTCATCGAGATGACAATTCGCAGCAAAAAGACTGCGCTTGAACAACTCGCGCCGAAGAGTGCGCAAAGCAACATCAATCTGGAAACTCTACGGCCTCTCGTCATTTCGCTGCCAAAGCCAGATGAGCAAGCGCGCATAGCCTCAGCGTATGAAGCGGATGATGATCGACAAGTATCAAATGAACGTTCTTTGCGTAAACTGCGGCACCTCAAAACCGCCCTGATGCAAGACCTGCTCACCGGCAAGGTCCGCGTCACACCACTGCTTCAACCGGCCAAGGAGGCTACCGCATGAAAGCACAGGATCTGCAGTTCACCCAGCTGTTGCAGGGCGCCAAGCAGTTCATCATCCCGATCTTCCAACGCCCGTACAGCTGGGAGATCGCCCACTGCGAGCAGCTGTGGCAGGACATCTTGCGCGTGGGCAGCCATGCGGAACTGGACAGCCACTTCATTGGCTCGGCGGTCTACATCCCTGAGGCCGAAACCAGTGCGGCGATCTCGCGCTGGCTGGTGATCGACGGGCAGCAGCGCATCACCACCTTGTCGTTGCTGTTGCTGGCGCTGAAGCGGCGGCTGGAAGCCGAAGGGGTGGACACGCCGGTGTCTGCCGCGGAAGTCGAGGACTATTTCCTGCTCAACCGCTACGGCAAGGGCGAGCAGCGCTACAAGATGCTGCTCACCAAGTCCGACAAGGATACGCTGATTGCGCTACTCGACGGCAAGGCGCTGCCGGAGACGGCTTCCCATCGTATCAAGGAGAACTTCGACTTCTTCAACGGCAAGCTGGCGAGTGCCGACCTTGGCGTGGTCTATACGGGTATCCAGAAGCTGATGATCGTGGACGTGCGCCTGCAGCAGGGTATCGACAACCCGCAGATGATCTTCGAGAGCATGAACTCCACCGGCAAGGCGCTGACCCAGGCCGACCTGATCCGCAACTATGTGCTGATGGGCCTGCAGCACGAGCAGCAGACGCGGCTCTACGAAGACTACTGGCGACCGATGGAAATGTTGTTCGGTGCGGAGAACTACACCAGCTACTTCGATGAGTTCATGCGCTTTTATCTGGTCATCCACACCGGCAACCACCGCATCCGCAAGGACGAGGTCTACAGTCAGTTCAAGACCTACGCGCTTGATCACGACGTCGAGCCGCTGCTGGCGACGCTGCTGGAGTTTGCGCGCTACTACTGTGCCATGGCGCTGGGCAACGAGCAGGATGCGGACCTGGCACGTGCCTTCCAGGATATCCGCGAGCTGCGGGCGGATGTTTGCTACCCGATGCTGATGGAGGTGTACCACGACTACGCGCGGCAGCAGCTGGGCAAGGACGAGTTCAGCCAGATCCTGCTGCTGGTGGAAAGCTACGTGTTCCGGCGTGCCATCTGCGACATCCCCACCAACTCCCAGCGGCAGACCTTTGCCACGTTCTGTCGCCAACTCAAGAAGGATCGCTACCTGGAGAGCGTCAAGGCGGTTTTCATGCTGCTGCCGTCGTATCGGCGCTTTCCGGGCGACGAGGAGTTCCGTCGCCAGCTGCAGATCCGCAATCTGTACAAGTTCAACCGGCGCAGCTACTGGCTGCGCCGGTTCGAGAACTTCGGTCGCAAGGAGCGGGTGATGGTGCAGGACTACACCATCGAACACATCATGCCGCAGAACGACCATCTGAGCGCAGCATGGCAACAGTCGCTGGGCGACGACTGGGCGCGTGTGCACGAGCAATACCTGCATACGCTGGGCAACCTCACGCTGACCGGCTACAACTCCGAATACAGCGACCGGCCCTTTACCGAGAAGCGCGACATGGACGGCGGTTTCGCCCACAGTCCGCTGAAGCTCAACGAAGGGCTGGGCAGCTGCGCCGACTGGAACGAGCAGGCCATCGTGGCGCGTGCCGAGCGGCTGGCCACGCGGGCGCTGGCGATCTGGCAGGCGCCCACTCTGGCCGATGACCTGCTGACCGCTTATCGGGATATGAAGTCGGAAAGCGACACGCCCTACACGCTGGAGGATCACCCCAACTTGGCCTCAGGACCGACGCGCGCGTTATTTGAACGTTTCCGCAAGGCAGTGCTGGATCTGGACGAATGTGTGCACGAGGAAATTCTCAAGCTGTATGTCGCCTACAAGGCCGAGACGAACTTTGTGGACGTGGTGCCCCAGGCCAAACGCCTGCGGCTGACGCTGAACATGCCATTCCCCGAGATCGACGACCCGCGCCACAAGTGCCGCGACGTCACGAATACCGGTCGCTGGGGCAACGGGTGCGTGGAAGTGGCGCTGGAGCAGGAAGACGATCTGCCCTACGTCATGGGCCTGGTGCGTCAGGCACTGGAGCGGCAACTGGGCGAAGATGAGGAAGCCGCCAGCGCATGAGTGCCGAGCTCGCACCGGTGCACATCAAGCCCTCCTGGTGCTCGCCGGACAGGGTGGAACGCGATCGCAAGGCAGGGAGGACAGCATGAGCGAACTGGTGATTTTCGAGGGTGACAGGCAGCCGGTGGAGGTGCGGCTGGAAGGCGACACGCTCTGGCTGAGCCTGCAACAACTGGCCGACGTGTTCGGGCGCGACAAGTCGGTCATCTCCCGGCATCTGAAAAACATCTTTGACAGCAAGGAGCTGGACAGGGGGCGAACTGTTGCAAAACATGCAACAGTTCGAAAAGAAGGCAAGCGCAAGGTCGCTCGCGACATCGAGCTCTTCAATCTAGACGCCATCATTTCCGTGGGTTACCGCGTCAACTCGGCGCGTGCCACCCGCTTTCGCCAGTGGGCCACGCGCGTGCTGCACGAACACCTGACCCAAGGCTACAGCTTCAACGAACACCGCTTGGCGCAGCAGGGCATGGCCGAGTTGGAACAGGCCATGGCGCTGCTGTCACGGACGCTGGAACGCCAGGAATTGGTGACCGATATTGGCCGTGAGGCGGTCGGCATCATCATGGGTTACGCCCGCACATGGCGTCTGCTGCTCGATTACGATGAAGGCAAGCTCCAGGTGCCGGCAGGCCAGCGCGATCCACGCGAAGGCCTGTCCGTGGCCGAAGCCCGCCAGGCGCTGGACGCACTGGCCGGTGAACTGAAAAGCCGCGGCGAGGCCAGCGAGCTGTTTGCCCGCGACCGTGGCGACAACCTGGCCGCCATCCTGGGGAACATCGAGCAGACCATGTTCGGCGAGCCGCTGTATGCCACCGCCGAGGCACGGGCCGCCCACCTGCTGTATTTCCTCATCAAGAACCACCCGTTCTCCGACGGCAACAAGCGCTCGGGCGCGTTCCTGCTGTTGCTGTACCTGCGCAAGCAGGGGCTGGAGTTAACGCTCAACGAGCAAGGCCTGACCGCACTCACCTTGTTGATTGCCGAGTCCGATCCGAAGGCCAAGGAACTGATGGTGCGCCTGGCCATGAACCTGCTTTCCAGCCATGCACCTGCGCAGCATTCCCAGCCGGAGCAGCCATGAGCACGAAGCCCTTACCCGCCCACGTCAGGCTGGATGAGCGCCAGCATGTCGAGCTACCGTTCCTGCGGCAGCTTGAAGGCCTGGGCTGGAATGTTCTCGATCTGACGGACACCAGACAGACGCCAGCGGATACAGGGCGTACGAGCTTCACCGAGGTGGTGCTGGAGAAGCGCCTGCGCGCGCAGCTCACGGTGATCAATCCGTGGCTTGAAGCGTCCCAAGTGGACGACGTGGTGAAGCTGTTGACGGCGAGCTTCCCCGGCAACGACTTGATGAAGAACAACCAGCACCTGCTGCACCTGTTGCTGGAAGGCACCAGCGTGGACGAGAACCGACAGACTGGGGAGGCCAGTCCCACGGTGCGCTTCGTGGATTTCACCAATCTGGGCAACAACGATTTCACCGCCGTGTGCCAGTTCAAGGTGCGCATCCTCGGTACCGAGCACCACATCCTTCCGGACATCGTGCTCTTCCTGAACGGCCTGCCGGTGGTGTTGGTGGAGTGCAAGTCGCCCAAGGTCAACGATGCCCTGGCCTGCGCGATCGACCAGATGCTGCGCTACAGCGAGCAGCGCGGCGCGAAGGGTGAAGGCAGCGCGCCGCTGTTCTGGTACAACCAGTTCATCATCGCCACCTGCCGCCAGCAGGCCAAGTTCGGCACCCTCTCCACCCACACGGAAAAATATTTCTACCGCTGGGCCGATCCGTACCCGCGTACGCTGGAAGACCTGGATCACGGCGCCGGCAGCCCCAATGACCAGCAGCGGCTGGTGGCCGGCATGCTGGACAAACTGAACCTGTTGGACTTGATCCGCACCTTCACACTGTTTTCCACCAATGATGCCGGCCAGACAATCAAGGTGGTGGGCCGTTACCAGCAGTTCCGTGCGGTAAAGCTGGCGGTGAAGCGGCTGCTGGAGGGCAAGACGCCACGTCAGCGCAGCGGCATCATCTGGCACACCCAAGGCTCGGGCAAGTCGCTGACCATGATGTTCATGGTGCGCGAAATGTACAGGCACGCACAGCTGGCGCACTGGAAGGTGGTGTTCGTCACCGACCGCACCCAGTTGGAGGACCAGCTCAACGAGACCAGCCAGGCGATCGGCTTCACCGTGAAGGTGGCCGATAGCATCAACCGACTGAAGGAGCTGCTGGCATCGACATCGTCGGATCTGGTGATGGCGATGATCCACAAGTTCCGCGAGACCGAGCTGGAAGCGAGCTTCCCGGAGCTTAACGCCAGCCCGCACATCCTGGTCATGACCGACGAGGCGCATCGCTCGCAATACCACCTGCTGGCGACCAATCTTGACCGCGCGATTCCGCGTGCGGCGCGGATCGGCTACACCGGTACCCCGATCGACAAGACCGAGCGCGTGTTCGGCGACTATATCGACAAGTACACCATGCGCCAGTCCATCGCCGACGGCGTGACGTTGGAAATCGTCTACGAGGGTCGTACCCACAACGCCGAGGTTGATGACGCCGAGGCGATGGATACGGACTTCCAGGACGTGTTCAGCGATTACCAGTTGGAAGAGCGGCTGGAAATTCTCGGCTACGGCTCGCGCAAGGCGTATCTGGAGGCCGATCCGACCATTGCCGCCAAGGCGGCTGACATGGTGGAACACTACCTGACACACGTGTTCCCGAACGGCTACAAGGCGCAGGTGGTGGCGACCTCGCGCGAAGCCGCGGTGCGCTACAAGAAGCACATTGATGCCGCGCTGGCCACGGCGTTGGAAAAGCTCGAGCAGGCCAATCCGGACGGGCTGGATCTGGCCGTGCTCAAGGCCTTCGAGACCGACGTGATTATTTCCGGCAGCCACAACGACCTGCCGCACCTGAAGGCATACAGCGACAGCCGGCGCCACGAGACCAGCATCAAGCGCTTCAAGCTGGCCTTCGGCGCCAAGGCTGACGGGGTGGACGGCAGGCTCGGCATCCTCATCGTCAACAACATGCTGCTGACGGGTTTCGATGCGCCGGTGGAGCAGGTGATGTACCTGGACAAGATGGTGGTGGCGCACAACCTGCTGCAGACCATCGCGCGGGTCAACCGTGTGGGCGGCGAGGCCAAGGACAAGGGTTTCATCGTCGACTACGTGGGCATTGGCCATCATCTGAAAAAGGCGCTGGACAACTACGACGAACGCGAGCAGAAGGAGGTGACGGACGGCCTCAGCTTTCCTGAGCAGGAACTGCGCGAGCTTGCCGCTGCCCATGCCGAGATCATGGCGCTACTGAAGCAGCACGGATTGACCGACCTGAACGACCCCGATGCCTTTTTCGATGTGTTCTACGACGAAGACATCCGCTTTACCTTCATGCTGGCGTTCAAGAAGCTCACGCGAGCGCTGAATACGGTGTTCCCGGCCAAGGAGGCGTTGAGCTATATGGCCGACTACCAGGCACTGACCGAAATCAACCTGCTGGCCGGCAAGCACTTCCATGATGAGCGCCTGAGCATGCAGGGTGTTCCGCCCAAGCTGCGTGCCGTCGCTGATGCGCATCTGCGATCGAAGGGCATCGCCACCAAGATCAAGCCAATTTCCATTTTCGACGAAGACTTCGAAAAGGATGTTGGCGAGCGCAAACGTACGAAGACCAAGGCCGCTGAAGTGGAGCACGCGATCCGTCACCATCTGGACGTGGAACTGAATGAGGATCCGGATCTGCAGGCTTCCTTTGCCGAGGCATTGGCAGCCACCCTGAAAGAATTCAAAGACAACTGGGACAAGATCTACGAGGAGCTCGAGAAGCTACGCAAGCGCATCCGGGACGCTCGCAGCGAGCCGACTTACGGTCTGAACCGCAAGAAGCAGATGCCGTTCTTTCGCCTGTTCCAGCGTGAACTGGGGGCCGTGATGGAGCAGCATCCCGACTACGGCGGCAAGCCTGACGAGCGTATTGCCGTGCTGGTGAACCTGACCCAGCAGATCTACAACGCCGTGGAGCGCGAGCTGAAGTTGACCGGCTTCTGGGAAAGCATTCCGGCTCGCAACAAGCTGAGGGCAGAGTTGCAGCAGATCCTTGTTTCACCGCAGTTTGCCAAGGTGCCTGACTTGGTACGCAAGCGCGAGGCGGTCATCAGCCGGGTGATGGAGCTGGCCGAAGCCAAGCACGACATCATCCTCTACGCCGCATGAAGCCATGGAACTAAGCTACGAAATCCGCCGCTCGGCCAAACGCAAGAAGCTCACGATCACGGTAGAACGCGACCGTTCCGTGGTGGTCCATGCGCCGGCAAACGTGTCGGAGGGAGCGATTCGGCAACTGGTGGACAAGAAGCGCCAGTGGCTCTTCGAGAAGCTGCATCACGAGCAGAAATACCAGCCACTGCCACACCCGCCCGGCAAAGAGCTGGTCAACGGCGAAGCCGCGCTTTATCTGGGGCGCTCCTACCGCATCGAACTCGTGGATGACAGTGACAATGGGATCCGCTTTTCCGGCAAATTTCTCATCCCGAGATCCCATGTGCGCCAACGCAGGCAGGTGCTTCGTCAATGGTATGTCGAGCGTGCAAGGGAAAAGATCCTGCCGCGCGTGCGTTCGCAGGCCAATGGCCTTGGTGTGGCATTCGAGCAGGCGACTATCAACGATAGCCGTTATCGTTGGGGATCCTGCACTCCCGGGAACAACCTCAATTTCAACTGGCGACTGATCAAGGCGCCGATGTTCGTCATCGATTATGTGATCGTGCACGAGCTGGCCCACCTCATCGAGGCCAACCATACGTCACGATTTTGGAACATCGTTCGTGCGCAACTGCCGACGATGGAGCGCGCTCGTGACTGGTTGCGCGATAACGGGCAACGTCTCGAGGAAGAGGTGTAGGGTCGCCGGCAGCAATTAGGATCGACGCTAGTTAAGGGGGATGTGGCCAATTAAACGTTTCGCAACATAGCTAACGGGGTCACCATTTCGCCTCCCGGGTCAATAAGCACGCAAAAGCCCGTCTCCGATTCGTATCGGAAATCATGATGTCCCTTCTCAATCCTTCTCCACCCAGGCTTTTATGGTCAAACCAACTACAACGTCCGCCTGAGCCACTACGCGAATTGGATTGATAGCGTGATTCTTACCGACAAAGCGCGCGATGGTGCTAGCGCCGTGGATGGTAAGAGCTGACAAGGCCGGGCCGAAATGGGGCATAGACAATTTTTTGCGCGCATGCATGGAGGCCACACGATGTTTAAACGTCTGCTTTTTTTGATCGTGTGCTTAAGCGTGGCTCGGCTGTGCCCGGCAGAAGATTTCAGTCCGTTCGACGGGCCGCAACCGGTTCTCGTCGCTATTGAAACCGATCCTTGGGCGATGGTGCTGGGTTCCGACTCGCCGAGGGTCGCGATTTACGAGAATGGCGATGTGATTTTCGTACGAGGAAGCGGGGCAAGTCAGGCTTACTACTTCACTCGGCTGGCACCAAACGAACTCAACGGACTTTTGCAACAAGCCAAGACGGCTCTTGTCGGTCAAGGACTGAACCATCGCTACGACCTGGGCGGCGCGACGGATAGGCCTATGGCAAAGTTTTATTTCCATGACGGCGGCACTTCCGTGGCCACGGAGGTCTACGGTCTGAATTGCGGGCCACCTAGCCGATTTCAGCGAAAATCCGGCTCGGGAATACCACCACAGTCTCTATTGGATTTGAATAAATCGCTTTGTGGTCTAGATGTCGCCGATAGCAAAAAGTGGGTGCCGCGATACGTGGAAGTGATGATGTGGGACTATGGATATGCGCCAGGCCGTTCTGCTTTTTGGCCAAAGGATTGGCCAGGACTGAATTCGCCGCGAACGATCAAACGCGGCGACGCTTACGCGATCTTTTTGGACGGAACGATGCTCCCAAAATTGCAGTCGTTTCTGAGAGGCATCGGGCAAAAGAGTGCGACAGTGATCGACGGAAAAAAGATGGCTGTTTCCTATCGCTATCCCTTTCCGGGCGAGCCGGTTTGGAGCAAGGCATTTCGGTCGATCGAATAGAAGCCAAAGAGCTATCGGGATCAGATTCGCTTATCCACGCCTGTCTTGACTCCCCTCCATTGTGGTAGCAGACTCGTTTGCAGGGAGCCTAGAAACTCCCCAGGTAGCGGTACCCACCTCCGACAAACCGGTGGGTTTTTTGTGCCTGCATCAGCGGGCGCAACCGACGTGACACC